>Ga0179593_1478010_pt1 | contig 14611 bp, 25 predicted proteins | sample CZODoug2_1_08_16_FD_185931 | JGI IMG/M metagenome (GOLD analysis project Ga0179593, IMG submission 185931) | Vadose zone soil fungal communities from Angelo Coast Range Reserve, California, USA - CZODoug2_1_08_16fungal (PacBio error correction) | ecosystem: Environmental > Terrestrial > Soil >...
ACAGATGAAAAACAAAAAACAACACCACCATTTGCATGAAATACCTGGGACCAAGACAGCGTAGTAGAGAATGGGGGTATAGAGTGAAACAAAGGTTGGGCGCAACAGAAGAGGGCTAGAACGTCGAACACCAAAAAACACTTGGGCGGTACCTAAAGTAGAAGAAAAAACAAAAATTATGAAAGGGTCCCACCCCGCTCCATCCCGAAGCGGTCATTTAATCACACATGGGAAAAGGAGAATTACTGGAAAAGAACTGTGGTACGATAAAGAATAGGATGGTCCAAAACCAGCAATAAAATACATGTCTCCAGTAAGGGCAATGTGTAGAAGCACGAGAAGAGGTGGACAAAAACCAAGACTGGAAAATATTGATTGCTTGAAGGGCCCAAAAAAGAGACTAACCGGAAGAAAAACAATTTGTTTTCCTACGTGGCATATAACGAAAAGAAGTGGAGCAGGAGCCATATAGGGGTGGAGAAAAACCACGTAAGAATGGTTCCAAAGTTTAATATGATGAGAGACATAAAAACTCATGCATGGCCCGGGAAGGAAGTGCTGCAATGAATAGAAGAGAGGGGCACAATCATATCTTTTAGGGTCAGGGGATGGTAAAAAAGAGGAAAGGATAATAGCTAAAAAACCAGACGGGAGGAAAAAGAGGATGAAATCAGGGGGATGTGTCGAGGTAGGACGGAGCCTAAGATATGAGGGTCCTATCCTTGATGTGAATGCAGAGTTACATTAAAGACAAGGGGGAAAAGGGGGGGAATGGGGATAATATAAAAAAAGAAAATTACGTGGGAGGGGAAGGAAAGCGTATATGGACTGCTAAAGCTTGAGGGCTGTAGTAACAATCAATGTGGCGCTTACTTCTCGTATAGTACGCATTTGTGTGGTGGGGAAGTGTAAAAAAGTAAAGAGAAAAGAAGAGTGATTTTGGGGTAATTACCGTAGGACAGGAGAAAGAACAGTTTTTCAGGCAAGTAGAGAATTTTGTAAAAAAGGGGCATTGGCAATGGTTGTGCCAATGTCGTTGTATTATTATAAGGTACACAGGAGTCGAGAGAAGTAGAGAGGAGGGGGTCTTGAAAGGGGGGTAATGACGAGCAGAGAGACGGAGATGTGACTAAGGTCTGTATCAGGGGGTGGTGTTTCCGCTTCGTACCGTCTGTACACGGCCCAAAGGGGACGGGGGGGGTTTAGAGACTTGGGGAACTCTTGCAGGGGGGGACGGGGGTACGCCACCCCGCGGGCAAGGGTTGGTAACACTTCGGCCACAATTCGACGATGTAGTCAGGCCCCCAGGGTGCAGGAAACATGGGGGGAGTGGGGTTGTGGGGGTAGGAATTCGTTAGGTGAATTTGATGCTTCAGGTAGGCTCCGTGGAAAGTGTGGGCTGCCCTATATTTTGTGGCATCGGGGCTATCTATCACGGCATAGAAGTACGGGTGTGGGAAAGGGGGAAAAAACCGGGGTGTAAAGACTAGACCGGGACACAGAGTGGGGGGCGACAGAAGAAGGATGGGGAATTTGGCCGAACGGTTGCCAAATACCTGGGGGAGGGGCGGGGTGTAAGTATTCATTTGTGTGTCCGAAAAAGAAAGACTGGGTAAGACAAACCAGATGGGGGCCGGGGGATAGGTCGTAGATAAGTGAAGGAAGTTTGCCAGACCATGGGTTGTTTCAAGTGCATCTGGCGTTGCGCGCTTACTAAGGACAGAGAACAAAAGGGCGGGTCTAAAACAGTGCGGGAGGGCGTTTGGAGTTGAGGGGGAAAGTGTAAATCCGGTGTTCCAATCAAATCAGTGTCTGGAGGAGGGGAACGCCCAGAAGACGATACTGAAAAGGTGAGTTGTTCATACTGTCCGGGGGGAGAGGGAAGGTATCAAAGGGAAAATAACGTCAAAGGAAACAAAGAGCAGGGCAATCCAACATGGAGGGGGGGGGTGCAGGGGTCGTCCGGGATGGAAAATATAATGGGAACAAATGGGGGAGGTGTGTACGGGGGTTCTGGGGGGGTGCCAAAAGGGGGGGGCAATTACAGCTAAAAGCAATGGAAATGAGAGACATGATGGCATTACAAAAAAGGTTTACTCCCGTAAGATCTACTCTTCCCATGCTCCGTCCATTTAAACCAATGCATGCCCCTGGGGAGTGATCTCTGGAAGAGCCCAATCGGACCAAAGCGGACAGGTATAAGACTTCAAGGAACGGGAAAGAAAGGGCGGGAACTGTGGGCAATCCGGGGTACGCGAGTGACCCACCCCCCTTTTTTCAGGGGGGGGGGGGGCTATCAAGGTTCACAAGGGGGGGGAGTTCAAGGAACATTGAATCAAAAGGGACTCTGCAACCGCGGAGGAAAAAAGATTGGACCAAGGCAATGAGGAAAGCAAAAAAAACGCCTTTTCATCAGGAGGTACACAAGGCTAAAGGGAACTTTGGTGCCGTCAACAAGGGACAGAGAAACCGTAACGTCTCGCAGACCGGGGGACTTTCGAGTGGACGGGGAAGCAGGAAAAAAAAAAAAAAAATGGGGGTTTGTGGAAAAAAAAGATTGGTCCCGAATGTGGGGGGGGAAACGTGAGGCTAGATCAGGAAGGGGGACAGAGGCCTTATCTTTGGGTCAAAATAAGAGCAACGGGCAAAGAGAAAAAAGTTCAGGGATTTAGATTTTTGGTTTGAGAGGGTCACTCTCTAGTCAAAAAGGGACCAGGGGGGTGGACAAAGGGAGGCGAAGGGTAAAATCTTTTGGGCCTGGGGAAAAATCCTAAGGAGAAACCTCCTGTGGGGGGAAATCCTATGAATTTCGATTACAATGTAGTTTTTGAAACAAGAATACTGGGAAAAAAAACTGTCCCTTGAAACTCCCCGCAAAACAGATTAAGGAAGCAAGATAAGCAAGAGCGCGATAAAGTGAGGGTGAAACTCCACGTTGATGATAGGAGGCATAGGAAAGCGGACACTCTTGTGGATAGTTTGGGTAGGGGGGGAGGAAGCCGAGGAGGGGGGAAAAACTTGTGGGAATTGGAGGATAGTAAGGAGAGCAAAAGAATTGGAATTGAAGTTCAGTGTCAGGGATGGGGGAAAAACAGTTAGACTTTTAGTACTTTGGCGGTCGGCATTGACAAAAAGGACGGAAACACCGGGGGAACGGGGGGTTGACGGGGGAAAATGAGAAGGAGTGGCGGGCAAAATGGGGAAGGAGCCATCTAGAAAAACGCAAAAAACAAACGCGTAGGAGGGAGAAAAAAAGAAGAGAGGGGTGTGGTGGGAGAACCTTGAGCCAAAATAAGGGAAACATGGACAGAGAAAACCCTTTCCAGAGGGTGGAATCTGGAAGTGAATTGTCAGAAAAACACTACATGCAAAGAGAGAAAGGAAGAAAAAAGAAGGCCTGCAATGAAAGAAAAAGAGGGATCGGATATGACCGAAAAGAACACAAAAAGTCAGAGATGCTCTGCTTACCCACAGCCACAATTTTTAATACTTATGCTCAAAAGAGCATCACAGGGGGCTCAAGGAGGGAGAGTATTAATTCGGCTTAACTTGGTTTGCTGGGAAGGGGGGAAGGTGGAAAGGGTGTAAAGGTCACTCGGATCCAAGTGGAAAGTTAGGGGTCCAAAAAAGGCCCGTGAATGAGGAACAATGTATGGGGAGCTTTTCCCAGAAAGAATGAAAAGGAAATGATCAGACTAAGGAAACATTGTGAGTGGGGGTAACAGAGCGGAGACAATAACTAAAACAAAACTTTAAGAAAAAAGGAAGGTCTCTCAGTGGATGGCCTAGATGGGGAAAAAAAACACTAATTGCCTATCAATATAATGGCAAGATGTACAGGTGGGTAAAAATGATCCAAAAGGAGAGACAAAAAAAAAAGGACGGGGTAAAGGGGGACGGGAGTAAAGGGCCCGCTACCAGAACATTGGGGGATTCGCAGTGGAAATGGGTAAGTTCTAGAAAATGCAGTGCCTGGTGTCTTACCTTGAAATGAAGGGGGCGGTTGGGAGGAGGATCATGCTTGGGGGAACTAGGGGTATCATGAAGTGGGGACTACATCGGGTTTAAAAGGGGAAATGGCGATGGAATGCCTCACACAGGGGCATGGAAAGACTATAAAATCCCATGCAGACTCGAGGAGTAACGGAGGGATCACTAACAGGAAAATTGGGGGTCCCGGGAAGGGAACAAAACTGAGAGGGATAGTGGTGGGGGACGCTTGTTGAGTACAGTAAGAAAACAGGGGGGGATTTGCGAATCAAGTTAGTAACAGGGGAAGTAAATCGGCTAAGCATGCACATGTAGGAGGAAGTTACCGAAAGGTTTGGGGGGAAAACACAAAAAACTTCAAAAGGGGGTCACAACAATCAGTAAAACTCCGAATGAAAAATTTAAGGGGAGTGCAGCACTGTTGAAATTTTGAGGTTCACGCTAAAGGGGGGGGGGACACAGACGATACGACGTGAAACTCACCTGGAGCCTTTGAGAAAGAACTAAGCGAAAAATAGGGGGAAACAGAGGTAAAGGAAATTTATCACAAAATTCAAAACGACCAAAAAAAGGGATAACTAACAACATGGTGAACAGGCTCGGAACAGAGGAAAACAAAGTTGGATCATAATTTAAAAAAACAGTAAAAAGGCAAACAGTACATAAATTTGCGTTAGAAGCCTAAAGAATACCTGAAGGTAAAGAGGGGGGGGGAGAGGTAGAAGAGGAAAGGAGAAGACGACCGCACAAATTAAGGAAAAAAAGGTCGTTCAAAATTAAAATCCTATTAGGTACGACCGGGGGAAACAAGTCTGGGGGGAAGGGGGTCGGTGGGTGAAGAAGGGTGGCCCTTTCAAACAAAGACGTACGCGATGGAGATCGATTAGAAAGGGACCAAGGAGGAACCAACCTGAACACAAGCTACATACTCAGGAAAGGTAGAGAAGAAGGAAAAACAAGAAAAAAAAAACACATGTGACAAAATAGGAGGCGGGGGGGAGGTGAGAATCGTGGAAAGAGGTTTTGGAGAGATGAAAACTTAGCAAGGGGCGCATAAAATGAACCAGACGTATAAACCACTAACTGTTTGGGAAGGGTAAAGGGGAAACATCAGAAAAAAACAAAGGGATACAGACATTAAATGAAACCAGCTAAGAAGAGTAATGGCAATGTAAGAAAAAAGGGTAAATAAAACCGTCTCTCTAAGAGTGAGATTAGCAGTACGGTCATAGATCACTCATCACCAGATACATTGTACAAAACAAAGCACAACGTCCAGAGAAAGGCGAAAAGGTGGCAAAGGAGAAAAACGAGTAAAAGAAGGTAATGACCAGCGGGTTAACGCGTGCAGGGATAAAACGGGCGGAGAGCGGAGGAGAGAGGGGGTTTTGTGCGAACAAAAGAACTCGGGCTATGGAGCTTGGCTGGGGAGGGGGACCCCCAAAGCAGAATGATAATTTGGGCGACCAGTTAAGCAGTCACCGAAAAAAAATCCGTCCAGGCCATATAGTAAAAAAAAGGAAGGAGGGGGAAAAGTCTTAGGGGAGACCCCAATGGAATGGAGAGAAAAGTAGGCAAATCACATTAGAAGAGAGAATGGACAAATCATATCTTTTAGCTGACGTAGGAGAAAAACCAAGTAAAAAATAATAAACCACAAACGGATGTGAGCAAGAAATATCAGAGGATGAATAATGGGACGGGGGGGGCGGAATTACGTCAGCCAAAGAGAGGAATGGGGAAAAGCGAGGAAGATGACATGCATAGTTACGGGGAAAAGGTTGGGGAATCATAAGAAAGGAATCCCACCCATCTGTAAGGTGGCGTGGGTAACGGAGATGTCAACTGCTCCACGTCCTGGGGGGGGTTGTAATACAGGTAGGGAACAAATCACGTTGGGACTTAAGGATCTAGGTGGGGGAGGGGGGTTGGGGCCGGTGAAAAAACCCATAGCGTTGGGTGGGAATCCCCGGCGGGGAACGCCGTGATCTGACATTGGGAGATTGAAGAATGATAGAGTTTTAGAGGGCGTGAGTTGGCTGGTGGGGAAATAAGGGGGTTATGAGGGGGGGATGAAAGTACCCGTTGGACGTAGGAAGAAGATATTTTATTTAAATGTGGTGTAGTTACATGAAGAGTCCATAAGGAGACCACTGGGGGGATCCTGGTGGGGTGTTTGGACATTCGAAAGGGACAGGAAAAGTGTGGAGGGGGGGAGGACTTTAAATGAGAAAATGACTGTTATTGCGCACCGTGGGAGGGGGTCAGTCTCAAAAAAAAGGACGACTAGCTTGGAGTCATTCCCACAGTGGGAAAAGGAAAATGTGGGGGTTGGGGGGGGGGGGGTTTGCATCAAAACGTGGGGATTTAGACTTTTAGGGGAATGTAGACGTGTCGGACGGGGGGGAGCTCACGTCAGGAACCTACGGGAGGGAGCAGACAGGCATACGATTGGTTGAAAGGGGGGCAAACAAAGGGGATTTCAAAAAATGACAGTCTGGAAAGAAGAGTGTTGGAAGGTGGAACATATACGTATTTTTAGGGGCCGACATGGGACAGGACTGGCGGGGGGTGTCGGGATGTAGGGCATGTGATAGAGGAAAATCTACAATTACCGGGGGGTTAGGCTTGGAGAGGAATGGGTGTATTGGGGACAAGAAACAGTGTTGTTGGCAAAACACATTGATAAATTGTCTTTTCAAGAACCAAAGGTTGGGGTGGTATATGAAGAAACTTTTGGTTCGTTGCAAGGGTGGAAGAAGGGACGGTAGATTTTAAAATCTTTCGAGGAGGGACGTGCCCTTCGACAAGGCTACACCGGTAGGTTCCCTCGGGAAGGCAAAAGAGCCGGAAACGACAGAACCATGAGGGTCCTCAAAACAGCATTTTTTCAGGGGATTGGGGTTGGGGGGTACCAAGGGAAGGGGTGTGTGTTGTGGCAAAAAGGGGAAGGTCAGACGAAGGAAAGGGAGTCAACGGATAACTGAAAAACACCGTGGGCGACTTTAGTCTTCAAATGCTCGTAATTCTCAAAAATGCCCCTTGGGTAGGCTCAGGTACACACGGAAAAAAAGATGGGAAGGGGGGAGGAAAGGAAGAACCGAAATTCCGGGGGGGGGGGGAGTGCATCCATAGGGATCCTCAGGAGGCTCAGGGGACTGGGTCTTCTCGCATGAAACTGGAAGTGGGTGATAGGAAGAGTAAAAGGGGCAACAGGTTGAAACGAGGGGTCCACCGAAGAGAACTTTGCACCATGCATAGCGAGCACAACCACTCATCAGATGTGAAAGGTCAGTGTATGACCCAAAAAAACTGGGGTTGGGCCTGAAATGCAGCAACGAAAAATGTCAAAAGCCCTTTCTGGAGCGGGATGGGGGAAGAAGACACGAAAAGAATGTTTTTGGGTTGTAGAAGGGAAGAGGTTTGAAAGTACAGTAGGAATGAGTACCTGGAGGGGAAGAAAGTAGCTTTTGTGAAAAGCTAGGGGGGGAACCAACGAAAAGAGGGCATGGGTATTCTAAGGGGGGGGGGGGGAAGGATTTGTCTCAGTTAGAAGGCAAAAAAAAAAAGTTTGAAAGTAAGACTGAAGAGGTCAAATCTTTTGGGGGGGGGAAAAATTTAAGGGGGGGGAAGGAAAGGTAGAAAAAAAGCAAGGGGGGTCCGCATAGAGAGGAGTAAAAATTTTATGTTTTTGTAATACACTTCAACTTGGAAGAATCGGGACACACTTTCCTTTCACAAATCCCAGGACAAAAAGGAATTAACAGAGGGGGAGAGGAAGAAGCATAACAAAGCGGCTCAAAACACCGGGATGATAGCGAAAAAAAGAGGGAAATCTGACCTTTTTGATTTGGTGTGGTAGTCAAAAAAAAGGAAGTTGGGTGTGGGGCGGTGGGGGGGATTGATAGGGAAGAGACAAGAATTGGATGTGTATTTCAATGTCTTATGGGGTCTCAGGGATATCTGTGAAATAAGTTTGTAGCTGTTCTGCACTCAAACAAGGGTCGCTTTAAAAAGAGGAAAGGGTGGTCTATACGGGGTGAGGAAAGGTAGTGATGGCAGAAAGGCTATATAAAGAGCTCACTAAAAAAACGGAGAGAGGGAACTATATAGATTGGAGAGAGGGGGAAAAACATACCTCAGGAGAAGTCATAGAAACCCGGGACCAGATGGACAGGTTTAAGCACAAAAGAAAAGGGAACGGGGAAGATCTAAAGTAACGAACAATCAGACACAGGAAAAGCAAAAGGATTATAAGGGGAGCTTCCCGGAACAACGCACACAACACTTCCGCGGCTCGGCTACCCCACGACAACTGTTTTAAGCTGTCATTTGCTCCTATCAGCACAGTGAGAAAGTCTTAGGGAGATCTTCTTCGTATGAACTGAAGGTGGAAGGTGACGTGGTGGGTTAAGTGAAAGGGGTGAAAGGCGATCGCAAGGAAGTTTATCAAAAATAAGTGGGAAGAGAATATCCAAGAGGATGGGCAAAAAGGAGGGTTAGCCAGGGGCCCAGGACAGATCAAAAAAGGAGGGAAAGAAGGAGCCTCCTGATGTCAAAAACTTGGGCTGGGGTGCAGACGAGGAAATCTCAAAAAACTGGGGGAAATCAGTGACGACAGGGAGGGCTGAATATAAGTTGGGGGAAGGACTTGCCGATGACAATCAGTATATGAAATGGAAGTGGGACATTATCAACATGAGATACAAAAAAAAAAAGGAGGGGGTTTCTTAAAAAGCCTCTCATAAGAAAAAAGGGAAAAACAGTTGGGAGCTTAAGGAGGGCAAAGGGGCAGTGAGGGCAGTGTTCATTAAGGAAGTAATTAGGGAGGGGGGGGGCGTGAGCGAATGATGGGGTCAAATTGGAGAAAATTTTGTTGGACAGGAATTGGGGTCAATGTACGCTGCAATCAATCAAAAAGGGAAAATTGAAATGAGAGAAAAAGAAAAAACGAGGGGGAAGCCAGAGGGGGGGGAAAAAAAACTGATACCCGTTCCTTGAAAAACGTTACTAAGGGAAAGAGGTTGGGGAAAAAGGGGGGTGTAACTGATCATAAAATTAAAGGAAATGAGGAAACGGGGTAGTACCTGGTAAATAGCAAGGCCAGGGAAGGGAGTATTAATCACAGGGGGCAAAACAACACAAAATGCACAAGGGGGGCAAATCCAGTAAAACAATGAAAAAAAATGAAGGGAGTGCACAATGGGTGGTAACTGGTTGGAGGTTGCAAACGCTACGGGGGAAGAAGACGCGAGCAGGGAAAGTCAACACAGGGGGGGAGAATGTGGTCGAGGGGCACGAACGAGCGAAAGATTTGCGGAAAGTGGACGCCTTGGGAAGGGCAACGAAACAAAGGTATTATAGAAAAACATGGGGGGGGTCGAGCGAGAAACAGATCAAGGGGGGGCTAATCAAGTTTAAAAAACATGGGTCGGCTTACATACGGGGCAGGATACACGCCCTACGAATACACGGTAAATCTGGGGGGGAGATTACAAGCTAGCAAATGACTAAGGAACGTACGCAACAATTAAGCCATGTAGGGTAAAGGTAAAGGCAATTCAAAGAATTAGAGAAGAGAAAGGAGAAACTCTGGAAAGAGTCTACCAGCCCTGGGGTGAAAAGTTCAACACAACAGCGGAACGCAGCTGTAGATAGGACACAAGGGGCGACAAAACACCCAAGAAAAATCAGACCGAGACAAAGGAGAATAAAAGAAAAAAGGCCAAACCACACAACTCAAACATGGGGGGAGAGAAGAAAACTTTGGGGTAATACGATGAGAGAGTTTGGAGAAGGGACAAAAAGTCGTGGGAAAAGCAATTCTCAGTTGGAACATGGAGCCCCAATAACACTTTTAAGGGGGGGAATACGGGGAAGGTAAAAAAAACATGGGAATACAGGGGGTTCCAGCTCCTCAAGCTGATATTCAGGGGAAAGAAAAAGGGAAAATAAAAAAATCATTCTACTTCTTAAGAAGCTGTGTAAAGATCCCTCGAAATATCGGTCAAAAAAAAGAGCAAAAGTGACAAGAATTTGAAGCCAAAAGGAGCACGAACACGAGGTATTACAAGAAAAGAGGGCGAGGGAAGTGCTTGCTGAAGGCTCAAAAAAGGGGGGGAATCTAACGAGAGGAAAAGGAGGGGGGTGTTTCTACCTGTGCATAGGAAACTAAAGCAGTAAGAAAAATAGGAAGGGTCACGCCCACTGAAGAGGGATGGGGCGGGGGGGGGATACAAAGTAAGAAGGAATTCTGAATCAGACAGGAAAGGAGGATATGAAAAAAATCATATCGGGAGAGACAGGGAATGACGAAAGACCAGGAGGATAAAGACTCAACCAACAACAACGAAATATAGATATTAAGAATTGGGCGGAATGCGTGGTCAGAATAAAAAAGATTTGCATATCGCTTATATGACATGCAGAGGGGGAAGGAAAAAGTTAAATTATGGGGGGGGGGGGGGGAAGAATACTAATAATTGAAAAAAAAGGGAACTTGTCTTTGAAAATAATTAGGGAGCCAAGTCAGGTTGAGGGTGTTAGCACATGTAGAAAAGAAAAGGTGTGGGGCTGACAATGATAGGGGAGGTTCTCTTTGTTTTGGTGGAAGGGAAAAAATCAAAAGACAGAGCCAGGGGAGGGGGGGTAGTAAAAGTCGGGGGACTCTTCATATAAATTGTGGATTCAAAAGAGAGAAAAGGGGGGATCTTAAGGGCCTGTTTTGAACCACGAGTCTTTTAAGGAGGGGAATCCTAGGACAAGGGTCCGGAGATAAGGAGAGTGGTGGAGTTTAAAGGGGGGGTTAAGTACATGGAAGTACAGAGGAAAAGGGAATGGGAAAGTCAGGGTAGGGGGTATCATGTGTTTGGGAGTCAAGGAAAACCGGGGAGGAACCAACCTAAAACCCAATGGTGATGGGTGAATACGTCAGGGGTTACAGTCGAATGCTGTTTTCAGGGGCAAAACCGGGCATGGTGGGGTCACTGCCAGTCCAAAACGCTAGAAGAATTAGGACAGTAAAAGGTCCGTGCACCAGGTGGGTTTGTGTGGGTTGGAAGAGTTATTTATAAGTTAAGGAGTAAGGAGCGTGGGAGGGGAATGTTGGAGGAAAGAAGAAGTTGGGAAAAATTAGATCTCCAGAAGACGCAGGTGGTGGTGAAAGGGGGGGAACACACGAAGTGAGGGGGAAATTGGGAAAAAACAGAACTGCCACAAGTGTAAAAAAACTATCTAGAGGGTTTAAATTTGCACGGGGCGTTAAAGGGAAGGAACTGGACGGAAGGTGGGGGGGTTAAGGGGGGTCGGTATCTGGGGGGGAATAGCTGTAATCTAAAATTACGGGTGGGAGAGTACAGCCAGGTAGGTAAACCTGTGTTGCAAGCCCAAGTGTGGTTGTTGGGGGGCAGGGGAGAGCAAAAGGTGAGATGTTACGAGCAGAGAGGGGGGGGGATGATATTACACGGGTTCTGGGGGGGGAGGTAGGTTTGCAGGTTGTCGGGGAAAAATCTTTCCTAAATCTCGCTGGAGTTCAAGACCTCTACACGAGAAAAGAGCTAACGTTCACGGATATAAAGTAGTCAACAGTACGGGAAACCAAATGATCAAAAAGGCTTGCACAAATAAATGGGGTAGGGCGGGATCGGGGGGAAGGAGGGGAACAAGTGTGGGGGGGGGGGGCCAAAAATTAAGCATAGTCATGGTCATGACTAACATGATGGTACTACAAGAGGGTACAGCAAAAAAATCAAAGTCCTTAAAACTGGGGAAGGGCCATGGGTAGTAGCCAGGGAAAAGAGGGAAAAAACAACAGTGAATGAGGAAAAGGGGAAGGGGTTTCAAGAACGGGACGAAAAGGGAAGGGGTCTGGGGGCCCCAGGGCCTCTGAGTCTCGGGGAGAAAGAAGTTAAAACGGGTAAAGGGTGTGGGGCAGATGCACACTTGAAGTCAAACAGGTTCAAAAGCGGGTCAACCTCATGAAAAAAAGAGGGGCCAAATTAGGAGGAGAAAAAACGGACATCCTACTTTTCAGGCATGGAAGGACACACAGTGCAACGGACCCTTTTGGCAAAAAAAGGGCAGAAAGACAAGGAAAAGTCGTCATAACCGGATGGATGAAGGTCCTGGGGGTCAAGGGAACCACAAGGACGAAAAAGAAATGGGTGTTTTTTGTGGGGGAAGGTGTCTGACTGGGGGGGGGGCAATCTGACTGATCTACTTGCGGGGTAAATAGCAAAGGTAGCCATTTGGGTTACAAGCGGCACGCCAGATAGAAGAAAAAGCTGGAAGGAATTTGACGGATAAAGGAGTGGGGGGGGATTAAACGAAAAAAATTCTATAGACAAGAAAAAAAAGAAAAAGTTTTTGACAGACGGGTGAGAATACTGTTCATCTTTTGGGGGATTGAACTTGCAAGGGAAAAAAAGCCTGTGGGGCCATCCTATTGGGGGAGGAGTCACTTTATTGTTTGGAGGGGGGACTACAACTAACACTTGGGAAAGAGAGGAAAAAAGACCCGGGGTTCCCAAGCCCACGCAGCATCTTAAAGTAGACAACCATAGAAAAAACTAAGAAAGTTCTCATCAAGGAGGGGAAGGAATTAAAAAAAAGCGGGAAACGTGGGGGGGTAGTTGGGGTAAGAAGAGGGGACAGAGAGGAGGGGGGTGGGGGGGGGGTGGGGATGGTGCATGCAAAAGAGTAATAGGTAGGGACTCAAACAGGGGGAGGGTAATCTCCAGTGTGAGGTGTGATCGGTGTCCATTGGGAGGGCAGGTACTCCGTTGGGGGGGCTGGGCACGCCGGTCACAATTGGCGGAGAAAAAATAACCTGGCAGGGGGGTCTATACGGATGAAGGGGGGGTCTAAGGAAATGTCAGAAGAAGAAGAAAAGACTAAACAAGGGCAACAAATGAGGGGAGCGGAAAAAGAGAGACGATGGAGGATAGACCCTGGAAAAAAAAATTCAGAAGGAATAGAAAAAAAACTTTCAATTGTGAGACGATGGGAGCACAATAAGAACTCAAAGATATAAAGGAGGAAACCAAGACCACAAGTAAATAGAAAAGGTGAAATGAGAATAAGAAGATGTCCGGGGACAACCACATCCCACAAAAAATAAAAGCTGGCCTCTGCTACACCAAACCGGTAAGCTGTTAAGGATGTCAGTGCAAATAAAAGAAAAAGAAGAAAAGGGGATATCAAGGAGGAAGGAGGATATTCGAGATGCATTAACATGGTTACGAGTGGATTCGGGGGAGTGATTGGGTTAAGGGTAAACGTGGAGAAATTTGAGAACAGGGGAAGTTAGTCAAAAAATGAGGGGGGGAATCGAAGGTATCAATTGGAAAAAGGAGTTTCTCCGGGGTCCAGGGAGGAAAAAAATAAATAACCGAACTTACATGCGCTCCCGTCTGGGGCAAAAAGTGGATCTCGGTTGACTAGAATCAGAGACAATCAGAAACAAAAGGGGAGAAAGAATCAGGAAAAGTCAGTTCGTGCCTAGAGGGGGGGGTACAAAAAAGCGAGGAGAAGTCCAGCGAGAAAATTCAGAAGTGAAAAAGTGGACCACGTTCCGACAACACGAGGAGAAAAAAAAAAAACTTACTGGGGGCTGAGGACGGAGAAAAAGTTGCGGGAACAAGGAAAGAGCCAAAAGGGAAGGAGGGGGAAACCTTTGAGTGAAGCATCTCGTCGGGTTCTCGAAAAAGGTGTCAGTGCGGTAAACAAGGGGTGAGTTAAAAGGAAGGGACCAATTCAGGGAGTGTAGCGGCAGGCTGAGAGAAAGTGGGCATCCTTTTAAATGACGTGCCGCAGAATGGGACAATTTGGGAAAGGAAATGGGATAGGCATGTCGCACCCAAGGTTGAAGGGGAAAGGGAGAAAAAAAAAAACATCAAAAAAAGGAACAAAAAAAAAAGAACCGAAAAAAAAAGAAAAATAAAAGAAAACAACGGGAGAACCCAAAACCGCAGCCAAAAAAGGGGGAATGACAAAAAAAACACAACAAAAACAAAAAAACACAAACCAAAAAAAAAAAAAACAAAAAAAACAAAAAAAAACAAAAAAACAAGAAAAGACCACCCAAACAACAACCCACAAAAAAAAAAATAAAGAAACACCTTACTCCCCTCACACACCCCATAAAAAAACCACCCAACCCTCACACAAAAATCAACCACACACACCACACAAAGACACAGGGACAACCCACAATAAAAAAAAACAATAAGAACAAAAAAAAAAGGGGACACTCCCAGTGAACTTAGTCCGAAAGGGGAGGAACACGCAAATCGAACAAAAAAAAAACACAAAAAAAAAACCAAAAAAAAAACATCATCCATCAACTCTAGGCCAGGGGGAAACTACCCAGGACTTGGTCAACGTCATGAAAGGAAGGAAAGAAGTTCATCGGGTGAGGGGGAAGCAGTGTACCTGAAGAAAGACAAGTGTAAGGAACAATAAAGGAAGAGAAACGGAAGTTAGGGATTTAATTAACAGGAAAATGATGAAGGAAACCTTTAATTGGAGGACGATGTGGGGCCAAAACAACACAAGGAAAAGGCTGTGAAACCCGAACGCAAAAACCATAAAATTAAAACTTTAATGAGTTCAGCATTGGGGG
>Ga0179593_1499818_pt1 | contig 14611 bp, 17 predicted proteins | sample CZODoug2_1_08_16_FD_185931 | JGI IMG/M metagenome (GOLD analysis project Ga0179593, IMG submission 185931) | Vadose zone soil fungal communities from Angelo Coast Range Reserve, California, USA - CZODoug2_1_08_16fungal (PacBio error correction) | ecosystem: Environmental > Terrestrial > Soil >...
AGGAGGACTACAAATTAGGAAAAAGGGGAACTCTCGGTGGGTCCTTAGGGGGAAAAAAACATGGGGTTGACAATGTCACAAACGTGGGGAGAAAAGAACCAGCTTTCAAAAAAGGGGGAAAGAAATCCTCATGAACCGTGGGAAAAAAAAGAAACCGTCAAACGGGGGAGAAAATACGAAGAGTGAAATCCCGGCCAAGAAAGAGTAGGGTGTTCCGAGAAGAGAGTGACTCTGAGGGGCAGGAAAAGGGGAAGGGTACATACACCTTAGATAAAGGGGGAAAGAAATGTCTAAAAGGGAAAAGTAGATCATGGGGGCTCGAAGCCGGCACCTCAATCTCTGCCAAAAAGTCAAGAATTGGGGAGAAGAGGAGGAGGGCCTGTGAACTACAAAAAAAAAAGTGCAGCTCCAGGGGAAAAACGTCTGAAGAGGGGGAAAAGTCGGAGGGACGGCACGAAAAGTCTCCATTAAAGGAACAGGCGGAAAGCTAAAAAAAAAAGAATCTTAAAAAAAAAAGCTCAGAACTTGAACTCCCACCCCAAGGAAGGGGGAGACGTAAGGGGGAGAAATTTAAAAAGTGGGGGGGGGGACGACAAGGACATAAGAGGGAAAGAGGGTTGATTCTAAAAAAAAACCAACAAATAGGTTGGGGGGCCCTAAGAAGGAGTCGGAAGAGGAAAGCGCAGGGGTAACAAGCACAGGGTCGGAAGCGGGCGAGCCTATCGGGGAAGGGAGGGATGGAGATGGGTGTCTTAAGAATTGGGTGTGTCCGCGTAAGTTAAGATACCGACTGGGGAGGGGGGTGGATTTAAGATAAAGCTGGCTTTCTCAAAAAAGGGAGGTGTGAAGGCGGGGGGGTGTGGGGGGAACCCGTTGGCTTGGAAAGTTGGGGGGGGTGGTGGGACAGCCTGGGTACCGAAAAAAGGGGGAAAAAAAAGAGCAGTACCAGGAGACTACTCACAAAAACAAATCCACCTGAAAAGGGGAAGGAGAAACAAAAATTTTCTTTACGGTTTTTTGAGAGAAGAAACAGGGGTCGCTTCCACTGAAGCGGGGGGGGGGGGGGGGGCATGGGGACGTGCGGTAAAAGAGCTCGCGGGAAAAAACGGCCTTACCCAGATGAAGTCGTCCTTCGGGGGGAAGGGAAGAGGATGGGAAAACTGAAGTGACCTTGGGGGGGGCGTAGGAAGGGGCGCGACAAGATGCTATAAGGCAGTCTCGGGAGGGTCTGTTTCGGCTGGGGGGTGGGGGGGTGGAAAAGGAATAGGGTTAGGAAAATGAGTGGGTCAGGGGGGGTGGGGATTCTTGAACAAGCAGGATTGTAAAAGTGCAAACGGTGAAAAAAAAGGAAGAAAACTACAAAACCAAAAAGTGATCAACAGGATGAGTTTTACTAAGAAAGGGAGGGGGAAACGAGAAAAAGGGGGGGCGTAAGGGATGAAAAAAAAAAGTTTGGGGAAAAAGGGCGGGGTCTCATTCAAAGGGGGAAGGAAAAGGGATAAATTCAAAAGCACGCTCGGAAGCAGCAAAATCTCAAAACAAAAAGGGGAAGGGGGGGGAAAAAAAAAAGTAGGAAACATTTGGGAAAAAAAAAGGAATTCAGTCCCGGAGAGCGTAGTCGTTGGGGAAACCAGGTGAAACTGAATTCGGGAAAAACCACTAGGTATCCCGAAGTGAAAAAATCATCACGAAGATCGCGAAAGGGGGGCCGGTTGAAGAGAGGGGGGGCGAGGGGGGAGGAGAATGGGCGTTGGAGGTCCATAAACGGTTGATCAAGGGGTAAAAAGGGGGGGCAGGTGCCAAGGAAAAAGAGAAAGAAAAGAGGGAAAGGGTGGAGGATACAGGTTGGGATCCACTATGAGGAAAAACAAGGGAGATCAAGGGGGATGTCAGGGATCCTCTCACTACGGCGTCTCGCAAGGGAATCCGGCGCTTAAAAACCACCAAAAAAAAAACAAAAACCACAGAAAAAAAACAACAAAAGCCAAAAACAAAAAAAAAAAAAAAACCAACCAAACACACAAAAAAAAAAACAAAAAAAAAGAAAAACCAAACAAAACAACAACACCACTAGAAACGCCGGTTGCGATAGAAAGGGCGTCGTTCCGAAAATCGAACCTGAAGAGGGGGAAAGGAGAGGACGGACGGTGGGGGGATGGAACTCCTGCCGAGAAAGAGATTAGAAGGCGGCGCGAGGAGGGGGAGGCTCTGTAGACGTATCAATCAAGCGAAAAAGAACGTAGGAGGATGAAAGAAGTTTAAAAAGAAACTCAGAAACAGCACAGTCGAATAGAGGAAAAAAAAGGGAAGGTAACCGCAGGCTATTGCAAAACGCTAGAACGCGACGTGAAAGAAGAGCTCTTCAAATTCAGAGAGGAGACGGGGGAAAAAAACGAAAAACAGCCGAACACAGTAGAGATTTTCTCGTATCCCTAACCGGGCCCTCGGAAGACGACGCTCCTTCACTCAAAGTACGCACCCTCAAAAAACAGGGGAGAAACAATATCCCCCAAAAACCGGGAAGAAAAAAAAAAAGTTCTGAAGGGGGATTCTGATAAAAAGGGACCCCTCAAACCCAGAGAGGAGCTAAGATAAAACCTCTTCTTAACAAAGGAATCAAGAAGCAAAGAAAGGCTAAGAGAAAAACCTCAGCTAAAAGGGACGTAGTAGATTCTCTGAATGGTCCAAGAAGAAATGGGGGGGGTGCCGAATTCAAAACCAAAAAGTGGTGCAAAAAGACAATAAAAAGGGCAAATGCCTGACATTAAGGGGGGGGGAGGAATTCTAGGAGGGTGCGCATTAAGTGGGCGCAGCAGGTCGGGGCCGGTCGAAAAGAGGGAGGGCAGGGTGAAGGGGGAAAAAAAAAAAGTTCTATTGAAACGGCGACAGAAGGAAGAAGGGGGAAGAAAGTAACTTCGACGTAAGAGGGGGACGCCGTGGCGCCGTCGCAAAGCGATTTTACATGGGGGGGGGGTGAGGAGGAAGGAACTCTCACAATTACATCTCTGCCAAAAGCTTGGTGAAACCCTAAACCAACGCCCCGACCCCTGTAACCCCCTCCCCTACCAAAAGAAAAAAAATAAAGGAAGAACTTCCAACACAAAAACAGCAAAAAAGGAAAGGCCCTCTCAATCAAAACGCGAATGACCCGACTTTTGCTCCCGGAGTCGCCAGAAAAGACCTACCGAAAAAACAAGTCACCCCATAGGGGGTAAAACATGGAAACGAAAAACCCGACGAAAAGTCATCGGAGTTGTTCAAACGCGCCGCAAAAGCACCTGAACCGCGAACAACCACAAACGAAAGGGGCCACTGGAGTCTAAACTTGGAGGAGGGGAAAACAGAATCGGGAGGAAAAAACAGCGGGGATCCTCAAAGCACGGTTAGTGGGAAGTCGTTTCTAAGTGTGGGGGGGTAGTCTAAAAACAGTGGTTGAACAGGGGGAGGAACCTCTAAACGAACACAACAAAAAGAATCACACCCAACGGGGGTTCAAACCCCAAAGGGGAAACACTTTCCAAGGGGAGAAACGCCAACCGAATCCCTGTTTTAAAACCCCTGATCCTATATCCGCAGGAAGACGAAAAGACTGCCCCCCCAAGGCCAAAACCAATAAACGTCGACAACAGAGAAGTCATTAAGTAAAAATAACCCTCTGCATGTCGCCCGCTGGGCATAAAAGAAAACCAGAAACCCCCATCAAAAACCACTCGGATGGCCGAAAAAGGGGGGAGGAAATCGTCTAAATTACTTGGGAGGTGAGGTTGGGCGGAAATGCAGACGACTCAGAAAACCCACGTCATACGAAGGGGAAGCCCCACCATCAAAAACTCAGAACCCGCTTATCAGGGCGTCGTGGTATGTCCAGGAGGAGCTTGGTGAAGGGAGGCTTGAGAAGTTCGGTTAGTGTGAAGGGATAGTGAAGTGGCGAAAACGATCTGGAAGAGCAGATGGGCGCCGCCACGCGTTTGAACGACAGCCTAAAAGTGTTTTGCTGGGGGGACAAAATACCGGCCACCAACCCCCGCGAAATATTTGTCCCAGGAAACGCGAAGGAAAAGGGGCCGCGACTCATATCATAGCATCACTTCGTATCTTGAGTCGAACGGAGCGAGGCTAACGAGAGACGGGAAACGCGGGCACCTGAGTTCGCAGTCAACGCCGAAAAACGGTCGAAGACACCTATGGAATAAAACATAAATTTTTATTTGAAAAAAATGGGGCACTTTCTGAAGTCGGAAAGGGGATCCAGTTCCAAACTAATGGACAGAACATTAGGTTCGAACAAAAGTTTACGGGTTATCAAAACCGCAAGACAGAAAAAGAAAACCGAGGGTAATCCGTCCCAAAAAGGACAGCCCGAGCGGTTGAGTGCTGAGGATTTTTTAACTAAGAGAGAGAGCTTGCGTAGCCACCCTGGGGTTTTCAGGGAATAGAAAAAAACAACCCTGTCCTTCAGGTAAAAGACCGACTTGAGGTTAAGGGAAAAGGGGGAAAAAATCCGGATTAGACGGTTTCTATTTCAAAAAGTTGGTGGAGCAGAGGGGGGGAACGAGGGGCGTCAAGCTTGCTGGAAAAGGGGGTCGCCAGTTTGGGAAGCCAAACAAAAGCCGAACAGTCGGCCTTTACGTAAAAAGAGTGGGGGTGATCCCAAGAAGTTTGGCACCACCCGACTTCATTGGGGAGGACATTTACGGCATGGGAGGCAAAAAAAAACGTTGTCGGCCATGGTCCGCGGAGAGACAGATGCACGGAAGCGGGCGAGAAGTAGAACCACTCCAGTACTTCTTTGACTGGGGACCCAAAACCGAGCTATCCCCAGCTCGAGGAAAACAAGAACCCAATACGCCTAGGGGGGGATAAACGACCGATTAAGAAGCTTAGAAAACTAAACCTCAAAAATGCCGCCAACAACCATGCCCCTTACCTTCTCAAAAAACGGGAAAATCCGGAGGGGACCCATCAAATCTGGGACAAGACGGCCGGGAACCCCCGACGGCGCGCTAGACAAGGTGGAGAAAAAAAGGGGGGGGGTATCTTAATTGAATCTTGGGAAAAAAAGCGGGCGTGGGACGACGGGCAGGTTCAGCCAGGTAACGCAACAAGGGGCGAGTCGACCAGACAACAAAAGGACTGAGCTTAGTCAAATTCAGGCAAAGAGCTTGAACCCAAGGAAAAAAAGAAATCAAGCCCGGTAACGAAAGGGGCCTTAAAGAAACACGGCAAAAAGAAGCTATCGCGGTGTCCGAAATGGGGTTGCTAGAAGACATTGCAAGCCCACGGGCCAGCGGAAGCCATTAAAAAAGAAAAAAAGAAGAAATCCCGGTCGTCAGGACAAATTGTCCCAGCTTTACCTGGAGAGCGGCCCGATAAAACTGACGAAAGTTCCTTAAAAACGAGGCGTAGGAGAGAGGGCCTTCTATGCGGGTAACACATTGAAGGAGGACGGGGAAAAAGGATAAACAATTCAAACGAAAAGCACCGTCCGCGAATTTTGGCAGATCGCCGTGGCGGAGAGGGGGGAGCGTACCCCTGAAAGGTTGCAGACGCGTCGAGTGGAAAGCTCCTGAGAAAAAAACGCTTCATACGGGGGAAGGGACGAGAGTGAAAGTCCGTGGGGACGCGGCGAAGAAGAAAGGCGAACGGCGTGTAAGATTCCTGTGGAAAAAGCGCCTGCAAGAAGGAGAAAGAACCCGGGGAACCTGATGCGACCTAGGAGAGAAAAGTAGGAACTGTCTGACCCCGAGACTTGAGAAACGCCTGTGAAAACGATTAAAAAAAAAGGAATGAGCCAATCCGGTGTAAAAACTAGGATGGTTCCGATGTCAGAGAGGAAAGGGCTGGCGGAAGTCAAACGAAGAGGGGGGGAGCGTAAACGCCGGAGGTCCACTCGGCAGGGTTAGTTCCTTTGAAGGGAACCCTTGCTGGCGCCGATGTCCTTCCCACTAAGCCTCAGGCAGGAAGAACGGCATTGGGGATTAATAGAGAGGTGGGTCCGAGACCGGATTGTGGGAATCTCACGAACAGGAAAAGAGCAGTATCAAAATGACAAGGAAAGAAAAAAAGCATGGCCGCGGCCACAAAAGGGGGGGGAGGGGAGGGGCCATGCCGACACGCAGAACAGCCCAAATCCTTCCGAGTGGAAGGGGGGAAAGGTATTTGGACAACACACCTGAAAACTAGAAAAAAACGGCTGGAGTCGCCAAAAGGCAAAGCCAAGCGATTCCAACAGAAAACGCTCTTTTAGAGGGGAAAAGAGTGGTCCACAGCTGAAACATTCTGAAATCAGATAGAAAGTATCCGCCCTTCTGCAGGTCGGGGGAAAACTAAGGAATATTCAGTTTTCTGGGCAAGGGAATTCAAGGACCGGGCGCCAAACAATAAGAGAGGATGCTCAAAAGAAAGACAAGGCAACGACTTCGGCGGCTGGGGGGTCCTGGTTGCAAAACCTCGGTATAGGATGCGCACTTTCCAAGGGGGGGGAATAAGCGGAAGAAGAATGGCGAACCTACCTTCGGGGGTGGGGAAATTAATTCAAAGGAGAACCTTTCACGGGGGCTAAACAAATGGGGTGGAAGAAGGGAATACTTTTTGGTTCGTCCAAGAAGTCGCGAGGCTTTATAACGGTCGGGCGTTGTACCTGGGGAAAGGGCGCGGTGCAGGCCTTTCATCTCGTTACCTCGTAAGGGAGCTGGAACAGAGAAAGGGATGCCAATGTGATATCGGTCCTCGAGTTCCCCGAACCCCCCAGCTGGGGAATCCTGGGGTGAAAATTGGGAAGGTGTGGTGCTGGAACGGAGAAAAACCACCCATTGGCGTGGGGCAACCCGATTGGCTAAAATTGGAGGGGGGGAGGGGGAAGGCCCCCGGGAAAAGAAGTCCCGAACCCTCGACCTCCCTTCACAAAACATGAAACAAACAAAGAAGAAGTCCTCTGAACAACACCGGCTTTCAGAGGTGCGCGTTTTTGGGGGGGGGCCCACCTATTTTGTAAGAAAGGCATCGGATTCGGCGGGGGTTCGAGGATGCCATCAAAAAACAAAAGAAAAGGGGAGGGGTCCCGATCTGTGCTGGGGAGAAGGGAGGACGGGGAACGCGCGGGAGCAGCGATTCCAAGCACGAGAAGCGGTGGGTGACGAAATTGGTAAATGAAAGTGAAATGTTGTGGGGGGGGGCGAAGGGCGGGAGGCCTGTCTCTACAGAATCGGGGTACCGTGTCGTTTCCAAATCGCGGCAGTCCGAAGTGCATGTTGACAAGGGAGGGTGATTCGTGTTGTTGGTTCAAAGGTGGCCTATGTGACACCTCACCCTGCCTCTGAACAGGAGAAAAAAAACGACAAACACGATCAAAAGGTGGAGTTGGGGAAAAACTGGGTTCGGACACAACGGGATTTGTGGAACTGGAGGGAGGGGGGGAGAGTCCGACGTTGGGTTGGCCGGTGGAGAAGGGCACCAGCACCCCGGGACAAAACATGAGGGGTCGTCGCTGGCTGCCGGGACGAAATCAGGGATGACCTTCTTGTGGGGAGGCTGGGTGCTGGGCTGCGAAGAGGACGTCGCGGAAAAAGGGGGTCGCGGTTTGGGGGGGTGGGTTCGTGCAGGCGGGTTAAGGGTTCTTTGGCGGGGGAGTGTCAGTGGGTTGGTTTGCGGCGTCCGATTAGCGCAGGGAGACAACGTCGCCTGTACCAAGCTCAGACTCACCAGTTCGCGAAAACTCGATGCAAACTCCAGGAAGGGATCCAAAGACTACCCACGGGGTGGGATCGAAGTTACCGGAGGGGGGTGGGAAAAGCGGGAGCCGCATCGTCGCGACAAATGGGGGGGGGGAATTCAAAACCGCCGCTACGGGAAGACCAACCGTCATCCAAAAGAGGGAAGCTTCGCCGGGACGGTCAGGCCAATCCGAGGAAATTTTTGCAGGAAACACCAACTCGGCCTTCCGGGTCAAAGAGTGGACCAGTGGTGGTTACGGAATCAACCAACACTGATCTTCCGTGCAAAAAAAGAGGAAGAGTGATAAGAGCAGCCTATCTCCGGAGATGCAGAAGGGGCAAGGGGGGAGATAGTGCGAAATGTTTCCGAATAGAAGGGAATGGAAGGTTCCGGCGACACCCTAGTTAGGGAGGCCCTCAGAAAAAAAAAAAAAGTGGATGAGGTGATCACTTCTAGGCGACAGGAGAGGAAATGGTGTCGCAGCGTCGCTTCCTTCTGAACGGTAAACTAGGCAAGGTCGATCAAGTATCCAAACCAAGATCTATCATGGTGGGACAAGCGTCTGAAAGGGCGGAGGCGTTTACACCCGGCTCGAACTGAGGCTCCGTACGATGGGTTAAAAAGGGAAACGGCGTGACTGTGTTCTATGGAAAGAGGAGGTCCACTTCAGGCGGCGAGTTCGGTAGTGCAAAAATGGAATGTCAGGGGGGAATGATCTAAAAAACAAAAGGAGAGGAACAGCAGACAATCAGGCAAAAGACTTAGCCGCAGAGGGGGGGGGGAGTTTCATCAAAGGGGGGAAGTCCGAGCGGGCCTATTCGCAAGAAAGGAAGGTAAGCTACCGGGTAACAGGAGACGGTCGAGCTCACCGGGTGCAACGAACGGGGGACGAAAGATAGCACAGGAAGGTCAGCGCAGAAAAATTAAAAACTCACCAAGACAGAGTCAGCGTGCGCTAAATACGCACCCTCCAAATAGAAGCGCCCTGTCTTCTCGTCCGACGCAGCTCACCAACCATTCATTAAAAACGAAAAAAGGCTTGGTGAACAATCCCCTCCACGGGGGAGACCGGAAAACGAAAGGGACCAAAAGTCAGAGTCAGGGTAAGAAAACTCAAGGAAGAATCGGCACACCACAACAGCAAAAATCACACACCAAATACAAAAAAGAAATCTAGGGAGTGAAGGGGGAGGATTTTCCACGCATAGAGGAAGGGGTGAAACGAATCCTATGGGACTAATTATAACAAAACTGGTAGAAATTCGGCTCTAGGGGGAGGTATGATGTGAAGAGGACTTTGCAAGCGGTCGAGCGTTCATTCTCCTTTTCAGGGAGAAAAAAAAAATAGCGTCGGTGTAGTAGGCAATGACAAGCGGTGGAGAAAAAGCTACCCCCGTTTTCCTAAGGGAGGATTCGACGAACCTTGGGTAGGAATTGGGTGAAAATGTGCGGCTTCTCCACGAGATTTGTCAGGAAAAGCGGAAAAAAAGGGTTGGGTGGCAGCCACTCGCCAGAAGGAGAAGGTGAAAGCGCAACAAACCCGGAAGAAAGACCCCCCAGACGCAGAAAAACTGGGGCCAGAAACAAAAAAGGAAAAAATACGTCACACGAAACTCAAAGGCCTCAAGAACGGCATTCCGAATTCCGAAATTCCAGATCAAAAAATAGGACACCATCTATGAAAACACAACCAAGGCTAACCTCAGAGTCACCTTCAAGGGGGGCAGCCGCGCCGGCAAACGGCCACAAAAGCAAACACATCCGTCTTCGACACCCGGGAGTCTGCGATAAACAAAGACGTCGGGATAAAAAAGGTGTCTCCAAATCCGTGGGCCTCTTTGGGGGAGACGGTGGTAGTCTCCTTCCTGCTCGTGCGGGGAAAAAGGGGGGGGAGACATCGGCACATTCTGAACCACCCAAAAAAAAAAGAAAAAACTCCACCTTTGTGTCCAACAACCACGTGAAAAGGGGGGAAACCGTCTTTAAATGGGGACCGAACTCCCCCAAGAACGTACAGACGACGGCCAGGGGAGACCTACACGGAGGAACAAGAACCCCTTCTACATGAACATGAAAAAAGAAGAAAACACTCGAGCCGTATACCTCGCAATTCTGGGGGAACTTTTGCACCTGGAGCCGCCGATGAATGAAATCCCCTTCCGCGGCCGCCCCTAGGGAAGAGGAGGAAAAAAGCCTGATTGTTGCTGAACTTGGCGAAAAACAGAACAGTCATAAAAATGCTATGCAACACAACAGACGGGAAAACCAACCTAACCCATCCGGCCCTTAAGGGGGGGTGGCACTGACCCGGGTAGGCTTGGGTTTCAATGGCGTGAGTCAAGGAAAATGAGCATGGGTGGAACGGCACGTCGCGGCTATCGTGGAAGGTCCCGAACAAGGTGGTCAAAAGTTGCCGCAACTCGATGGGGGGGGGTAGGAAACAAAAATCCCCCCATACATATAATCAACCAAGAGTGCGTCTGGGTGGTACTGTGGGGACAATAAGAAATGTAGCAGATTCAAATTAGGAGAATGGGAAGCGTGAATCGAAAAACTGTTCTAAATATATATGAGGCAATGCACATTTTTTCACAGGGGAAAAAAGCAGGCATTTCGAATCCATCCTAGATTCATGAAGAAAAAATAAAAGGGGGGGATTGGCCGTGATCACAGGTCGTATGGGTAGTCCTTTTACGGGTCAGGACGGGGTCCTTACCAGAATTTCTAACAGAGTTGGAAGGGAAAAGTTATCGAAAATTGCACAGGTGTAAATAAAACTATACCGGGGGTGTGCAAAAAAGAAGACCCCACTACGTTCAGTGTGGAAAATCTCGGAATTGGTGTTTCAAAGATCGCGAGCCTGCTGCAGGGGAGACAAAACCCCCCCCCCCCCGCCGGGTTTGGAACGCCGGGAACAGCACAAATGGCAGATTCCCTGAAACGGCAGCAGGTCGGGACGACGCAACAACGTGTCGAGTGCAGAAGTTTTGGCGCCTCGGGGCGGAGACCAGGCGGTGCTAAATCGCGAGTAAAAGCTCATGGGGGGGCCGCCGCCCCATAAGAACGTAAGTCGTCCTCGGTGAGAAAAAAAAAAAGCGTATGGGGTGATCCCAAAAAGGGATGGGGCGCCGCCAAGCCGTGGCTCTTGGGTGGGCGGCCAGTTCGGCCTGGGGACTTAAAGGGAAGGACGCGGTGGTGTAGCCCTCCATGCTAGGGCTGGCCTGTGAAGGGGGTCTGTGTGCTCCAGTAAACACGCATAATGGCGGGCGCACCCAAAAAAACTTCGGTGGCACACGCGCCTCCAACACCAATACAATAAAGAGATCCGGCAACGACGCGTATTCAGATCTGTCAAAAGACTCCACCTAGCCCCGCATCAGGGAAAACGCACACAGGAAACTTCATCAAAAACCCAGTTGCACCTCCGACGGGGAAAAAAGAAAGAAAGATCGGTAGGTAAACCTCCATCCAAATACCAAACATCATACGCTTTAGAATTACGGAATGTGGGGCGTTGTTCATCTGCTCCTTTAGAAAGGGGGGGAAACCAGTGGACGACCGCGACTTGATCCGATCCAGGTCCATCCAAACAAGGAAAAAAGGATTCTCGATCACCGTCCGGCAGCGTTTTGGGGGACAAACTCCGATCGCCATATCACTTTGCGAAGAGACGTTGCTGGCCGCGGACCCGCAAAAACAGAAGATATACGCACAAGTTGGGTCGGCAGCAATGAATGTAATTCAACGTTGAGAAGCCCATTCGAGGACATTCAGCGCCAAACGAAAAGGTAACAGGGGAATACGTTTTCTTCTCTTGGGTTTGCCACTCCGGCCGGACGAGGGTGCTAGGCGCCCCCGATCCGCCGCACATAAATAGAAGAAAAAAAAACGGAAGGAGGAGGGAAAGAGATCTGGTTGCATAGGGGAAAAGCCTTCGACAAGACTGCAGAGTACAAGTGCACATAAACACGGAATTCCTGTCTAAGGAGCAAAACGCGTATCGCCCGGGGGGCTAAGCACCGGTCGGAAGGAGTTTGAAAAAAGTCTCTTATGAAAAAAACTGTCTGCGCAAAGGTGCTGGAGAGAGTTGACGTGGGACGCAAAAAACTGTCGACCAAGGATGGTGTAAGATGGGTGAAAAAAGAGGGGGGGGAGGAGGGCCGGGGATAGAGATACCGTTGACAACCGATGCTGTGGGAACAACGGAAACGATAAGTCGGGTCGGTCCACTGATGGCCCGTCTTCAAATTCTTGGGAGAAAACCATATCTGCCAAAGCGGGATACCGAGGAGGAGTGTTCGGATCTCGTCAGTAAGCGGCAGGGCGGCCGTGACGGAACCGCTGGGGGGCGTCACCGAAGGCTCTCTTATAAAGAGGAGGAAGGGGTACGGGTAGGAGGCAGGAAATATCTTTTAGGCTCATCTCTAATTTCTGTGGCAGGGAACCGCGGTATTGGGGCCGGTTGCATTGCGAATGGGGGGGTTGCCGTACTGCAGCGCAAAAAAGCCTCTTGGGCCCTGAGGGGAATACGACCACGAAGCCTGTGCTTCTCCCCCGGGGGGAGTTTGGCGGCCAGCCTACCCTGCCCCAAGGCAACCCAAAAACGCCGTCCACGGTTCCGTGTTTCTACCTTCAAAACAGAAAATGCGGAGACCTACTACGGTTGGTGCAGGCGCCAAAAACATGGCGCCTCAAATCGACACACCAGTGGTGGTGGGTAGAAGCACCCAGCGGCAACCGATTCCATCTTAAATCAAAAGCGCCAATTCCTGAGTGAGTCTGTCGCGAACCGAACAGTCGGGGTATGAACTCATAATCCCGGGGTGGGGAAGGTCAGAGTCATCCAAAACGCGTAAGAGAACGCGAGCATTCTGAAACATGCCTGAACCCAAAAAAAAAAAGGGCTCCGCAGGGTATGGTTGCGAAAAAACGTCTAGGGAGGGGTCACTTTTTCTATAACCCGAGGAGACAACTAAAGTGCGAACCCCTGCAGCAATTTGGTGAACTGGAGCCCCTTCGAAACCTGAAAAGGCAATAAGAACCATGGGGATCGGCTTTTTATTGGGGGTCAGATCCCTCGAGCTCGAGGATAAAAAAAGTGTGCGTCGTGTATTACAAACAGGACTTGCCGGATTTACTCGCGTGGAGAAAGGCCAAAGATTCACTAGAAGCATTTCGGAAGTGGGACTATGGGGAAAGCTGGCCAGATCCCAAGCCCTTTTAAAAAGCGGGCTTGGGGGGGCTGGCAGGGTTCACACTATCAAAAAAAGTCCCTTCGGGCAACCGGAAAAAGGCTATTTTGGAGTGTTGGGGTGGGGGGGATCTGTGCCCCTCTCCGCCAGCGGCCGCCTCCACGCCCTTCTAATTCGCAAGAAAAAACGTTCCACATCTAATCCGGATAACATCGTGCCCTGCAAGCGGCCGCGGGTTCGTCGGTTTTGTGGGAAACCTCCTTATTTTGGGGCCCCGCAGGATACGATGATATTCCAGGAAAAAAGGCGGTGGAGACGATGCCGCAGTTTGTCTGCGCCGCTCTTCCTTTAGGAATCGCGGTCAAAGCGGCGGAAAGCGGGCGAGCACGCGGGCGGAAATTATTGGTTTATATGAAGGTCCGGATCACGGATTCCTAAGGGGGGATTGACGTGGCGACGGACTCTTGCTGTTTTCGGAAAAAAGGGGGATGCAGCGGGGACGTTCCGAAGGGTGGGGGAACGGACGGGGTGGTGAACAGTGGCTGTTTTTTGGGTGCCGATTTGTAAGGGGGGGAAAACACCTGTGGCCTCCGAAGACGACAAGGCGACAAACCCCTTAAGTGAGGTGGGAGAAAGGCGGCGAACGGTATTTGGTATCAGACTTCAAGGGGGTGCCGGCGGAACAGCTGGGGTTGGGAGGGCCGTTTGCGGGGGGCGCGCACATTGCCGTGGTCACGAGATGAAGTGTTCGTCCGCGGGGTCTGCTGGAAAAAGGAAAGATGGAAACTGCGTGTTGATTAGCTGGTAGAAGTGAGACTAGAATGCGGAAGCCGGAGCCGTGCAGGGTGGGTCAAGACGGCGGGCACAGGGGTTTTGGTGGTCGTGTCAGGAGTTTAACGGTTGGGTGCGTGGGGAAAGTTTGTTTGGTTAAGTTCTTCCTCTCCTGGCGAGAGGGGCTGAAACACCACCGTTTAATGTTCCTGGAAACCAAATAACAGACCACTGGACCATCGGGGGGAACGCGCACGCTTAAAAAGATAGCCTTGTGTCGTCTAATTACCTCAGAGTAAAAACCCGTGTGGACCGGAGTCGCACGTCCGACCGAAGACAAGTGAATATTAGCCGCTGGAAAGGGAAACCGGCGAAAAAAATCACTCTCCTGCGGGAAGCCTTGACAACGAAGACCTGCTGACACCGCATTACATTTGGGGCCTGCCTTAGTCGGAGTCAGGGGCAATGTGGTTACGGAATTCGGCCCAGTAAGATTACAAAAACCAAAGCCCGCCTGCGTAAAATAACTGCATCAACTAGACGATTGGCGCGGGGACGTTCCGTAGGAGGGAATGCCGTTGAATCCGACAAATCCGTATGAGACTCCGCACTAAAGTGGGGAGGGGCAGGGTGGCCAAGAGACAGGTCCCACAGCACTAGCCAGAATGAACGGGGTTGCTATGACGCAGGATCAACGAAAAGCCGGCGGACTTGGACGGAGAGACTGTTTTGAAGGACTTCGAGCACGATGAGGGAGAAAAGGCATGTGCAGCCCATCGCGAGGAAGGGGGGGGCGGCGGAGGCCAGGGCGGGCTCTTACTTGACCAGTCTCCTACAGCACCAAAACGTACTTGTGTTTTCAGGTATCCGGGGAATTCTTCTGCGGGGGAGAGAGGGTTCGGATTACGATGAAGCGATGCGGTTTCAGTCCTCCA
>Ga0179593_1583343_pt1 | contig 14611 bp, 9 predicted proteins | sample CZODoug2_1_08_16_FD_185931 | JGI IMG/M metagenome (GOLD analysis project Ga0179593, IMG submission 185931) | Vadose zone soil fungal communities from Angelo Coast Range Reserve, California, USA - CZODoug2_1_08_16fungal (PacBio error correction) | ecosystem: Environmental > Terrestrial > Soil >...
ACCCCTCACAGGAAAAAAGAAAGTAAGCGCCGAAAGAGAAATGCCGATCCGTCGGAGGGGGAGAAGGGGGATTCTTGGGTCTTGGGGGGGGTCTAAGAAGAAAACTAAACCGTCTACGCGCTCCCTGGGCGAGAGGCCCTGGTAGTAAGAATCTAAAAGAAAAAGCGGAAAAGGAACGCGGACGGTTTAGGTCGAGTCCTCTCTTGCCTGAGATGACGGAAAAGATCCAAGTGAAAGGGTTCCATTAAAAAGGAGTTGCAAAGCCGGAGTCGTTCAACCACCGCAGTTTCCAGAGCGGGGTTCGTGACGGGGAAAGTGGCAGGCAGGGGAGATAAAATGCAGTGGAAGGGGGGATGGGGGTCCATCTTCTGGAGCCACCTAAAAAAGAGCACTGCTGATCTATCTCCTGGGTAACATGGGATAGGGGCAAAAAAAAAGCCGAGATGGGTCTACAAAGCTTGGGAGAAGGGGAGAGAGAGGCTCTCCGGAATCGTAAGAGAGAAGGCCTTCTTGGCAAGGAGGGATCACAGCGAGGGATTTGTCCCAACGAGAGAGGGGGGTTGCCCTCGGGAAGGAGAAAAAGATATCTCTCCTGGGAAACGACAAGAAGCCCCTGGTGGGGTCCCGACCGGGTCGAAGTCGAGCAAGGAGCCGAAAGGTCGGGAAAAAAATGACCCACGCTGCCTTAAAAAAAAAGAGGTGATCGTCCGGGCCGGCGCCGGGCGCGGAATAACAAGATTATACACAACGATGGGGAAAGAAAAGTTCCGGCCCGGCCTCCTTTTGCCTCAAAAGGAAGGGTAGAAAAAGACCTTGCCCGGGCGCGCCCTCAGTAAAACCTTGGTAGGTAGACGGGGAGCGATTTGCTTTTACGGATCCCCGACGGCAGCATGACTCCGTCCAGTGACCTAGGAGGGGTTGGGGAAAAGGGGAACAGACAGGACAACGTTCATGAAAGAAATCTGCCTGAAGTTCTCCTTTCAGCGAAGGGGGAAAATTAAAGTAGACAGGTCCGCCACAATCTCACTTCCAAATACGCTGGACTAACGAAAACCCATAAAAAGGCAATTGTACATAGGACCTTAGGGGGAAGCAAAATAGAAAGCTACCTTTCTTATTTGGCCGGTCCAACCCGAGCCTGTCTTTCTGGAGTTTGGATGACGGAGGATGACCACTGGACTCAAAAGACAGCCTTTCTTACTGCGCTTCACCCTGGACTCTGGGATTCATCAAAAAAGAAGAAAATCTGGCAACCTAGGGGGAAAAAACAGTCTCCTCCGTAGGTCATTAGCACCTCTTCTCCAACCGACTATAAAAAAAGGAAAAAAAAAAATTCAACTACCTTACTCTTCGGGAGCACAATCCCCCTCGATTACACTAGATGAGGGTACCGCGGGAAGGTCCGGAATAACTCTTCTCGACGCAGCACGGTCCCCGGGACGCCCTCAGGAACGGAGGGTTGGGTATCAAGTTCGAAATTCTGAGGCAGGTCTTTTAAATGCAAGGGGGGGGGCCTTAGGTCTAAATCTTCTTTACGCCCGACGCCGGATGCAATCCGACCAGGGGGGAAGTGGGGGCACCATATCGCAGGTCACCGATCACCTCGAGCGATTTCACGCCCCGAGAGACTCCAGTACATCAGGGAGGGCCTGATGGTCACGGTTATGAGGTAGGGGTCCGGTACAGAGCGTAAAGGGACTTTCTTCGAGATGGCCCATCCGTGGCTTGCACAGCCGCTGGGAAACGTTGTGGGGAAAAAAAATAAACAAAACCACATATTCCGCGAACCCCCCCTCCTACATCTTTACTGACAGGGTTGAGCCCTCCCAGATTAGGTTCCAAAAAAAAAAAATCCTGCCGCGAGGAAAAAGACCAGCTCTAAGGGAAGATTGCTATAGACTTTTTCACGATCAGAGGATTCCTTCAGTCCTACCGGCGAGTGATCAAAGTGGGGAAGAAAACGATCTGTCATTGAACAGAAAGCATCCGCGTAGCTGCCAAAAGAGTTCTATAGAAGATCACTTCCCTAAACTTCTCGCACTTCAAAAAGCCCCCTTGAGGGTGGTGGACTTCTCGATTCTTTCCTTATCGCTGAACACTGTTTTGCAGGCTTGCAAACGGGGGGAGGGAGGAATTAAGAAGTGGAACAGGCACCAATCGGTCTTAAGGGGTAAGTCATTCGACTCCAATATCTTCAGAAGGCTGAATAAAAAAGGGCCACCAGGGAGGGTCACCAAATTTGCGTAACTAGGGAAACACGTCTGGGCTGAAAAAACTTTTCTGGGGCCGACCCTTCACGAAATATTCAGCCCCCACCGTAAGTATTGTAACCTTTCTGACTTGAGTTCATTCACATTCCCATCAGGAAAAAATGAAGCGGACACGATCTCTCGGAACACAAGATTATTAAATATGAATGGTCCATATCTTCTTAAAAATCTTTGCAGAGATCTACCTTCCGCATTTCTCCATCCCGAAGGGAATCTATATCGGACGATGTCTGTAGGGGCCAGAAAAGACCTACACAAAACAAAACTAAACGGTGGTGAACGACTGGGTGATCGCATGTAGGGCAGAAGAGACCTTTTCCGGTCGGATCGGATCCGGTGTGTAAGGCTACGTGCTTGGGGGTCGAACCGGGGCGTACGCCCCGATGGATAAGCAGGGAGGGGGCCGCGACCCGGGAAGTACAGGCGGAGATAAAGGGACGACCTCGGCCGCTACAAAAGAACGGATGATTTCAGGGGGGATAAAAGAGGGGAAATGAACGTACGCCTAAATAGATTGGAAGATCCTTTCTAAGCTGGGCACAGACCGCTGTATTCCCCCTATTCAGAGGAACTTGAAAAAGGGAATGGACCTATGTGCGGGCCTGCCAAGACATGCAAGAGAGGTGATATAGCTGCGGATTAAACGGGAGAAACCCTTATTTGCTTGCTACTAGAATGCGTCAATTCGAAGCTGAGGCAGCGGGTATCAAGGGAAAAGGGAATGAAGAGAGGCAGTGCTTGGCAAGACCCAAACAGCAGAGGGGAGATCGCCCGCAGGCGTGAGAAAAGAAAAGTCGGGGGACCCGACAACCGTAGAACTGAACCCCCGGATGACTGGCGGGGGAAGGAACTCGGCGGGGTGAGGGGGCTCCTTCAGGCAGAGGGAGGCCCGCGAGGCCAGGAAGGAATTAGCCCCCAACTCCGGCGTCGGCGGTCGTGGCGCTTCGGGGGGGGGAAAGAAAAGACCTGCAGCCGTAATCACACGGACCCCCCGGGGAGGCCCGGTCCCTGCCCGGCTAAAGAAACCACCAGCAACTCCGTCCTATTCTGCTCCTGGGACCGGGAGACGGTTTCTGACGGCAATAAAGGACTCGGAAAGGACGAATAAAGGTTTCAGGGGACCGGAGGTCCTGTCCCGGCAGGGAGGAAAGGGGACTTCGTTGCGACGAGGTCTCCACCGTCTGGACCGTATAGAAAGTGTTCTGAAGAATCTCATCGTCCTGAGAAGACCTGATCGAGTGAGGGGAAGGAAGACACACGCCCGGAAAAGATCCGTAAGCCATTAAAAGCCAACCTCTCCCAAGACAAGAGAGGAATCGTCCGCCTCAGAAAGGCCGCCTGAAGATCATCCGGAAAATAGACGTCCCCGTTGAAGGGGTAGCGTCTGAATCCGCGGGAGGGAAGGGGAAGAAAGGTGGGGAGGAACACTCCGACGTCCGCCGAGCTGAAGATGGGAATGATCCTTAGTTGCCTCCGAAGCAACCCACGTCGTGGGGCACCTGAAAGGAGGTGCAACGTCGTATCTGAACTTAGGGCCGGACAAGAACTTGGCAGTTCTACAACCATCTTGACGGGGGACGAGTGTATAGATTTCTCGAAAGGCAAGGGGGTCTACTCGGCGGTTTATTCCAACAGGAGCGGGCACTCGAACTGGACCAAGAATATGTGCTCTCGGTTTCGGTCCCGACGGAGGGACCTGGACTTCAGTACCGGTAAAGCAGTTCGAGGGACAGGGGAGTCAAGAAAATCGGCGCCCGCTTTCGATAAAAAAAAACCTGTAAAAAGAGTTCGGCTACAAGGTAGAAAGTCAAAGGCTCTAAAAAGACTCCGTGGATGGACAAACCGCGCTAAGGGGGAAAATCAGAATATCAGGGCGACTGGGACGAAGGATTCGGAAACGAGAGCTGACCGTGATCTGCTACAACAGGGGGAACAGATCCAAGGTCGTACGAAAAACAATCTAATTTGGTGAGGGAAACAGACCTGGCGAAGAACAAAAGGCAAGGGGATCCTCCAGGATCCTCACAGGACAGAGCCCCCAGGCAACCACTCGAGGACTGTCCCCCAGAAGCAACAACCAAGGCAAACATGTGGGAGCCTAAACACTTTCAAGCAGGGACGAAAACCTCTCCGGCCCAACTGTCTGGGGGTGGGGGAGAAAGACGGGGGGTCCTCGGGGGGTTCAAGCCCCGGTTAAGGATCTCGAAGGACCAACCGGTCCGTAGAGGTAACGTCGAGAAAGGAAAAGGACTTCCAAAAGGTAGAAGACCCGCCGTAGCGACGAACAGTTCTGGTTCGGGTCGGTAGCGCGGCCAGGGCGGAGGCCACAGGGGAGGGGGGAGGGTGCCACGGTGAAAAGGGGTCAGCACAGCAAAATCATACGGGGGGGGAAAAGGTACCGGAAAGGCAGCAGGGATGGCAGTTCGGCTTAGGAACGTCCAGGGAAAAAGAGGTGGCTGGTCGAGCTCTCTAAAAAAAGGGGGAGGTGCAGGAAAAAAAAAAAAAAAAAAGAGAAACCATAAAAAACACCGGCCCGCTGGAAAAAAAGAAGCCGAGGAAGAAAAGCCAAAAGCACGAGCCGTCGTGAAAGGTGGACCGTGGTTGTGAGCCAGACGCACCGGAGAAAAAAAAGCGCGGGGGAACTCGCCCTATAAGGAGGAGAACCGCAGAACGGCATGAGGAGGAAACGGGCGACGTACCATGGTAAGTCAACCTAAAATGCGCTGACGGACCGAGAACTTACCGTGGACGAGAAAAAAGGGGGGGCAAACAGCAACCGTGGCTTCCAAAAAAAGTTCACTCAAAAAAAGTGGAAGTCGTCCAGGAGATAAAAGTAGACGTGAGGGGGAACGTGCGGTTAGAAGAACAATTATGGAAGTGGGGGGGGGAAGGTGGGCGGTCCTCTTCTTGGAAGTAAAAAGGGGATGGGAGTCCCTGGGAGCACCGTATGATTTTCGGCAGTAGGGGTCTCGTGGTCATCACAAGTCCGAGGTTCAAAAAAGGAAAAAGGACTGGGGGCTGTTCCCTCCTGGAACGAGAGGGATAGAGCGTCGGCAGGGAAGAGCCCCCCTGGCCAGTACGAGATCACAGGAGGGAAGCACGAGCTGCGGGTGGCCACGACGGAGGGCCAGGGCGCCGTGGCCTCAAGAAAAACTGAAGGGGTGGGAAAGACCGGGTCTTGTAGTCCGACAACATCACGGTCTTCCGTGCCGGCGGCACAAGGCCAAAAAGGTCCTTAAGAAAAGAGTTCCCGGGGAAGTCCGGGTGGATTCCGCCACATAGAGAGCCACCACGGCCGGCTTGCCCGGCCTCCTGTATAACAGCGGGGATCTAGTCTACGAACCGAACCAACTGTTCTCCGCACTAGGAATCCACGACGGGGGCTGACCTAGATTGGAAATACTGAGGGAGGGGAACTTCCTCTATCATCTAAAATAATGGCCCCTACATTACAGTACATCGACGGGGAAAAACTGGAAGCCGTTCTTATCTAAAAGCTGCTAAGAGAGAAAGAGCAAGATCTCTGGCTTCTGACATGCCCCGTCGGAGGGAACCGCGACCCCGCCCATACGCCGCCTGCGGCCTATCGCAAGAAAAAGGACCCAACCGTTATCTTGAAACTGAGGGGGGCCCGGGTAAAGGGCGGCTTTTTCGAGGGTCCGACGCCGGTAAAACGGGGGAGAGGGGGTGGTAAGCTGTCAGCTCAGGATCTCGAAAGGGGGCCGGATGCAGGCCGGTTCTTGGCGGCGGAAAGCCGATCTCACCTCCTTGTGGGGGGATATTAATGCGAAGGGAGGGGAGCCAAAATATTTCGATCCGGAGAAGCCGGTCCGGTACACCAAAAAAAACAGACAGTCCTCTAAAAAACTTCAGCAGAAACGCTAACTTACAGGACGGGAACCAAACCGGAAATCCCAAGGAGCCTGGGCTTCTAGAAAAACTGTCCTGGAAGCAGAATACGGCCTCCGAAAAACGGACTCGCGGGAGAAAGGGTTTTGGGGGCAATTGCCTGTTTTCTAGTCACTTTTGGCTAGTGAGCGAGGCAGAAATATGGACCCCTCATACAGCCCTTCGCAACACTCCGACAGAAAGCAGTTTGGTCTGAAATGAGATCGTACCAATTCCTTCCTTATTGGCAAAAAAGGAGGGGACTCGACGATGCGGGAAGTAGACAACCCGGACTGAAAACCTGCAATCGTGTCCAAAGGAGGGGGGGAACGAGGTTTTCGAAGGTCAGACACTGCCTTTTACGAAAAATTACTTGCGTTCTCTCAAGGAAATTCTCCTAAGGGGGCGGTTAGTCTCCTCATTGTTACCCGGATTTCTTTTTAAAAGGCCGCGTCTCCACCCGACGTGGCGCTAAAAAAGGAATCGACTGTATACCGTTGAGCCCAAAGAAGGGTGGGGAAGTTATCCTCATAAATATTGAGAAGAGAGCTTCAATCTTGACATATACTCCTTGACCGCTCCTACGGAGTAAATTAAGGCGGCCTGTAGAGGGGGGGAATGGGGGGGAAGGATCTTTCATTTGCCGAAAGAAGCCCTTAGTCTTCAAATCAGTAGATCTTCCAGCACTTCCTGGAAAAGTTTCGAGAACCTCTCTCACCTTCTTCGGGTCTCCGAAAAGCTTTACTCTACACGGGTCGCGAAACAAGGTGAGGCGGAAAAATCATTGCTGCGGGGGGAGCAAAACTCGCACACCCGGCCATCGAGGTTCTACTCCAGCACAAGCCTTCTACTTAAAAAACCACAAGGGGAGGGGGGGACGAAAACCTGGTCAGGCGTGCAGGGGACAGCCTTCTCAATGACTGGTACAACATAGCGGCGGCTTCAGTTCCTTTTCATAAAACAAGCGAAGAACATCAGAGCCTAACGTCGGGATGGAGAAAACAAGATAGGGACCCCCTCATGACGAAGGAGGTGGCAGAGGAAGAAAACAACAACAACTTAGTCGAAAAAAATATAGAAGAGCTTGGAACTCATCATTCTTTTTTTGCATGAGATGCCGTCAAAAGACCTCCCGAGTTTTTCGGTACTACAAAATCAAAGGGGCGAGGCCCGTCAAACTGTACCTTAAAACGGGAGGGGGATGGGGGACGCTAATTGAGAGAAAATGTAGGACAGAACCGCGGCACCGGTGAAAGGGGGAGACCGTGGGGTGTCCTTCTACCGCTATTGATGGGAAAAGGGGGGAGAGAAAGCCCGGGGTCCTATTTTTTATAAGATGGAAATGATTTCCATGAGCATTGGCGAAACCAGTGTCGAGATAATTGAGCCGGCGCAAGCTTGACCCCCTCCCACTGGGGGGGGAGGGGGTCAGTGGAACATTTTCTAAAAGTGACCGTACCGAAGAATGTTCCTCCGGGCTTCATTTCTTGGCCCCAAAAGGTTTCGGTACACCACAATTCGAACTTAAGTACGAGGGGCTACGAGAGGGCTGTCAGGAATCGTGGAAGGAGAAGGGAAGGGAAAAGTTCTCGATGCAGCTGGAGGAGAAGGTGGCCCCCATCTGGGCTTGATCACAGTAGCTTTCTGACGGTATTGTTTTAGAGTCAAAAAGGTTTAATTTCCGAGAAAAACCGGAAAGAGGGGTGAGCCCACTTTCGTCTCATTGGCAAGGGACAAAAACACCCCCAACCCCCCAACAAAACCAACCCCCAACCCCAAAAATACCAAATAAGGGTTCTTTAATATCCCATTCTTGACCTTCTACCCAAAAAGTTACTTCAAGGTCCCCTCCCGGATGACCGGGAAAAAGTTCTACTTCTTGAGTTAAGAGGAACATCCCTACCCAGATTATTATCCCCTCCGGAGGGGACCAGAGGATCTCCGGTTACTCCCACACGGTCAAAGGGAAGGTTCAATTTTAACTACGTCTAGGGAAAGGCAGACTTATTCAACCCATACCCTCCCCGGTGCGCAGACCGGCCCGCTCAAGAAAGCAAACTCCTTGAAAAGGGAGACTGGAACAAAATTCCTTATTAGGAACGAGTTGAGAGGGAAGCCAGTCACGAACTGGAGGTGATTTTTCATGGTAGCGTTCGATTGTCCCTGTGATGAGAAGGGGGCTGGGATCCGGGTTTACTCTGAGAACGGCGACGGGCCTTAGCGAACTATGTCAAAAAAGACTAAATAGTAAGAGATACCCCTTCAGGGAGGAGGGCTAGTCACGAGCCAATGAAGCAATAAAGCAGGGACCGTATCCAGTTTTTCAAAGAAACCAAAGGATCAAGAACTACCTTCGAAAGAAAGCTAGGACCAAGAAACTTCTCAGCTCCCGTAGGAAGAAATACTATCAGGGCCGAAGGGTATTGGGCGCGGGAAAAAGGCAGGCCTTAGGTAGGTCTTCTCAAAATAAAGAACAATCTACTCCTGAAGAATCACGAAGGTCTGGACAGTAAAGAGGGAATACCAGCAGTATCATCAGCACTGATGCGGACGTCGGGAAAAAAGATAAAATTGTAGGTTAAACTGGTCTTATCTGGAAGGAAAAAGGGCTCCGGGACTGGAGGTCTACAAATCGTGACCAAAGGGACACACTTGGGAGTGTGGAAAGGGTAAAAGGGTAACCCCCTTTAATGTCTTTGGGTAGAGGCAGGGGAACATGCTTCAGGGCGAGGAAAGCTACTAGGGGGGGATCTCTATTTTTCGGACCGTCGAAAAAGCCCACGTGACAAAAAGAGGGGACCTCGAGAGGCAGTCGTTTCCTAAAAAAAACGGTCACGACCGTGGCGGCGCCAAATTGAACGGACCTTCGCCCCCTTCAGCACGGAGACAATCATCGTTCGCCTAGGCCAGCATCGTCAGGGGGCAAACACAAGATCTGCAACCCCTCCGAGTCAAATGTCCAGACTTCCGAGGACGAGAAAATCCTGCGAGCCCGTAAGACAGTCCGTAGAGGGTCAAGAAAAGCGGATCGTCTACCACGTCCTGGGTTTAGGCACGGGAACATATGAAGGAAATCTTAAGGCAGGCAAGAACACACAGAAGTTTCGGAAAAGACAGACAGCGAAGAATGAACACTTCCCGCCATCGATGTTCTTCAAGACCCTTTCTGCTAACCCCAGCTGAATGGCCTACGGCAGGGTTTAACTGCTGAAATTTAGGGAAAAAAAGGGGAAAATTTCTAAGAGTCCACAGTTTAAGGAATAGCCTCCAAAGGAATCGATGACTTCCCGAAGTACATGCCACCGAAATTCCGCGAAAGAAAGAATAAAAATTCGGGTCGTTTCGTTTGAAAAGGACGATATCGGAAAAGGGCCACCTCAGGGAAGGGTCGACTTGGGAGGGCTGGATCACAAAAAAGAAAAATCAAAAAAACAAGAAAAGGCTCTTATGAGGAGATTGGGTGGAGAAAAGGGGGACCTCCAGGGGGATGGTAAATAGTCTCTCACACAACAACACGATAAATACCTTACTCAAACACACCGGGGCCCTTTAGGTCCAGTCAAGGGGACTGACGCCCGACGGGGACTTCGGTAAAAGTGGTTTTGTGCGAAAGAAGAACCCGACCGTCCGAAGACGCGGGAAAGATAAAAGAAATATCGAAAAAAACCCGAACGACAGAACGGGGGGGAAAAAAATCTTATTCGGGTAGGTCTCGGTAAGTTCTACCATTGGGGAATCAGCTGTCGTGACTTGTGAAGAAGAAGGAGGGAACCGTGGCTGGAAAAAGACGTACCTTGCTTCGGGGAAAAAAAAAACATAAAACCGTCGGCGGGAGCATTGGGTGTAAGCGGAACAGTAAACGTGGGTCCTGGGCCGGGGTGGGGGCCTGGGGAGGCTTCTTGGGGTCACGAGGAAGAAACACGGGGTTTATTAAATAAAGTGAGGAAGAAAGGAGTTATCCGGGACTAAAGGGGAGCCATGTTCCGCGTGGCCAGGCCAGAGAGGTTACTACGACAGAACTGATGAAGCCAGAAGGTATGTCTACTAGAGGCTAGCCTTAGCAGTATCGCCTGGACAGTCCTTGCCTTCTAAATAACCTGCTCGGGGGGGGTTGGAACCTATGCTGGAGTTTGACAAAAAAGTCTGCCAAACTAAGGCGTCCGTGTGGCCAAAGAACCGGCTGTGGCGACCAGGGTTCTGAAAACAAGGGCAAGGAAAGGGGAGTACGGGGAATGACGCGGCCGCGGAATCGAAGCGTCAAAAAAGGCCGTAGCCGGAGCCGCCCACTAGATAGCCAAAAAAGGCGACAGAGGCTTCCAGGCGAATGGACCTAGAAAAATGAAGGCTTCGAACAACAAGGGACCGGGAATGCGAGCCGGTCGTCCTCAAAGGATGGGTCCCTAGGGGGTCACGAGGGGAGGTTGAAACGCACTCCCCAGAAAAGCCGAAAATACAGGGAAAATCTGGGGGGGGTTTAACAGATCCTCCTCAGATTATCCGGTCTAAGGACATGCCTCTCGTATCGGGCAGTCGTGTCTGGGAAGGGCAATTCGGAGGTTACGGAGAAACCGTGATCCTTCACTCCCATAAAAAAACTGGGCTCTACGCAACCAACAAGTAGAAAAGGGCCGGATCTTCCTTAGACAAGTATAAGGAGACCGGTCAGGGCTTTTCCTATGCTCGAATGAAGAAACCGGAGGGTCTTGTTTGATGAGGGAAGGGGCCCCTTGGAGGAACTCCCGAGGATAAAATGGCCAGTGGGACTGACTTTTTAGACGTACTCGTCTGCCCTCCTGGCCGAAAAAGTAGTCTGAAGGACTCTTTGCCGGTTGCCTGGGGGCGAAAAGTCAACTAAGCCAGAGGGGGTATAGTCTCAACAAAGATAAAAAACGTAGACTGGCAGTTTCCCGAGAAGACGCCTGGAAAAAAGGAAAAAGAACCTCTGCTGGGAGTCTCCCAATTTCCTTTCCTATCCTCTGCCTAACGAAAAGGTTCCATTTCGCAAAATAGGCAGGAGGGGTCTGGGGGGGGTTTGAGTCAGTTCCGTAAAGCCTCACTCCACCATGAGGGGAAAAGGATTTTATCCGAGGATAAGAATTGTCCGCCCTCGAGACCGTATTAAAAACGACGACGACCGGAGCGGGGGTTGAGGCCCCTTTATCGGGGCCTGGTCCTCGGGAGTTGCTCCTCCTCGACAAGGAGGGAAATCGTAAATTCACACACGGAGAAAAACAGAAAGCCGGAAGGACTGGAGGGCCTCGAATGGCACGGGTGTGTCGGTCAAGGTCGGTGAATGGCAAAAAAAAAAGTACTTTTCTGGTAGGATACTGGCCCAAATGGTTGACCAGGCGCCGGGAACATAGCCTTTGGACGACGAACAGGAACAGGACTCTGGAAGGAGACAACAAAATGGAAACAATCTGAGATCGAGGGTGATCCCGACCGTAGGGGTGTATCCGGATACGAAGGGGGAGAACTCTCTTAACTGAGAATGTATGGATCGTGAGCGAATCAGTCTTGAAATTGGGGAAAGAGCAGTCACTTAAAAGTTCTAAGGTTACTCGGGGAAGTGAGGTAATGTCAAAGCAGGACAGCAGTATACACCATACTGGTCTTTACCTCAAGTCAAATGGTTCCTCTCTCGCCCTCCGCAGACAGGCAGGGGGACCCTAGGCAGGTAAATTATCCTAGGGAAAAACTGGGAGGTTCTAGTGGGAGGGTGCGGAGGGGGGGAACGGTCCTCGAAGTGGCTTGCCATCGAGGGGCGGAGACTGTAGCCATCGCTCACAACCAGTATCGTCCCGTTTCTACGAAAGCAAAGGCGAAAGAAAAAAAACCGATCGGGCTCTTCCGGAGACGAGGGGGGCGAGGGGCGCGGGAAATTGCGCTCCCCTTACTCACAAAAATAAGGATTAATGGTCGGTGGGCGTTACAGAAATGCCAGACAGAATCGAATTCACACCGTCTGATTGAGAAAGGTTGTGGAAAGGGAGTATCTGAGGCCAACCCCATAATAATCGACGGGACGCACGATCGATCAAGGATGGGAAAGAGAGATCGGTGGGCAATGAGGGCATGGGGGGTCAACGGAAGGAGGATTCCATCCCGAAGGAAAAAAAGGGGAGGTCAGTCGAGGGAAACAAAGCAAACGAAATGAGCAAGTGACTCTGAACTAAACAATGGGCGGGCCCGCACGAACAAAAACCAAAAATGCCGCAAGGCTATCGATCCGGGGGGTGGCAGGGGCAGTGCTGGTAGGGAGACACGCAAGTCAGAGGTGTGAACCGGGGGAGGGGGTGCACAAAGGAGGAAAAAAAAACTGGAACCATTTTCTGATAGAAGTTCCCGCCGCATAGGCGGCCCACCGGGAGGAGTTGATGCTAAGAGAACCATGCGGCGCTTACGATTAGTGGGTTGCTAGGATGTCATCTCCGGCTGAAGTTCGGGTAATAAGCTCCTGTGTCTGACAAGAGGAAGAGAATTAATTCAAGATAGGGACAGGCGGTCTGAAAACAAAGCCGTGAAGCTTGTACAAACTCACTATGAAGAAGAAAACCCACTGCAACTTGGGAGTGCTCAAAAATAGTATTCAAGTATAAGCGGAGGGAGGGTGTGAGCTGGAAAAAAGGGTTCAAGGATCTCGTCCCACGGGAGCTGGGTCAAGCAACCACGAGGGAAGTAAGGGCGAAAGAAAACGTACTTTCTTTACTATCATCAGGTACCGAAGAAACGTCCGGGGAAAACTGGACTTCGAAAGAAAAAAAAGTTAAAGGGCGCTCCGGCGGCGTCTGGGAATATTGAAAGGGAGTATAGGGGCCTAACCTTACGCTTACCAGGAGGAAGGGGAGACCACAAAGCTGCAGGAAACTTGCTGAATGGAGGTGCAGTCGGTGACCGCGATTCTGATCACCCAAAGGGGGGGAGCACCCGAGAGACACGCAAACTTACACATCGTGGAGTCACAGCCTACACGCACCATCCCCGTAAGGTTCTTAGGCCGCTTTATAGGGTAGAAGAGGAGGACTTCCAGCCGGATTGAATAAGTTTTAATGTGGTTCCGGTCAGGGTCATTGGCTATTTCAGTCGAAAAAGTTGGGGGATTTTTCGGAGGAATCTCGAAGGGGTCTCCCCGCGTAACAGGAGAAACCAGGAAGGTCCTATTGACGCATCGCCTTCGCATCGAAAAAAGAACGGAACATAGTCGATGGCCTGTCAGCACACAGAGCAAGTCAGGGAAACTTTATCCAGTTAGACTTAGCAAAGCCCAGAAAAGGAGAGGGGGGACCTAGTACCTCAACCCGAGAAAAAAAAAAAAAGAACCGCATTACTATAAAAGGCTGAAGGGGTCTGGGAAACGAGGGAAAGGAGGAAGTATTGTCGGTGGGCTCCCTACAGAGCCTACGTCCTGAAAATACAGAACAGGAAAGAAAAAAAAAAAGACTTATCTATCCGAGCAACGGGAGATCATCGGGTCGGGGGGTCCACGAAATATTTACGACTGGTCACTTTCTTATTTGAAAGTCTGTCCTGAAAGGGCGAAAAAGATAGTGACCGGAAAAAGTTTCCGGGTAGAGATTGCTTCTCACTTAAATGCATTGGTACTACCTAACCATTGGAAATTTCCCAGAGCGGCCTCGGCACGAACTCTTGTTGGGGAGGGGGGGCTTCTCCTCGCAAAACTGAGGAAAAGTCATGAACGCTCGGAGGGTCGAGAAGAGGGGGACCGGTCCATGTTCCGGTCAACGGAGATTCTGGAGAAAGAGGCGAATACCGGGCGACCAGCCGGGGGAGAAAAAAGCGGAAAAGGCCTATGCAAGAAGATCGTCAGGGCCAAAACCTGAGGAAACCCGCGTACGTACGACCAAGACGTACTCGGCCATGAACTAGTAAAACTGAAAAAATAAGGATTTAAGCCTCCAGCAGGTCGTCGAAAAAAATAGCATTGGTGAGAACAAGACGGATACCACCATAGAACGGATAATCACCGAAAAAGCCGAAAGATGGGGAGAACAAAGATTTTTCAGGGAACAAACTAGGAAGAAAAACTTCCAAACGGCCCAGCCGGTTGTCTTTCAGGACGGAATGCAAGGAGAACGAACCCCAGCTCTGGCCCGTACTAGGGTTAGTGGCAAGCCTCAGGCAGTGTCAGACCCAGGGGAGTCTAAGCCAGGGGATTCGGTCCCAGGGAAGGCAGATAGGTACTTACCAAGGTGGAAGCGTACAATACACAGAGCGAGGGGGAACGGCCCCGCTCATCGAATAATAGGGGGGCTTTAGTACGCACTACGGACAAGGGAGGATGAGCGCGGGAGGCGGGAGAAAAGGGGGGTTCTACGTTGCGGAGGGGGGGCACAAAAGCCACCCTCATCACACGCAACCAACGTTCAAAAGATCCAACGGAGGGATCAACAGGCGAGTTCGTCGGTCAAAAGGGGGTCGGCAGGATGGGGGAG
>Ga0179593_1599426_pt1 | contig 14611 bp, 18 predicted proteins | sample CZODoug2_1_08_16_FD_185931 | JGI IMG/M metagenome (GOLD analysis project Ga0179593, IMG submission 185931) | Vadose zone soil fungal communities from Angelo Coast Range Reserve, California, USA - CZODoug2_1_08_16fungal (PacBio error correction) | ecosystem: Environmental > Terrestrial > Soil >...
TTAAGGCTGTACAATGGTCAAAAAGCGCGAGGTTTTGGTGGGGAAAAGAAAAGGACGACCTGTGGGGAGAACGAGAGGAGGACGAAATCTGATCGGGCAACTCCTGGGGGAAGGGCGCCACTGAAAAGGATCGTGGGGAGGGGCGTGAGACCGGTTGTTGGGGGGGTAAACGGGCACGCGACTGTGTTTTTCGAGTGAAAAGTCGGTTGACGACTACCAAAGGGGGCTCAAAAAAACGGGGGTCCCGACCGATCTGAAGAAGCGTAGAATCCTAGGGAGACGGTGAAGGATAATCCGTAACGACCACCCGCCGGCGTGGGCATATCACAACACAAGCACGTATAAGTAAAAAAAAAAATACAAACGAATCAGCTCAGCAAGAAAAATCTGCCAGAGGTTTGTTTCACAACCCCCACGTCAGAAACAACATTGATCACAAGGCGCGCGACCAGACTAGCAAAATTTCGGAAACCGCCAATCCCGCGACGGGGGAACGAATGAGGTGTCTTCAATAGAAGACAAATCAAAAGCAAAATTATCAACCCGGCAACACGATTACTAAAGACCAAGAGTGGAACTCTCCACGGGAAAAACTGAGCCGAAACAGAACCAAGTGAATCCAGGTGTAAAAATCATCAGAATGCCGTCACGTTCGAAGGCGGGTTGAATGAAGAGGGGGCACATTCGTGAAAAAACACGAGGCACGAGCGGGGGAAACGAAAGAAAACACGGGAACAAGGTTTAGGGGGTTTACGATGAACAAAGGGGGAACCAAAGCAAACCACTAGGAAGGAAGAAAAACCACTGTAAGGGCGGACGCTGTGTTCGAACCACCGCAAAAAGGGTTACACTCTCAACTTGCAGTGGGAGGGACAAAGGAGAACAGGTAGCGAAAAAGAGGCCGATCCTACGCGGGAGGACCGGCCCATACCGGGGGCGGTAAACGGCAACTGGAGGGGGGGAAATGGTCTTAAAAAAAAAAAATGGAAATCGAAAAAACCACCGGTCTGCGTCAAAACGGGATGGGGCCAGGATTGGGAGAGGGGGTTTTTGCTGGGGCCTGAAAAAAAAATGGAACGACGAAATGAGAAAGGAGTCGACATGTAATTAAAAAGGGGAGGATTCCTTGCATGACGATGAGGAAAACAATTGAACAGATGGGGGTTTTTCGCAGGGGAAACTTCTGTTCCGGGAAAAAGTGGGCATGTAAAGGGGAGTCGATTAGCCGCGAAAAGGGAAGCATACGAAAAGGAAGGGGACTCCTAAGTCGGGAAGAAAACTCCGGACTGTGGGGAAGGAAAGGGGAAAAAAGGTCAACGGGGGGGAGGTCCTATCTCCCAAAAAAAAGAGAGTGAAGGGAAGGAAGAGAGACCGCCAGGGCCCCACAGTGAATGCAACCGTGCCAGCACGGCCGAGGGAGAACTTGAGCGGAACTTGGCAGGGGACCGAAGGCAGGCGGACCCCAAGTCGTACGAAAAACCAGGAAAGAAAACGGCCAACTTTTTCGTAGAAAAATCACGAGAAAGTGACCGTGGGGGGAGGCTTGTACGACACTCGAAAATAAAAACGAATGCAGACAGGACGAAGTAAGACATCCCGAAAAAAGAGGAAAAAAAAGATCTGGGCTGGAGCAGGCCCGACTCAAAGACACACATAGACCAACAACAAGGACGCTCACGCGTTTAGGGGGGCCTGGGCACCCACATTGGGGGGGGGGGACATAACACTTTGGAAAGGGGGAAACACCTTAAAAAACTGTTATTCATCCGGTACTGCAGACGCCGTCCTCCCACCGGATCGGATTGTGGGCGAAAAAGACCCTCCAAAATCAACACATTTTGCCGAAATGGCAAAAAAGGGGGAAGAACTAAAAGGGGGACACGTTGGCCCGAACGAGCGTACTAAATTCCTTAAGGCGTGTGGAAGGACTTACACGGTGGGAAGAAAAAATTTAACTGCGGTGAGAAAAAAAAGAGGGGACGGGACAAAAACGACCGGGTGAGAGAAAAAACGACTGGGCCTCGTCTACGAGTGGGGACCCAACGGCGTGGGCCCCCCAAAAGGGGGGGGATACAGTGGACCTTTTTGAGGGGGGGAGAGTACGCTGGCAAAAAAAAAGTTGGAAAGGTCCTTCAGGCCCTTGGAGAGGTTTTGGGAACCCAAGTTTCTGGGGGAACTTTACGGGGAAATTTAATAGGGTGCCTCTTGATTGGGGAAAAGGGTTGGGTAGTCGAGGAAACCAAGTCTTCCAAAATTGTGTATCAGTACGTGATTCTCGGTTTCATGATAATCGTCGACGCGCAATGGTGAAAAATGGGGGGCGGGAAAAAACTGTCAAGACTGTGGGAAAAAGTTTAGCGGTGAGAACATTGGTTTGGTTTCCGCATACGAACTTAACGTGATCGGTGCTGCAAGACTCCGCTTTGGGGTCCAAAGAGAATACCGAGAAAGTCCACTTGTCAAAAGGGGGGGGAGGCCTGAAAGAATGGAAAAGCCGGCGGAGCACCGGTATAAAGGTCAAACGGCCGGATGGCGGTAACTCCCCGGAGAACGTAAAAAACTAGGAGGGGAAGGGGGCAAACAATGGGGGGGAAAAAAAACCGTCGCCAACACGAATGCCCTGGGGGTAAAAATTCTCACCCTGAAAAAACAAGCACGCTCCTATTTGAGGAATAATAGGGACACAAAAATGATCGAGGGGGGAAGGGGCCACTCGCCGCGCCACTTGAACCTTAAGGTTTTCCCGAGCCGGGTTTGGGCCGTTGTTGCCGACCCGTTTGTAAAATAGAAAATCCTCTAGAGAAAAGGGGGAAAAAAACTTGACGGCAAAGGGAGGTCAGACTGGTCCGGTACGCATGAAACTATCCCCAAGGAAAGGGGGGTTGGGACTCGGGGATGAAGCAGCCCAGGGGGGGAAGGAAAGGACGAAAAGAAGTATGCGCCATCAAGAAAGAATGCGAAAAAAATTTGGAAAACAAAAATAAAACGGCTTCAAAGGCGGACAAACGCCAAATAAAAAAAAAGTGAAAAATAGGGGGATTGGCACAACCGGGGGGGACAACAACCTCTTTGAGAAGTGGAACGTTGGAACCCGGGAAACGCGGGAGAAGGGAGTGTATCAGGTGAAAAAAGTGACAGGGTTACTCCAATGGGCTGCATGTCAGGAAGAAATAAGCCAGGAACACGTCGATGGGATCTGAAAGACCGCCCAGAGAAGATAACAAACCAACTGAAGGGGGAAAGGAGAAAAAGTATCTTAGGCGCGAGAAAGAGTAAAAGAAAGAAAGGTGAAAGCTAAAAAAAAAAAACCATTGAGATCACGGGGACAGACAAAAGAAATAAACAACAGCAAAGAATCAGGGGGAAACTATACGTCGAAAGGGGATGACATTCAAAAACCCCAACGGTTCACCCAAAGGAAGGAAAAGCTACGGGAGAAAGGTTCTGTGAAACTCCGGGAATCAAAGTCGAAGGTGCAGACCAGGTGGTAGGCACATAGGATGGAAGAGAGCGTGGATCAATCGGTTTCGAAGTAAAAAAAAGAATGAAGGGAGGGGAATAGCGATTTGCGAAAACAGACTTGACTGGGTACGAACAAAGAAAGAACAGAAATCAAGGCTGGGTGAAGGTTCGAAAAGTCGTTCGAGAGAGAAAAGGGGAGAGACACACTTGGCAAACGGCTCCAAACAAGGTTTGTTAATATCAGGGACCCATAAGGGAAAAAGCAGCTGCTAGAAAAAAAAAACGAAAGGTTGGAGAAAATATCGCAATCTGCAGCGGCAGGAAAAGGTGACGCAATTCAAAAAGAGCAAATCGGGGGGGGTCGGGCCTTACAAGGGGGGGGGGTTGAACAAAAGTAAAAACGAAAGAGAGGGGGGGGATTGGGGGGGGGTTTTGTCGTTTTCGAAAGGCGTGGGAGGACGCAGCCGCGACCACGGGGGTATCAAAAGGGGGGTAAACACCGCTAGCGCAAAAAAAGACCCAGGGCAGAGGGGAGGGGAAAAAAGTGGGCGCAGAAAGAGGAGCGACCCTTACACGGGCGTGCAAAAAAGCAGGAAAAAAGGATTTCACGAAAGACCAAGCGGTAATGAAACCAAAAAAATAAAGGAGGAGTCAACCCGATCCGGGCAGAAAAAAAAACGAAAAAAATGTGGTGAAAAGGGAAAGCCCAAACGTTGTCAGAAATAGGAGCCAGAAAAATTGGTGAAAAAAAAAAGTGGGGAAACCGACCGCAGAACGGGCTTCAAAGGTACGGGGCCGAACTACACGCAAAAGAAGAAGAGCAACGTGAAAGGAAGGACACAATTCTTAAGTAAAAAGACAAGAGATACCGACAAGCGACGATTGTGGGGAAAACGGGAAGGCAACCTTGGGAAACAAAAGGGGGGGTCGCCAAGGGAGACACTTGTTAAAGAAGTCACCGTCACAACGTGCTGACGGGGTGACAAGGACACGCCGGACAAGGGAGGACAACGAGGGCCGAAGGATCGCGGTGTCGGAGACAAAAAAAAAAGGGGAAAGTGTGTCGGTAGAGGGGGCGTCAAAAGAGACTGAAAAAAAAAATCTTTTAAACTGGGGAACCACGAAAAAAGCCTAGCGAACTCGACTTGACGCCGCTCTCGGGCCAACGCAAACAACGTTTCTTCAAAGAACAATAGGTACACAGGTGGGCGATGGGGTTGAGGGGTGCGGGAAGGCAGAAATCAGGAACGGGGGGCGACATGCCGGAAAGTTCCGGCTGAACTACTGTTAAGAAAGAGACTTCCAGTTAGGTCAATTCAGCGCCAACTTGGGGGGGGGCAATAAAGGCTGCAGGAAAAAAAAGGGGATAATGGGGCTGAGGGGAGAGGGGGGATGTGAAGTGCCGACCAATCGGATCTAGGGCAGAACGCGTCGGCACTATTGGGAAACGCGTAGGGAAAAGGGGGAGTTCTGGTGCTGCGAATGGTGTCGCCAGTAGAAACGGAGGGAAGGTCACAAAGTCTCCGCTGAGAAAAATGTATTGTAACAAAGGGGGGACGACGGACACGGGTTTCGCGGGGGACCACGGGGACAGCTGGGGAAAACCGCGGAGTACAGAGGTCAAGTGACGCGAATCGCCGCCGTGCCCTCCTAAATCAGGGGCGGGGCGTCCTGTGGAAGAGAAAAAAGACGTTATGATGGGAGGGGGGGTAAAAAAAAAAAGGCAGCCCAGAACCAAAAACTTGAAATAACTGAGAAAGGCGAAAGGCGTTTCAGTCGGGTGAGCGTTTAACCCCTCTCTGCGGCCGAAACGGGCTCAGCCTCGGGGAACGGGTTCCGACCGACCTGACAAACCCACCTTTGGGAGAATCAGGGGGCCAAAAGAAGCGAAACCTAGTGTGACGTTAAATTGCGCTGAGAAGCCCAATACATGAGGCCGAAACTGTCACAAGGGTACATCGCCCTACCGTCTGAGAGTAGCCTGCCGCGGGCACTAGGGGAAAAAACAGCAAAACCGCCGAAAAAATCAGACATCGCCCCAGGGGTCGACATCTCCGCTGCGAGGATCAAAAAAATTGAGGGACGAAAAGGAAACGCCGAGTGGTTGCAAAGGCCGAGGTCAGCAGGTATGGCCAGGCGCGTCGCCTAAAAAGATCTTGAAATGTTTGGAGCCAAGAACACCCGTTGCAACAAACTGCAACCGATTGCGAAGGGTTAAACGTTTGAGTGGGTCCCCGAAAATACGGCCAGGGGTCAGATTCCTCAAGGGGACAGTTTTTGCGCAACAGGAGCTGCGGGGTACTCGAGTGTTGCCGCCACCATAGGAACCAGAAAAGGGCCGGGGTCTAAAAGGACCCTCGCACGAGGGTACCTCGAACGTCCGGGGAAAAAAAAAAGGGGGGATCCCCCCAGAAGGGAGACAGTTGACTCCCCCGGTTGGAATACACGTGGCATCGAACCCCCCCAGTTTTGGAGACTCCAGGGGGGGTTGGGCTTGGAGAGGGGGGCACAAGGGGGATTTCTGTCGGGGGTGGGGACGGCTGTTTAAGGGAAAACCCTTGGGGGGGTCTAGTGGGAAAAGGTGGGGGGGTAGCGATTAAAGAAATTCGTTCCGTCGCCGGAAGGTCGGCGTGTTCCGAAATTGGAAGGAGAGGAAAAAACGTTTGATAAGGGACAAAGAAAAAACTGCAGGAGAATGGGGGAATCGGGGGGCCTGGAGACTGAGTCGACGGTTTTGTGTCGGGGGCATACGCCCTCCGTTGGATCGTGGGACGCAAAAAAAGGCACCGCCGTGGCTTGAGAAAAGAGGGTCCTCTAAGAGAGCAAACCAGGTCATCTCCGCGGGGAAGAGCGGAACCCAGTGGTAACGTGTAGGGCTGCGAATCCTAAAACTCAAGGAAAAGGATCGAAAAGAACACGACCAAAACGGGGGACAAGTGGGAAAAAAAAACAACCGGGTCCGCCCCGCCAAAAACAGGGTGTACGAATGAAGTGCCGTCGACACACCAAACACGAACAAGGAGACGACCGATTGCGGGAAAAAGGGTCTGCAGGGGCCCTTGGTTTGTCTTACCAAAGCGAAGAAAATGGGACCTGAGGGGGACAGGACTCCAAACCGTTGGCCGTGAAAAAAAAAAAGGTGACCGTGAAGCGATCTTAACGCTGCAGGGGCAAAGACCACTTCCCGACCGAAGTCCAGCGGCGGGCTGTACGCCTGAAAACAAAACTGAAAAATGGGGAAAGCAAATCGGAAAATCAAAAACATTGGTCTGAAGCCCGAAGGAAGGCGAACCTCCGCCGCCATATTATCAATGAACCACAGACGGCCTGGCTCATCAGTAAAGTACCAGCGGAAAAAAAATCGATCCAATGGGGAGTTCCAAACCGGGGGGGCAAAGGGGCCACCACCTCTTGAGGAAGTTTGACCCCTATGGAAAAATTTTAACTCGCTGTGGTCAGTGAAGGGGAGAACCCAGGTCTCGCGGGTAAGTAAAAAGAAATCAGGCGGTCGATGGTAAGATGGCCGCGCAGATCTGAGAAAAAAAAAAAAACAACGATTGGTAAAAGGAAGGGGAACGTGCGAGAGTCCTCATCAAGTGAAGAGGGAAGTCGGCAACCCAAAAGGCAACCAGCATTTAGAAGACTGACAGCGGACCAAGTATCAACAAAAAACGCGTGGGGCTAATGACGGGGGGAGAAGGGAAAAGAGTTGGAAGCCCCCGACCAATAAGAAAAATGCAGGGGGGTTGAGGGGGTGAGCGATTTTTAGCCATCCTGGGAAAGAAGAAAAAAATTCATCGGTTCCTTGATTCAAGAAACCGGGTCGCGAACATTAAAGGGAGCGGGAAAATTCTATCGTCCAAAAAAACGCGTGGGAAGGAAAGTTGCGGAAAAGCCAAACCAGGACCAACTTTTGTTGAGCCGCCAGGCCGTTTCGAGGGATGAACGCGCTAAAGTTAAAGGGCCCAAAAAGCAACAAACAAGGTGTAAGAAGCTTAACATAAATGAGAGAGCCCTATGTAAGAAGCACTATGCAAGCCTGGTTGTAGAACGTTTCCATTCCTGCGACGGAGATGGGGGATAAATTGTCAGACAACTTCACTAACAGCATGGGCGGGCCACCCGGGGTGCCAAAAACGGAAAAAATCAATGGGTTGTTGTCGGTTTTTGTTGGGGGACAACGCAAAAAAAAAAAAGCGTTCGAGATAAAGAATTCCCAAACTCGGGAAAAAAACAGGGTCTGCCGGGTTGAGAACAAAACCGCCCACTCAGAAAAAAACCTTTCGAAGCAGTTGCTCACAGGGGGAGGCGACCATTCGTACTACGGCCCCCCGAAAAACCTTTCAGAAAAAATAAACCCGGACGGCACGGATGCCGAAAAAAAAAGGAGAAAAATCAAGACATCAAACGAGCGTACAGTATCCCTTTTGTTTTTCAGAGACTGCAACGTGAATAAGTCGCTGCCAGACGGAGGAGTCCACATCAACGGGGGGGAGGGGAAAAAAACGAAGCGAACTAATGGTAGCTTGGACTAAAAATAACATCACCCAGAAGGAAGAGCACGAACCAGCAATACAACTTGAATTTTAAAAAAATACCTAATTTTTGAAACTCTCCAAAGGGACTCAAGGAAAGGAAAAAAAACTGGGCACACGAGTATCGTGAACAACACTGTTCCAACGTGCAAAAACAACTTGTGAAATTACAAGCGAATGTTCGAGGACAGAATCAAAAAAGAAAAAGGGAGAAAGATGAACCACACAGGGTTTTTCTGTTTGCACTTCTGGGGAACAGGTCGGCACTTAACCCTCTCTGTCCAAAAGGGAAGTTGGGCGGAAAAAAAAAAACATACGGAATCGAACTACGAAACATCATGTTCGGGAACCAAAACAACGCCCTCCAATCGCCAAGGGGGGGGTGGTCGAAAAGAGGGGGGGGAAAGGCGGGAAAACATCTTCAGTACGTCCCAGTACCGGGAAACGAAAGGGGGCTAGCGAAACAGGCCGAGTTGGTTTCGGAAAACGGGACCAACAAAAAGCCGCAATCCGTAACCGGCGTATAAAAATGGGTTTTAGGGGGGGGGTGGAGGTCGCGGGAGTTTTTTGGCAACTTCAAAAAAGACTACTATTCAGAGAAACGAACGAAACGGGGAGGAAAGGTATTAAAAAGGGAAAAGGAAAAGGGCTGAGCGGGGTTAACTTACGGCTGACGAAAAGTCGCATGGGTTCAAAAACAGAAAAACAAAACGGTCAACATCGTGGGGTAGATTCCGAACCAATTGGGGTGGGAAGGAGCAGTCAAAAGGGCGGGACGGGAAAGGGGCGGGTTTAACGCGAAAGGCCGTGCAAGAGTGGGCGGCCGTATAAAAGGCGGAAAGGAAAAGGTCACACTAAGGGAGGAAGTCGTCGGAAATTGAAGGGGTGAAAAAGGCCCCTAGGCTCAAAAAAAAAAAAAAAAACGAACAACCAGGGGGGAAAGGAAATAGAGAAGGAACCCCGAAAAAAGGGATGCAGGCTCCAGTCTGGTCCAAATAGAAGGTCTATCCTCGTGTACGGACTGCCAAAGAGCTTGCCGAGGGCGGACAAAACTCAACAACTGGAGATTCAAGAAAAAGGGGGAGGAAGAAAGGTCAGGGTTGTCGACCGGGGTGGAAAGGGGAAAACGAAATTTACCGAAAGCACCATAGAACGCCGACCAAAAAAGTAAATAATCCGCGAAGCGTTCGGGAAATAGTAGCTGCCCTGGCAAGTAAAGGCCCAGCAAAAACTCCTATAAAGGGCCAAAAAACAAAACCTTTGGGAGGGAAAAGCGCCCTCAGAGGGACCGAAAAAAGTGTTGCAATGGAAAAATTCAAAAAAAAAAAAGTCGTATCAAACGGTAAAGTGAGAGACCCGGGTAAGGGCGCACAGTCGTAACGCCGAGACATGAATGGTTCTATCAAAAAGCCAATCAAAAAATGCACCGATGAAGGGGGCAGAACGTTGGGCGTTGGGTCAAAAACCGGAGAGAAAAGGGAAAAGAAATGTGTCTGTGGAGAAAACGTCCAAGGGAAGGCGGAAACGGCCGCCAAAGAAAAAAACCGAAACTGGCCGGGGGGACGAAGAGCCATGAAAGTGGGGGACCTCGAACAGGAGCAAAACGTTTTTAATCCACTACAGGGTGAACCAAGGGGGACGGTGATGGGGAAGAATCCCAGCCGTGGCAGCCCACATTGTGGAAAGGGGACCTCGTTTGACGGGGAAAAGGGGGAGGGAAACAAAAATCGGTAAACTTGGTCCCCTGGAAAAAGGGTTCCCTGAGGTGGAATTCGTTAAAAAAAGGGTGGTCTATGCGCCCCCCACTAAAGGGAGGTGTAGCCGGGAAAAAAAACAGGCGTAGGGACCCGAAATTTTGAGACAGATGCGCCGCCGTTGATCGTTGGGAAAACAGAATTACATGGGGGGAAGACGCCTGAAAGCAGGATTGACGGGAAAGGTTGGGGGGCCAGATAACTTGAAAAAAGGGGAGGGCTGGGCCTCAGGACCGGGGAGTGTAGATAGTAGGCGGGCCCTTCAGGGGAATCCACTGAAGAGATCTGCCAAAAAAAAAGGGACGGGCAACCGGGGGAAAAAAAAAAAAAAAAACGTGTCACCATGCCTGTAAAAGAAGTAAGAAGTGCACGAACTCGGAAAAAAACCAAAAAAATATTTGCTGTTCAACCATTTGGTTTTGAACTAAGTGCGCCCGAACCAAAAGGGGGGTCACTGTACTGGGAAGGGAAGCGTCACCTGCACCGACGAGCAGGAGAAACGGGCACGGAAATGAATACAAAAAACAACCAGGTTTACTCGGTGCTTGCCCAAAACTGTCGCAGCGTTGACCTTATGGTAAGGGACTTCCAAAACCTGTTGAAGGCCCGCGGGAAAAAAGGGGGGGGAAAACTTACAAGGGCAAACGCCTGCAAGGCCGGAAAACGCACGTCCGGGCGCGAGTTTTAACGGACTTCAAGGAAAAAAGGACTTTGGGGACGCAATACGACAGCACTCATTGGTCTTTGAAAAAAAAAAAAACACATTTCAACCTCGAGACGCCGCCCGAAAAAACGATTGCAGCAAAAAAATTCCACGGCTGGTCCACGCCCAAAACAGGAGGGAATACCAGCATCAAGGAGCCCACCGGTGGTCCGGCCCAAGGAAACAAGAAAAAAAAATCATGCTAGTGTCAGGCCGAAAAGAAACACTTTCCCCTATCTGAATGGGGCACCGTGGGAACCTTTGAGAAAGGGGTTGACGGGGGGGGGGAGCCGCCCTCAAACCTTCACATTCGGGCACTGAAACGAGAGGAAACTCTCAGTACGGGAGAGAAACAAAACAACACTTCCAGGAAAGAAGATCTTAGTCACTGAGAGGTACGCCATCGACGGAATGTATCGCAAAATCAACTCCAAGCAGACCAAAAAGAATCACGGACAAGTTGTCAGCAAACAAAAGAAAACTCTGAAAACATCGGGTCAGATCCAAAAAAGAGTGGGACCGCAAAAGAAACGGATCCCATTATTGACTGGACGGGGGGGGGTTCTATTGGGGGGGCAGTTACTGAGCCCAAAGTCGAAAGTTTGGAAAGACGCAAAATCAGTCGCAAAAAAAAAAGGCCTGTAGCCATCAGCGGGTGAGGTCAGAAAAAAGGAGGTGGGGATCGAGGGAAAAAAAAAAGGGGGGAAAAGAAATCGCGTACAGAAACCGCAAAGGTGGTTTTCGGGGTGCGAGTGAAGTGAAGGAGGCTAAGACTCAGGGAAAACGGAAGCGGAGCCAACCAGTGTTGAAAACGGGGGAAGGAAGGGCAAGAAAAGCGGAAATTTGGGACAAGCCCGAAAACAATGGGCGACTGATTGGACGCAAAATCAGAGGGCGGCCCCAGGGAACCGCCCACTTAATAAGGGAAGAAAAAGGGGAAAAAAAAGGACGTGGTTGCCCAAGTGGGTTACCAGACGAGGTGGCCCTGGGTTGTTCGAGGAAGAAAGCAAGGAATTCGCACCGACCACGTTTCAGAAAAAGGGACGACGAACTCGCAGCGCAGGAGACTTACTCCAGTTTTGGACACAAAAAAAAAAAAGGCGGGAAGGAAAAGATGTCGAAAAGAAAACCCTACAACAAAGCGGTGGGGGAGCCGAAATCAAGGATGGGGGGGGACAGACGGAAAAAAATACGCGAATCCACGATCGAAAAAGGAGGGGGAAGTTTTGTTTTTTTTGGCCTGTCTTTCAACGGGAGAAAGGAGAAAAACGCAACCTGAGGCGGAACATATTTGGAAAACTAAGACGCGAAGGAGGGAAACAAGAAAATGAACGCTTGGACGAAAAGACAAAAAAAAAAACCACAGTCAGCAAGTTTCAAAACAAACAAAGCCGGCACAAAGGATTAAGACAAACCTGAACGAAGAAAAAAAGGGGATCCAGAAAAAGGCAAAAATAAATTTTGGCCGAGATCAAACCTTGGAAAGACAACGGGACAAAGGACCAAAAAGGGGGAAAGGGAGGAATTACAAAGCGCCCAAAAGGGGGTCAGAGTTACCAGTCAGAAGGAAGCAAAGCGACCAACAAAAAAAAACAAGTCGGTGGTAAACTTAGGGGAGGAAAATCGCCAGAAAAAAACATCATCTTTACCAAGGTACTTCCTCCAACACCACGCGACTAAATCTTACAACGCAGCGGGAGGGAACCACGAAAAGGTCGAAAAGAGGAAGGGTTGGTTGTGTGAGGCACTGGGGGGGGGGGGGGGGAAGTTATCGAAAAAAGAAAAGTCGGGCTCTGACTGGGAGGTAAAAGAACTTTAAACAGGGGGAGCGGGACTTGTCGGTTGTCGGAAAGTCAGGGGGGGTTTGCTGCAGAGAAAGGCGGCGTCTACACGGTGATATTTTAGGGGTCAGGGAGGGTGGTTTTTCTGGAAGGAACCCTAAATCGGGAAGGAAGAATATAAGAACGAGTCAGGGGAAAGGTTATTCCGACAGGGTTAGGTACCGGTCAGACAATTGGGATCTAAATAACAAGGAAAACAAAAGAAAAGGTAAAAAATCGGGGTCAATAGGGGGCGTATCACGAAAAGTGGGGAAGACTTATAAACGGGGAGAACCGGTAATAAAAGGAGAAGAGAACGACTGGGCCTTAAAAACTCCAGAGGTGCAAGGGACTAAGAGCCGAAAGGAAATTCTGAAGGGGAAGCTTCATTCAAGGGGGCAAAAAGAACCTCTACACAGGGGGGATAAATATATGGATAAGAAACGAACAAGCAAACCTTAAAAGGCAAAAGAAAGGTCTCGGCCACTTTCGGTAAGCAAAACAAAAAAAGCCTGAAGGAGGGGCTTGAGCCTCCGGCAAATTAAAGCCCTTCCCAAAAAAACAAGGGTTAAGGGTGTAATCAGGGAGAAAAAAACCATGTTTGACCGCTAAATTGAAACATTTTAGCCAAGGAGGAACGAATCAGCACAGTAATAGGAAACTCACGCAGACAAGACTGCTGAGTATCACCGGCAAGGGAAAAAAAAAAATCCGCACCACGAAATAAGCCAAGTCACACCGTTTCAGGTAAGAGAAAAGCAAACAAGCACCCACTTGGGCTAATCAAAAAAGGACGACAAAAGGAGGGGGCGGAGACCCGGGTAGTTTCAGCCGGAAAGGCCGAAAAGAGGACCGTATCTTAGGTCTATCCACCAACCCCCACCAGGGAAAAAAAAAACCCAACAACTCACCGATTGGGAGATAACTTTTTGAGGGGGGGGAAACCACGAGCGTAAAAAGCAAGGTGGGGTGGCGCCAAAAAGTGGGGAAGCGGGGGTAGCGTTGCCGACCAACAGGGAAGAAAAGGGGGGAACTCCAAACGTGGGCCGGGGGGGAAAACCCCCTCCGAACCAAAAAAAGGAAGGGGTACAGAAAATAGCGGTTCCACCCGGCAAAGGAAAAAACGTTGGACAGTGTGGGAAAAAAGGGTAAAGAAATCCGAGGGGGAGGGAAAATTTGTTGAAGGAGAAGGGGGAAAACCTGTCCCGTGGAGATTGGAAAAATGAGGGGTTCTTCGTTGTGAAGGATGTTTAAAAAGGAGCTGCTTCCAGGGGTTGAAATGTGTTTGAAGGCCCCGAGAAAAATTCAGTGTATCAGTCGCGGCAGGTCGTTGAACGTGGGGGAAGAAAATGTGGGAAGAAAAAAAAAGAAAGCGGGAGACCAAACGTTGGACGGGGGGCCGAACGGAAAAAAAACTGTCAAAGAAGATGGGTTAGACGATAGGGGGAGGATTCCGACCGGTATTTTGGTTGGCCGGGGGGCCCCCCGCGCAACGGGGGATTCCGGTCACCTCCAGGCAGTTAATGAAAATAACTTCGCCTGGAAAAAACGTTGAAAAAAAAACTGCAAGAAGTAAGAGGAGGAGACAAGGCCGTGGAGGAAGAACGAAAAAGTGGGTTCGACCAGGCGATACTTCACGGAGGAAAAAAAAAACCCAAGAATTTGCTAAAGTCCAAAATTTGTGAACAAGAAGCACCGCCACGAAGGGTTGATTTGGGGAAGGGGAGGGAAAAAAGACGAAGGAAGCCCCGCTCATAATGAAGAAATTTTAGAAAAAAAAATGCCTGGCGGGTTTTCTCCCGCGGCAAAAGCCCCCGTGTGAACCTTAGGGAGACGACAAACAAAGGGGGGGGGGGGGGGGGAAGTGCGCCGCCCCCGTGGCAACGAAAAAATCGATCGCTAGCGGAAACCTGAAAACGACCCCAATTAACTGAACACACCGAAATAAAAAAAAATGCGGGGGGACAGGGCGTGTAGGAAAAGAAAAAGGGGTCACACAGGAAGTGGGAACGCACAACATCCGAAAGCAGAGTGTCTGATTACACGAAACCTAATGGAACACACTCCTGCTCTCAAAAAAAAGAAAAAAGGGACACGGCAAAAGACCCAGGGGGGAGAAAATACGTCAACGCCCCCATTCGCAACAAAAAAACAGCATCATGTGGGAAAAAAGGGGGGTCGCAACTAAAAAAAAAAGAAAGATTGGACTGAAGTGAGTTTGACACAAAAGGACGGGGGGAGCGGGTCAGAAAAGGACAGGAACCCTGGGGGAGGGACCCATGGTCGCTGAAGGTGGAAAACAAAAAAAATCAAGTAGGGGTTCTCAATCCGGCCAAA
>Ga0179593_1420044_pt1 | contig 14610 bp, 10 predicted proteins | sample CZODoug2_1_08_16_FD_185931 | JGI IMG/M metagenome (GOLD analysis project Ga0179593, IMG submission 185931) | Vadose zone soil fungal communities from Angelo Coast Range Reserve, California, USA - CZODoug2_1_08_16fungal (PacBio error correction) | ecosystem: Environmental > Terrestrial > Soil >...
CGCGAGTTTGAATGTGGAAAATCCGCTTTAAAAGAGAGCTAAAGTCAAACGGCCTTAGTGGTCAATCCGAGTTTTCGCTGGGACTAATCCTTACCGCAGAAGAACAACACTCGAGGGTGGGGGGCCAGAGTACAAGACCCTTTTAAGGCATGCCATAACATGGACATATTTTTGAACAACTATCTGAGAAACAAAACCGAAAAATTCATGCTACACTCCCCCCGAGGACGCCGAGAGGGAGGGGGGGGGGGGATTTCAAAATCTGAAGGAAAGGGCGTGTCCGGTGGCAAGTTGCCCACGCTAGGGCTCGCCGGATCGTATGGATGGAACGAAAAGTGTTGCATCTGAGCAGAATGGAAGGGGAGACTGAAAACGAATAAAAGAACCAAGGAATGAACTAAGCACGGGGGGAGGGGACGGACAGAAAAAGGGGGGAAGCTGAAAAAAGGGCAGCTGTCAGTTGGCGGGGGACAGAAGCACGCTCGGCCCCGCTAACGAACTCGGCCTTCAGGGAGATAGGCGACCCGGAAAGGAAATCCCTAGGGGGAGGAGGGGGGGTTGGACAGAAAACAAAGGGAAGTTTCTATATCGGGCGGAAATCAGCTCGCCGGAAAAACCCAACACAAACTAATCCGGAAAGGCAACAAAGGGTGGAACGACGCGAAATAGCGGGGAACCTCACACATATCAGGCTGGGTGAAAATCAAACGCGAAGCGGGTGACGACTTACCCAACATGCCCAGCGCTCAGGAAAAGAGGGTGGGACTGTCAAAACTGAGACGGAATGGCCGACATGGGGAGAAAAAAAAAAAATCTAACTATGGAGACCCTTCGGAGATTTGGACACGGCGACGCGAAAAGGGAAGCCAATGATTCCGTCTAGTGAGCAACGCACGAAGAAAGTTTGGACTGACTCGCGAAAGTCTCCAGAGGGATGAAGGGCAAAGAACTTGAAGCGTTAAAATCGAAGCCCATTGACCTGAAAGTCTGAGGTTGTTGGTCACCATTCAGGAACACCCTGGGGAAATTATCAGAAAACGTGGTCGGGGGGGCGGCGCGTCTCGCGCGTCGCGGTCGTGCACCAAAAAATGCAAGAAAAAAAGTAAAATAACTGCTGTGAAAGAAAGGTAGACTGGAAAGAATGCACAAAAGCCGATGATGAGAAACAGCGGGGGGTTAAACAAAAACCAACCGCTCGCAAGTCCCCAAACAAACCAAACGTGAGAAAATACAAAAATTCATAGGGAAGTGGGTCCCTTAAAAGGAACAGAAAAAGGAAGGCAGCAACTCGTCTCTACCCACCAAGGGTGAAAAGGAACCCCGGAGAAAAGGTTTCTCAAAAATTATTTGGGGGGCCACCAGCGGTGAGCCGAAAGAAAAAGGCTGGATGGTAACCCATCACCGACTGTAGCGAGCACCGGGGGGAAAAGTTATCTAATACCCATGAGTTTGCAGACCCCAGTGAGGCTGACATGCCGTTCCCTTACCGAATTATCCACCATACCGGTGATCCTTCAACGGGCAGGTGGGGGGGGGACCGCAACGAAAAAAGGACTGGGGGGTATTCTCGATGTGAAGCCCGTACTGGAAAAACCCTCTGACAGCATAAACTGCTTCGTAAACAAAAGGGGGGTTTGAATAAAAAAAAGAACCAACGGACGCCCCAAAGGCAACAGAGCACCGGAGAGCTAAAAATGGTCTGCTTAAACTGGAAAGGTTTCCCCCGGAGGGTCTGGAAAAAATCGGTGTAGAGAAAGGATTCCGAACTGCCTGGCTGCAACATCCAAAGAAGTTAAAAAGACGGGGGGGCAAAAAAGGAAAGAAAGGAAAAGCAAATTGTCCTGCGCAGCGGAAAAAAGTGATGGCGTAAAAACAAAGAAACCCGCCGATAAACTGGGTGTAACTCTCAAAAAGGACTGAAACAGCGCGTGGGGGGGGGAGCCGCAGAACCAAGCAAATAGGAGAAAACGCTGGAATGCATCAAAAAAAGCGCCGCCTGAGAAACCTTACTAAATTCTGACTTTGGACTGTTTTAGAAAAAAAAAATCCTTCACGGGGGGTCTTAATTTTACCAACAGGGGAAGAAAAAGTAGAGTGAGGGGATAGAACTCATCATTACTGACGCCGAAAGCGAAAAGGAAAATTCCCGAGGAAGCCACCTGGTACTCCTCACGGTCGGTTCCTCGATGGTGGGCGCCACGGGAAGTACACGGAGAGCCTCGCCTGAGGGGGGGGAACAAGGCATTGACGCCATCCTCCGAACGAGAGGGAAGAGAGTTAGGAGCCCGGGTCCAGGGCAGGCCGTAGTCGATACGTCCGGGGCTAAAACACCTTCCAACGGTCAGAATTAGACCGCTGGGGGATGAAGGGACCAGAAAGGGGGGGGGACTGATGAATAAAAAAGCCTGCCAATGGGGTTCACATAATGTTTTGTTGGGAAGCTATTAGACCAAATTCTCGACTTTTTTTCTGGGAAAAAGGGTAAAGAGAGACAAGGGGGGGATCAAACTGCCGTCACGTGGGTCAAGAGAAGTGGAATCATGTTGTTTAGGCTGGCTGTAAGGTCGGCTGGCTGGGCATAAAAGCGCACGGGTTAGAAGAAGGGGAAATAGAAACACGCCTGGCTGCGGCCACAGACGCGGGGAGTCCGGGGCAGGGGGACCTATTCGACCAAGACGGGGATATGGTAGTGGATGAAAAACAAGGGACAAGCACATACCGGGGCGAAAGGAGCACGGCCCACCAGTTGCCCGGCGATGTGCCGCTAATGGGGGGGGATGGTAGCCTCCTTTACCTAGGAGATGCGATTGCAGTCCCCCGATGACACAGGGGGTGAGTCCCCGGAAGGGGGGGGAAAAGATGAAGCAGCCCACGATGCAGGTACAGGACACATGTTGGGGGGCGAAAAAACCACATTGTCTTGAACGGGTCCAAAAGAACCGAAGATTGAAAAAGAAAACGAATGCAACATCCCCCTTTTCATGTACAAAAAGAAGGGTCAAAGGGCGGGGAGAAAGGCCCGTTTAAAACAGAACGTCACGATCCCAAGGCAACTTCCGGAAGCAACTCGAACGACTTCTCCGAAACTACGAGAGGAGGGGTTGGGCGGGGAGGAAGGACTTCAGTTCACAGAAAGGGTACGCCAACAGGGGGGGGCAGGAAGCTACTGCGTCATTCGTAGCAACCGGATGCGAGAAAACACTCCACAGGAAGGGGCATTGGGGATGGGGAGGGAATCCAAGGGATTCAGGCAGAAGGCCCAATGTAATTGGCCCTGAAAGATCCAAATGGGGGGTGAGGAACGACTGGTGAGTAAAAGGAAAGGGAGGGAAAAAAGTAAAAGATTCCGAATAAAGGACCAACGTCATTGAAAGGTACAGGATGACCCATCAGGGAAGATCAGGGGTGTCAGAAAGGAAATGATAAAAACAACTTCATCGGGGGACATTGATATAGACCGGGCCCGTAAAAGATACGGATGAATGAAGTGACAGAAAGCCTGGAAATGACGCACATACGCTACCCTTACAAAAAAAAAAACCGAAATGTCATAGCGGAAATGGAAAAGATGACGCTACGTCTCGGATAGAAGCAGGGACTGAGGAAAAGAAGGGGGACTGGCACCCATTGGAAAAAGGGGGCCGTTGGTCCCACAAATGGTAAACCCCTCCCGTGCCTCTATCAGCCATCAACAGTCGCCAGTTTCTGGGGTCGCCCCCCGTCATGGCGAAGGAGGAACGGTTCGCCCAAGGAGGTGTCATTTTTGCTACGTACCCGGACGTGCCTAAGCAACACAATGAAAGAGGGGAGAAGGCAACAAAATCGCCGCCTGTTGAGACGCAAAAAAAACCATCTGAAGGGGTCGGGTTAAAACCTCCCACGTAGGGTTGTAAGATTCGCGGAAGTCCCCCCGGGGTGGGCCCCCGGAAGGAACTGGAAAGGGTTGGTGCGTTGCAAAGCTCAGGGCGTCTGATTTCAAAAATAGGGAACGCTTCCTCTCCAGTCGGGGCGGCAAAACACAGGGCCGCAAGAAATGAGTGCAAGGAGGGGCTATACCTCAGAACATAATTCGCTTTGTTAAAGGGCTGAGGCGAGTAGGGCTGAAAAAAGCGAAACAAGCCAAAACTTCACGAGCGGGGCGTACCATGCAACTTGAGGACCTAAAGGAGGGGAAGAACAAAAAAAAGGGGGAGAGTCGGGGAGGCACCGACCACGAGATGTCACCAAACTGAAAAAGTCGAATCTTTCCCGGCGCGACGAAACCCCGAGCGGAGTTCTAAAACGTGTTTTCACACAAAGGAACTATAGAGGGAAAAATGTCGGCGCGAGGGGAAAGGGAGGATTTGGGGGGGGAAAATGGTGGTGGACCGAATATGTAGTCCCAAATAGTAAAGATTTATGGCTTCATTTTAGGGCAAAGGCGAGTTTGAGGGGAGGGGAGAATATGGAAAGAAGGACAGGAAGCAACGAATAAAGGAACTCCGGTAGGGGGAGCTCTTCGGAAACGGGCAGGGGGAGGTGGTTGTGAACCAACTGCTGATAAAGATCTTCGAAACACACAACATACTTCGATGCCCCATAGAGACCATTACACTCTGCGGGGGTTGTTCCTACCCACAAGAACCGCCTTTTTGAATAAGTGATTTCTCACAGTTCCCTAGGAACGAGGGACGGACGGTCAGAATGGAAATCCATTAAACAGCTCCACCAACTCGTGCGCAAAAAGTTACATAAAAGTAACCATTAGATTTTGCCTGAACATGACGGTCCCACAATATATTCATGCTTCAAAATCCTTGAAACAATCAGAGGGAAGGGAGTGCTGTGTTCACAATCCTCGATGGATAGGGGAGGGGAAAAAAAAGGGTTTAAACGCCTTGGTAACAAATTTGGAAACGTCTCAGGTTGACCTGTCGCAGGAAGCCGTTATTGGGAAGAAGGAGAATCACTCTGGGTCAGAAAATCGCGTCGGCAAAGATGCCTCAAACATCCTCCAAGTGAAAAACTTGCCTTTAAGAGGAAAACAAGTAAAGCAAAGGGCTACGACGACTCACTGCGTTTGCAAGTGTGCCAGTTGGGGTCATGTTCATGGGACAACACTACTCGAACACACTCGACCCCTATACAAAAAGAGTGGGAGACCTCGAGCCTATGTGAATCCAGTGGGGACGGTTCATGGGCGGAACACGACAGGAAGGAGACAGGGAGATAAAGCGGGGAATCACGAGCTCGAAAAGCCACGCCACTCCTTCCAACAAGGGGTAACGAACGCCGAAGCGGGGAACCTACATAAATCCCGAACGATTTGGTGCGGAAAAAGAGGGTTTTTGCACAATCGCCTCTGAAAAACCAGGCGGAAACCCGAAGAAACAGAGTTCGGAGAGCAGAAACCGCGGATGCCAACGACCATCGATTGGGACTCCCGATCGGAATTCTCCCAGACGGGAGACGCGGGAAAAGAGCGCAAGGGAGGGGGTAAGAGGTAGGAAGAAACGTGATTGCCTGAGTTTGCACAAAACAGTCCAAGGCTTGGACCAAAGGGGACAATAAAACTCTTAATCGGTAATGGAAAAAAAATCCGGAGGCCGTTGACCCTCAGGTCATATTGGGATTCATCCACGCTTTCCATATCAACCGGTGTGTTTCTCTGTCGCGGTTCCGGTCGTGTTCGGGGCCCCGTCCGAAAGAAATTGAAAGAATAAGTGGAAATAGGGGCAAGTGAGAAATGCCGCCGAATGATCCGGGGGGGGTCCAATTATTGTCGAAAACTATCGACCAAATGGGCGGATATACTGTCAGTTGACTTGGGGGGAAGGATACAGAAGGTCAACAGAGAAGGAAAACTCTTCCTGAGTACAATGTCCGGGAGACACCCTCTATTTAACTCCAGGGGGGAAACACCAAAGCCGGGTGAGAGCAGAAAAGCCCAGAGGGGGAGTTACCACATCGACCCACAAGGGGTGATTTAGGAGGGAAAAAGGCTACGGTCCCGATCGAAAGAAGCTAGAATAGACCCATTGCGTAAAACGGAAATTTACCGTACGGTCCCCCGGGGCCTCCACATCGATGCACCAAAAAGGAAAACGAAAGCGAGTTTCGCCGTGGCCTCCCACCAAGAAGCATGGGTGATGGAGAGTGTAACCTTTTTTTCAGCAAGCTCGAAAAACCCGAGGGGGGAAAACAGGAAGAACGGGGAACTTCGGGGGGGGAGGAAGAACCGCGCAACAGGGAAAGCCGCGGGCCCCACCCAGCCAACAGTCCCGGGGCCGAGCAAAATAGGTGGGGTGTGGCTGGAAGTACAACTGAAGGTGAACCGGGGGGGAAAACACCCACGTAAACTGTCAAAATGAACTGTAGAGATCGAAGACTACTCGGGGAAACAGTTGCGGCCAGAAACCCAGACAACAGAATAGCGCAAGAGCAAAGGGGGGGGGCCTCGCCGGAAAAATTACACTGAACGTAAAATATCCCGTTGCGTCGAAAATAGACCGGAAGGTATACGAAAAAGAAAGCGGGGGAACCAAAAATCATGCCGTCTGGGAAGAAACGTGAATGCAAACCATCTATCTCCAGCTCATACAGCGGGTAACAATGTAAAGAGGGACCCAAAAAAAGAGCTGGGGATAGTTAGACCACTTGAGGGCGTTAGCACACGACCACCCTTCCATAGAATCCAGGAGTACTGATTGGGGCTTAGATACTTAGGAAAGACCCCAAAAAAAGACGGGGAGAAAAAGCGTGACAGAAGGGATTTCAAGCCCAGGTGACGCGAGCTTGGAGTCAAAGTGGGGGATGGTTGTCACAACCGGGCCCGACGAAAAGATGACTCGCTGAAGGGACAGGCCTCCTTCTCACCACAAACCAAACAGGAGAGAAGAAAAGGGGGCCAATGCCCTTGTCCCAGAGCTATATGCGTCTTATGACCACTACCAAACATCCACGAAACGCTGGGGGAGGAGGACAAGGGTGGGCTTTAAATCGAATTTTTAAAGGGCACTTTCTTGGCGGTTGACTGAGTAATTGGATGGAAGGAACAGAACTTTTTCTGGATGAGGGGGCTAATATAAGGGCAGGTGAAGGAAGACTCAACAGTACACAGGAGGTGGGGAGTCGAATTACCGAGTGGTCGAGCCGCGGTAGGAGGCGGGGGATTAAAATCCCAAAGTCAAGACCGGGAAATATGCGCCAACTGGGGGGGGGAGAGGAAACAAACACGCCGACGGGACAGTAGCCATTTCGAAGCACAGGTTTGGAGGTGTTTTAATATATTGAAAGGGCGGGTAAGGTCAGGAGGCCCATTGGTGCAAGGGCGAAGTCAAAGGTGTGCCGCTAGGGGGGTGGACGCAAGGGTTAAACTGATCACTGCGATATACTCCACCCGGGTGAAAACGTGTTGAAGGGACCAGGCGGGAAAGTGTGAAAGCACCACCTGAGTCTTACTGCACTGTTCGTGGCGCCCGACGTCATGTCTTCAGAGGGTAGGGGGCAAACACAACAATGGGTAACTGCTTCCACTAACAAGAGGTTCGACAACGGGGAGAAAAGGCGTTCCACCAGATCCCGATCAAAAAGTGAATGCTGTAAGACCGGCGACTGCGTGTATAAATGGGGTAAGAGGAAAGCGTCAGGGACGAGGGTTCCGCCAACTAAGGGGGAACTTTCTGCGGAGGGTACATTTCGATGTGACCCAGCTCGGAGATCAAAAATCCAGAGTAAACCATGATTGCCGTGCAATACACCCAGCGGGAGCGGCGGAACACCAACGTTGTTCAAATTGAATGGGAACCCGTTGAATGCAGTTGTCGAGACTTAAATTGGGGTAGTATTAGGATTCATTAAAGTATCGGGTTTGGGCCGGCCTGCTACAATCAAATGACCAACGTAGCATGAGAAAAGATACTGCCGTCCTATACCTTGGAACGGGATATAGGGGGTGTTTCAAACCAAGTGGAACAGTACCCACAGTGTATCACACAATGCGGGGTGGTGAAAAGGCTTAAGGGAAATTGTAACTCCAGGAACAATCAACGAACGGTTGACGTACAATTTACCGGGGAAAAAAGCGATATTCAGGGGGAAGGGCCAAATGACCCAGAGCTGCGGCAGAGAAACTCTAGCCACCCAAAAGGGCAAAAAGGACGAAGAAGAGGTGACTGCTCGCCCAGAGCAGAAACCAGAAAAGGGAAAGGGGAACGGGGGAAAGACGCGGGGAAAAAAAAAAACAAAACGTTCCTGGTGGGTTCAACAACCCATTAGAGACCAGCGGGCAAGGGGAGAAACTATAAAACGTGACGCGTAACGCCGGGGCTGCAAAAGTTGCAAGGAACGACTCATCAAGGGCAGGGCAAAGAGGGGCGAAGAGAAGTGTAATGAAAAGGGGGAAAAGGAAACTAAAATGTAAGCGACACACAAATGAGTGTCAGAAGGACGCTTACGCCGCCAAAAGATCGGTAGTCATCGAACTCAGGGGGGGTGGGGCGTAAAGACGATTTTGAAGGGGGGTGAAACGGACCGACAGGACATCACGGGGGAGTCAGGGGAGCGGGGGGAAAAAAAGATGTAAGGTTAATCGCAGCACAAAAACAAGAAAAGGCGAAAGGGGAAACCTGAAGGGTTTGTGCCAGACAGTGAAGACAGAAACAAGAAAGATAGGCAGTCCGTTTTAGCGGGGGGAGGTGCTGTGGGCCCGTTGACAGACAAAAGGAGCGGCGAAAGCAGCACGCCAGGAGAAAATCGGCGGTCGAGCTACGCTTGACCAAAGGATTTTTGGCCGGACCTAGGGACAAAAAAAAAAACCAGCCTGTGATTACGCAAGGGGGTCGTGGAAAAAATTCCAAATCGCCAATGGGGGGTCAGGGGACCACGTCATAAAAAAAGTAATGAATCGTTGCCCCTGGGTTCAGTAGGGAGGTTGCTGGGGGTGCAAAAATCGCAACTCCGAAAGAATCTGGCGAGAAAAAAAAAACGTAATTACACAAAAAAACGAAAGAGAAAAAATCTGGGACCCTGAGGAAGGGTCAAGCTGTCAAAAAAAAAAAGGCAATAGAAAGTAAGGAATGGAGAAGAAAAAAAGTTATAACGGCTCAGGTCTATACTCCTGATGGAATACATGAACTTCGCTGAGCGACAAACCAGACACCAATGACAAGCCTGGAAAAAACGAAGAGTTTGGAGGGGCCGAGAAAAGGCGGACAGGGGCTTGCTCAAAGTGTCACGGCAGGCCCCTGTTGGTTCTGGGTGATGGACAACAATGCGAACCGGCCGACTGAGAAATAAAAGGGACGTCATGGAATCACAGCGGAAACCTTGAAAAGCTATCAATACAGCCTTCGAAACTAACCGAAAAATATGGATGGGGGTGGCTGTCACACGGGTTTCAACCACGGGAAGACGGAGAATTGGAAGCACACAAGAGTCCGTCGCAGGGGGTGACAAGAGGGGAAGATTGTTGTGACAAATGAAGTCGGGTTTTGGTGAGACGTTAGGGTTCCCGCAAATCTGTAACCCGTGGCCTCATGGGTAGAATGAATCGGGCGAATCGAAGTGTGTTGTCGATACGGAGGGATGTCAGCCAAAAAGCAAAGCGGAAGATGAACTCCGGCCGAGTGAAAGCTCTCAGCACGAAAACGAAACATGGCACCGGCTTGTGTGAGACACACACTCCAAGGGACAGATAGACCGAAGTGGAACAAAAACAAAAAAAATGGGAGGAGGAAAAGATATAGATGCCGTGTGATCTACAAAACACCGAAAACGGGGGGCCTCGATAAAGGGAGTCAAACTTCCCGGAAGTTTGGGACCGCGTGAGGGGAAAAACCGGGGACACGAACCATTAACAGGGGGACGACGCAGGAGGAGGAGGGCCGCCAATTACCTGCTTAAGGAAAATAACCCCCAGGGGGAAAAGGTATGAAACGGGAACTAGGAGGCAATCAAACCCAACGATGGCATGAAAAAAAAAGAAAAAAAGACACCGCAGCGCAAAGCAAAATCAGGGAAGTGTGTGGCAAAACATCGAGAAAAAAGGGGGTTCCGGGTTGAACAAGTGAGAAAGGACAAGGACACCTTCCGGACTTGGAAGTCACTCGTGGAAAGGGACAGAGTTTTTCCTCACCTGGAGCAACGATCAGTCGTCCACGGTCCTCCAGCAGGCCCCGTAGACCCTTTGGCACTGACCGCGTAACGGGGCGAAGCCGCAAAATTCGTTTGACAGGGAGGGACAAAGTTGGTGTTGAGCAGCGACTTGAATTCCGTGAGCGCAACCCTAGGACGAGCTGGGGGGAGGCCACGTAGACACGCTTGCAAGACGAAAATTGCGGACGTGGGGACCGCGGACCGCGTAGAAGATGCCGGTGGGGAAATCTCCTCAAAAAAGAAGCACAGCCAAAAACCACAGAAAACCCAAACTCCCATCCGGAAAGAAAACACAAGTGGGGGGGGGAAAAGAAAAAGCGACCCAGAGGGACGGGGGTTGGAATCACGAACGCGAAAGCGGTGTTTCAGACCCGCCTCCAACGCCAGAGCCGCTCGAAAGGAGTTGCACCAAAGGAGGAACAAGTGGGACGGGAAGTTTGAGAACGACGAGGTCACGAAACCTGTACGGTGCGTCGAACGAACACCGGGCCTAAGCCCGAGAGAGAGGGCAAGGAATGGCGAGGGGGACGACCTGCCGAAATTTTAAAAAAAAGGGACTCGATTCTCAACTCCAAAATGGGTCAACTGGAAATAACGACAAATACGTTGATACAGCTCAGGGAAGCGGGGCTTGACCTGGGAGGCCGGCAGTTTTCAAAAAAAATGAACAGGAACACAAAATATCACGGGTCGGGGCAAGAGAGCGCTGCGTCTATAGGGTCCGCGGGAACCAGGAAACCCAAGACATCAAGGGAGGAAAACGTAAGGGAAAAGTTGTGGATCTGAGGGCGTGAACGGGAATGATACCTGTCAAAACAGTAGGGAGAAAAAAACAAAGAATACACCCAGAAAGTACACACATTGGGGGCTGAGAGGAGCAATAATGAAGGAAGTGAAGGACAACAGATGATTGAAAAAAAAAAACAACGTCACTACAAAAAACGTTCAGAAAACCCATACACTAAAAAGTCAAGCCCATTCCTTGGGCCACCACAACGGGGCAGCGAAGACCATGAACTGGTACGGAAAAAAATAACCCACTCGGCCAAAGTCTAAAGACGGCAACTCCTACGACTTCAAAAAAGGCTTATACGAACTGAAAAAGACCTGCTTTCTCCGCGCCCTCACGAGATGAGGGGCGAAAGAAAGAGTGGGCTAGCACGTTGATCAGTGAAGGGGTGGTTGAACTCTCCACCCTACGAACATTTTTGATATAGGGAAACCCTTGCTGTACCCAGGAAGGGAGGTGGAAGAACGCCGCAAGGGGAACATGAGTCAAAAAGGACAAAGAAGAGCAAAAATTCCAGGAAGTTTTGGAAAGGTGATTTGAAGTGGGTTTTCTCAGAGAACTTTCCCCAACAACGGGAATACGGAGATCCATCCGCCACATTCTTATTAAGGGACAGGGAGGGGAGGGAAACAAAACAATAACCGATAGAGGAACAAAGAGAAAAGCGGGTTGGAACCCTAACTACTAGTCAAGTTAAATTCAATACGTAACAATCACCCCTCTGTGCGTCGAAAAATTACCGGGGGACCTCATTAACGGAAAAAACGCGTGTGAGAAAAAAAAACAGCGGGGGAAAACGGTTAAAATTTTTAAGTGACCCTAAGCGATCGTGACAACAGGCTGAATTCTACTGACCAAGGGAAAAAAAAAAAAAAGTGGGGATTAATTGAAATAAACAAGGCACATGCACGAGCCTTAGAGTTTCCCCTTCACCCAAAAATCGATTGGAAGGGGGGGCCCACTTAAAACGATAAACTGCCAATCTCACAAAAACTACTCCTGTGCAGTAGAAAGCAGTTCCGAGAAAAAGACCGTGACAGTAAGAACACCGAAGGTGTACGCAGCCACAGAAGGGGAAGGGACGAAGGCGGGGGGGGGGGGTTTCGCCAATTGGGTTCCGACGCAAAATAGACCTCCACGAGGGAACAAAGTCATGGGTGTCCGCAATCCGCAATCAAAAATGAAAAAACGGGAGAGGGAAGAAAGAGGGAGGAAATGCAATATTTCCAAAAACCCATATCTTGGTGGGCGAAAGTACACCAAACGTCTTCGTCAACGCAGGGGGGTGGTTGAAACTATAATTTGCTAGAAACGGGACGAGTCGATTGTGTCAGCGAACCAGGGATGGGGGGTATGGGAGGAACTGACATAAACGAAAAGATTTTTCCATGAAGGTGGATAAAGCTAGCATGAATGGGGTGGTCAAGAACAGTTGTTGGAAAGGAAAGAGATGTTCAGACCGAATCTTGGAGTCGAGCAGGAAGGGAGGAAGAGCTGGAAGGAAAAAATCCTTCAAAGACGGCTCAAAACAGACACTACAAACTCGGCTTTTTGGGACCGTGACGGGAGGGAAAAAAGTGCGAAACTAAGGAAATCATGGGGGCTATTGAAATTAAAAAGGCATCTGGGGCGGGAGAAGGTCCCAGGTGGACCTAGATTCCTCAAGGGTGGCCGCTAGCCAAAAACGGTTGGGGGTAGGCAGAGCAACGTGGGTGAAAGTAAGAAACAGGCAGGTGTAAAGGGTGGGATACCCCTCTCAAACGGGAACTTCAAGGAAAGCATCCAATATTTCAGCTCAGGCGGGCGGTGAGAGGGATGGTGGGCCGGAAAAAAAACAGGGGAAAGACCATGCCTTCAAAAACAAAAAAAGGGTACCAGGTGATCGTCCGGACTAAAGAAGGGTTTAGAGGCACGGAAAAAGTGAGTTCCAATCGGGGGTCGAGGGACCAAAAGATGCACAAGGGGGAGATACATCGGCGAATCGCTAGACCGCTCAGAAAGGCGGCGAAGGTAGCGGTCCAAGGGTCTCAACGGGCGGACAGGAAGAAATATGCCGAAAGGGGGGACATATTGAAAAAGGAACGATGCTCCCGAGCCAACCCATTAAGGGTAATGCGGAACAGATAATCAGGGGAGGCCGCGCAGACACCCTAGACTCTGCGTGAAAAAAATAGGAAATGAAAAAGGGGTGTACGAAGTGTTTCGGAAAAGTTGTTGAGGGAATGACGTCCTGAAGTGTGTTGTGATACGCGCCTATAAGGGGGGAAACACAGTAGAAAGGGAAGGGGAGTCCAAACGCCCAAGTTGGGTAAAGTCTAGAGCGTGTCGACATCCAATTCGTGTCAAACTATTATCAAAGTAAATAAAGGAAAGAGACTCAGAAAAACACCCGTGCCGTTCAAGGACCAGAAGATCTTTACTGGACGAGCACAGAACGACACGCGAAAACGACGAACGAGAAAGAAACAAAACGGGCAAACAATGATATAGCTGTAAAGGGAATAAGCGTAGGTAAAGAGATGCGTTCAAACCAAGCTTAGCAAACGAACGATGCAGCGGTTTCTGGCCAAGTTGGCACGACAAGGGGGGGAGGAGCCAGCAGGGGGAAAAAGGGAACCAAAATGCTCCAAAGGACCACGTGCCACTTCATACTCAAAAAAAAAAAAATCAGCAAAGCAAATGACGTTCGGGTCGCGTAAGCAACAACGGAAGTTCGAGTCGAACATGTTGGAACCAAACCTCGCCAAATAGAGAGGTGTTGGGCTCAACGGGGGAGGATGCATGCAGGGCTACGCATGCAGGAAAAGGACGGAAAAACGAGGCAGCATGGTTGAAAACGGCGGGAGCACAAAACCCGTGGTTGTTATGGATGGAAATCCGGCAGGAAGGAAGGGTGAAGGAGAAACATTCACGGTCGGGGAAAAAACCAAAAAAAAAAAAACAAAAAGAAAAAAAACACACAGGTGAAAAATGGTAAAAGGACGGAGTTGCGTGTGGGGGGGGGTTCCTGCCTCGCGGCAGAATGATTAAAGGAAAATATCGAGGGGGGGGGGAGGAAGGGGGGGGGGGATGGGGGGGGGGGGAATAGCAACATACAAATGAAAAGCATCCAAGCGGCCAAACAGTCAAGACAAGGATGCAAGACAGCACTGGGAGAGTAAGAGAAAAAAACTAAAAAGGGTCTCGAGGACGGCTAGAGGTCAGAAAAAAACCAACGATGTTGACAAGAGGAGCCAGGCCGTAAACATGTGCGCAAAAAGGAGGTCTTAGGCGAAAGTAGCACATCGGCTGGAACCTACCGACGAGGCATCTGCAACTAAGAAAAAACTTTCTAATGGCGGGTACAAACAGAAGATAAGAACCAACAGCGGATGAACTTGTCTCCAACAGGTCGAGTCACCTTAAGACATTTCACTGATAAAGTGAACACAGGACGGCTCGTGAAAGCAGGAGAGGGGGTTGGAGGGGAGAGTCTGGTTGTGAAAAAAGCCGGATATTTGCGTCAAGAGGGAAAAACATGACTTTAGGGATGAAGGTGGCGACAAAAGGATTTTGGTCGAGCGAATGGGATTTCAAGCGAACCAGGAAGTCCAAGAACGGAAAAAGAGAAAGCTGGAACAGAGTGGGTAATCCTATCGTCAAAACATCGGGGGGTTGGAGGCAAAGGGTGGGTGATACACAACTCA
>Ga0179593_1474849_pt1 | contig 14610 bp, 12 predicted proteins | sample CZODoug2_1_08_16_FD_185931 | JGI IMG/M metagenome (GOLD analysis project Ga0179593, IMG submission 185931) | Vadose zone soil fungal communities from Angelo Coast Range Reserve, California, USA - CZODoug2_1_08_16fungal (PacBio error correction) | ecosystem: Environmental > Terrestrial > Soil >...
TCCAAAAAATAGAGTTTTGAATGAACAAGATGACAGGGTGCCTGGGCGGGAAGGGGGTGGGGAGAGCACACACTTACTACATTCACCCCGAAGAATTAAAAAGACTTCAATCGCGTTCATGGGACCTGGGAAAACATGCAATCCAGATTTTTAACGATACGAAACACTGTAGACAAGGCGGTATCATACATCATTAGAAAAGAAACACTAGTAGGCCGCAGAATCAGTAGGAGCGATAGGTTGTCCTTTCGAGGAGGGGGATACACCCAACGTCAAAGCGAGGGAAAAAGGTCCTGTGGAGAGGATGGCCGAGAGAAATCGCCGAAGGGTCATCGGAAGGGACCAAGGGGAGTTCCTCAACGCGTAACAAAAACAGTTTATCAGGATGCATGCGGCCGAACTAGAGGCCGGACCGAGGAGGGGGAACGAGGAACGCACGTGGAAGGAGTGCCCTGAGTTCGGGGACACAACATAGGCGCCTCGAACAAAGGGTGGACCCTTTCCTTTGAGGGGAAGGAAGTTTCTCAACAAACATCTGGAAGGTCGCAAGCGAGTCCCCAGGACTAAGGGGCATAGATAGTAGAAAGAGAAATTACCTACTACTGTTCTGCTCCATCACGGTTTGAGAAGTATTTCAGAAAGCAGTCACGTGTGAACGAAGAATTTAAAAAACAATCTCTCGAGAGGGAGATTGGGAGGGGGGCCGCAGTACCGGAAAATAAAGAACATGATGACGAGGCTCATGGGAATAACAATAGATTCATACGAAGAATTCTGAATTATTCAATCTTGGAAATGGTCCGGGTGGCTCTGACAAAGAAGCGACAAAAGCGTCACGAGTGGATTCAAGACTTCATAAGCTGTGGGGGGATACTCAAGAATTGACTTTAGTTCCACGACGTAATCGTCTTCTGTTACTGGATAGAACTTGGAACTCCCCTGCAGGGGGACTTGACCTTCCCTAGCCGTTGCAAGATGTGTGCGGGAAACAATCTGGGGGATTCTGGCCTACCGTGACGAGCCCATCCCCCGCATTTTCAAAACTGGCCTCCCCCCTATTAGACCCTGGGGGACGATAGGTCCGAACACATAGAGTTCACAAGCGGCATGTGATTCGTTAAACCACCTCTCCAGAGGCCAGGTTTTGAGGGCGGTTGGTCAGGTACGAAAATCCTCAGGCAATGGGAAAATGAAAAAAAGTCCGGACGAATGAGAACAATAAAAGATAAAACGAGGAAAAGGGAGAGAAGGGCCGGCTGCGAGAAAGAGGAAGGGGTCCGAAGAAGAACCGGGTTGGAACCACGCTCTTTCCGACCAGGGCCGTTACCTCCAACTCAACTGCACATACTAATGTCCAAGCACAACCGAGGGCGCCTTCTGGTCAGGCTTTAAAAGATACACCAAACGGGATGCAGAAAGATGGAAAAACCGCGGGTACCAACAAAGGGTTTTAACTCAGAAGGGAAATGAGGAACAGTGGGGACGGTCGGTGGAGTACTCTTAGTCCGGGATCAAGAGAGGGGACCGGGGGGTGAAAGGTGCGGAAACATGAGGAATTATTCGTGAAAACTGCCCTACGACTGGAAAAAACCGGGGGGAAGATGGGGAATTGCAGGGCGGCTGAACTCACTTTGTCTTGCGGTCGAGGGGAAAAAAAAGAAAGGAAGAAAAAGAGTGCCGCACCCACGAAGCACCGGGGTGGCTGCATTCAGGGTGGGGGAAAAGAAGGATTGGTAGTTGTCTATCCCACCTGAAAAACACTCCATGGGACCGTCTTCTTTACAGAGAAAGAGAGGGGATGAGGTAGAGGGCTGAGACTAGGATTTAGGTCGGGAAAAAGACACCGCAATCGCCGCAGAAGAAGCTGAAAAATCGACCTGAAAAGCGGTCTAACATTAATGGGATATCTCACGACGTCGACAAAGAGTGGAGGTCGAACCGAAGGGGGATTAGGATGTAAGGATGGTCGAACGTCGAAAGTTGACTCGAGGGGCGCTCCTAGAGAGACGGAGGAAGGTGATCAGGACGAACCACTCCATCGGGGGGTTAAACAGCAACTCGGGTTCAGAGAAAACAAAAAACAGCCGAGTTTTTTTCCCCAGTTCTCCGAGAAAAAACTACGAAGTCCTCGTGGTAAGAAAGCGCACTCCGATCAAATGCCGACCACTAGCAAAACGAAGAACGGGTTGAACGTAGAGAGCATTTTCCCAGCGGATGACGAGGAGAATGGGACACAAACCACACACCATAATTCCATAAGACACAGTAAAGGGTCCTCGTGCGCTTAGAAGGTGTCAGCAGAAAAGAGCCGCGCCTGGAGGCGCGATAGCGGGAAGGAGCGGCTGAGAACGTGCTTTGCTCAAGAGTGACAAGAGAAGCAAAGAGGCGTGATAGAAGGGGGAGGGAAAAAGTCCCAGAACGACTAGTAATGCGGTGGGGACGGACTTGTGGCTGAGACAATACAAGGGAAAGGAATCCCAAAAGGGGGGGGATGGAAGCAAACATTGTTCTTCGAATGCGTAGTAAGGATGGCGGAAGGGGAAACAAGGGAAACGCATAGAGGGGTCGTAAGCGGTGAAGGGAAAGCATCCTTCCCGACTGCTAAAAAATGAGGAGCATGGTATAGATTCGGCAAATGTGAACCGAGGTGCTGGAGTAGAAAAAGAGTGCGTGGGTGGAGGAAAAGTTGTCAAAGATTTGAAGTGGAAGCACTGCGCAAGACAATCGGAGGAAAAACGAGGAAAAAGGCGTCTTGCGACGAACCCGGACTCCGAGGGGGGAGACGCCGCGGTATCGGAAAGGGGGGAGACTGAGTGGAAAGAACAAGCCGCATCGGGCAAAGGAGGATTATGAGCTCGGGTAGGGGAGTGGGTTCCACCGGAGGGGAGAGTCCTAGTTTTTCTTGGACTAAAAAATCATAAGTCAGCCAAACCTAGGTTAGGGGAGGAGGGGGGGAGGGTCAGAAAAAGAACCAAAGAGCGAACCAAAAAAAAAAAACGATTTATTTTGGGGTGCAAGCGGACGCTGAGTGGCCTAAATCCCTTACCTCGGGGGAGAGGGGAACGAGGAGAAGAAACAATTCTATCTCGGACAGAGCGCTACTCGGAAACAGAGGAATTTAAAGAAGATGGAGGGATGTGGGTCGCGAGCGGGTAAAATGCGGGGGAGGAAATGGGACTCACAGGGGAGGTTCCTCCCACGCCGAGGGAAAGAGATGTGGAAAAAGGCATGAGTGGGTGAAACCTCTGACGCGGGATACGGAAAAAGCCTGCGGAGTCACCCATTAACTATAAGCAGGAAGCGCCCACAGAGGCGCCCTGGTAGGGCGAACCGCATCTGCAAAAAAAAAAAAACCACCCCAAAAACAAACAACCAACCCAGGAGAGAAACCTTCCAACAAGTAGCTGTGGAACAGGGATAGGGTCAACTTATGCGACACCCGCGCGGAAAAGCGACAAAATCAACGTGTTAAAAAAGCAACCACTTGCACAGAGGGAAAATCAGAAGGAATTACGTTCTCCATCATTTGTCTTGTTTGTAGGGACTGAATACGGGTGGTGTGGGAGGTAACCCATCGATAAAAATTCGAGTAGGGATCGCTAACGGCTCAAGGGCAAACACCGTGTAGGGACGTTATGGGGAAAGGGAGGAGGGGGCTTTCTTTCTTCAGGGTCCTCTGTGAAGGTGGACACACCGAAGAACAGCCAGGCAACGGGGTGCGGGACGGGATGCGCCAAGGGCAGGGAGGGGGAAGTAGTAAATAAGGTCAACGATATCTTATAACTTGTTTTCACAAAACCGGGCTCCGAAGACGGAGAGAAGGGCATTACAGCTGAGGAGAAGCCGGCCGGGCCCGCGAAACGTAGCTCCGACAACGCCTAGGCACAGAAGGTCAACCGCAAAGACTCTCATTCTTCCGCACACTGAATTAAAAAAAAAGCGAGATACTCGACGTCGTGGGTTGTCGGATCGGACGTGTAAAGGAGGGGCCAACGAGGAGAGAGGTCAGAGAATGTCTCAAAAAAAACAGGAAGACGACTCTAGATCGAGTAAGAAAGGGGGAAAAAAGAAGGTAGAGGCCGAAGCGAGGGCGCAAGCCTTGACTCCAAAGAACCACGTATCGATGAAGAAGAAAAAAACACGAGCTTTCTTATCCAGCCAAAACGGAGAAGCAGAGGGGGTCGGGACGAAAGGTTCCGGCTGGTGCTAAGAGAGCCTAAGTCAGTTTCAGAACGGCTCCATTCCGGAAAAAGAAGTCGGGAGAGTCAGCGAAGGTAGCAGGACTCACGACCGGCAAAGCCGAGGCAACAAAAACTCAAAGGTGAATAAGATCGTAGACCAAGGAGACACCGGATAAAGGAATATCTTAGGTTAGGTTTAAAAAAGGAGGGAGCATAGGACCGACCAGCCTTGACCGTCATCTTGAAGAAGGGGAGGGACGGGTTGACGCAGGAACAAATGCAAAGTGTAAAGCAAGGACGAAGAAAGAAAAAACATATGGCAAAGAATCATAGAGCCAGAAAGGCCTACAGGAACTACAGGGGGGGGGCAAAAACGACTTTCAACGTGGGCAATACTACTCGATAGAGACCCCCGAAAGGGCCGAACCAAAGAAAAACGGATCGTGAAAGAACCCACAGACTCACTAATACAGACAGGGGAAAAGTCGAAAAGTAAGGGGGGGGCAACCGAGTAAACAAGAAGGTGTCTAAATGTGCATTATCCGAGTACGGAGGAGAGGACGAGAATTCTCCCATAGAAAAAAAGGGGAAGACGGAGGGGGGGGGAAAATGGCTTGTCGAAGAAAAGAAGGGGGACCGAAGGGGGACTCAGGCTGGGTAAGGAGGCAAGGTCAGGCATCCTCTTTAATCGGTTCAAAAAAAAGAACTACTCCAGCCAGCCGCAAAGAATTAAAAGGATCGGGCTTACAACGAGGGAATAAAGAAGAAATGCAAAACGTAACCTTCATGTGGCACACTTAGTAGAGGGAAACTCCGGAAGAAAAAAGTGAGGGAAAGACGAGGAAGATAACCGTATTCTCTAACGATAGACTCGATGACGCCTGTGTTATTGACTCGAGGAAAAAAGGAATCGGTATAAGGGGTAGACGTCCAGGGCAAGGGGGTGGCCGAAACAGTATCCTCGTTATCGTACATCAAAAAAATGGGGATGGAACTCCAAACGAAACATCGGTGTGGAGAAGCCAGAGGTAGTCGAGGGAACTCATGAACGCAAACCAGGCTTAGGAAATAGAACGCCAAGAAAAGAATTGCGTCAGTAATGTGGCATCAAAAAATAGGCTTCCGGACCCGGCCCATCAGAGAAACGGACGCACTACTTCAACACATGCGGGGGAGGGCACTGTCTATTGAGTGGGTTGATAGGCGGAATCTGGCAGTAGAGAACGACTCTATTCTTCTAGAAAGTGGGTTCGAATTATCAGATGGGCTTCTGGCAAAGGAGCCGAGGCGGTGTCCAACCGGGGTGTGGGGGGGGGGAGCGGGAGGGGGGGGGGGGGGGGTCCGGGGGGGGGGCCAGGGGGATTCTGCCAAGCATGGGAAGACGAAAGGTAGGCCCAAAGGCTTGGTCACATGGGAAAGGGGGACCTATCCACATGCTAAGCGGTCGCAGCAATTAGGTTGGGTGGTCACGGGCTCCTCTCTTCCATGGAAAACGAGGGGGGAGACTCCGTCGACTCAGTAAGGGGGGGGGAACCGCAAGCTGGGAAAACGACTACGACATGGAGCTCCAAGAATTGTAAGAAAAGCACGATCAAGCAACGGGTGGCGCTGTTCTGGGTGAAGCAAGAAAACCAAAAGATAAAAAAACACGTAATGATCAAATGACGCGTCATGGAAAACGCAATTTAGGAATGCGAACCAGGAAACACGAGGGTGACAAGGATTTCATCGCAAATATGAGACATAAAAAAGGGGGGATCATCAGGGCAATGACGAAATGGGGCACTAGCTCCTCCTCAATCAAAGAGGAGGAGGTCGGGTCCGATGTCGGATGGATGCAACCAATACTCAAATGAAATAGACCCACCTCTTCGCAAGAGAAAGATAAGGTAAGTGTTCTTCTTGCCGGTCTAAAAACGACGAGTTGAAATAGGGGGGCCACGGGCGGTTGACCCTCAATCGTACGAAAAAGGTCCGAGCGGATAGTGGTCCGCAGAATATGACTGGCGGGGACCAATCCAAAAACGTTAGAGGGGGATTACGGGAAATTGGATGGGTACACATCTTAAGAGACAAGATGTGATTGGCTTTCAAAAAACCGATGGCGGGGATTGAATATGGGAAGGGCAAACTAAGAGGAGCGGAACCGAGGCAAAACCTTTAATACTTTATGATGAAACTCGAAATCGCGACCGGCGAAGGGGTGAGGAAAAAAGAAAAACGCCAAGCGGTGTCAAGAGTCAGTGAAGACCGGCGAATGGAAGGTTCAGAATAAGGTTCCTGAGAAAACAACGGCAGGAAGACCTTAGAGGCGCGGGGTCGCTGCAGTGTGCTCCTTTACCGGCCAAGACTCCAAAACAGCAAGCTACGACCGAAGAAGAAAAGCCCGATAAGGCATCGAAGAATTCCTCTTAAAGGTGCACATTCTTGAAAGGGAGGAGGGGGGGACCGGGGTGGCTCTCAGGAAACACTCTTAGAAAGAGGGTGAATGAAGAAAAAAATATGGAAGGCAGGGGCCACCGTGACACAAATCTTTTCTAGAATAAAAAAAAAGGGAGAAAGACCGCAAGAACGTCCGGACTTTTCAGGTTTAAAAACAGCCGCCAGTAAGCTTTAACCTGCTCAGCGGGGGAAGGGGGGGAGGGAAAATGGTATCGGGATCGAACGGGGAATACCTCGACGGGTCTACATCAAGGCGAGGAGAAACACCAGAGAGTGCTCGCCTATAAGTGGGAAAAAACCGGAAGGAATACCTCGAGGAATCACCCTAGGAGAAAAAAATAGAGGGGATGACCAACTGATTTGACATAAGCGCAACAACAAAAAAACTGAGAGGGACAAAATAAGAGGTAAAGAAGAACCAACGACAGGGTGTTTCATCTATTGCTCAATGAGGCGGGGTGATTCCGCGCAAAGTCGTCATAGGAGTTAACTAAAAGAACGGCCGAATCCTCGAGAGAAGGTGTCAAATCGGCTACTTGGCGAACATGAGTAGGGAGGATTCTTTCGTCGAGAAAAGGGGAAACCACAAAGCCAGCGGGGGCGCCTTTTACTTAATTCCGCAAGGCAACTGAAAACGCGAGGTGCTCAGGACATGCGTGAGGGGAGATAGAACTCGGGGAGGAGAGCAACAAGTTTGGGGTCACGGTGGGGGAATCACACGGGATTACCTCAGACCGGGGGACCTGCAGGCAAAGGGGGAACCTAGGGGATGGGACGAGAAAAAGGAACAAGCTCTTTACAAAGGGTGAATGTGAAAGTAAGCAGGCACAGGTCGGGATTAAGATAGGAGGATGTATGAGGAGTCTCGGACCTGCATGCTGGGGTCGTCAAGTTAATGGGGGGGCACAAAGAGCAAATAATATACCTTCGTTGTGGAGCAAGGAAACCAATCGGCGAAGAAGAATGGTGTGAGGGGGGGGTGGACGCCATAAGGCTCACAACCTAGGAACATCGTCCGAAGAGGGACGCGATGGTCGAGGTGACATGCAAAAAAGCGTACACGTTTTGAACACGGAGGAGATAAGAGATGGAGAGGAAGAACTTCATCAGTCTCAAATCCATCTGGGGGGAAAAACAGCAAGCACCAGGGGGGCACCGATGGGGTCAACGAGAAAGAGGAATTCCACTCGGAAGTACGCGGGGGAAGCCGCGATCAGCCGAGAAAGGTATTCGTACCCCTTATCATCTAACGGTGGGCGTACGCGTTGAAAGTGTACACGAGTGGCCGAGAGAAAAGTAAGGATGTGGCGATCGGCACAAAATGAAATTCCTCGTGTATCCGGGAAGAGTTGGTGTCAAAAAGAAAAAAAAAGAAACTCGCAACACGTGGTTGCAAGCGGAGCAAATGGGAATCAGGGGGACATGCATTGAAAGGGCGGGGAAAGACGAGTTGCGCATCAAATTCGCGCACTCTTCGTGGTGGTGGAGTAAAAAAGGGTCCTAAACATGACCGAAGATCACCGTTTCATAATGTCACGGGTACGAATGTGCGAGGAAATAAAAAGACCCGCCATCACCCCATTTGGGGGTGATCGGGGCATCACAAGGAGGGGGCGAGAACGGGACTGGGAAGCCGGGCACCATACGAAGTCGGTGAAAGTAAGTCGCGATGAGGAATCCGTGGGTCGGTTGACGGGGAAGGAGAGGGGATGGACATGACAAAAGGATGTAGCTCATTGGGGGTATATTCATTTCCAGGTGACAAAGGGCTAGGGTCGGCGATCATCAGGGAGAAAAAGTGGCATGAATCTTTTGGGGGTGGCGGTCAAAAGAGGAGAGAAATAATCGACGCAAAAAAAAGCGCAATGGACTAGATCAGGTTAAAACAACGAAAGAGGGGCCGGAAAACGTAAGATAGAAAGACCGGGGGAACGCTACAAGAACCGTACGTAAGACATTTGTGTCACTATAAGGAGGGAAAAAATATGGAGGAAAGAGGTACTTTGCGGTTTTCCAAAGGCACGTAGCGAGAGGGAATGATGGGTCTAGGTAGCGGGTGGAGAGGACAAAAAATAGGAATGTGTGCGATTCGGCAGCAACCAACAGAAAGGCGAAAAGCTCAAATGAGGAAGGGCACCATCTCAAAAAGCGCGGAAGAAAAAGACTGTATAGCTCTAATAGGGGACCTCTAGCAAGAAAAGGAAGGTATTCCGAGAGTTTCGATACGTGATCGGCACATAGGAGGGAAACAGGGGGTACTGGAGAGGTTGTGCGTATACAATGATAGGTATGAAGCTCTAGTGTGAGTCGTATCAGCGGACGCTCTACTGCTAGGGCAATATGGAAGCAGTCAAAGTTCGTAGAGATTGGGATGTGTTTGGGTTGGAGTGGTCTCGACGATCCTTTTCCCATAGGGCAAAGGGGGGGGTGAATGAGGAACGGGAGAGGGATGGTCCTCCAAGGGAAGACGAGGCAAAAAAATGGTTCAGGAACACCTATTAATTCTGCAAAGATGAAGGATTGAGGGGGGAGGACTGTAGTACAGATCCACCTTATAAGTCGTGGTCAGAATGGAAGTAACAGCAAGGAAGAAAAAATGCGAAAAAACGGCTGAAACCACTGATGAAGAGGTGGGCGTTAATTAAGTAAAAACCTACATACGGACGGGGACAGTGGGAAGGGTGGGGCGACTTTCTAATCGCCGAAAGTGCTACCAACACAAAAGAAGAAAAAGCTCGGTGTGTACCATACGGAGGGGGTGAAACAGGCTGATTCAGGCAAACATCGGGAGGAAGACCTTGGGGGGAGTAAGGGAGTAAAGAAGTGGGTTGTAGGACTGGTAGTGTGTGTGAAAGTATCAGAGGGAAATGAAAAAAAAAAAGCGTGCAAGAGTGTCGGCAACGTGGAAAATAAAGGACTAGGGGAAATACAGTGTCAAGGAGGGAAGTCTGTAGGGGCGGGCGACTTAAGTCTGCTCTCAAGTCGGGTGCCGGGGGGTCCCGCTACAGAACTGCAAACACTCAGAGTCAGGGCGTAAAAACATGAAAGTGACACAACAGGAAAGGCAAGGTAATGACCGCGCAAGCGGGGAAAATCATTCACTAGAGGCTATAAACGTGTTTCCGCAACGGGGAAGAACAAATCGGCGATCGTTGGGCGGCACCGGTTATAGTCCTAGTCCTGGAGGTCAGAGCCAGGAGAAAAACCTGAGAAGAGCAACGAAAGGAGGAACCGGCAACATTATAGTTCGCAAACAGAATCGCTCAAGAAGCGCACAGCTACGCACCAGATAGTGGACCGGGGCGAAACCGAGAGCAATCTACTGGCGAGCATCACCTCCAAGACGGGGGGGATCGGAAGAGAAAAGTGGGATTTCTGGCGAGAGGAGCTACAACATCAAAAAGGAAAAAATCGTCTAAACCACAGGGGGGAGCCAAAAGGTAGTTAGTTATCGAGTAATGAAGGGTGCGGCCTAAGGTGAAGACACAGGAAGCAGACTGATAGGAGCGTGGAATCCAAGGGAAAGCAAGGCTCAGCAGATGGTGCGGAAATGGCCAACGGGACGAAGCCATGTACGTTCTCCCTCGTGTTCTGAAGCCAGGTCCACGACTGGTGAGGAAGCTGAGACGGCAGAGGCATGCAGTATGGCCTCCGATGATTGCTGCCCGGAGTCATTCATGAACATCGGGTACGTAGAGTAAACCCGTTGCTGCACCGAGACTCGATCGCTATTCGAAGGGAACGTATCCTGCAAACCTGTAAATGCAGGACCGGGTGTGAATGTGACAGGGGAAGACACCAGGGTGAAAGATGTGAAGGGCACGACGTGGTTAAATGGTTTACGAAGGAGGTGTGTGGCCAAAGAACTGTGGTGGGAGACTACAGGGGGTGGTTTGCGGACGGCTACGAACAAAAGAAACCAGGCGGGACAGAAAAAGTCAATTTGGAAGGAACCCAGTTGATTGTCAAAACGGGAAAATCCCATCATAGTTGCCAGGAACGACCGGAAAAGTCCCCTGGGGGTGAAAGTTTATTTGTTGGCATGTCAATGGTAGGGGGACGATTGCTCACTTCGTGTAATGTAACACGGGAAGGGGTGCTGCAAGCCGTGCAAAGTGGACCCAGGGTCGTAAACCGCACCCGGAGGCCACACTTGGGGGAGGGGAAGCAGGTAAGGACGACCTTTTAAAAAAGGTGGGGGTGTACCGCATGGGATAGAAGAAAGGGAACTGTTGACATTTGGTGTGGGCCCAGTAAATGTCAATAAAGGGGGGGTTACGAGCCTTGGGTGGGGTTTTTGGTTTTTTTTGTGGTTTGTTGGGGTTGGTAGTAACTGTGGTGGTTTTTTGTGAGCTGTGTGGTGCTGCGACAAATCTCAGAAACTGAAACGTACACTCTGTCGTTTCCGAAACAAGGTAGATAAATGGGGCATCCGCATCAGTAATTGTGGAAACTCGAAAAAGTGTGAGTGGTGGGCCAGGGGGAAAAGCCGAGTGTGGGGGCGAGGTGTGGTTGGGGGTCATGGCGGTGAGCAAGGTATTTGGAGCTTTTATCCCATTATCCACTGGTGCAGGGTAGTCGGTGCGTGGGGGGGGACGGGGTGCAGGGGGGTTGGAGCCGGATGACAATGAGGACGGAGGTGCATCGGGTTCAAAACTAAGGTGAAATGGGGAACTGGCAGTGGGAACGCTGAACATGGAAACTCAAAGGCAAGCAAAGTAGGCAAAGTAAAAATGCCTATGGAAGTAATGGGGGAGTCTGAACGGCCGGGGGGGTACTGGAAGGACATACAGGGGGAAAACGCACAGTGTGACATAATAATGTGAACGGTAACGCATTTAGACAATAGCCCTGTACACCCAGGGGCGTACTATCGATGGGCGGGGGGTTCCCTTAGTTCGCTCCGTGCGCGAAAGAAGAATGTTTTCCTTCTGCCTAGCGGAAACGCGATAGTGGGTGTGGGTAGTGAAAAAGGAGGTTCGTTGTGGGTGAAGTGGGGGGGTTTTGGGGTTGTTTGGGGGGTGTTTTTTTTGTGTGGGTGGGTTGGTGGGTTGTAGTTGGGGTGGGGTTGTGGTGATTTGTTTTTGGGTTTGGTTTAGGGCTTGGGGGGGGGTGGTTGTCTTTTTGGTCTTGTTTTTTTTGTTGGTTTAAGTTTGGGGGTGTTTTTTGTGGGGTGGTGGGGGGGGTTTTGTGGTTTGTGGGTTTGGGGTGGGGTTGGTGGGGGTGGTGGGTTGGTGTGGGGGGGGGGGGTTTTTTTTTTGTGTTTTGGGTTTTTTGGGGGGGTTTTGGGGGGTGTGGGGGTTTGTAGTTGGTGTGTGGTTGGTGGTTTTTTTGGTTGTGGTGGGGGTTTTTGTGGGGTTGGTTTTTTTTGTTGGGTTTGTTCCTCTTCATTCAACCTTCCTAGGGAACGCCGGGGAAATCGAGAAAGGGGGGGAAACAAAAACCTAATAGGAATTCCGTCTTTATGTCAACGAGGCATGGAAAAAGGGTGTAGAGTTGGGCTTACCCGCGCGTGGAACATTTATGTAGCAAAAACGCTCAAATCTGCAACAAAATTTTCCACTTGAGGTTGGTAATTCTCATACAAATAGGGGAGTTTCCCCTGGTGGGGGGAATTGTGACTCCTGTCTACACATGAATTCCCATGCTCCGCCAAGAATACGTTGACATTTTGTCAAACCAGACAACTCTCGTACTGGTGGACACTGAGGTCCTTGGTTACTATAAGCCTGGGGTGGACCCGCGATCGGTTGCCAAGACGTGAGGTTCGCAGTTGGGTTAGCTGGCGGTCACTTGTGTGCGGGTAACAGCGAGTACCCGAGCGAGGCGCACACTGTCAAAAAAGGATGGGGTGGCGACAGCCACCACTTGATCCAATTGCAAAAAGTGAAGGGCCAGAGTCAATGGGCAAGTCGAGAATTGAGCGATTTAAAACGCTAAGAAAAAAAGCCGGTAACGGGGGACAAAAGGACCTGCCGTGAGGATACATAACCATGTCGTGCGCTGCCAATTCCAATAAGAGAGACTCCATATGTGCGGGAAGAAGGTTGAGGAAACGAGAAGGGCTAACGCTTCAACTGATTCCGGGAAACATCCAGCCAAGGGGGGCGCAAATCGGGTTTGAGGCAATGTCAGAAGGCTCATCGTGAGGCTGTCTGCGGGGGGGGGGGCGGCCTGTGTGTGTAATAAAAAGGGAGCAGGTGTGACCCCCACCCGAAGGCTTAGATCTAACTAGACCAAAGGGAGCCATTATAATTCTGGGTACGGGCCGAGGAAAACAATCAACGAAGGAGCGCCACATTATGAATAGATCGAGATGCTGCGGTTGAACACGTCCTGCATGCAAATAAAGAAAAAAAAAGAGGGACGACCACCACGGTGGTCAGGAATTCTGAATCGTAGAAGCACCGCGGGAGTGGTGCACGATACAGTGAGTCTCGTGGCGGTATGGGGACTGGAAGGGTTTGAGATAGGGAGAAGAAGAATCCGCAACGGGGTAGGGAGGTCTTTCAAAAAATTGCTATGCTGGGGGGAATGGGTCAGGGCGTCGGGGCTCAGGGGGTGGGATGGTAGTGTCAGGAGTGGTTAGAGGGGGGGGGGAAATTGTTGCTCAAGATGGGGCCAGCATGACGGTGTGTTACTTACAGACTTAAAAGTAACATGGAGAAGAGGGCGAACATGGAATCAGTCGTGAGAAAAAAAAATGATTCGCAGATATAGCGAGTGTACGGTAAAAAAACGGCGTTGAAGCCGAAAATCGAAAAATGGGAAACAGAGGGGGAATGATGTTCACACTTACAACCTGATCTGGAATGAAAGCCGGCGCTAGTTTCCTGCACTAGATCAGAACAATCTGGAATGGTGGGGCAACAGGAGGGGGGAGAGTAGCGAAGAGCGCGTCTTCCTGCCTCTGCTAAGAAGCGCAGACAGTTGGGGGAATTCAGATTACATCATCGGAGCTTGCAGTCAATGACGCTACAAGAGTCCGACGACTGCATCGATGGGGAAGGGGAATGATCGGGGGCGCGGTTCGAACTCAAAATCGGCTGCTGAAATAGGGGAAAGGAAAGGTTTTTTCAAAGAACATTGCACCCCTATGAAATCGGGGTCTCAGGGGAAAAGGGGCCGGGGCTGAACGGCGGAAGCCGCCAAGCACGATCAATCAAAAGAATAAGTCCTTATTTGGGGGGAGGGGGAAGAGGAATAAACGCTCGACTAACCCCGGCTAAAGAAAAAAATGATCAGGCAGCATGCCGCAGGGGGGACTAGGTGGGGTGCCGCTAAAAAGCGAGAGTCGCATTCGACGAGCAAGAGTAGATGAAAAATAATCATCTGGAGAAGGGGACTGAGACGCGGTGCCACATAGTGGCAATTCTGGCACCCGGAGGAAGTACCGAATGGAGCAGACTAAGGGGACAAGATAGCGAGATACAGACCAGGAAAGCAAATGTGCCACCGAAAAGAGTAGTGCGTTGAAGTCGAAGGGAGCTTGGACCGGCGCACAGACTAAGGTTGGGAATAGGCTAGGACCGGCGTCTTGCGCCTCAACAAGGAGGTCGATCTTGGAGCTCGGACAGGAGAAAAAATTCAAAAGAGGGGAAGGACGAAAGACCGCCGCCAGGATAAAAAAATTGGTCCTGGCTAGAGAGAGAAACATTTCAGGCAGCCGGTCAGGGCAAGGCGTTGGGCCTAGGATGGGAATCTGTTTGTCGGAAGCCGAACGGGGGGTCTTTGGTGGGAGATAGAAAGGAGAGGCTACAAGAAGAAAAAATTAGGGGTGCTTACTCAAGAGGTTTCACTCGCCAGGTCCACAGACCGAAAAAGGACTCGGAGGCTTTTGAGGGAGCGTCCACAGCAGGCCACCAAGGGGAGGGAAGTCGTAAAGGCCCGAGGTAGAGATAATTCTTTGAAAGCGGACTGGAAAGTGCTACAGTGCTGCAGAAAATGGGATGGAACGGGGATGTGCTCTGCTTCACGGAAAAGTCAG
>Ga0179593_1819345_pt1 | contig 14609 bp, 17 predicted proteins | sample CZODoug2_1_08_16_FD_185931 | JGI IMG/M metagenome (GOLD analysis project Ga0179593, IMG submission 185931) | Vadose zone soil fungal communities from Angelo Coast Range Reserve, California, USA - CZODoug2_1_08_16fungal (PacBio error correction) | ecosystem: Environmental > Terrestrial > Soil >...
AGGGGGGCCAGAGGAACACAGCGAATACAAACCGAGTCACCATCCCTACCCCGGGTTTTCGCTCGGGCATTTGAACGGTGCGACTAGAGGAAAAAAAGCAAAAGAAAGAAAGGGAAGGACAGACGAGGGTGGACGCGTCGCTCCCTTGCGTGTCCACGTACCTTTTCCTACTTTCAGTTGACGCGTTCAATCTGGAGGGGAAAAAGTTGAAAAAAGAAAAAAAGGAGGTCAGCTTGGCGTTTCCTACCGAACACAAATCTTCCTGGCAACACGAAAAAAAAAAGGGGGGGGGAAAGGCTTTAAAAAAAAGGAAAAAGGGAAAAGAGCATAGAGAGCGATTCATCTTCCAGGTCCAGTTACTCTCCAAGCCCCATATTCGGTTTAGCGGGCGGACGCATGCGCAAAACAATTTTGGAGGGGGAACGGAGGAAAAAAAAGGTATATAAGGGGAGGGAAAGGGGGGGTCTGGGTGTAACCATAACGATCTCACAACAAACCTGATTTCGGCGCGACTACTTCTGAAACGCCAGAGGATCCCGGAAGGGGAGAAAAAGAGGGGGTGTAAAAGAAGTGAGTGGCTTTTCGGCGAGCCTGCCCTGGATCCGGTCGGAAACCATATTACTTTCGAACACCGGAAACAAAGAAGGAGAGTCAGAAAAAAAGGAGGGGAAAGGGGGGGGATAAGGAAGGCAAAAGTGCAGCCCGCGCGGCCTCTATACCTTCAACGATGGAAGAACAGGGGAAGAAATTGAAAAAGAGGGGGGTGAAAAAGGGAGAAAGACCAGTGTTACGCACGACTTGCCATCTTTCTTCTTTACGTGCCGGTTCAGGCGGGAGAGGAAGCTGAAAAGGGGAGGAATAGAAAGGATTCGCCCTTCGTGCAAGATAAGTTGCTTGTCACCTCCAAATTCTCGGCGGATATGGGAGGAACACCGGGAGGTTGAAGAGGGGGAAAAAGGAAAGAAAAATCCGCCGACAATACTCTGGTCGTCAGCGGCATAGAGGTAATCCGATGCTTGGGATCACCACGCAGGAAAAGAATTCGGAGAAAAAAGGATAAGAGACTGGATTCGGGATTAGCTATAGCCCTTTTCCCTACAATATCTCCTTACAATTTTCCGCGGGGGGAGGGAAAAGAAAGAAGTCAATCAAGAAAAGGGGGGGGAAAAACGGCGACTTTTCAAATGGTTTTTTCCCCTCCCTTATTCTCACCGGGGGGGGGGGAAGCGACGGGAAGAAAGAAAAGAAGGGAAAAAAGAGGGTGGAAAGAGGGGAACGCGGCGATCCAGCGTTCTCTGCTTGCGCTTCGTTTCGATGGGGATGAAGGGGAGCACAAGAAAAGAAAAAAAAGAGGGAAATAATGAGGGCGACGGCAACAGAATCTCCTTTTGCGGCATTACTCCATCCAGCTACACTCTTGGCAGGTGAAAGGAGAAAGGAGCTCGAAAAGAAAGGAAGAAGAAGAGGAGGAATCAAACTCCGCAATTACGCCGAACGACTGTCGATCTCACGCATACCTTTGTGCATAGTATTGTTACGATCTGCCGTTGGGAAAGGGGAAAAAAGGAGGGGGGGATTCGGGGGGGGAAGAACAAGCTGATGTCCGGGTCTTCCAAGTGAGAAAGAGTCCCGCCTCCTTCTGGCGCCAGCAACACCAACGCGGATTTGGTGACGAAGTAAAAGGAGAAAAAAAAAGAGAAAAGGGGGGGGGAGGAAAAAGAGAGGAGAGGGACCGGCTTTTTCAACCTGGATGCTCACTCTCTAGTCCATCCGGTTACGGCGCTCTACAATGTGGATCTGCGCTTGGAAGGAAGGGGGGGAGAAAAAAAGAACGAAAAAAGGGGAAGAAAGAAAGGAAGAGAAGAAAAAAAATTCAACGGGGCGCAAAGTTCAACTCTGATCGTGCCGTGCGGGAAGAAAAAAGTTCAGGAAAAAAAGAAGGAGACAGGCCGACTAAACGGTTCATGAATGTTACTTGTCCTTGCAAATTAATATCCCAAACGAGGGGGAAGAGAGGAGGAATGAGCAAAAAGCGTTTTCTCAGTGGTCCTGGGTGATTACTCCGGGAGACTGCAAAGAAAAAAAAAAAAAGAGGAGGAAAAAGAAGAAGGAGAGTCCCAGATGCATAGCCTGGACTGCGGGAAGTGCGTCGCGGCATGTCAGCACACCAAACCAAAGGGAAAAAACACGAAAAGAAAAAAAAAAAAGAGGGAGGGGGGGGAGAGGGTTGCCACATTCCCCATTCCCTGAACCGTTAGTCGGATGTCCGCGCGCAACGGCCAAGGGGGCAGGAAAAGGAAAAAGGGGAAAAGGGGAGAGCCACTGACAGCTGGCACTGGTGATCTTGCCGAAGCTCCTTCTTTCCAGCTTTATCCCCGCCGAGTTGCGACGTGAGAGGGCGAGAAAAAAGGGAGTGTAGGAAAAAAAAAAGGGAAGGAAGAGAAGAAAAGTGAAGCATCCAGGTTGAAAAAGTCCGGGCCCTCTCATATAGTTCCGCCCCACATTGCCGAAGGTAAGCGGAAGGCGGAAGACCGAAATCAGAAAAAAAGAAACACAAATCCGGCGTTTTTGTTGTTGCCTGGCCCAGAAGGAGGGACGGGAAAACTAGTCGGAAAAAAAAAAAAAAAAAGAGGAAAAAAGCCCGAGAAACCCACGTTTGCCCTTCCAAACTTCATATCTTACACAATACTCTGCACAAAGGTATGCGTGCGATCGAAGTAGGTATTGCGTAATTGCGGCTTGGATTGGAATTAATTACCATTAAAAAGGGAAGAACGCCCGAGAAGTTGCGTTTCTAATTTTTCACCTGCACATCTTTTATCTTTATTATTATTCCTCAAAAAGGAGATTCTTGTTGGAAGGGAAGACCTAAAAAAGGGGGGGGGGGAAAAGGGTGTCAGAAAAGCATGTACTCCCCACGTAATCTAAATCGAGACGTCATCTCCATTCATCTACCTCTGGATCTCCTCGTTTTCCACGATGAAAAGAGGGGTGTCTTGGGGGGGGAAGGAAAAAATGAGATGAACCAACTTTATAATAATTTATTGTAAACATTCTGAAACTCGCCGTTTGTAAAACAAGAAGAGGGGGGACCGAAAAGGGAAAGGGTAAGCTTAGCTATTGTCGAAACGGCTGTTAGCTAATCCCGTAATCCAGCTCTGAATACGTCGTTCCTTTAGACGGTAAGACCAAGAAAAAAGGAGAGAGGAGAAGTATTTGGAAGAAAGGGAAAAAGGAAGGGGGGTAAAGGGGAAAATCCTCCCTTCAGCTGTGTGGCGGCGTATAACACTCCATCTTACTCCTATCCGCCGAGAGGGGGAGGGGAAAGAAAATTATCGGGGGGGGGGAAGGGAAAGAAAGGGACAACGCCTGACACGGCCCGTCAAGCAGACAAGCTGGCGAATTCCTTTGGAGGAAAAACTGGGAAAAAAGGAAAGAGGGAAAGACGTTGAAGGTAAGAGTCCTGCGCGGGGCTAACTTTTGCTCCTGGAGACAAAGAATAAGAACCAAAAGAAAAGGGGGGAAGAAAGGAGGGGTTTACGGGGAAAAGATCCAGGCAGGCTCGCCTAAATCCATCAACTGCATTTTAAACCCTCCGTTAATCTTACTCCCCACGATAACCATGGGGGATAGGAAGAGAGGGTAAAAGAAAAAAGAGGGGGGAGAAGAGTAGACACACCCATCACCAACTCTGAACTCCGCACCAAAGTATTAGAAGAAAAAAAGAGAAAAAAGGGTAGGGGAAGGAAGGGGGGGGTAAGCCCTCTATAACCAATATTTTTTCTTTTATCTTACTTTACCTGGAAGCTGGAAATAGGAGAAGAGCAATGCGGAAAAAAAAGGAAGGTAAAAAAAATAGAAAGAAAATCCCGTGTCTTTGTGTAAGCCCGCCAGAGCACAGTAGTTTTTTCTTTTGCCAGGAAATTTGTGGTTCGGGGTAGGGGGGGAAGAGATAAAGGAAGGAAGTAACTGACGTTTGCGCAACTCAGCGTCATTTCTTGCCATACATATTGAACGCGTCAAAAACCTTGGGGCAAGGGAGGAAAAAAACACGCCATGCTGCTTAAGGGTCCCAAAGAGGGGGAGAGAAAAAAAAAAAAAAAGGAGGGGTAATTGTCGTCGGCGTGGTGGACGATGAGTAGCACGTTCAAATTGCCCGAAAAAGAGGGGGATGAGGAAGAGGGGGGTCTAGACTTCCAGATAGTCGGCAAAGAAAAGGCTTATTCTTCGTGATCACGCTAGAAAACCAAGGAGAGAAGGAAGAGGGGAGGGGGAAGACTAATCTGAAGTCTATGACCACATTCGAATACAAACCGAGTCACCAAGAAAAAACGGGGAAAAGAGGGGGGGGAAAAAACCGCCGACCGACAATCTACAATCCCTTTAGCGTCAATCCGGATGGCACGGGGCCAGCCAGAGGGGAGCGGACGCGAAGAGAAAAAGAAGGGAAGAAGGATGCAGCAATCGCTTTTTTCTCCAACTTCTTTCCGCCGGCTTGACATGAGGAGGAAAGGGAAGAAAAAAAAGAAAAACGACGGTTGCTCTGCTGGCTTTCCACAATACATGGAATTTTCGTGGTGCCAGGGAAGAAAAATTAAAAAAAAGGAAAAGGAAAAAAAAAAAAAATAGGAGGGGAGGCGGGCGGACCAGCGCAAACAAGTTTGCAGGGCCCCGGCTTTCAAAACCTTATATACCGGTCTCACCTACAATTCGCTGTGGCGCGAAGTACTTGGGAAAAAAGAAGAACAGGAAGGGAGGAGAGGGAGAATTCGGAACTCTCGGTATTCCCGGCGTAACTCTATCATAATAACCATCTTTATCGTGGGTATTAGAGTAACGGAGGGGGGGGATCAAGCCTTGAGGGGAAGAGGAAAAAAAGGGGACAAGAGGAGAGGCATCATACGGTTAGTTTTGGCGCCGACTTTCGCCGGTTTTGCGATGCCTTTTGAGAAAAGGAGCAAACGTTGAAAAAGAGGGGAAAGGAAGAAGACTCAAGTGCACAGCCGTGCTTCTTCCACAATTCCTAATGTGGGGCACGTCTCCGACCAGGGGGGACGAAAAGGGAAAAGAAAAAAGAGGCAAAGGGAGGAAGAACTATCGAGCCTCTCATTCTTCGCCTCGTGCAAGATAAGTGGCTGGTAACCTACAAAAGTCGAGTCGAAAAAAAAAAAAGGGTGAAAAAGTAACATACGAAGAACAAATACTCTGGTCGTCAGCGCCTAGGAGTACTCCTGATTACTGTGCGGGGAAGCACCAAAGGAGTACAATAAAGAAAGAGGGGGAAAGGAAAGAAAAGGAGAAAGAAGGGCCCTGTGCGGCCAATAACTCCTTCAATCCCGGCGGTTTCCATCATGGCCCGTCAGTGCCTGCCGAGTGGAAAAACGGCCGACGTTGAAGAAAAAGGGGAAAGAGAAAGGAGAAGGAAAAAACCGATGTAGTTCCACCTACTTTGTGGTCAATCATAATTTCAAGAACCCCTATGTGGAATCGTGGAACGCGGAGAGAAAGGGAGACGGGAAGTGGAGGGAGGGAAGAAAGAGAAAGAAGCATAAAAGGGTAGTTGGCCTCGTGAACAAGGGACAGCCTATTTTCACTCCTTCGTGCGAACTGCAACACGAAATCTCCTTGGGGAGGGGAGAATGAGAAACTCAACGAGAAGAGGGAAAAAAGAAGAAAAAAGGAGGCAAAGGCATGGCTTTCAAACGGGCGACTATGTCGGCCTTGATTCTATGTCAATCAATCGCCGCATTACACCGGAAAAAGCTGAGGAGAAAGCATACAAGGGGAGAGGGGGGGAAAAAGGGGGGGGGGGAGGAGCCAATCTCCATTTTTCTCACTCTTAGTTCGGGTCTGCCTCGGAAAAAAAAGTCCCTCCTCCCTTCTTTCTCCGATTCACACCCAACTCGATGGGGAGAGAAAAGTAAAGAAGGAAACATTAGAATGTGTTTCACACTTCTATCTTCTCTCTCCTCTTTCTCTACCTTCTTCCATTTTGGGCCGGAAAATATATGAGAGGGCCAACTGGAAAAGGAGAGGAAAGAGGGAAGGAGGGAATGGGAGACCTTTGGCGCCACCAATACTACCTCATTTTTTCTTCGCCTCTAACTTCTTCAAACTCGGCGGGATAACCTGGAAAGAAGTAGAGCGAATCACCAAAAAAGAAAGAAAAAAGAAAGGGGAGGGAGTGCCGTCTGGACGTTCCCCAGTTGCCGTTGCACGGAGCGACAAGAGAAAAAGGAAAAGATGGAATCGATGGAGGACCAACATGGCTCTCACGTTTCCCGTCTTGCGTTTCTCCTGGTTCTTTTGGTGTACTTGCCCGCGACTGCACATGACCACGCAGGAAAAAAAAGGAGGGAAAAATGAGAAAAGGGGACTGCGGGCAGGGCATTCGCGGCATTCAATCACCCAAGACCACTAGAAACGCACGACGAGTGGAAAAGGGAAGGAGGAAAGGGGGGCTCAAAAGGAAAAAAATAAAGGAAAAGGTTAGTCGGAATGTCGCCGCGCAACGGCCACTTGTGGCCGTCCAGCCGGCACCTGTCCGAAAGGAGAGGAAAAAAAAAGGGGGGGAAGCAGGGCCGAAGCTACTGCTGGCCACTTTATCTCCCGCAGAGTTGGCACGAAGGTGATCGAGGAAAAAAAAAGGGGAAAAGGGAAACGAAAGGGGGGGAATTAGAGGTCAGCATCCAGTTTCAAAATCCTGGCTCCTCTCATATATTTCCTCCCCACATGCCGAAGGTAGCGGCCGCCGGAGCAGGCGAAAAGCGAGAAGGTTCTGAAAGAAGAAAAAAAGAAAGAAGGGATTTGGGGGTGTTTCCTGGCGCCATAATTGATTCTTGCCTATCGTTTAAATTAAAGTCTTAATACCCGGACAGACATAAGCGTGAAGAAAAAAGAAAGGAAAGAAACCAACGTCTTGCCCTTCACACTGCAGATCGTACACAATACTCTGCACAAAGGTATGCGTGCCCGATCGAAGCGTTAAAATGGAAAGAGGGAAAGGAAAGAGGAGAACGTTGAAAGCCCATTCCTTGCCCGAATGTGTAGTCTTTTTGTTCTCTAAGCCTCCCCGGAAGTGCCCGGGCGAAAGGTGAAAAGGAAAAAGCGGGAAAAAGAGGGGGGGGGGAAGGGGGAGACCGAGGAGTTTAAACTCCGGCTGTCCCTTTTTTCCCGAGCGGAAAAAGGGACCACGGTTTGGTCGACGCTGTTACTCCCCCCCACGAAGAAAAGAGAAAAGAAAGAGCCAAGAAGGGAAAAAAGGAAAAAAGGGGGGTTTCTTGAAATTCTGATTGACCACAAGTCGTTGTAACCTACAGTCGGGTGGGAAGGAATCAAAAGGGGAAGAATAAGGGAGGAAAACCTTCTGAAGTCTCCGTTCGTCCACTCGGCAGCACTGCCGGCCATAAGCAAGGAAGGGGGAGAGGGGGGCGGGAAACGGCGTATAGCTATATCCCTATCCATCGCGTAATACTTCTCTATTCCTTTAGACGGTAAAGCATCCCCAGGCGGCCCGGACGAGAAAAGGATTTGGTAATGCCAAGGGAGATGAAGAGGGAAAAGACACGTAGTGTCGGCAGTATGTTAATTTTGAAAATCCCCTTCCCTGGGCACTGGTGTGCGGGCGATAAACTCACAAGCGGACTCCCATAGAAAAAAAAAGAAGGGAGGGGAAGAAGGGCCAATCGCGCCCCTCCTTACCGTCACTTTCAAGAAGAAAGCTGTGAGAGGGAAATCGGACATTTTTGAATAATCATCTGCTTTTCACTTGATTCCCCTCTGGGGCCCATCTTTGAAAGGGAGGAAAAAAGAGAGAAAAAGAGAGGAGAAAAAAGGGGCGAAAGTCGGCGCCAACTTAACCGTATGGATTGCGAGAATCTTTGGTCCAGGTGTTCGCAAAGGCCATATTGGTTGAAAAAAAAAGAGGGGGCAAAAAAAGAAGGGGATCGTAATACCCACGATCCCGCTGTTTATCTGATCTAGGTTACGTCCTGTAATACCGAGAGTTTCCGAGGAGGAGGGCCGAAAAGAACACGCGGAACTCCTCACCAAAGTATTAGAGAAAAGGCAGAGGTATTTTAGAAAAAAAAGGGGGAAAGGAAAAGAAGGAAAGGGGGGGCGGGAAGAGTAACTGTCGCTGGAAGCTTAATCTCGCTCTCAGGCGATCTTTATCGTAATGTTGGAAAAAGAAAAAAAGGGGGGGAAAGGAGATTTGTTTTCGGTAGGAACGGCCAGGAGCTTTGCGGGGGAAAAAAGAAGGGAGGGAAAGAATGGGGAACGCGTCAATGTCCCCTTTATTGACCCGTACCGTAAAAAAAAAAAATAAAAAAGAGGAGAGGGGCACCTGCCATCCGGATTGCCTCTAAAGGGATTGTCGATTGTCGTTCTGCTGTGGTGGACGATGAAGGCGGCAAAAGAGGGAGAGAAAGGAGAGGGGGGGAAGAGGGGGGTATTCGCCTCGTGGTCATAGACTTTTCATATAGTCCGGCAAAGAAAAAGTAGCTGATTCTTCGTGATCGAGGAAAAAAAAAAGGGAAAGGGGAAGAGAGGAGGAAAGTCTATACCACGAGTCGACTACAAACCTATTCACCATCCCTACCAAGTTTTTGAAAGAAGAAAAGAAGAAAGGGGGGGAGGCTAAACCGATGGCACGGGCCCCAGCCGCTGGTGCCGCTTCCCTCCTCCTGGCGTGGCCATAAAAGGGACCCGGTAGAAAGGGGGGGGGGGGGACCAGGCCAACGTCGTTTCCCGACGGCCTTGAATTAATCCCATCTCCGCCCAAGCTCCTGTCGTGCCCTACAGAAAACAAAAATGAGAAAAAAAAGAAAGGGGGAGGGGAAGGGGAGGACGACAACTTACGAGCAGATCGCCTGAGCGCGCGATTCATCTTCCATCTTCCATTTACTCTCCAAGCCCCCAGATTCGGTGTCGGGAAAGAGAAAGGAAAAGGAGGAGGGGTGCTCTGAATACTTTGGGTTTGCGATTTCCGCGTTGTGTGTTTTTGGTCCCATAAGAGGCTCACCACCGATTGCGCGCGAAAAGGAAAGAGGGAAAAGAGGAAAGGGGAAAAGACGGTGATTGGCTTTCGGCGAGCCTGCCCTGGGTCCGGTCGCAACCAATATTGACTTTGCGAACACCTGGACACAGATTCTCGGAAGGGGGGGGGTGAAAAGAAAAAAAAAAGGTCAGCCTCGCGGCCTCTATACCTTCACCGATGGTCCAGAACGGCTCAGTGCACAGCCGGAAGAAAAAGGGGGAAAGGAAAGGGGGGGAAAGGAGGCTTGACGTGACGGTCAGGCGGGGCGCGATCTGCCACTTTCTTCCTCGACTATCGAGCCTCTCACTTCGGGAAGAAGGAGAGAAGAAAAAAAAGGGGGGAAGAGTGGGAGTTTTATCCGCCCTCCACACCAGCTGCCCATGGAGGATTTTCAAATTACCATCCTGCCGCCAATACGCTGGTCGTCAGCGTCAGAGGGGAAAGGAAGGGAGGAGGGAAAAAGGGGGAAGAAAAAGGAAGACGCTGATTCGGGTGACGATACCCGTTTCCCTACAATAGCTACTCTTAAATTTCCCTGTGCGGGCCAATAACTCCTTCAATAGGGAAAAAAAAAGGGGAAGAATGGTTTCCCTCCCTTATTCTCCTTTGTTTCCATCGAACGGGATCATTACCAAAAAAGGGGGAAAAGGGAAAAAGAGGGAAAAAAAAGAAAACAGGGCGAGGCCTTGGCGCTTCTTTCTCGATTTAGTTACTTGGGTAGCCACCGCGTCGACACCGTTGTCACCTAAATATCAACGCCGAGAGAGGGGAAAAAAAAAAAAAAAAAAAAGAAAGGGGGCAGGAGACGACCAGCCACTACAACGCTTTGCATGAAATTCTACCTGCCCTTCTCGGGCGTCTTCGCGACCACCACGGCCTACACATTCTGGCAAAAGGGGGGGGAAAAAAAAAAAAAAAAAAATAAACAAGAACGACTGTCAGATCGAGCATACCTTTGTCAGAGTATTGTGTACGATCTTCCGTTTGGAGGGCAAACGCTTGGTTTCGTTCGTGAGGGAAAGGGGGGGGGGAAAGAGAAAGAGGTGTCGGGTTTCCTCTTCCGGGAAACGACTACCGTCTGGCGCCAGTCAACACCGCAACCCGGATTTTGGTTGGCTCCCGAAAAGGAAAGGGAAAGAAAAGAAAAAAAAAGAGGAAGGAGAAATTAGGACAGGGTGGGGCGGAACTATCTTAGCGCCCGGCTTTTCACCTGTATCTGCACTCTCTAAGTCCATCCTGTTTAACGGAGAGCTACAAAAGGAAGAGAGAAAAAAAAAAAAAAGAAAAGGAAAAAAAGAGGGAACAGAAGGAAGCGAAGATCACCAGTGCCAGCGTCGGCCGCAACTTCACTTGGCGCAAAGTCAACTTTCTGATTGGGGGGGGGTGTTAAAAAAGAGGAAAAAGAAAAAAGAAAAGGGGGGATGCAAGTAAGATCCCAGCACTCGAGGCATCGAGTAGGATTCTCCCCGCAACCATTGCGCTTCACGTTTCAACGTCGTGCGTTTTCTCAGGAGGAAAAAGAAAAAAAAAAGGGAATAGAGAAAAAAACAAAAAGGAGGAGGAGGAAAAGAGATATATATTCCATATTCCTATCTTTTACTGCGGGAAGGGCAGTCGGGCAAAAAAAAAAGAAAGAGAGAAGAAAAAGAGGGGGTGGGGATATATTTGCCAGCAATTCCACATTCCTAACCGTTTATTCGGAATGGCGCGCAGCAACGGCCACTGGGGAAAAAAGGAAAAGAAAAAAGGAAAAATGGAAGGTGGTCGTCCGCCGCTGCACTGGTGGATCTGGCCGAAGCTTACTGCTGTCCAGCGTTATCCCCGCCGAGTTGCCGCCGTTAAGGCGGAAAAAGGGAAAAGGGAAAGAAAGGGAGGAAGGAGGGGAGCCAAGAAAGGGTGAAAAGCCGGCCCTCTCAGATCGTTTCGCCCACATTGCCGAGTAGCGGCAGAAAAAAAGAAAAAAGAAAAAAGGATCTCACTTTAGCAACCAAATCCGTCTTTTGGGTGTTTCAAAAGGGAAAAAGGGGAAATGCTCTCCCCATCCATCAAAGAGGAACGCCCGAAGAACTCAGCGTTTTCCGCCTTCCAAACGCGATCGGAAAGAAGGAAGGAAAGGGGGAGAGAGTTTGATTGACTAGAATGCAGGCCTGCCGCCATCGTCGCCCGTTTTAAGCAAAGAAAGGGGGGAAGGGGGAAGAGAAGGGAGGGAAAAAATGAAAAGAGTTGTAGCTGAGATGATTATGCTCAAAAAGGAGATTCGTGGGAAAGGAGAAAAAAAGAGAAAAAAAAAGAACCGTAAGGAGTGGAATTTGTTAGTTGACCACGTGCGACGCTTGTGACTTCCCCACTTAGCTAAATCTAGAAAAAAAAAAAAAGAAAGGAAAGGGGGGAGAAAATGCTGATTGACCACAAAGTAGTGGAACCACAGTCGGGTTTGGTATGATCACGGGGAAGGGGGGGAGAAGAGGTTCCACTCGGCAACAAAAAAATTCAAAAAAAAAGAAAGGAAAAAAAGGGAGGGTTGGACCGCACATGGAAATTTTTAAGCGTAGCTAATGCGGAAAAAGAAAAAGGAAAAGAGGGGGAAAGGCCAGCCCAGGCTGCGGCGCGAAGTATTTGTACTGCGGGTTGAGTCCCCGAGAAAAAAAAAAGGGAAAAAAAAAAAAAAAGGGGGGGAAGGGGAAAATCCCTGGGCAGTGTTGTGGGCGGGCGGATACACCTTCCCACGGCTCCCATATCCGCCGGGGGAAAAAAAAAAAGGGGAAAAAAGAGAATAGTTAGGGAAGAAAGTTGCCAGATCTCGCCCCTCCCTTACCCTGCACGTCATCAAGGAAAGGGGGAAGAAAAAGGAGGGAATTGTATTGGGGTGGAAGACTCACTTCTGTGGCACTTTGAGTCCCTTCTGGCAGGGGGAAGGGGAAAAAGAGACGGGAAACCGGCGAAATCGGCGCCAAACTTAAACCGTATGATTTGCCTAGAATCTTGGTCCAGAAGAGGAAAAAAAGGAAAGGAGGGGGAAAAAAACGACGGTAGCGTAATACCCACGATCCCGCTGGTTTAATCTTAGAAAAAGAAAAAAAAGGGGGGGGAAGAGAGGGGGAACACCCATCACCCACTCGGTAACTCAAAAGAGGGAAAAAGGGGAAGGTCACGTCAAAATTGTTTTCTCTTTTCCTCCCGCTAAAAAAACCGAATAGGGAGAGAGGCGATCTTTCTTCGGTCCCTGGTTGGCGGCTACTTTGGCAGAAGGAAAGGGGAAAAAAAAGGGGAGGGGAGGGGAAAAGCAAGGCGAGGGGCGAGGATTGTACTTAAATCAAGTGCCGTCTTAACGACGTTGCGCAACAAAGGAAAAAAAGGGAAAAACGGAAACCGAGAAGAAGAAGAGAACGAGGAAACCACGGCTGCTGCCCTTGCCTCCTGATTGTCCTCTAAATGTTTGTAGATTTCGTCTGAAAGGGGGAAAAGGAAAAAAAAAGGAAAAAAGGAAAGGAGGGTGGACTCGTTTTGTATTCTCCTCGGTTGTCAAGGAAAAAGAAAAAAGAGAAGAGAAAAAAAACTTAGGTGAGACGGCAATCTCTAAGTTATCAAGAAGAATAAGCTCTTTTTTCTTTTCCAAAGGGGGAAAAAAAGAAAGAAAGGGGGGGGAGCTCGTGCAATTTGAACGTTGCGACTTCATCGTCACCACGCCGACGACAATCTTACAATCCGGAGAAGGAAAAAGAAAAAAGGGGAAAGAGATGGGCCACGGTCCCGGGTCCTAACGGGCCGTTTGCCGCGTTCAATCCTGTCCTGAAAGGAAAAAAAAAAAGGGAAGAAGGAGGCCCTTGATTAATCCCATCTCGCCAAGCTCCTGGCGTTAAAAAAAAAAAGAAAGAAGGGTGAGGGGGAGGCCCAAAGGAGAACTCCAACATTACCGATCCATATCGCCTGAGCGCGCGATCATCAAAGAAGGAAAGAGAAAAAAAAAAAAAATTGTGAGGGACCGGCTTTCAAAACACGTATAGCACCGGTCTCACTACAATCGCTTTTCTCTAAAGGGGGAAAGAAAAAAAAAAGGGAGGCGAGAAGACGTCGGAAACTCTCGTTAATTCCCTGCTTACCTCGATCGTAACCGCGGTATCGGGTATTACGATTAACGGAGGGAAGGGGAAAGGGAGAGAGGGGGAGAAAACATGGACCAAGGTTCTCGGCAATTCATACGGTTATTGGGCGCCGACGTTCGCAGGAAAGAAAAAAGAGGAAAATCTATCCTTCAACTATGGCCAGACGGGACTCAAGTGAACAGCCGGCTTAAAAAAAAGAGAGGAAAAGGTCAGAGGATTGCCGGTCAGTCGGGGCGCGATCTGGCCACTTTCTGAGGAAAAAAAAGATAAGTGGCTGGTCACCTCCAATTCTCGGCGGATATGGTGTTCCGCTGGAGTTTTATCCGCCCGCCACACCCGAGAGAGGAAAAAAAAAGAGGGGATAAAAAAAGGTAATAGGCCGCGGCCAGCGCCTGGGGCTGGCTTTCCCGTCTAAATTAACGACCGTCTCCGCGCTGGGATTCGGGGAAAGGGAAAAAGAGGAAAAGAAACGCCGTCAATCCGGCTGTTGCCATCTATGGGCCAAAAAGGAAGAGGGGAAAAAGAAAGAGAGACAGGGGGGTCATCGAACGGGATCATTACCAACACGACTGTAGGTTCCACCTACTTTGTGGTCAATCGAATTTCAAGGAACCCCGATGTTGAATCGGAAAAAAAAAAGAAAAAAAAAAAAAAAGAAGAAGAAAGAAGGGAAAAAGCGTCGAAACCGTGGTCAACTACAATCTCAACGCCGCTACTTTCGTTTGGCCTCGGGACACAGTGAAGGGGAAGAAAAAAAGGAAAGGAAAAGGGGAAGAGAAAACGAAATGATCGGCGGCTTCTCGTAACCACCACTGCCTACACATTCGGCAAAGGCTTGGCTTCCAAACGGGCGACCGAAAGGGAAAAAAGAGAGAAAAAAAGGGGGCAAATATGGTGTACGATCTGCCGTTGGTAAGGGGTGGGCCAACGCTTGGTTGGAGGGAAAAAAAAGGGGGAAAAGAAAGGAAATGGAGGGCTTCCCTTTACTTTAACGCTAAGCCCTCCTCCCTTCTGGCGCAGGCACACCCACGGAGATCCTTCACGTTTGTTAATCGGCCCCGGTAGGGGAAAAGGGGAAAAAAAAAAAGAAAATGCGCATGTGGGTCGGAAAGAATCTGAGCGTGCCCGGCTTTTTCAACTGGATTCTTGCCCTTCTACGTCCATCCGGTTTACGGAGCGCTACAATGTGGGAAAAGGAAAAAAAAAAAAAAAAAAGGGGAGGAAAGGGGAGGGGGAGAACGCTGGGCCAGCAAGTCAGCTTCGGCCAGATCACATTTTCCAATCTGCTGCCCGCCAACTTCACTGGGCGAAAAGAGAAAAAAGGGGAAGGGAGGGAAGCGACTTCAAGAAGACGGTTCAGGGAATGTGGAATTTTTGCCAATTAATATCCCACATCGATGGCATCGAGTAAGGAAAAGGGAGAAAAAAAAGAGCCCTTCCCGCAGTCCCAGGCTAATTCATCTTGGAAT
>Ga0179593_1575006_pt1 | contig 14608 bp, 25 predicted proteins | sample CZODoug2_1_08_16_FD_185931 | JGI IMG/M metagenome (GOLD analysis project Ga0179593, IMG submission 185931) | Vadose zone soil fungal communities from Angelo Coast Range Reserve, California, USA - CZODoug2_1_08_16fungal (PacBio error correction) | ecosystem: Environmental > Terrestrial > Soil >...
AAAAATAAGAGACCTAAGAAGGTGGAGGGTACGGGCCAGAAAATAAGGGAACAAGAAGGGGGGAAAAAGAAAAAAAAGGGGAAAAAAAATTCACTGGGGAAAGTGGGGGCTGCACCAGTCCTGGAAACCCGGCTCCGGGTGGGAAAAAAAAAGAAACGCGGAGCTGGAAAGAAAGAAGGAAAAAGATGTGGGAGGGGGGAAAAGGTGCAAAAGGGGGCAAGAGGATGGTGAGTCAAAAGAGATTTGGCGATGTAGGACTAAGTAACGCAGGATGGCCGCACGCTAAATAGTCCCTTCTAACTCACGGCAAATGCTCAAGAAGAAGGGGAAGCTGGAGTTGGGGGTGTCAACAGAAAAAAAGAAACGAAACCGTAACAAAAAAGTCCCGTGAACATGGGGGAAAGGGGACGAGCACGGGAGGAAGGAAAGGAGTGCAATGGAAAAATGAGCATGGGGGGGGGGGGTGTGAAAAAAGGAACAGGAAGCAATCGATATCGCGCTCTTGCGAGGCCAGAGCACGAAGGTTCGGAAAGGAAAGAAACGAAGAAGGAAGAAATGGGGAAAATGGGAAGTGAGAGGGAAAAAGGACGCACGTCTTCGGCGAAACGGCCTTAAGGCTAAACGAAAAAGGAGAACGGGGAAGGGGAAACAAAGGGAAGAGATCAGGGAAGGGAGTGGGGGGGGGCAATCCAAGATGATCTCAAAAAACCCAACCAGGGAGCGGGAGATCCCGGTTCACGGAACGATTTGGTTGTTTCGGAAAAAAAAAAAGAACTCCGAACAGGGGGAACGGGAAAGAAAGGAGAGGAGAGGAAAGGGGAAGTCGGGGTGGCGCAACCAAGCAACCGAGAGGTGGACTTCCTGTTCAACAGGATTTCTGCGGGACGAGCAAAACGAAAAAGGAAAAGAGGCAAAGGGAATAGAAAAAAAAGGAGCGGAACAGGGGCAAGAAAGGAACTGAAAAAGGCGGCAGCGCGGAAACTGAGGTGGGATGAGGAAAGTTCCATCGCCAGGGATTTCGAAAAGATCGGGCACCTTTGGGGATAAAAAAAAAGGGGAGCCGGGGGGAAACTCGGCAGAAAAGAGAGGGACAGGGGGGAAAAAAGGGGGGTGGGGATGCATCAGGTTCAGGCGTGAATGGGAAGGCAGGCGAAGTTAAAGGGGGAAAAAGCACCAAAAAGGGTGGCGGGGAGGAAAAGAGGGGGTGAGAAAACGGTAAAAAACCCGATGAAAAACGGGTGGGAAAAACGCAAAAAGGAGAGACGTGAGAACTCGCAAAAAAAACGATCGAAAAAACGACGATCAGCCGCATCGGAAGGGCTGGGGGAAGGAATAAGAGCGGGAGGGGGCCACACCGAAAAAAAAATGTAGGGGAATTCTCAAAACTCACAAACAAAGGGGCTTTTCCTGGATACGGCGTGGCAGCAAGCGAAGTCCTCCAAGGAAAAAAAAACCGCAGGGGGGAAATCTAGAGGGTGCCGGGGGAAAAAAAGGGAGAAAGAGATCAAACAAAAAAAACAAAAGGAAAAAAGAAGAAGAGGGGGAACGGAGTCGCAGTCCTTCAGTCCCATGAGATCGAGATCGCCAGCCGGGGGGGGGGGTGTTTTTAGGAAGCAAAAAAAAGACCCGAAAGAAACGCAAAAAGGGCGGAGGAGGGAAAAATTCGCCGGAGGGGAACTCGTGCGCCAGGCGAGGAAAAAAGAACAAGAACACCCAGGATTCAGAAAAAAAATGGAGAAAGGGGAAAAAGGAAGGAGAGGGGCAAAGACCGGCGCGAGGGTGAAACTAACAAAAGGCGGCATCCTCAAAAAAGGTCACGTGGCCCAGGGAATCATCGGTGAAGAAGGGGGAAGCGCAAGGAAGGAGAGGAAGCACAAAGAAAAAGGGGGGGGAGCGCAAAAAAAAATGGGGGGGGGGGAACCCAGCAGCCCGAAGATGCCTATCTACAAAGACGTGGGAACGGAAAAATAAAAAGGAAAAGAAGTCGGGGGGGGGGGAGGAAACGGGGGAAAGAAAAGCTGGTCGGAAAAAAAAGAAAAAAAAGATCAGGTTTGGTGTTTTTTGGGTCTCAAAATCCCGGAAAAAAAAAAACATAACAGGAGAAAACAAAAAAGGAAAAAGGAAGGGGGGAAGAAGGAGAGAAGGGAAGAAAAAAGGGGGAAATATCGGCGCAAGGTCGGTGACGACCTAAAAGCTGTAGCACCGGCAGGTCTTACAGGTGCTCGACAAGGAAGAAAGAAAGGGAAAACGGAAAAGGGAAAACAAATCAAACCGCCTGCAAAACCAACGCCAGCTGAACCGTTTCATGTTCCTCGATCTAAGGGAATAAAGAAGCAAAGGGGGAGTCGCAGGTAAGGAGCACGTGCCAAGATATGGCACATGTGGGGGTCTCGGAAATCAAGGGGAGATAAAAATCTAGGGGGAAAAAAAGAAAAAGTGATCCAAAGAGTAGGGGTGAAAAACCCGATCCAGCGATGACAATGGGGAGGATAAAGCAGGGAACAAACTAGGGAGGAAACGACCACAGAAAATCTCAGAAACCCTTCCCTACAAGCGCAGATGACAAGGTAAACTTCAGAGAAACCATGGAGAACGAAAGGAACTCAAAGGAACCGGGTCAAGAAAAAATGAACAGAACCTTTCTTCTCGCCTTCGAAGCTCGCACCGAAGGAGGCCGGGGAGGAGTTGGGTTGAAAGATGGGAGGAAAGAAAAAAAAAGAAAAAAAAAAGACAAACGCCCAATGCAAAGAAAAAAAACAAAAATCACAGACATGTTTCAAGAATTTCAAAGTTAAAAAGCGGGGGAAAGGAGGGGGGAGGCATGGGGGAGAAAAACGAAAAAGCAGAAACAGCAGCTTATCCTTGCCTGTCCTTTAATGAGAAAGTAGGGTAATCGGGGAGGACCATCCAGAGGAATTACGGGGGAATCTGGAAAGAGAGACCGAAAAAAAAAAGGGCGCGAACAAATTGGTGAGGAGGGGGGTTGCCCCAAAACTGATCTCCTTTGAAAAGGCGAAAAAGGGGAAAAGAACAAAAAATGAAAAAAAGGGAGGCCAAAGACGCTTGATGGGGAAGAATAGAGTGTCCTAAGGACCCCGTTAAACAGGAAGGACACCACCAAAAAGGGGGGGTGACAGGGGGGGGGAAAAAAAGAAGGAAAGTTTAGGGCGGGGGCCAAACTAAAAGTCGAAAACCTGGGGTCGTGGTGAACGGCTTTCAGGTTAGAGAAAAAAAGGAAGGGGAGTTAAAAAAGAAGAAGAAAGAAAAAAAGAAAAAATAAGGGACCAATAAGTTGGACGTGGGGCAAGGCCTCCCGCGACCTGGCTTTTTTAAACCCCGCACAAGACCACAGCCGGTTGGGAAAACCCAGGGAGCGCAAGGGCGGGGGGGAAACAGGGGAAAGGGGGGGTGTACCCAAGGGGAAAAACGGAACCCGACCAATGAACAAAGAGGGCTGTGTAGTCGTAAAAAAAAGCTCTGGAACAGAAACCGGGGGCACAGGAAAAGACAATGAGTCGCAAGTGGACGAAGGGGGGGAGGAAAGGACGAGAAGATGGGCAAAAAGGAGGAAATAGTCCTTCTCGCACGGGAGGAGGGGGGGCTGCGAGGGAGCTTAAGGGCACGATCTTTGAAGGTGTGAAAAGAAAAGACGCTGTAAGAAGGGGGGGAAGGGGAAAAGTCGTGAGGCAGGGAAAAAAAAGGGAAAAAAAAAAGAAGGGGGGGAGACACAGGGAAAAGAATGTCACGAGAAAAACAGAGGAAGAGAGGAACGCGCTGCCCTTTTCTAGGAGACCAAAGGAAATGTTCAGGGGGGCGGCGCAAAAAAAAAACAAACAAGAAAGGGGGGACTGGGGGTGACAAGCGGACAAAAACAAAAAAGGGAACGGCGGCGTCGAGACAAAAGCAACGAGTCGCCCGGGTATTGAAAAAAAAAGGATCGGGAGGAAGAATCCGGAAAGGGTGGGAAAAAAGTAGATGAAAACAGCAGGTCAGAAACTTGTGAATAAAGGGCAAGGGGGACGAAGGTGAATTGCGCCGAGCGTCCTAAAAAAGGAAAGAAGGAATGGAGGAATCGAGGGACTAGAAGAGGCAAAGCAAAAACAGGGGGGCGCTGAAGGGGCCTTCCTGTTCAAGCGATTCTGCGGAGCAGGAAACTAAGGGAGGGGAAAGCCAGCAAAAACCGGCAAATTGACGCTAAAGGGAAAAAAAGGGGAAAATCAACGACCTCGAGCCACGAGTGGGGGCGGGTTGCGTTGATTTTTCATCAAAGCCGAGGCAGAATGTGCGAAATCGTACAAAAAGTTAAGAACCGTGTGTGAAAGGGGGGAGAGGTCAAAAAAAAACGAGGATGGAACGTCAAAACCGTAATCGGGCCATCAGGTGACCGTGAAATTGGATGCAGAACTGAAACTGCAGCAAAAGAGGGGGCGGAAAAAAGAAAGGGGGGGCAGCGAAGGAAAAAAGCAAAAAAAGGGAAAAAAAAAAGGACGGGAGAATGAGAAAACGAGATCGAGACACGATCTCGAACCGACGATCACCGCCTTCGTCAAGAAATCGCCCGAACAGAGGAGAAAAAACTTGAAGAGAGCGCACGGAAAAAAGGAAACCGAAAAAAAAGGAAAAAGTCTCCTACAAAAAAAAAGGGACAACGGGGCATACACGCGAGACAAGCCGCCTCCGTCCAGAAAGAAAAACAAACACCGCTGGGACCAGAAAACTCGATCTCAAAATCGAAGGGAAAAGGGGATAGGGGGTCACCTTGAAAAAAAAGAGACTCTGAACAAAAAAAAAAGGGGGGGAAGGGGAGGGGAGAAGAATGGAAGCAAGGAAACCGAGGACTATCCCCGCGATGAAAAGAGATCGGCAAAGAACTGTGTTGGGGGGGAGGGGGAAAAATCTGGAGGGGACAAAGACGAAACAAGCGGACAAACGGCCGCGCTAGTGATCCGTCATGACACGCGAGGTGCAGGAAAATAGTGAGCCCCGCGAGAAAAACTCAGAAAAATTGAGGGGAAGGACGAGGGGGAAAATGAAAGATCGGACGCGGTGGGAGAAAAAAGGGGGGGGGGGATCATCCTGACCGCGGCCCAAGGCTTTGCAGTCTAGGAAATTCCAAAAAAGAGAAAAAAAAGAAAAGAGAGGAAAAGAAGGGGGGGGAAATGCAAGGGAAGTTTCGTGCCGCTCAAATTCACAAAAAACCTGGGATGCAGGGTCAACAAAAAGAAAGGACAGGAAAGGACGGTTCCTATGAAGACCGAAAGGATAACAGCCAGTTAAAAAAAAGGGTCTGGGGGGGAGGGGGGGAAACCTAAGAACAAAAACGAATGAAATCCACACAACGCCCAAAGACGCATGGCCGCCCGGCCGATGGCGAATGAGGAATAACGCGCAAAGGGGAGGGAGAAACGGAAGAAAAGGAGTGTTAGGGGGGTCTTCGTGGGAAAAAAAGGAAAAATGAGCGAGCCGCCCTCTAACAGGGGACACCTTAAAATAAGACTGGGGCCCCGAAGGCCGCAGATACAGAAATTTGATGAAGAAACGGAAAAAAAATAGAGGAAGAAGAGGAAGAAGGTAAGAGCGAAATTCCCCAACAACAACTTGAAGGAAAAGAGGAAAGGAAAAATTCTCCGAACTAGGACGGTAGAGAGGCAAAACCTCCGTGGGAGGAGGAAAAGAAAAAGGAAAGGCAAGGGTCTTGAAAGAAAAAAGACGTGCGCCCAGTTGTCGTGAAGAGCCCCCCCCGGGAAAGAGCTCTCCCGTCCAAGGATGAAAAGAAAGGGTGATGGCGGGGGAAGCCCTGGTGGAGCCAGGACAGAAACAAGGGGTGAAAAAACAGCCTCTAAAAGCGGGAGCCTGACCCCCCCCGTCCATCGACGGGAAAAACCACGCAACGGGGGGAAAAGGGGGGAAGAAGGGACGAAAGTTGGTCGAAAAAAATAGAAAAAAAAAAAAAGTTTCCGGAAAAAGAGCCATTTTTTTTTCAGAATTTTCAACCGGAGGGGAAAGACAGAAAGGGGGGGGAGGGACACAAAGAAATATGGAGGGGGAAAAGGGGAGAAGTACGAGAAAGTGCAAGAGGCCTTCGGAAGGAATTGAATCGTTGCTTAACCTGCAATCAGGGGGGGTGAACTTCAGGGAAAACGGAAAAAAAAAAACGCAGGGAAACAAGGGGGCAGGTGCGGGGGAAAAAAAACAAAAAAGGCGATAGTTTAACGAGAAAAGGCGAGGGGCAAAGTGCCAGATCCGCCGGTTGGGGGGACAAAAGCGGCAAGAGGAGGGAAGGGAAAGGAACGGGGTTCAAAAAAGGTGCGTGGGGCAGGGGGGAACCGCCTTCTTGGTTCGGCGGGCCTGGCGGAAAAGGGAAAAAACTTTCGGAAGGTCAGAGGGGGAATTGGAGGTGGGGGGGGAAAAAACCGGGACCAAACAAACTGAAAGGAAGGAGTACAATATGAGATAGGAAAGTAAACAGTTCAAACCAAGAGGTTTTCGGAAAGGAAAAAAAACCCCCCAAACCGGGGAAAAACTTGTGAAAGAATAAAGAAAAAAAAAAAAAAAACCGTGCCCCATCAAGTCGGCATCCCCTCTCCCAGGGTTTCCCCTAAACTGGGGAAACAGCTCTGGGGGGGGAAAAAAAAGAAGGGGGGGAAGTTTTTGAGTTGACTGGGAAACAAAGGGGGACGGGGCAGATAACCGTCTCTCGCAAAAGCCTTTTCTAGATTGGGGAAGAATTCCGACTAAACAGGCGAAAAGGAACCCAAAAAGGAAAAAATAGTCATTGAAAGAAAAAAAAAAAAAAAAAGACAGAACAAGGACAAGGGCAGGGGGGGGAGGCTTTCTCAAGAACTCTCTGGGGAGGGGACCATTGACAAGACGCAGTGTAAGGAAATTCGGTGAAAAGGGGAAGGGGGTTGAAAAGGGGCGCGAGATGAGGGGAAAAAAAAAATATACGGGGGGGAAAGAGGACAGGCGGCCGCGATGACTGCCCCCCGCTCGGGAAAAGGGGACCAAAAGGAGGGGTCAGGGGGGGGAAGAAAAAAAAAAAAAACCAGCGGATTGCACCAGCCCATTTTCAGTTGATAAGTCACGCGCCCCGCCCTCGGGAAAGGAGGGGCGCGGGAAAAGGAAAAAATGCAGGAAAAAGAAAAAGAGGGATGGAAAAAAGACATGAAGAGAAAACTATAGGGCGACAACGCGTTTTTGCAACTAAATTCTCCCAAAAGTGAGAAAGACTGGGGAACAAGGAAAGGGGGGTGAAAAAGAAAAAAGAAATCCAGAAAAAAGAAAAAAAAAGAAAAAAAGCGGGGGTTCCATGGGGGAGACGGGAAACCGGCGAGCCTGCGCCTCAAATCGGGATAGGGTGCTTTAGGGTTCTCGCGATGGGCAGGGCACGTGCGCTAGCAAGGAATAAGGATCCGCCCGGAGGGAAAACTCGGAAAAAAAGCGAAGAAAGGAAAAAAAAAGGAAAGAAAAAAGAAGATCAGCAGCCGGCCGTGACGTCTTGGGCGGTGGGTGCGTTTGGAAAAGGAAGGCGAGCCAGGTGGACACGGGAAATCGGGGAAAAGGCGTGGGGGACAGGGGTCGAAGTTCGACAACAAAGGAAGGTGGGGGCAAACCGTTATCTGGTCGAGAATCAAGCCAAAGGAGATGCAGGAGAAAGGGGGGGAACATGGAGAGGGTGGCAGGGAAAAAAAAAATCGGACAGAACATGAGAACACGATTGAGAATCGTTCCCTCGGGAGAGAAAGGCCCGGTGAACTCGCGCAAAAAAGGAAAGAGGGGAAAAAAAGGCAAAAAAGAACGATAGGCCCAGAGAAGGATGACTTGAACCTCTTTTCCTCATCTCTCGGAACCCAAACCGAGTGACCCTGAAAAGAAAAAAAGGGAGGAAAAAGCCAAAAGAAAAGAAAAAAAATGGGCGGTCAGGAGGAACGGAGGAGTCAAAAAAACGGTGGCAAAAAATCAGGGCGTCTCAGAAGAACAAACACCGCCGTTGGAAAAGGAATCTCGGATAGAGGAACGGGGGGGACTGGAAAAAAGGAAAAAACACCGAAAAAAAAAATCTAGAAAACAAAAAAAAAAAGGATTGAGGGGGAGAATGGAGCAACAAGTGGCGGACCTCAGTCCCCGGCAGTACTCTAGATCGCCAAAGGTTTTGTGTTGTTGTTCACGAGAAAAGAAGCTGGGGGAAAAAAAGGAAAAAAAAGCCCTCAAAAACTCAAGGAGATCCGGTCGCCTGTAGGGCAGTAACTCGGTGTCCCGAAAATAGGGGGGAGGGGGGAAGAAAAAATCGAAAAAAAAAAAGAAGGGTCGAAAAGGGGGAGGAAAAGAAAAAAATTGGGAATGATCGGGGGGGCAAAGAGATCGTCTCTATTTGGGGAAAGGAACTTGCACTAATCAGAAAAAGCCCGCGGGCAGGCTTGAGAAAGAAAAAAAATGATTAAGAAAAAAAAAAAACGATACTCAGAAAAAAAAAAAAACCATAAGACGATTTGCCTAGGTTTGAGTTTTTTCGCCGAAAACAATTCCAACGAACCGACGAGTTTGAAGGGAAAACATGAAACGGTCCAACTTAACAGCGTTGTAAAAGAAAAAAGGGCTGAACGTATCAAAAAAAAAGAAAAAAGGACCAAAAAGGAAGGGACAGGTAACATCAGTGGTGATCAATCAAAAAGCTCCCTATTGAGCAACCGCAAAACCCCCCAAAGGACCCAAAAGGGAAAAGGAAACCAGCCTTGCAGAGAAGAAGCATTGGGAAGAATGAAAAAAACGTGCAACACGGGGAAAACATCCCTACACCCTCCAGGGTGAGCCCGCCCGTTCTGAACCTTGCAGCGCAATCAAGAAAGAAGAAAAAAAGTTCAAAAAAAGAAAAAAACTAGGGACAAGAAATCTGGGGGGAAGGTCAAAAAAATCTACAGAAATACTAAGAGGAGCCGATGGGGGGAGGGGGAAAAAAAATCGCTAAATTTAAAAAACAATCGAAGGGCAAGAAAAAAACGGAAAAAACAGGGTCTCAAAACGGGGAGCGGGAGATAACGAGTTGCAAAACCGAGTGAGAATGGACAGGAGAAAGGGGTTGAAGAAAAAAAAAAAAAACTCCGGTGGGAACGAAGGACGTGAAAAGCTCCAACCGTACGAAAGAGGAGGGGGGGACAAAAGTTCATCAGAAAAGGGGAGAAAAAAGGGGGGAGTCTGGAACGCCTCTCCCATGCCCAAGACATAAAAAATTGGCCTCAGGAAAAAAGAAAAAAGCCGAAATGAAAGGGAAGATAGGGTAAACGGTCCTCCGACCTCGGTTGAAGCTAAAAAGGAGCTCAGAAAGAAAGGAGAAAAAAAGTAGGACGGAGGGCGGAAACGACAAGGTGGACACAATTTTCATTTCAATCAACGGAAAACAGCGGGGGGGGAGGAGGGCCCATGGCACACCGACAAGAATCTGTGAAAGAAGGCCCAGAGGGTGGGGAAAGGAATGCGTAGAGGCGGGAAGCCAGAAAAAAAGGGAAAATCGGGGATGCGAACCGAGCCAATCCGAAAGAGTAAACCTGCATTTCTTTAAGTGCCCCCCACCGGCGATCTTGCACAAAAAAAAAAAAAAAGCGCAAAAAAAGAAAAACTGGGGGGGGAAAGCCCTCCCCCCCAGTTTTATTTTACCACCTCCTTCCTACGGGCCAGAAAAAAAAAAATTCAAAAGGGGGTGAGGGGGCCAAAAAAAAAAACCGCCGGCTTTTGGGGGTTGCGGCGGGAACTTTAAAAAAAAAAGTAAACCAAAAAAGGGAAGGGGGAAGAGGCGGGGTTAAAAGGGGGGGGGGGCCGATAAATCAACAACAAACAACTGTAGGGGGAAGGAGAAGGGATAATAGGAAAAGAACGAAAAGGTTAGGGAAGACTAAAAACCAGAGAGAAGCAAGACGTATCATCCACCCAGGGGCCACCAGGGGGAAATTTCCAAAAAAAAGGAAAAAAACAGGGGAAAAGGAAAGGTAAAAAAACGTCGGACTGTGAAAGCGACAGTTGAGAAAAGTTCCGCCTGGAAAAGATCGTGCCTTGTTTCAAAAACCAAGCAAATGACCGAGACGGGTAGGAAGTGGGCAGGGTGAAAACCAACAGGAAAACAGAGCAGAAAATGGCAACTAAAAGTATAACTTCTCGCCAAGTCCGGCCCCCAAGGATCGAGTAGCTTGAAGAAAGATAGGGAACCAGACAATCGCCAGGAAATTGGAGGGAAAAACAGGAAACGGTGACGCACAAAAAAAAATGGGGAAAAGGGGGAAGCCACATCTTCGTACACTATCAGGCTTCCGTAGATGGGACGGTAGAGGGAGCTAGGGGGGCGGAAAAAAAGAAAACATCATGTTGATGGTCAATGCTAAGGACGTACCTGGCGCCCTCAAAGAGGATCCAATTTCGAATGAAAGTGCCCCTGCAGCGGAAAAAAAAAAAAAACTAGTAAGGGAAAGCAAAGCGCACGAGGCGACGGAGGGGTGAATGATCCGCTGGGGATCGTCCAGAGAAACCGTTCTTTTTTGGCAAGAAGGATGTTATTCCTCCGAAAAAGGAATTTAGGGGGGGGGTCGAAGGGGGAAAAGAGGACTAGGTCAGACATCTCCGAGCCTAACAAAAAGAAAACACGGGTAAGTCGTATTTAGGGGCGAGAACATGAAAAGGGAAAAGACGCCTAAAAAAGGGTGGAAAAGGGAAACAAGTGGGGGGGAGAAGAAGCGGATTCGGCGGGGTCGGAAGCACGAGGAGTCGCCTCCAGCGGGGGTCTGCCCGCTCCAATGACGCGAAATATTCCTGAAAATCACGAGAGGGAAGAAGGGAAGAGCCCCTGAAGCGGGGTGCTGGGGAGGAAAAAGACGTAGGGGAAAAGGAAATGAAAAGGGGAAAAAAGATCAAAGTTCAAAGGGGATGAAAACTTTTTAAAGGTCCTCGTCAAGACACTCAGGGGAGGCCCGACGCTCGGGGAGAAAAAAAAAAAAGAAAAAAAGGGGTAAAAAAAAAATGAATGGGGGTTACGAACGGACAAAAAAACTGCAGCCACCAGCGAGAAGGCTAACGAAAGAAATTTTGGGGCGGAGAAGGGGGGGACAATAAAAACAGCCAAGTACAGCGGGGGAGAGGAATCTAGACGTGAAAGCAACCCGTAGGGAGGGGAAAGAGACCGGAGACGATGAAATTCAAAAGGGCCCGGGCAGCTCCGATTGGGATTATCTGGGTGCGCCGGGTCATCGCAGGGCCCACCCGCCCTAGGGAAAGAGGCGGAGTGATACGAACGGGGGGGAAGCGTAGGGGAAAAAGGCGAGGGAAAAAACGTCCTCAACCTAAAAAAAAAAAGCCGGCGTTTCCGATAATGACAGAGAAGGATAACTCGCAGGGGGGGGAAAAACTGAAAAAGCGCCTCGGTCAAACGGAAAGACCATCTCGAACAACAACACAACTGATTGCTTGAAAAAAATATAAGAGAATGGAAGGGGGGTACCTGTAAGGAAAAGATCAGTGAAGAAGAAAACTGAGAAAAAGGGATTGGGGGGTTGGGGGGGCGAGGACGGGAAGGCTACGCGGGGGAAAATCCCTCGAAAAGGCCCCCTCTCCCCCCTTAAGAGCGAAAGGATGCCGGAATTCTCAAGGCTGTTGAAAAACTAAAAGGGAAAAAACAAACGCACCCAATCTAAAAGCCAAGAATTTGCAACGGTCGAGGGAACCGATATCTGTGCTCGGTCCTCCCACGGCAAATCATCCCAAAGCAGGGGGGCTCAAAAAAAAAAAAAAAAATAAAGGACAAAAGTCAGGAAGCAAAAACGATGCACTCAAAACGAAAAACGGGACCGACGTTGGCGGAAGTTGAGGGGGGGGCGTCCAAAACGGAAAAAAAAACTGAAAAAAAACACAACTCACGCCGGACATCAAGAAAAGAGGGGACCAAGAAAGCAGAAAAAAAAATGGAAGGGATGAAAAAAGGCAGGGAAAGAATTTTTCTCCCAATGAAACTTCTCGCCGATGGAATCAAATCAAGAAAAAAGAAAAAAGCGCAAAAAAAAAAAATAAAAAAAGCCTGGGAAGAATTGTAAAGGAAAAAACGCCAGGGCAACAGAAAACCGCTGGAAGCCGCCTTTCATCCTGTGGGCGATTCAGGGAAAAAAGAATCCGCTGAAAAACCTGAAAGGAAGGGGGAAAGAGAAAAGAGGCGCAGCCCCTACACGGTCATGTTCTCTAATAGAAACTCTAACCTACCCGAAGCCTAGGAGGAGGAGAAAGCCTGCAGAAGGTCACGCGAAAAATGGGGACGTGGGAATATAAAATCACACCGGGGGGAGTTCTGACGAGATCATCTAGTTTCAAAAAAACCAGTGGCCCAAAAAAATCCTGAAAAAAGCAAGCGTGCAGGGGGAAAAGGAAAGAGGGCAAAGAACGCATCGGTGCCGAACGTACTCGCCCCCACGCCGCGAGCGGGCGGACCCGACTTCGACAAAGGGGGAGGTGTGGCAGAAAGGAAGGAGCTAAAAAGTCCATACCGCTGTCCTTCAGAATAAAAAAATCAGGAAAAGCCCAAATAGGTCCAACTCAGGGACACATTCTACTACATGTGCCCAGCCAAGAATAAAATGCAACGAAGAAAAAAAGGTGGCCAAACCGGGGGAGGAAAACGCATTTTTCAGAATTTCAACCGCGGAAAACATAGGAAGAAGGGAACCACCGGAAATACGAAAGGGGGATCCCTCGACAGCCAAAATTTTGTCCCGGCCCCGGGCAGGAGAAGACAAGGGAAACCCAAAAAAGGGAAAGCGAAGATGACTCGATCAAGCGGGCACCAAAGCCGCGCACCAAAATTGTCTTTGCCGGTAGGCCAGGAAAGGGGGGAAAACCCCCAAATAAGGGGGGGGGGGGCCAGCCCAGAAAAAAAAAAACAGACAGAGTCTTAAAAGATAACTTCCTGTGGATATATTTGGTGACAAAAAAGCGAAGAAAAAACGAGGAGGAAGTTCAAGGGGAACCGGAACTGTTGGGCCGCGTGGGGCAAAAACAAAAACCTCCCCAGGAGGTTGAGCGGGAAAAAGAATTCAAAAAAGAAAAAAGGGGGGAGGTAGTCTGGACTGTTAAGGGGGAGGGGGTAAAAACAACCAAAAAGGTATTAGGAAAAGAATGATATAAAAGAAGGACCGTCCCCAGGAATACTGGTGTAGTACTGGGGGAAAATTGAAAGAAAGCACTGAGGGGAAAAAAAAAAAAAAAACAAACAAAACCAGCTTGGTGGCCTGCCCCTCAGGGGGGTTCTTCCTCAAAAGCCGGGGTCCCATACGTCAGGGTGCAAGAATAAAGGGTAGAAAGGGGGTAAAAAAAAACGAAGGGGGCAAAATAAAATGAAACCGGCTGCTTGGGGACGATTGTATCCGAGTGCCCCTCGAGAAAGGCTGGGCAAGGAAAAAAAAAATCAAGGGGGGAGGGATCAACAAGGAAGGAAGGAATTCTGCACGGTGTCGTGAAAGAAAAAAGCAACTGTCCCGCGTGGAATTTCGTGAACCATTCGGGCAAGCACTGGGCGCGCGATCCTGGAAAAAAAAACGTCCAGGAAGCAGTCGGGGGGGAAAAAAGCATTTTTCGGGCCTAAAAGCAGCAAAAGGTCGGCCTGACTGAAAAGACGGGCAAAGCCAAAACAATGGAATCATTGTCAAGTAGGCGCCCGCTCGGGGCCGGTTGTTCTCAAAATCGAGCGCAAGAGGCGCAGGCGTAGTAAAAAAAAAAGGTCACAGGAAAAAAAACGAAGAAAAAAGGCGTGGGGGAAAAACGATGATCTCAACAGGGACCGAGAACGTGAATATCGTGAAAAGAAAAGACTGCTCACTAAAAAAAGGGGGACATGAAAAAGGAATCAACCAAAGGAACGCGGGACGGGGGAAAAGATCCGAGAAACCGGGTCAAGGAAAAAAAACAAAAGGGAACAGCGGATATGTGCTGTGGGTTTCGAGCCCCGGATTCAAATTCCGCGAAGCACGAAGAACGAGGCTTGAAGGTTCTGAAAAAAGTGACGGCGAAACTGAGACGAAGAAGCAAGCGGGCAGTGCAGGGGGGGAGGGCGGTTGATTCAATCGCGGGCAGGATTTGCGAAGAAGAAGAAGGGGGAAGATAGGAAAAGTGAGTCCCAATGCCCTTTTTTTTTCCCCGGTCGGTACCAATCACGACCCGAAGGGGGGGGGGAAGAAAAAAGGGGAGAGTCGCAAAAACGGTACAGGGGGGGAAACGTAAAAAAATTGATGCTGCAAAAACTTTCAACTGACAACACTCGGGGTGCTGACAAAGAGAGGGGGTCGAGGAAAAAGACATCACAGATAAAAAAGATAAAGGTGCCAAAAAAGGGAAAGAAGCCGTGAGCAGAGAACGAGAAGTACCCTTCAAGGACGATCCGCCCGGACTCAAGATCGCCGCCTTCGGAAGAAAAGTGGGAGGGAAAAAAAAAGAGTGACGGAAAAAAGAACGGCGATGGAAGACTCTAACGAAAGGGTGGGGGCGGGCCTTCGCGGGAAAATACAGCGTTGTGAAGCCCCGAACCGTAACTCCGAAACAACCACCAAAAACCGGAAAGAAAGGCTAAGCACAAAAAAGGGGGGATAAG
>Ga0179593_1655538_pt1 | contig 14608 bp, 25 predicted proteins | sample CZODoug2_1_08_16_FD_185931 | JGI IMG/M metagenome (GOLD analysis project Ga0179593, IMG submission 185931) | Vadose zone soil fungal communities from Angelo Coast Range Reserve, California, USA - CZODoug2_1_08_16fungal (PacBio error correction) | ecosystem: Environmental > Terrestrial > Soil >...
CGAAAAAAGAAAAAAAATCACGCCTGCCTTTCAGAAGTGGGGATAAAAAGGTGAGATGAATCGCTATCAAACGACCGATATCAGCGACAGTCTAAGGGAATCCCAAGAAAGGGGGGCCTTTAACACAGCAAACCAGACCACTGCGCAACATTTATGAGGCAACCTATAAAAACGGCTGCCTATAAAATTATTCACGCGAAGAGGAGGGAAAGTAATCTTGGGAAATCAAATGACCCTTCTGCTCTGTTAGAGTTGGGGAGCCGACGAAGATCCAAGTTCCCAGTTGGAAGAACATGTTGGCACGTTTAAAAAGGGGGGTGTCCCCCACTAGAACGCGGAGAAGACTGGCTTGAAAAGATTGCAAAAAAAAAAAAACGAAATTACTGGCGACCTTGGTCGTTGGGCCGCCACAGGCCGAAAAAAAAAGGAGCCTATGAAGAAGAACCTGGAAACCCAACTTGCTTCGGGGGGTATAATGCGCGAAAGAGGGAAAGACCCCGAGGAGTACAGAAACCAAACACCATCCCATAGTACAGAGACATGTAAGGGCCTTTTGAGCAGGCTCGCCTGAAAAAGTGGGCGGAAACTCGAAAAAGAAAGGGAACCGCAAAAGGGAGGTTCTCAGAAAAAAAGGGGGGTCGCAAACACGTGCGAAAAACGTCCGCGGCCATGCATGCCCTGTGGGGAGATTCAAGGGACCCATAATGGAAAAAGAACTTTTCTGGGCAAGTTACCATTCAAGAAGGAAACAGAAACGGGCCCATCGACTACTTGGGGAGGGAAAAAGAAGATCGAAAGGAGGTCGGAAAGCGATAAAAAAAAAAAAGAAAGGGAGAAAGCTTCAGGGGGGGGGCCTAAAAAGGGTTTATATCGGGCCCGCAGTGGCAGGGTGCCAGAAGAGGGACCGCCTGCGACCTTCAACTTGACCAAAATGTAAGGTGAGATGTGGAAAAGGGAAAGTAACGCTATGGTCCACAGAAGGAAAAAGGGAGTTGCGTGCCTTCTCTTAAAAGCAAGGGATATAGAGAGAAACACAACACCGAGGAGGAGGAAGAGTTAATCCCGCGAAAGTTCAGAGAATTACGCAAAAAAAAGCCCGGGGCAAAATATGGTTTCGGGGGTGTCCTCCACTTTTTCCCCGGAAAGGATCAAAGGGGGGGGGGACCTTGGTCAGTTTGGCGCACAAGGCGGCGCCAAAAATCGGCAAGATCCGAAAAGTAATTAAAAAAGAGCGGAGGGGGGCCTTTCGGTGTCTTGGGGTCGAGAGAAGGAAGAATCTAGTCGATCTCTGGAAAAACTACAAGAGTCGATGGCCCAAGAAAGGCTTGAAGAATAGGGGTCAAGAGGGAAAAGTGATTAAGGAAAGAGGCGAACACTAAACAGGGCAGGGAATGGCCGGGAAACGGACGTTTCGGTGTCTCCAGTTGGGGGGTCAAAAAACTCCCGGGGGAAGAAAAGAAGGATGCTTGGCAAGCCGGGTACGTAAAAGGTCGAGGACCGGGTTAAAGGGAGCCAGAGAAGAAAGAACAGCATGAGCAATACATGGCCCGTCCCCAGAGTAAAACTCTGGTGTTGTGACAAAGAAAGTCAAAAGAAAGGGTTCGAGAGGGCAGCATAATAACACCGATCACGTGGGGAAAAAGGGGTTTCGGGCTTCTTCCATCGGGAGCTCCAATGGAAAAAAGGGGGGGGGCAGACAAAAAGGGGTCCAGGGCCCGTTTAAGTGGGGAAACAAACTTAGGAGAAAGGGGCTTCCGTGTTCAAGGTTCGTGAGCGCCTCGAAAGTGGAAAGGATGTGGGGGGGGGGGGAAACAAAGGAACCCATGGAGGGGAAAAACTGGGTAAAGACCTTTTGCAATCTGAAGGGAAAATCCCTCTCGGGGAAACCAGACGCAGGGGAAAGTGGAAAAAAAAAAGCTATGAAAAGGAAGGGGAATTCGCGGAAAGGATCCTTCGAGTGGAATTGGAGCATTGGGGAAAAAGGGGGGAATAGGTGCCGCATACAGGGAAAAGGTTGTCCTGTCGGAAAGAGACGCAAACAAGAGAAGAACAGATGAGGGAACGGGGGGGGGGGGGGGACAGTTAGTTTCCGCGAGCGATTGTAGTGCAGATAGAAGACCGGTTGATTACCAAAGGTGGGAAAAAATACGTAAAGCAGAAAAGACTTGTGGAAAAAAAAGGGGGGAAAAGCGAAAAATCCATCAAGGAAAAGCAGGGAAACGAAGAACGAATAGCACGACACTGAAAAGGCCGAAAAAGGAAATTCCATAGTCGAAAAAACAGATAGAGAAAGGCCGTGATTCACCTCGGGGGGTAGGCGGAAAACAAACGGACACCAGGGACAGAGTCTGAATCCGGAACAAGGACCTGGGAGGAAAATGTACGGCGGGATGCAAAAAAGTGGGGATGATTTTGGTAAACCAGGGGGGGTCCGGAAAAAACGGGGATGAGAGTCATAATTATCAATCTCAAGAGGGGGTTCGCTACGGGGACGGACTAAGGGAAGAGAAGATGTGGGAGGGGGTGGCAAAAAAAAAAACTAGAACAGAGAAAAGGGAAGCACTTAGGGCAAAGAAAATACTTGCATACTGCTCCGTGGAGGAAGGGGGTCCCAGGATACTAAGAGGCGCCGCCATAGCCCACACAAGGGAAAGGAAAGGGGGGAATAGGCAAAAAAAAAGTCCACAGTACAAAGGAGGGGGGTAAAGCCCGGTGACACCAAGTTTGAAAAGATAACTTAATTGTAAGGGGTGTAGCAGCTAACTCAAAGGAACGGCCACCAGTGATGGTCAGGGGGCGGCTTTCGACCCCTTTACAAAAAGGAAAAAAAAGAAAAAGAAACTCCAAAATGGTGAAGAAAACAAAGTAAGGAAATATTTGCAAAGGGGGAGGGGAAAAGTGTTTCTCTGGTGGGGCCAGGAAAAAAAAAGTCCACCCAAGGGGGGAGGGCAAAGGGTATAGCAGAAAAAAGAAAGGGTAAGGTCTGAAAGGAGCGCGAACTTGGATTTGAAAAAGGAGGGCCGACGTTTTTTCAAGAAAAAAACTCAAGAAAAAAAAATCCTGGACCGATTCCAAAAACACGGAGCAGTAGGGAGCTGGGAAAGAAGTGGGAAAAAGTGGGAAAAAAAAACAAACTCAGGGAAGAAGGACTTCCGTCATTAGAAGGAAAAAGGGAAGGGGGAAGGGATAACTTCTGCCTTAGGGAAGCGACCGATCCCCAGTGGCTGGAAAAAAAAGACAAGACGGGACCTCAGGAGAAACGTACAATGGGGAGAAAAAAGGTAATTTGTCCATGCTTGCTCACTGAGCAAAAGGAAGTTGAAGCTGGTGGCGTGGGGAAAGAGGCACGGCCCCGAGGGGTCTGGCGACGGTTTTGGAGTTCGGCCTACGGGGAGAAAGGTGCGCCTAAGTCTAGAAGAGGGACGAAGGGGGGCAATGCAACCTTGATGGGAAAGTCCCAAGGTGGAAAAAAAAAAACCAGTGCCTTCCGATCAAAAAAAGGGGGGGGGGGATCACCGGGGATAGGACGAAAAGTATAGGACACGCCCCAAAAAAAAAGGAAGATCAGCGGAAACTCAAGATATGGGAAAAAAAGAAAAATAGAGAGGCAGGGGGGGGGGGGGTTCTTTCTTAAGCAACAGGGAAAAGGGAGCCACTGTATGCGGCAACCTAAAGAAAGAAAAGGCTCCCTATCAACTAAAAAAGGAAGGAGAGTACATGAAGGAAGAAGGTGCCGTAGAAAAAGGTAACCGGAGGGGGACAAAAGAAAATAGACAAGCTTCCCCAGTTGGTATCAAACCATGGGGAAAAGGGGAAATAGTGTCCCACCACTAGGTGGGGGGATCGAGCAAACGGGACGCCCGCGAAAAGAAAGGGGCGACCTGGGGAAAAAAGGCCGAAAAAGAGAAGGGGAAGGGAAAGAAGAAACTTCCAAACGTTGACTCGTGGGGGAAAGGATCGCGACTACTTCCAGCCAAGGACAACCTCTTCTCGGAAGGAGGAAAACAAACATAGTTAAACAAACCTTGGGGGGAGACTCCTGCGGTCGAAACGGGGGGGGGGGGGAGGGCCCCCTGAACCGGCCACAGAGAACGAGACATGAAACGGAAAAAGAAAGCATAAAGTTCTGCAAGAAAAAAATCCAGGAAAAAGAGGGAAAGGGGCAAAACACAGTGTTAAAAAAAAAGAAAAAAGGAAGGGGGGATCACGGCCATCAGGCCCTGGGCTCGTAGCTGGAGGAGGGAAAAAAAAGAGGGAAAGAGGAACGGAACGGAAGAAAAAAAGGAAAAGCTGCGCAAGAACGTGGGGGGAAATCGACTACTTTGAGCTGGGGGAAAAGAGGGGGGAACTGGAGAATGAAAGCGATCGACCAACAGAAAACACACGAAAGAAGAAGAGAGGAGGGGAGACCCTGGACGTGCTAGGACGCGCCAGGAAAAAAAACCAAAGCCCTTTTCAGTGAGAGGTGGAGAAGAAAGAGCTATTGTCCCCCGCAGGAAGCAGAAAAGGGAAGGTGCTTGAGGAGAAAACGAAAGAAGAGAGAAGAATCACAAAAAAAAAAAAACCGGAGGAGCAAGGGGAAAAGAGAGAGAAAACAATCCCGCAAGGAGAGAAAAGCAACGCAAGACCAGGGAGGGGGCTGCGGCAAACCAGGAAGGTGGAAAGGGGAAAGTTTATGAAAAGGAAAAGAACAATGAAATGGTCTTTGGTAAAGGTGGAAGGTTCGAGGGGGGGGGGCGCGCCAGAAATCGGTCAATCCTTAAAAAGAGGGGAGTCCGTATGGAAAAGGAAAAAAAAAAGCGCGTAGGAAAGAAATTAGGGGGGGGAGGGGGGGGGAGGCGGAAAAGCTTAGATTTCAGATCAGGGGATCATGAGGGTTCCAAAGGGAGGAAGGACAGTTCTGGGGGGGGGAGGGAAAAAAGGAAGGAAAAAAGGGCTGGGAAAAAAAGGAAGAAAATTGGTTCAGGAAATGAAGGGGGAAACTACGAAAAGAACGAAAAAAAGGACAGGGGGGGGGAGGCAAGGGGGGAAGCGGGGCGCCAAAGGGGGGTGTTGCTCTCAACCGCCTCGAGTGGAAGAAAGCAAGAAGAAAGAGGTGTCCAGTTCCGTAAATTCTATAGGGGATAAAAAAAGGAAAAGCCAGAGAAAAAAAAAATGGACCAAGACCAAGGGGATGACAAATCAGGGGGAATCGGGGGAACTCAGGAAAAGGGTGGGGAAAAGCTAAAAAGGGGTAAAAGGGAAGTCGTCCGGGAAAGGGAAAACCGAGCAAGTTGGGGGGAATCTTGGGGGAAAGAAAACTTCCATCAGGGGAACTTCGGAAAAAAGGCAAAGGTTTTTTCGGCCTGTGAAAAAAAAAAACACGACTCAAGGGGCGGGAGGGGAGGTTAAAAGGAGGGAGGGGTTTCAGGGGGAAGATCTTCTCTATCCATAACAAGGGGGGAAGGGGGGTGGACACTATGAATGAAGGGGGACCACCCCATTTACGTGAAAGGGGGGGGAATGAAGGGAAAAAAGGCTCCAACAGATCTTACCAGCAGGAAGCAGTAAAAGGAAAAAAGGGGACGAGAGCAAAAGGACAGGAAGAAAGGAAGGGGGGACCTTCTATTGTAAGGAGGAAAAATGTGTGCGGAATAGGGACAAACATACAGTGTGAGGAAAAGGGGGGACGTGGAAGAAATGATGGGACGGGAGGCCCGTGGGGGGGAAAGAAAATGTGATTTACCGGAAGGGACTCGTTAGGGAGGAAGTAGCAAAAATAAAAAGGAAAAAAATTTGTATAGAGAAAAAGGACTTGTGGAAAGTTTCACCTCGGAGGGGGGAAAAATCGAAATCGCATGGGAACAAAAAGGGTCAGGAAGCTCAATCGGCGCCGAAGGGGAAAGACTAAAAGGGGGCGTAAAAAAGGAACGGATAAAAAAGGAGTGCTTAAGCTGCGACCAGTCACCGCCAGAAAATCATAGGCCGGCTAGAAAAAAAAGGAAAAAAATTTTCCTGGTTGGGATACAAAGGGAAACAAGGCGGGGGAGATTGAGGAGGGTGGAAACCAGTTGGGAGGGAATGAAGCACTGGTGGAGAGAGGCGAAAGAAAAAAACCAAGAAGGGGTGTCCATTCGATGACTTTCTGGGGAAAAGGCCGTAAGCGAGATTTCCCCCTGGGTTTGGGGCACCAAGGGAAAAACCTCATCCCTTAGGAAAAGGGGAAAACAGAAATAAGACAAGTGTTCTTCGGATTAAGAGGGAAAAAAGATTGCAAATGGTATGAGGGGGAAAACCGGAAAAAAAGGAAAAAAACGGAGACAGTTCAAATAAATCGAGACGTGCCATTGGGAAGGGGGAAGAACGTAATTGGGGGGGAAGCTCTACGGGGGGGAAAGCCACCCCCTTGGCGGAAAAGGGTCGTTTCCGGGCACAAACGCCGCGAAAGAGAGAAGCGCGAAAAAACAAAAAACAGGGAGGGGGGGAAAAGATAGAGATATTGGGAAACCAGAGGGGGGAAAATTCTGGTGTTCCCGGAAAAAGGACAACCGGGGGAAAAAAAGGGGGGGACGAAATACAAAAAGTTTTCGCTAAATACCAACTGGAACAAGCCACTCGGAGGTACGTGATGGGGAGACCTTTAGTCCGAGGGGGGGAAAAGGGGGAACTCCTACCGAAAATTTCAGAAAAAAGAAGGCAAGTTATCGGGGAACAGGGGAAGGCTGCGTTTTCAGGCGGGTGCAACTCAAGAACTCCGCTTCCGGCAGAGGGGCGAATGCTCGAGAGGGAAAAGGGAGGCCTCGAAAAAACCTGAGAAACAAATCATTCCCGAAACACAGGTTTCCCAAACAAACTAGCAAGGGAAAAAAAAAAAACCAGCCGTACATTTTCTCCGAAAGGGGTACCAGGCCAAGAAAGGGAAGACTGAGGGCCGATAGGGAAGTCGCCCCGAGGAGGGGGAAAAAGTCGGCGCTTTGCCTGGGGGTTGTTGTACGAAAAAATTCGGCTCGGAAAAAGAAAGGAGAAGAGGGTGGCAATGGGGAAAAAATGGGAGGAGTGCGAGAGTCTAAATTCCAACAGTCACCAGAAAAAAACCAAAATTTCCTCTCAACGATGGTAGAAAGATGAATCGCTATCAGGAAAAAGATCCAGATCTCAGGAAGCCCTCAGCGGGAACGCAATCAGGGGTGTGGGCCGGCGGAAACAGGCAACCTGAAAATGAAAAAGGGGGAAACAATTGAAAGGTACGAAGGAAGGAGAGCCCTCGGAAAGAGCGTGCAATCAAATGCCCTGCCTGCCTGGGGTAGAGAGGGGGGAAAGCAGATCCAAGCTTCCCCAGTTGGGTAACAGGGGCCACGTTTTTCCATGAAAAAAAGGGGATGCAAGGGGGAACCCGACGGCACCAGGGAAAAAAAAAAAAAGGGCCCGCACACTAAGGAAAGTGGTCGTTTCTGCACCACCAAAAGAAAGATAAGCAGGGGAAGGGAGAAGAAACTTTCCAACGACTCGGTGTTATAAGGAAAGGGAAAAAGCCCATTCACGGGAAGGGTCGTCACACAGAAGAAACTTTGCCGATACCGCCTGGCGGGGTGCAAAAAAACCGGTTGTCTCGAAAGGCGCCTGAACAAAAAGAGGAAAGGGGAACGGAAGGCAGACCATGGGTTCCCTCCGCCACCAAGGGAGCTCAAAAAAAACGTGGAGAAAAGAAAGGAAGGACTCACGGCCATTCATGCCCGGGGACGGGACGTAAGCTCAAGGAAGAAAGAAAGGGGGATGGACAATCCCTTCAAGAAGACGAAACGGGCACCAGAGAAGACGTGAAGGGAAGAGATCACTCGATGAGGAAAAGATCGAAAAAAAAACAAGAAAGGAAAGTCCGCGACTACGAAAAAAAAGTGAATGGCTACCCTGGTTGGAAAAAGAAATTGCCGAACAACTTCACCTGAAAAGGGAGGGGATTGTTCGGAAAAAGTGAGGAAAGGCTAATTGTCGCTGGGCCGCAGAAAAACAGGTCCTTGGGGGGGGGGCGTGGAAAAAAAAGAGCCGGGATGATCGACAACAACAACGAGGAAAAAAAGAATAATCCCAGAGGGAGGGCAGCACGCAAGAAAGCGGGCGGTTCCTCGGCCAAAAAAAAGCGGGCCCAATTAGAGGGGAAAAAAAAAAAACCCCCCCAAAAAACCTCAAAGGGGAAGAAAGGGCTGGGTCAGTTAAGGTCGCCGGCTCGCCCAAACGAATTACAGAAAAAACAAAAAGGGGCTCCGATATTAAAACCAGGAAAAAAAGAAAGACGTAGTCCGCGAAAAAGGGGGGAGTGGGCTCTCTTTAAAGAAAAAAAAGGAGGATCCTCTGAAAGAAAACCGCCCAAGTGAGCTAGGGCAAAGAGGGCGCATTGCATGGGGGTGAAGGATGCCCCAGAGGGGAAAAGAAAATTCAGAGTGTCTACGAAACAAAAAGGGGAATGGCCCGTGAGAAAGGGGGGTTCGTGGTCGCCCACAGTTTTGGGGACGCTCAACCGCTCGGGAAGCAAGGGGGAGGTCCGTAAAGGGAAGTTTTTCCGCAGGAGGGGTTCAGTCCTCGCCACGAGAAAAAAAAAGGGGAAAAGGTGGACAAGGCTTGGGAAGTTAAAAACAAGGGGGGGACTACAACGCGAATTAAGGGGGGGGGGGTGGAAATTGTCGGTGAAAGTAGAAAGCCATTATAACCACAAGGGGTGGGAGAGATCGGGCGGCTCTCTTTTTGCTGAAAAAAAAAAACTGTGTTCAGAAAACTCCTGAGGGGGGGGGAGGGGGGAAAGAGTTCGCCGGCGGAAAAGGTACGGAGCGGCCGAAAAAAGTGAAAAATAGGGGACATGTAAACGTGCCAAAAGACGTAGCCAACTGGGGGAGAAACGTCGGCTAATCGGGAACAAAAGACAGGGGCATTGAACAGGCCCAAACGTTAGGCCGATCGTCAGAGGCGACAACCACCCTTCGAGTTGCTAGAAGGCGGAATAGGTGCCGCAGAACAAAAAAATGGCATGCCCAGTGGCGTTCCCCAAAAGGGGGAGGGCCTTGTGTTAAGAGAAAGGGGGGAGGGACGCGGGATCTCAAAATGCAGATAAGTCGAAAAAAGTTGAGAAGTTTGATGAGGGAAAGAAAGGGGCGGGGGTTGTGAATGTCGACTCTCGGAAAAGGTCGCAATGCCAAAAAAAAAAGTAATCGCCTCAGAGTAGGCGGCAGCAAGGCTAAAAAACGGGGAAAAGTCGAAAACCAGACAGTACACAGGGGGGCGAAAGCAGGCCGACCACGGGGACCAATCAAAAAAGGCGGCTTCCGCAGAGAAAAAAAACGGCCCAGGTGCAGAAAACCTGGGGGAAATGGTATGAGGGGGGGGTTGGGTGTCGGTAATTAACCAATGGGGATCGAAAAAACGAAAAAGATAGAGGGGGGAAATTCTCAAGAAGGAACTTTACACAATTCCGGCGGAGGTACCCGGGGGTGTGTGGCACCAGGAAAAAACACCGCAAAAAAATTGCCTACTTGCGAAGGGACGGAATCGGAAAAAATGGTTGAAAGGTATGGAAAAAAAGGAAAAAAACGTCGCCTAAGCTTTCAAAATCCACGGAGGAGGGACGGGGGGTGGGAAAGAGAACCGGGAGTTTAAGCCTCTAAGGGGGCCGTCCCCCCCAATGGGGGAGGGGGGGTGCGTTCCGGGCACCAGAAAAGAAACGCGCAAAGAAAAAAAAAATCCAACCACAAGGGGGGATGACGAGAGAGATAGGGGAGACGGTCACTCTTCTGTGACAGGAAAAGAGAAAAAAAGGGGGGGACGGCAAGGAGGTACAACTACAATTAACGTGGGAAAAGAAAAAAAAAAAAAGGGGCCCAGAAACGTGTGGATTTGGGAAGGGAAAGCAAAGAGGCCGACGTTTTTCCGGAACAGACCCTCAAAATCCCTCCGATAACCACGAAAGGAAGTTATCGGGACCTAAGAACGCGGCGTTGAAAGGGAAAAAAAAACAAAACCGTAAGGAGGAAAGGAAGCTCGAGAGTTGAGAATCCTGCCTCTGGGCCCGGAAAAAAACCGATCCCCCGTGCTTGGAAAAACAGTTTTCAAAGGGGGTCACAAAAATGCTCCAGCAAGGAAAGTGGATCCGAAAGGAGTGTACTGCTGAACGAAGAAAAAAAGCATCCTGAGTTTGAAGCGGGCCGGGGGGCGCCAGCAAAAAAAGGGATAAGAGGCGTCTGGAGAGGTGTTTTACGACAGAAGTCGGCCTCGTAGAATTCTGCAACTAAGAATTACGACGTTTGCAATGGCAATTGCTGATTCGGGAGGAAAGGACACACGTAAAGTCTCAAAGGGGGGGTATCACCGGGAAAGGGGAAAAAAATGAAAAGGACTATCGCACTCCCGAGTGGACAAGAAACGACCTGTCTCTGCAAAACAAAACCCTCATCTTTAACGAAGGTTTGACCAGGCAAGGAAAAGGGGGACTTCCACCTAGAAGAAAACGACCAATTCAAATCGAAGTTACGAAGGAAAGCGAATTCATGAAGGAAGGGATAGCTTGTAAACTGAGAGAGGGGGATCCGAAGGACAATCCTGTCCCCAGTGTGAAACGGGTACCTTGGGCACGTTTTAGGGGGGGGTGGGACCAAAAAGGGGTTTTCACTGGATTCAGGCTCCGAAACGGCCCAGAGTGAAAGCCACCTCGGGGTGTCTTCACCAGGAAGAAAGCGCCGAATTGGAAGGGAAGAAACGAAAACTTGCTCGGTGTTTATGTGCGCAAAAGACTACTTGAAAAAAACCATCTACCATCTTCCGCGAAGGAAATCACACCATCCAGAGGGAAAGGAAGGTCATTTTTTTTGAATCGGCGCGCCGGACCACTGCGGATACTCTCTGACGGGAAAAAGGGGGGGGGAACGCCAAGCATCCGAAAAAACCGGTTTGAGAAAAAAAAAACGGGAAAAAGTTAGGCGAAGAAAGGGAAAGGAACGGCCCCATTCAGGAAAATTTCGTTTCGTAGCGCACGAAGAAAAAAAAAATCTAAATCTGCCAAAAAAAAAAAACGGGTGCTGGGCAAAGGAGGAGCCATGCAAGCCAGAGGAATTCGGAAAAAGAAGGAGAAAATCGATTCTGAAAAGGAAAGAGGACACAATAAGGAAGTCGCGGGAAATACGCTCGGGAAAAAAGGACCCCTGTTTAATATCGGAGCCAGAAACCGTGAGGAGAGGAAAACAGAAAAAAAAGGGGGCGAAGAACCTTTGAAAGGGGGGGAGGGGGAGGGGGAGGGGAGAAAGAACGCTAATGGAAAAGGTGGGCCCGCAAAAACCTAGTCTGAAAGGGGGGATCGAAAGAGCGGGAGGAAAGAGACACCACAAAACGGAGGAGGAGGGGCCCATGAGGGTCGAGAAAGCAAACCGCGGCGTCTGCTGCCAAAGAGGGACCAGGAGGGAGGGTCCTCCCTTTCCCCGAACAAAATGAAAAAAAGGGCTTGGGGGGAGAAAAAAAAGGCGCGAACGTCAATCTCCTGGACAAAAAAGGGAGGGGCTCCTAATCATACAGACCAGGCAGCGACCTTTAAAGTTCGGTCGTGCCGTAAAAAAAAAAAAGAAAAAGTTTCAGAGCACCCATACGACCAATCCAAATTAGTCGGAGGGCCCGTTCACAAAAAGAACGGTTCCTGACCCAAAAGGGAAAACGGGGGGGGCAGAATTCAGGGGCAGGATTTTCCGTGAAGCGACGAAAAAAAAAGGAATTGCCGTTGAAGAAAAATTGGCGGTGTCGCACGGGGGGGGGGGTTTTGCGAAACCCATGAGGGGGATAGAAAAAGATGCCTTGGCGGGGCAAAAAGGAGAATCAAGTTTTAAACAAGTTTGGGGCCGGGGGAAAAAAAACCACGAAACCGCAAGAAAGGCTGTCAGGGGGAACAAAAGGAAGGGTGTGACGACCTCAAAAATAAAAAGGGAGAAGAATTCGTGAAGGGGGGAAGAAGGAAAATCACCGAGCAAGGGGGGGGGGGGGGTGGATTGTCTTTCATCTGGCGAACATCCAGGGGAGGGACCGAACTAAACAGGAGGGAGGGGCGGGCAATCCTTGGACACTTAGGCAAAGGGGAAGAGGAGCCCGTGCAAGTAAGAGTGGGTGGAGACAGAAGGAAAACCATGGATTTGGAAGGAGGGGGGGGGGTCTGAAAAAAAACGGAAAAAAAAACCGCCCCGCGAGCAAATTGACAGACAAAGAGTTGCACGAGCAAAAAGGAAATTTCGCGAAAGTCAAAAAGAAAATCGAGTTGAAAGGAAGCATGGTAGGGGGGCCATCAAGAAGTGGGGGCCCTGGGAAACTGTAAAAGCCCGCAAAACACGCGTTCCATACTTAGGGAAAAAGTTTGCCCAGAGGGGGAAGATGTATACCGTGCGTGGCATAGCATTCCATCTCAAGGGGGAAAACCGGGTTGAGAGGAAAAAGGCCCGTTAACTTTGGACTCGCAGTCGCAAGCCGTAATAAAATCAGCTAAGAAAGGAGGGGGAGCCAGCAATTCTCAGAAAAGCCGAAGCGGAAAAAGGCAGGGAAAACAATAAGGAATAAAGCTGGCGAGCGGGACGACCACAAAAAACCCACAGAGGAAAAAATCAGATTCTTCTCGCAGCCGCCGTCCTGTTCTGAGAGGGAAAAGGGGAAGAATTGAAGGGGGGGGAAAACCAAGTGGGGGAATGAAGCACTGGGGATCACACCTAACTTCTAGGAAAGAAAATTGGGGGCGAGCCTTCTCTTGTCCTGACTGCCCGGAAAGGGGAGCCTGGGGGGAACCCATTCCTGAAAAAAACGGACACGCAAAAATAAATTCAAGGGGGTAACGAATACTTTGTCAGGGGGAGGAATCGGTCCCTTGATTGGGGGGGGGGGCAAACGCAACCGAAAAAATCCGGGCCGAAAGAAAGGGGAAGGATACCTCGAGCGTTGGCCGGTTGGGAAAAGAACGTAATTGTCGTGGTGAGGAGACTCATTGGTCGGTCCCCTGGGGAAGGGCGTTCCGGGGACAGGCACCAGAAAGAGAAAGAAAAAAGGGGGAAACTCGCGGTAAAAGTAGGAAAAAGGGAAGAGGGAGCGGATTTTCGCTTCTGGTGCAAAGCGCACGCCCCAATTTTGGCACGCAAAAGGGGATAGAAGGACAATTACGTTTTCTCGCAAGGAACCACGGCTCTCCGCGGGGGGGAGTTGGAAGCAGGTTTTCCCAAAGGGAAACCAACATACACTCAAGCCCTGGACCGATGAAACCCGGCAAACAAGTATCTGGGGGGAACGAAGTTCTGAAAAAAAAGGGTTCAAAGGGGCAAACTCAGTCTAGGGCGGCCAGTCTCAACGTAAAAGCGAATTGGAAAAAAGGAAACGATGGATACCTGAGAAAACGCCGAAAAAGTGACATTCCCGAAAAAAAAAAACCTTGTTTTCCAAACCTCAAAAAAATCCAGCCGTACATTTTTAGAAAAACAGGAAGTGGTGCAAGAAAGGAGAGCCGCTGATTTTGAAGGAGTCACGGGACGCCGCTTTCGAAAAAACGAGGGAAAAGACTGGCGCTTTCTAAAGGGGGGGGGGACGACGGGGAAAAAAGAGGGGGGGAAGATTGCTGAAAGTCTGAGAGTGGCAATCGAAAAGGGCTGATTCGAAGGGAAAATGCACAAAAAAAAAAAGGAAAAGACTCAACGGGGAATTAATGCTAACGCCCAGGAGAAAGAAAGCCCTGGTCTCTGACAGGGCAAACTTCAATAGGGGGGGGAAAAGCCATCAGGGTGGGCCGGGATAAAGGAAAAAAAAACCTGCGAAAAGGGCCCCCCACACCCAAAACCTAATTCCGACCAAGGCCAAGTCCAACGTTCGAAGGACACGGGGGGGGCCGCAAAGACGACCTCGGCATAGCTGGGAAAAAAAGCAAGCCCGCAAAAAAAAAAAAAAAGCCGAACTTTCCCCAGGTGGGGGGCACTTTTCCATAGGGCACCCCACTATAGGACACGGGGGAAACGCGACCCGAACGGGCCCCGCCAGGGGGTGCACCCCAAGACGGACACCTGGAAGAAAAAAAAAAAAAGAGAAGCGAATTCCCAAAGGGAGGGGGGGATGCCGACTACTTTCAAAGAAATCTACCCCATTTCACGCGGAAGGGACGGCACACCATCCAGAGTTTAAGGCCGTGTCTTGCCAACAAAAAAAAAACCCAAAAAAGGTTTCTCAAGCGCGCCTGGAAAGGGAAACTGGCGGGAACACATGACGGGAAATGGACCCGCCAAGCAGGCGTGTGCTACTCCCACCAAAAACACAGGGGAACACGAAACAGGAGACAACTCAAATTTCAAGGGGACACTGTTTCTAAAACTTCAAAGGAATCCCGAAAAGGAAGGGAAAAGCACGTTATGGGAAAAAAGGGAAAGCATGAGCTAACTAAAGGAAGAGATCGACGAGGGGGGGTAAAGCGATCTCCCTCACTAAAAAAGAAAAACAAGATTTCTCTGGCTACCCTTGGAGGCGGAAGCCCACGCCAGTGCAAAGAGGAACTGCCGACCGAATCAGGTTAGATGTAGGGGAGAAAAACGCCTATGGTGGCCGCAGAAACAGAGGGTCTGGGAAAGGAGCGGGAAAGAGCGGGATT
>Ga0179593_1597345_pt1 | contig 14607 bp, 17 predicted proteins | sample CZODoug2_1_08_16_FD_185931 | JGI IMG/M metagenome (GOLD analysis project Ga0179593, IMG submission 185931) | Vadose zone soil fungal communities from Angelo Coast Range Reserve, California, USA - CZODoug2_1_08_16fungal (PacBio error correction) | ecosystem: Environmental > Terrestrial > Soil >...
CTCCGGGAAGGACGGAAAGGAAGGAAGCCATCTGCTGTGTAAATTGTGGGGGGTTTTTGCCTTGGAGAAGAGAAAAAATCGACCCACGACATCGCCTCCATGGAAGTGACGATACGAAAAGAGGGATACGTTCCCCCCCCCCACCCGCACCATCGAAAAAAAAAAAAGGGAAAAGAAATAAAAATAGAGAGATGGGAGGGAACGTATCTCTCTGGAGTATCGAAAGAGGGGGGAATTTCGTGGGGGAGAGAAGGTTTATCGTCGACAGCATCGAAAGGAAAGAAAAAAAAGATTCCCACCATTACCAGAAGGACATAATATCAAGGAATGGAAGGGGAAGGGGAATATTATTTCCAGGGTAATCGACGCCGGAGAGGTTTTCGATGACTTAGAATAGATCTAATAAAATTGGGAAAGCGGAAAAAAGAAAAGATGAGAACACTAATAGGGAGGGGGGGGGGAAAAAAAAATCTGCCGGGGATGACTAAATATTTTCTTGGTATTGTTGAAAAAAGGTATGACTTTCTCATCCAGGAAGAAAAGGGGAAAAGGCGAAAGCGCTGATTCCGAAAAAGAGTTAAAAAGACAAACACTAGCAAGAAACTTCTCGATCCAAGTCATCCCGGGAAAGAAGAAAAAGAAGTTTTGGATTACGTCAAGGGATCCCAGGGTGGCTCACTTGATTTCAGAAAAAAAAAGGGTGCGGCTTAAATCTTACCAAGAGAAAAAAAACTTCACTTTTAAAAAGAGACACTCTGCCTCTGGGAGTAGAAGCTAATACAGGGGGCAAAGGGGGAAAAGGTTAGCCCTCCCTTGAAAAAAGGTGTTGGTCAAGGAAATTCATCCAAAGGGTTCCATTGTCAGGAAAAGTAAAGGAAAAAAAAAAGACGGGGGTCAAAAAAAAAGGGGTTTTTTCGAGTAAAAAGCCCTTTTGACAGAGAACCCGAGGCCCAAATAAAAAGTCGCAATTAAAAAAAAGACCTGAGGAGGCGTCCTCGGAGTGGTAGAAGAATCCGCCGGGAAGAAAAAAAGGGGCGTTTGGAGGGAGGGCGTTTCCGGAAACTTGCCGCCATGGGAAGGGCCATTGGCCGGGATCTCAAGAGAGTTTAAAAAGCCCGCCTAAAAATCCCACCTTTCAAAGCACAAATATTGGAGGGTTTGCGCCGGAGAGGGGGCGCAAAGCCTCTGATCAAAAAAAGCAGAAAAAGCATGTTGCGGCAGCGACGTCTTCCCGTGCAGGAGCAAGGGGAGAGCTTCCAAGCAAGTGAAAAGGCGTTTGAAGATTAAAAGGGAAAAAGTCGAAACTGAAGGGACTACTGTGTCAATATCGAGCCTCCTTGCAGGGAACGGCAGAAAGCAAAGATACTTCAAAAAAGGAACCCATCGAGGAAGAGGTCTCCCTTGGACAGCTCTTCAAACCCTGCTTAAGAGTTGGAATGGGGGAAAGAAAAAAAGGAACTCCACGCGAATATGGGGAGGGAGAAAAAAAACCAAAAGAGGGAAAGAAATTCCCCAAGAAAGAAGGTTTTCCTAATGTCCGTGGGAAGGGGGGAAAATGCTATAAAAAGGGGGGAAAAAGGTATCCCCTGCGACTAAAAAATTCCGTTTGAAAAAAAGCTGCTGAACCTGGAAGGGTTTAAAAAAAATCGCCATAAAAGAGAAGGAGGCTTCCGGAAAATTTTTTTGGCATTTTGAAAAAGGGGGAAAAAGAGATCCATCATACGGGAGGCCAAAAAAAAAAAAGCCTTTATCTATTCCAACTGGGGAAGCACAACAGGGGGGAAAGGGAGCCCCCCCCCCAAGGGAGGGGACATAAGTAAAAGAATTACCAACAAAGAGAGGGGAAACCAGCATTTCCTCCCCCAAGGTTCTTGACAGAGAAGAACCATTAAAGGCAGGTTTACCCTTACTCCAAGAGGAGGAGAGGTTGTATGAGACATGTTTTCCCGAAGAAAAAAGGAGGACGCCAGAGGAAGGCCCCTTGGAAAAAGATGCTAATTGTCCTGTCTTGAAAGGAGAAAAGGACGCACCTGAAAAACCATTTGTCGATTTGAAGGACAACTTGAGGAAAAGCCCCTATAATAGAGGGGGACAGAGTGTATACGGAAGAGGACTAAATCTCTTCAATAGTCGAAGGCTTATGGGGGAATCACAAGATGGAGTGGGCCTCTTTCTGGGGGGTGTGGGGGAAAAGATTTCCAGGGAAGAGGGGAAGTTGAGAGACGTTTCCTCCTAATTCAAAGAATAGGGAGGGGGATGGGGGGAGAGGTTGTATCAAAGGACAATATCCTCACTTGGCAGGGGGGGGGGACTTTTCACAAGTCCTAATCAGAGAACGTCTGAAGGAGGGAGGGGGAAACTGTTAAATCTTTGAAATAAGTATGTTCTTTAAAATCTCCTTTCCTTCTGGGAAAAGGTTATGGCAACATCTAAAAGAGAACGGCCATGAAGGATTTCCGTGGGGGGGAGAAGTTTGAAAGGGAGGGGTCTGGACAAGGGGTTTCGTGTTCTCGGGAGAAAAAGGGCCCAAGGGAAAAGGGGGTGAACTTTCTTCCCCGAAAGAAGCTCGGTGTAGGGGTGGCCTTCGGGAAAAAAAAAAAAAAGGCCCTTAAGGGAAAAACAAAGGGAAATGTTAAGGAGCAGCTTTCAAAAGAACAGGGCGCTCAAGTCCCAATTCCAAAAGGGGCTACGCTCGTGGGAAAATGTCAAAATCGTCCGGGAACTACAGAACGGGAGAAAGAAATCCGGGTCCATCAGGAAGGGAAGGAATTGAAATGAGGGAAGAGGCGCCCGAAAAATCCGCAAGGGGAGCAAAGAGAAAAAAATCCCGTCCTATAGGCCTGGGAAAAAAATTTGCCAAAAAAAAACTGGGGGGGTGGTGGGAAGAGAAGGGGGTGCCCCTTTATCCAAGGGAAGAGGGGGGTAGAAAATCTCAAATTTTTCAAGGGGGGGGGGGAGGATATTTATAGGGGAAGACCAACCTGGAAGAAACGTCAGGGGGGGGGGGTGGGGTTCTGAGGGGGGGAGAGGGAAGTTTCTTCCTAGTCAGGCTCTCTCAACAAAAGAAAATTCTTCTTCTTCCCCAAGGGGGAATCACGAAAGAGAAAAAAAGAGACTTCTCCTTAAGGGAAGAAAAGTTCACAATTGGGGGGACAGAGGGATTACGGGACCATGGGGGGGGGAGAATTTGTTTTCCTCAGGGGAAGACTCCACAAGGGGACGGGTCAGGAACGAAAGTCTCTTGAGGGACTCATTAACACTAAGGGAAAAGCAGGAGAGAAAATAATTACATCTTTGGAAAAAAAGCATGGGGAACGGGGTTTCGGGGGAAAAAAGAGGGGGGTCCTTCTTTGAAGAGAGGGGGAGAGACTATTGAAGTCCAGGTTCCTTCTTTAACCGCACTATGGGGTGGAAAACTAAAAAAAAAAAGGGGAAAAGGAAAGGGCCCATTTCTTGGGAGAAGCTCTACAGGGGAGGGAGTCTTATCTGCCTGAGAAAGCGCCCATGGAGAAAACTGAAAAAACTGGGCAAAAAAGAAAACCACCCTTTTCCCGGGGAAAAAAAAAATTTAACAATAAAAGGGGGGGAAAGGTCCTTGTCAAGAAGGGGGAAGATCCCCCCCCAAGAAAAGGCCTCAGGAGTCGTCCCCTCCGGAGGTCACTCAGGGCAGCCCTCGGGGGAAAAATCATCCAGAAGAGGGGGACTTTTCAGAAAGGAAAAACAGACAGTGGAAATAGCAGGAGAAAGTTTCCTTGAAATACACTTTTCCCTATAGGAAAGTCAAACAGGGGAAGGTGAACGGGAGGAAGGGGAAGTTTTTTTTGAGGGAAAAAAAAAACGTGGTGGACTCCAGGCCAGTGCTCTCTTAAAAAGAACGCGTAGAGGACAAGGGGGAGGGAGGGAGACCCGGTGGGGCCCTCCCTGGCTCTTCCTACAGAATGCACGGGTAACAACCAGAAAGCAAAGGAGAAGCCATCCAGAAGGGGGGGAAGAGAAAAGAAGGGAAATAGATGTGATTTCTCAGGGGGGCTCTTGGGGGAGGTCAGTTCTCCATCTAAACTCAAGATCGGGGGGGTTTTGTGGAAAAAAAGAAAAAGGGTTCGGCCATCTAACAAAGGAGGGGGGAAAAAGGTCCTCTGAGACGGGGGGGGAGCCGGCCCCATTACAAGGATGTAGGATGAAGAAAAGGAATTGTCGGAAAAAAAAAGTTTTTTCAAAGACTTGGCGGTAAAAAAAAAGAACTGCGCCTTTAATTGGTGTGAGGGCGATCCGGAAAAGGAGGGGGGGAGCTCATCGGTTTGGGGACTATTTCAATCAATTCCATTGAAAAGAACAGCTTGGGAAAAAAAAAGAGAAAAGGGGAATAGATACGTATGAAAAAAGGGGGGCAAAAAAAAAAATGAAGGGCCAAATGCAAAAAAAAAAAGAGGGAAGGAAAAACGGCCCTCATACTTGACAGAGGGGAGCTCGCGAAAGGCCGAAAGCCGTTTGCTTTTCAAAAAAAAAAAATATAAAGGTTGAAAGGGAAAAGAAAGAGAGAAGGGGGGAAACCGACCTTCTACCCTTACCCTTTAAGGGAAAACTCATCTTTTGGGAAGGGGGAAGGACACGGCTTCCCCAAGGCAAAAAGACGTTCAAAATAGGAAGAAAAAGGGGGGGGGGAAAGGTTTCCAACGAGGGAAGAAAAGGAAAGGATAGATCTGGTCCAGAAGTTGAAGTATCTGGGAACTGCGGCCTCTGGGGATATCGTAGAAAAGGGGTCCCCAGAAAAAGTATGGCGTTACGGACACTCTCTGGGAGAGCGCAAAAAAAAAAAAACCTCATGAGAGCAAGAAAGAAGACTCCTTCCTCTTTGAAAGGGGGGACTTATTGGAAAAAGAGAGGCTTTGCCTCCACTGAAAACAAAGTGGGGTGGGGGGGAAAAAGAGGGGGGGGAAGGAAGTTTTTGCCAGGGGGAAAAAAGGAACTCTTTTCCTGTATTGATCCTGTATCAGAATGCGTGGTTCAAAAAAGGAAAAACTCGTAACCAAGGGAGGGGAAAAGGGGGGGAGCCTCACTAAACTCAGAAAAGGGAACTTCCGGGGGGCCACGGAGAGGGGTCGTACTCACTATCTTCGGTCCAAAGAAATTCAAAAAAAGAAGGGCACTTCCTGTAGGAGAGAAAACCTATTACGAAGGAAATGACGAATTGAGGGCATCCGACCCCCTCCTGGCCTTGAAAAAGCGGGAGATTGGGATTCAGCGAAAGGGGAGATCAGATTTTCCCGTTCCCGCGGCGGGAGGATTCTTGTCCGCAGGCGCCAGGGGAAAAAAGGAAAGGAAAAAAGCGCATGCCAGGAAAAAAAAGGAAAAAAGTAATCCACTGTCTCCTTTCAAAGGAAACCCTCCGGAAAAAAAAGGAAAGACGAGGAATTTTCTTGATTTAAGAGGGGTGGATAGAGGACAGAAGAAGACGAAGCTATCTCAGGGGAAAAAAAAAAAAAAAAAAGGGGGGATGCCTTTTCTAAAAAAAGAATTCCAGGGCTTAAAAAAAGACCAAATATGGCTACCAGGGAAGCAAACTAAGGGAAAGAGTCCTTCGAGGAAAAAGGGAAGTTCTTTCGATCTCTTTGAGGAAAAGACCATGGGAGCCGCGAAGGTGACCGTTCGCTCGCATAATTTGCTGGAAAAAAAAATTCATTTAGGAAAAGGGGGGGGTGGAGGGGGTAATGTGGGAATAGAACTTCGCCTGTGCCCGTTGAGGAACGACCACGGAAAAAGGAACTTGAACTTGTAGCTATACTCCAGGAGAAAAAAAACGCCCGGCACACCGAAGCTCAACAAACAAAGAGAAAAAGAGGATGTTGCGGGGGGGGGGACTCTTGGGGGGACGAAAAAAGGACAAGATCGATGTAAGGTTGGGGGGGAAAGGGGATCATCTTTTATCCGAGAAAGCGTACGTGATCGATCAACATTACCCATAAAGAAAAAAAAGATCAAGGAAAGGGAAAAAGGGAATTTCTTGGAAGAGAGGGAAACTGAGCTTCTAAAGGGTTCGAGGCGCTTCCTAAGGGGGAAGGGAGAATAAACTGCGCAGGGGGAAGAAGGAAGAAGATTTACTCAATAGCAAAAGAACAGCTTCGGATTGGGGGGGGGGACGCCATATTTCTTTTTTAAAAATGAAAAGGAAGTTTGGGAAAAAGATCCTGCAAACAAGAAAAGGAGGGAAAAGGAAGAGAAAAAAGCTCTTACTTTCGAAAAAGACTTCAACAATATCCTAACAATAAGAAACGTAGGACTATCAGGGTAGGAGAAGGGGAAACAGGGGGGAGGCATTTCTTAATCAGAGCGGGGGGCCTCGCTGCTTAATGAAGAACGGATTGAGAAGGGGTCAAAAGGGGAATTGGAGGACAAACCTCTTCTCAAACTAGAGCTAAAAGGGACGCTGTTACAGTGACCAGTGAAAAAGGGGGGGGAGGGGAAGATCTTCCATTGGGCGAAAGAGGAAAGGCCATCTTTTCGAAACGTTACTATCAACGAGACACTGTTCCCATGTAATCAGGGAGGGGAGAGGGAGGGAGATAATCGGGGGGGTTCTATCAAGGGACCTGAACATAGGGGAGGGGGGTCGAAGGAGGGTCGTGATTCTAACGCATGGTTACGAGGCAGGGGCCGGAAACATTTCAAGGACGAGAACGTGAGGGAGGGGAAAACTATTGGAAGGAAGGATCTTCCAGGGAGCCCCATAATTTTACAACAAGGGGGACCGGCAAAAAGAGGGGGAAGAAAGGAAGGAAAACGAAGCCTCTTATCAAAAAAACCTCAGGAATGTTTGCTTCATCAAGGGCGAATCTCATCGGGGAAGAGGAGGGCAACTGAAGATCTGAGAAGCCAGAACAGCTCGAATTAGGCATGGGGGGAAAAATGAGAGAACTATCTAAGGAAGGGAAACCTCAAAGGGGCACTAAGGTCTTTCCCAATGGGGAAACGTGGGGACAGGGGGACTAACTTGCAAAAAGAAAAAAAGCGAACGCACTCCTATATTTTTTGAAAAACACCGAGAAGAGAAGGGGCGCGATTAAAAGGGGGGGGGGGAAGGGGGGAATTCCGGAAAAGAAAGGGGACGGTTCCAACTAGGGAAGAAGGAAGGAATCCGCATCCAGAAGAGAAAATGGCTCTTCACAATTCCTTTGGGACGGCTGTATTAGGGAAGGGCTCTAAGAGGGTAAGCAAATCAATCTTCCTTCGGAGTCTTCCGTTCCTCTTTTTTGTGGGGGAGGGTTCCGGGCGGAGAAATAGAAAGCATCCGTCAAAAACCGGGGGTAGGAAGTAGATTTACCCAAACCAGGGGGACATTTTGGAAGGGAAGGGACAACATATAATTACCAACCTAAAAAAAAGGAACCTTTCTATAGAATTGGACTTCCCCCAACATGACTAAAAGAGAAAAAAGGCCTTCCAGGACGGAAAGGAGAACCAGAATGTTTTGAATTAACAAGGTGGAAAAAAAGTTTTTCCAAAGAACCATAAAAGAGGGAAAAAGAAAATTTTCTAACACATGATGGAACGGACTGAAGCCAAGAAGCACCTTCAACTTAGGGTGGGAGCGGAAAAAGGGAAAAAGAAGAAGAAGTTCAGGAGAGAGAAGGTTGTTCGCCTTGGAGAAAGGCATAGGCGAAAAAGAAAGGACTAGGGCGGTGGACAGCAGGGGGAGAAGTGAGAAGGCGGGCCTTTCTTCCCAAAAAGAAAGACGGTGAAAAAGCAAAAAGGGATGAGATCTTCAGAGTAGTAACCGGGAAAAAAAAAAAAAAAAAAAAATCACAAAAAAGACATGGTGTGAGTTTTCGAAAACTGACTCGGTTGAAAAGACGCACTTCCGAGGAAACTGGGAGAGAAAAAGACCGACCTCCGAAATCTTTCTGGCGCTGAGGGGGCGGGGAATCGGGGGGGGGAAGGAACCGATTTACATGAAACCAATCGCCAGGAGGGACGAAAAGGGACCATGGAAGCGGAAAGAGAAAGGGTACAAAAAAGAGGGTATTTCCTTTTCTGCGGTTTTGTAGGGGACATGTAGTGGGGAGTTTTGGGGGATGGGGGGGAAAAGTTCGGTTGGAAAACAAAAAGGGGACCTTTCTGTTGGAACTTGGTTTTTCCCCCCTGTAAAGAGGAGTCAAAGGTCGTTTTCAATTACGGCGGGGGAGAAAAACACGGGGGGGAGAGGGAGTGAGGGGGAATTAAAGGGGAAAAGAGAAACCGTTCTTATTTTTAAGAGGAAGGTAAATACCTACTTCCCGGAAGGGAGGTAAGGAGCGGATGGGGGAAGGGAGAAAAAACCGAGGAGAAGGAACCCCCAGGCAAAAAAAAGTTATCAAAAGAATCCTTGCGTGGAAAAGTAAGGCTTCGTTTCTTTAGTCTTAGAGATGGAAGGGAAAAGGACAAAATTCGTGGTTTGAAAGAGGGAAGGACAACCAAAACTTTAATTAAAGAGAGAAACAACCGCTTCCTGAATGTTGGAGGGGGTTCGGAGGGGAAATCTATATCTTTCTCAAAAGAGGAGTCAAAGAGAAAAAGGGAAAAAAAATCCCGATTGACTTCCGCGAACGGGACTTTAGAAAGGTGAGAGATTTACGCACAGGGGGGAGGGGGGGGGGGGTCCCGCAAATAAGTTAAAAAAAATCACGTTTGGAATTGGCCAAAGGAAGAGGTCTTTCACAGAAGGAAGAACTAGAACTAAGGAGAAGTTGCGAAACAAGGTTGTGCGGCCCAATGTGCCTTAAAAGGAAAAAAGATGGGAAGCACGATGTAAAAGGGGACTGCGCGCTTGGGGGGAATAGGGGGAATCCTCCCGTCGAAAAGGGAAAGTTCCTTTTTAAAAAGGGGAATCGCTCCTTCTTGATTAGGAGAACAAGTTAAACAGAAAATAACAAAGGACGCAAAAAAAAAATTGTTCCAGAAAAAAAAAAACCTTTCACCCCTCCAAGGGGGGGGGAAGGAAGTTTTTAGGGGACTTAAAAGGGGGTAAACTCTCAAAACTGAAAACACCTCCATGTCCTTGAGGGGAACTCCGAACCCTTTGCAGAACAGAGGACATCCGAGGATCATCGAGGTGAAAGGGAAGGGGTTCTCAAGTGGGGGGGGGGGGGGGGGGGGGGGGGGGGGGGGGGGGGGGGGGGGGGGTTGTGAGGATGGGGGGGCCATCCGGGGGAAGCCATTTCACCGCAAAGAAGTCTACATGATTGAAAGGGGATGTCAAGTTGGAAGAAAAGACAGAAAAAAAAGGGGGGAAGTTGCTTCAACTAGGGGGGGCCTTCTTTAAGTTATAAAAAGACCACCTTAAGGTGATCGATCCACGGGGGGGGCAAACTCAAGACAAACGTTTACAGCAAAAGGACGCAATCTTCAACGCGGACCATATGGATTCAAAAGAGGAATTGGAGGGAGAGAATAAAAGAGTGAGAAGCTAAAACAGGGAGAGGAGAGCCTTAATTTAGACAAAAATTTTGATCCAGGGGCACAGCACAAATCAAAGAGTGCGGACAGGCAGGGTTATCAATGTGGATGGGGGGGAGACTTTATGGTCGAACCTTTTTTCAATCAGAAAAAAGGAAGGGCGACTTGTCGTTAGTGGAGCACAAAAGGGAATGGGGAAAAAACAATTTTTCCAGAACCAGTTTTTTGGGAGGGAGGAAGACACGGTTCGGGGGGGGAAAGAAAGAGGGGCCAAGCCAAGGTCAATTGGAAAAATGAAACAGCGGGGGACAGAAAGTATGACGGTGGGGGGGGGGGAAAATTCTCGATGAATGGATTCAAATGGAAAAAAAGGAAGGCCCGAACTGCCGAAGATGAGTTGAGAGGGTCGGGAGGGTTTTCTTGTAAGATCGGGGACCACTTGTTATATCCATTCGAAGGATCTCCTTTACCGAAAAGGAAAGAAAAGGCGAACCACCCCCAAGGATCTCCCTTGGGGGAGGGATGGCTCTAAAAAGGTGGGGGAAAGGGGGGGGGAAACAAACAATCTCCCGCGTGCGGGGAGGGGGTGGACTTTCCAGTAGGACCAACTCTTGACAAAGAAAAAGATGGATAGAGCTGGGAAGAGGCTGGGGAAGGTTTGTCCGGACGGGGATAGGGAAAGGGGACGTAGCTCTTTCCGATCAAAAGGGGGGAAGAACTCCCCTCTAGTTCTTTCTGAAAAAAGAGATGGAATGACTTTTCACGGGGGGGAATCTCAAAAGGAAAGGGGAATAAAGAGTCCCTCAAAAATGATTTTGAAAAGTGGAACACTATCAGAGCCTTTGAAAAAAAAAAAAATTATCCCTTTGCACGGGAAGGGGTGAAAAAGAGATTTTTGTGAGAGTCGAGGGGGGGGGGCAGAGAAAAAAACTCTTAGGACGAGGGGGAGGGGGGTACTCTCCGGGAAGAATGGGGAAATGGGACGGAAGAAAAGACACCGTAAGGGATTCAAGGAATTCCACTTTTCTTCAGAAAAAGGGAGAGGAATTTATCTACCACAGTTTCGAATGGAGAAGAAAAAAGTGCAACGCCTCCAAACATGAAAGATTCAACTCTGAAGGAATAAGAACTTCTACTTTAAGAGGACTAATTGGACAAAGAGAAGGGAGCTAAAAAGGACGCCAAGGGAAAAGGCGCTGTAAAAAGAACTAGAAAAAAGAGAAAGGGGGGTCTTTCTGATGGGAGCCATCTAATATGAAAAAAGGAAAAACCTTCTGCTTAAAGAAAGAATAAATTCGCCTCAGAGGATCCAAAAAGAGGAAAACATCTCAACAGGAGAAAGAAAAAAAGACACGATAATTTTTCTGGAAAGGGTGTTGGGGAAAAGGGGAGAGAGGGAGTCAGCCGCTTTCCGGACAGCTGGGGGTGAGAAAAAAAATGGGGAAATTCAGTACGGTCCTTCCACAAGCCATTAATCGGCAGAGTGAAGGGATACTTTGTCATCATGGCAAACAAACTGGAGGAAGGGGAGGTCGAAAAAAAAAAAAAAACCGGCCTCGACAAAGAAGACGCCTTCCTAATCCCATGGTCCAAGTCTTCAGGGGAAAAAAGGGGATCTCTTACACGGGGGGTGGGGGGATTCTAAAGGAAAGAAAGTTTCTATCTATAACCGAGGAAGGGAAAAGAAAAGAGGCTTTTCTTTAAACTTGGGAGTCCCCCACCCGCAAAAAAAGAGAGAAAAAAAACAACAACGGAAGAAAGATGGGTTGCAGGGGGGGGGGACCGAAAGTAATCTGCTACCAAGTTGAAGAGCGATGTCTTGGAAAAAACATCATCGGTTTTGAAAGAGGGGAAACGGTGCCAACAGAGCACCAAAAAAAGCCTCAATTGCTGGAGATCCAATGTAAATTCCCGGGGGGGAATTCCGCAGCGCCCAAAATGGGAAAACGCCCAACAAGGAAAAAAACGAGGAGGGAGACTAATACGCGAAGGGGGAGACATAATATGAACCAATAATCCGAACGTCTTACTGTGTGAAGAGGGGAGTTTCTTGGGAAATTGAGAAGTGAGAAAAAATCGCAACAATAGATATTCTCTGAATCCTATCAGAGAAGAGGACAACACGAGAATAAAAAGGGGAATAGTTTGCATCTTGAAAGAGGGGGGGGGAAAGTTGTGATTTACTGGGAAAATCCATTGAGGAGTTTCTCGCGGGCTGAGCAAAGGTCAAAGGGAGGGACAAATTCCCGAAAAAGCGGCAATCAATCAAGACACTCTGAGCTGTTAAGAGGAAGGTAGAAGAAAGCTCTGTGGGGGCGGGGTAGCTCCCTTCCAAAAGAGATCATCAATGATTCGGGAGGTGAGGAAAGCGATCGTTTGAAAAAAAAGAAAGGGGAGTAATCTAACAGAGGGGGAACTATTCGACCCTGTTTCCACAGGGGGGGAAGGCGCAATTGGGAAAGGCCGAATAAGGGGCGGGGAGGGATCTGGGAATTCCATATACGCCTGGGCGAAGATGGCACTTTAAAAGGGTCGGATCTCCAGAAGGGTTGGGAGGTCCAGTTTCCTTAAAAGCAGAAGAAGCGGTAACCTGCAAAAAAAAAGACCAAAAGTGAGGATTAAGCTCCACCTTATTGTTCCACTTTTTTTGGCGTCCTGGGGGAAGCAAAAAGCCCCTCTGAGACGTGTGGAGAAAAGCATGTTGCTAAAGAAAAGCGGTCAGAAGGATCATGAAAGTCATTGCCAAGAGGAGGGAATCCCGAACTCCTCGATTTGCTTGCTGGTCAAGAGGGGGGGGGGGGGGCAAAGAGCTAACTGCAGGACCTCCCGCCCAAAGTCAAAACCTCCCGATCCTTTACCATCTCTATAGGTTTCCTGGCTGGATTGAAGAAAAAAACTAAGGGGAAAGACGAAAACGAAAGGGGATTTGTTTGGGGTATTGGAGAGGCCAAGTATGAAAAAGGACAACCTTAAGGGGGTTGGAAAGGGGTCTTGTCGAGGGAAATTCCTCCCATCAAAGGATCAGAAAAAAAGAAGGTGAGATGAAAAAATAATTCGAAGGGACCTGGGACTCTATCGTTTTAAAGAGGGAAGCCCCATCATCGTAGGGCCGTCTTCCTTCAATTGTTTGGGCATTTTGAAAGAGATTCCAAAAAGACTCAAAAAACCGGTTCAATAGTAAAAATCTATTTCCAACGGGGTTGTAAAAAACAAGTTGTCAAATGCCAATGTGCCCCCCATAGAATAACAAGGAAAAACCGGAAACCAGCATTGGGAACCATTCCTCTCAGAATTGGGGAACCATAACATTAACATTGAGGAAGGGAAGTTACCGGCTGGGTTGGATTAAACTTTACAGAAAAGGGGGTTTCCTCCTACCAATAAAGGGAGGCACTTCATCCCATTGGGGGAGAAAAAAGATGACTTTAATGTCCTGCTGAAAAAGTCCCTCACCGGAGAGGCTTTTTTGAGAAAAATGGAGAAGAATCATTATCAACACAAGGGGAAGAAGAGGGGAAGAATCAATATCCTTGGGAGAAAACGAACTTACAGAAGGAAGCGGCCACTAAGAGTAGAAGCTAGTGGGGAGAAACTCTGGAGGGGAGTTCCTCTGTCCGTGCCCCTGGGGAGAAACCCTTTAAGGGATCGTCCCCCCTTTATTCATGGTCTCATAAAAAGTCAGGGGGAGTTTCTGTGAGGTGACTACTCCTTTTAAGAATCATATCCCTCCAAGGGACCGGATTTGAGACATTGGAAGAGGAGAAGCATCGTTCCTCAATGAGGGACTAAATGCTTTAACTTTAGAGACCCCTATTGACATTAGGACACAAGAATTCGCCTTTAGTATGATGGAAGCTGAATTCAATATGGCTGACCTAGGAAGTGTGCCCTTCACATTGGGGGAAGGAATTAGTGTAAGTGGGGGCCTGGGGGGGGATGGGGGATGGACAAAAACTGGAAAAGTTAGGGGGAACCTTTCTGTGGTCCAAAAGGTTTGTTTTAAGGGTTCCTTTAGGGCGGCCATGAAGGGGGAAGGTGGGGGAAGAAGCGGGATATTCCCGCCCCCATCTTGGAATGGTCCCTTGTTGAGAAGAAAGGGAAGGTTTTTCATCAATTGGAAAAAAAATATGCCCTATAGAAGGACCGTAGAAAGGGAAAATCTTCGAATGAAAGGTGAATCAGGCCCACCGTATTCGAGCACCACAAAAAAATCCTTCCTGCCCGTGAAGAGGAAGTCCCTGATTCAGGGGATTGGGGCAAAAAGAGGAGACACTTGAGAAGAAAGGGGTCCCCTTTGGCAAAATGGAGGGAAGATTTTGTAGTACACCACTCAGAGAAAATCTCTTACAAAACGAGGCCAAAAGAAGGTTGGGGGAAAAAAGAGGGAAATCTTAGAAGGGTATTCAGTCTCTAAGAAATATAATATAGGACATCAAAAGAAGACTTACGGCCTTCGAAAATGAAGAATGGTCCAAAAGTTGGGATGAGATTGGGGTCCTCAAATAGGAAAACCGCCATTTTCTCACTGGGAAAAGGACATGTTCTGGCAGACAGGAAGCGAAAAGAAACAGCATCATGACGAAGATCACGAAAAAGGAGGGGGAGTGTTTAAGGAACGGGGCCTGATTCCAATGAGTTCATCAGGAATTGGGAAATTATTTTCTAAAGAGGGCCGTCGTTTATAGGGAAACGGGGTACCATTGAAACAAAAAAAGACAACATAGGGCAGGGGGACGCTTCCCTGCTGAGAGAAACCCGTAACATTTTTCCGGAAATGTCCTCCTGAGAAAAAACAATGTGCCAGAACAAAGGGGGAAAAGGACCACCGGAGAAGGTCCCATAATTGGAGGGCCTTCCTTTTCAAAGATCCAACGAAAGAAACTGAACCATGTACGCCGCCAACATGTGCCGCACGGACAAAAAAGAGGCAAGCCATCTATAAATCAGAGAGGTTTGGGGGGTTCTCCTAAGGCGCTTTGGAAATGTCCCATCCTTGGAAAAGTTCACCTCCAAGGGGAAAGTTCGAACAGGAAACGCTGAATTAGGAATTTTCTAAGAAACGGGGAAAAATCCCATCTTCCAAGCTCTGGAGGGGTGCAGGCTGAGAAAAATAAAACCAAGAATAGTTTAGGGATCCCGTCCGGGGGGAATATAAGGAAAGATTCTTCACTGGGGAGA
>Ga0179593_1656644_pt1 | contig 14607 bp, 10 predicted proteins | sample CZODoug2_1_08_16_FD_185931 | JGI IMG/M metagenome (GOLD analysis project Ga0179593, IMG submission 185931) | Vadose zone soil fungal communities from Angelo Coast Range Reserve, California, USA - CZODoug2_1_08_16fungal (PacBio error correction) | ecosystem: Environmental > Terrestrial > Soil >...
CAGCGAAGCTAGGAGAACGGAGTAGGACAAGGAGCCTACAGAAGTCTGCGAAAGAGCTGCTATCGATGTTCCCGGCGTAGCACTCGGGCGAAGGGAATGCCGTGGCGACTTGGGTTTAAGCGTCTATGGCAGATCGGGGGGCACGACAGGGGGGGGAGGAGTGCTGGTTAGAAAAAGATACGGCAGAGTCGCTGTCGCGGTGCCTGATGGCGATGACCGCGTTATCCGAAGTTACTAGATACGGCTAGTCGTGAAACTGGTTCCTACTGGGTCGTGGGGGAGGGACAATAAATACAGCTAAGCCTTATCGCTCTCTTGATCCTTCATAGTCATAGCGGAACGGGTCAAGGGCTGCACACGGACTACCTTCTATGGGCGACCAACTTTGACTGTCGCAAAAAGACCTGGAAAAAACGATACACCGCGCCTAGCACAAGCGGCTCTGCCTCAGATCGATCAAGTCCATAAGCACTCGAACTTACGCTTGTTTGGGGGAATGTGGCTCGTTAGCTTCTAAACTGCGTAAACGAGGGGAGGCGAGGAGTCGCCGGCATATGTCGGACAACTCGGTCTTAAGACTCGTCATGCTCGTCTTGGAGGAAGGGGGGACAATGGGCGGAAGCGAGCGCGGAGCGAGGCTTCTGGGGCAGAGCTAGAGAAGAAACGATGAAAGCGGTCGCTGACTGCAGCAATCCACCTGCCTAAGAGACGAACCGGAATCCACGCGGGGTAAAAAAGGGGAAAGAAGTAACGGCTTTCGCGATTTTCCAAAAGAGCGCTGTGGAAATCTGAAAAGAGATACGACTATCGCAAGTCAGGGCGAGCCGCTCTAGGGGAGCCGAAACTAAACAGAGGAAACGGGGAAAAACCTTTGATCTTCAGCCGAGGGCGCGACGAACGCCGAGCAACGCGCAGGCTCACAAAGCGAGCAGGTCTCTCCGCGAGGTCTAAAGAGAAAGTTAAAAGGCGACCCGGACAAGAGAACTGCCAGGGGAGTCCCTCTCAAAGCAGAACGAAGCAGATTGGCCTGGAAGAGGGTCATCTCGTTCTAGGGGGGAGACCTGCATAATGGAAAAAAAAAAAAGGCATCGGGGAAAGAGGAGGGCTGGGGAACCGGTAGGGGCCAAATGCGTTCAATGCCCAGCGGCGCCGGTATCTCGGTTTGGGGGAAAAAAGGTAGATCGTCGGGGAAAAAGAATGATCGGGGAAACGGTTCTGGCGAAAAACTCGCGTTGCCGAGGACAGGGAAGGCAGAGATTTTAAAAAAGGAAGGCCGTAGGGGGAAACGAGGAAGCTTAGGTTTCTCTTAAACGCATGGCCCTGAGAGGGATGTCTGAACTATCTCCATCCACTGAGAAACCTGGCAGAAAAGCCCAAAAAGAGACTGGGGACGGCCTGGCCAAGTTAGATATACTCGCCGTGCCTGATGAAGGATCGTAGGGGTGTACGGCAAAAGAAATTTAAGGAGAGAGTTTGAAAAGAGAATAGCATTTCACCGATAAGAAAGAGATAAGGGAAAAAAGACCGGATGGTCCCGCTATTACTACCCTATGGTACCTCTTCCCTACTCAGAACGCTTCTTAAGAGAGAGAACCAACAACAACTTGGAGATCAGGAAAGGAATCGCAGAAAGAGGGAAAAAAAGGTCAACAGAGTTGCTTATCCCGGAACAAGGGTCGTTCGCCGAACTCTACGCGATCCTTTACCGAAGATCGGAGACGAAACCTAAAGATCAATAAAAGGGGAACAAAGAGAAAGTCCACGAAAAAAAGAAAAGAGCGACGATCTCACTCGTCACTGCCCGGCGAGTAAAAAAAAAGGCCTAAGAGAAGTTTAAACCGGCCATCAGCCCTACCTCCCTGAGAAAGGGGGGAGCCGTTCGGCCTAAATATCTTTCACGACAGAAGCCAAGGAGAAAAAAGGATAGCAGTTGAGGAACCTAAGGGGAAAAAAGAAAAGGGGAGCACAAGCGGCGTGCCTGTCCCGGAACGTAAGACGAAAAAGAACACGGGGGGGCGTTGAAGAGAACGCTCGACTTCTTGATTCTACAAGAAGGCGAGAAAGGGGAATAAAAGGGGGGAAGGGGGGAAAGACCGCGAAAGGCCTGTCGAAGTCAACCGTCTGCGGAACGACCATTAATGCTCTCGGACTACAAAAAAAAAGAACGAGCTGGCCCACGGCAGACAGGGTGCGTAGCGCAGCGCCATGTAAGGCTCTCTAAGGTTCGGGGGGCGGGAGAAAAAAAACCGCAGGGACGAAAAAAGACTCAGCTTGGGGTAAGCGGCGCGGTTCGCCTCGCGGAAACCCTAGGTGGGCGGTACGTCACGTTCGAGATAGGGGGGGGAGCGCGAAGAAATCTCAGAACGAATTGCAAAGAGTACGAGCATCCGGAAGCGAATTCTTCGATCAGGGCGAAAAAGAAAAGAACGAGAAAAGTCGCGCAAAATTTGGTCGGCGTAAGAAAAAGCTCTTCGTATTGTGATGGGGGGGGGGGAAGGAGGAGTACTAGGAGGGCGCAGAGCCTTTAAAGCGCCTCGTAAGGATAGGGGGGTTGGCACAAACGACAAAAGGGTCTCAAACCTGGTTCTGATTCTCTCCCCTAGAATAATAAAGCTGGTGAATACCGGGGTCCCTTCAAACTCTTACACCCGGAGAAAGGGTCCCGGAGGTTCATAGAAGGTGGCAAAGTACGAGGTGCGCGCGTAAAAATAACAGCTCCAGCGGGCTTCTTCTTGCACGATAGGAGTTGATCGAGGACGGGGGGGAAAGGGAATCCAGTCGACAGGGAAGAGAAGGGGGAGAACAACTAGTCCTGGACCGCGCAGAGTGTGAAAAGGAGGAAAAAGGAGGGCCAACACGATCCCGTCGTAGGAGGGGATTCGTCTATTCGATCGAGGGTCGGAAAATGCGGGGGGGGCAGGACGACGGACGAGCGATTCTAAGGAAGAACAGACGCGGGCTTTCCAGTCAGCTGGCTAAAAGGATCGACGCAGGAAAGCCTGCACGTAGCCGTGGGAAAGAAAGAGAAGGGTTGAAGGAGCTTGCGAGGGTGAGAGGGGACGATCCTTTCCCCTCGCGAGCTCAGAGAAAGGGGGGGGAGGAAAAAGGAGTGAGAGACGCCGACAAAAGAATCGGGAATAACCATCTGGTCGGATAGGGAAGAAAAGCCTGAAGTCGACCCGTCAAAAAGGCAGGCGCTGAATGCAGGCGTCACGGTTTTGAGGCTATGAGGGCAGAGAGCGTGAGGGGGGAATAAGAGAGGGCGTGGATCGCGAGAGGAGGGAGCATGTCTGACTTCAAAAAATCGAAGACGAAAAAGGAAACAAGAAGGAAAAGGCGTGAAGAAAACGTACAACTAAGATCTCCTACCGGGGTATAGAGCAGATACGGCTCGATGCGTCAGGGGGAAATTCACAACGTTAATAAGGGTGCGCAATCGGGGGTTAACAGGTAAAGAGAGGGACACAGTCCGGCTCCCAGCCTGGGGTCGCTCGAAGACCGCATGCCGGGACTCGAACGGATGAAATGGGAAAAATCGAAGGCTCCAGGAGACCGGGAATAGAGAGGGAAAGGGAAGGAGGCAAAAGGTCGGAGTCAGGAGCTATGATCGAAACGCGTGCAGACCGTGAAAGAAGAAGTCGTGTATGAGAAGGGGGTATGACTCTACGGGTTGAAGGCATCAGAACCTAAGAGTGGGGGGGCACGACGCCTGAAAGTGCAGACTGAGAAAACAGAATGTCTATCGGGATCGAAGAAGAAAAAAGCGGTCATGGGTGAGAGTACAGCTAGAGAACATAAAGCGAAGAGAGAAAGGCAACTTTAGACTCCCAACCGGAAAAGCGAAGGAAACCGACCGGGACAAAAGAGAGGAGAAACGGGCGGCTTAGAGGACCCATCCTTCAACCATCCAAAGCAAAAAAAAGACCGAGGACATTGCTCTCGCCTCTAGCCGATAAAGCGGCCGCCTCCGAAGGCTCAGGAAGGAACCCGGATACGGGCATCGAGGTGAGACGCGTGCGCCGAGGGAAGAGATGAGGAGGTCACTCGGTCACTTCCCCGAATCGCCGGAAAATGGTTTAAGAAAAAAAAAAAAGGAGGCGAAGGGACTGATCCGGGCGGTCGTCCTCCAGGAAAAAAGCGTGGACCTATTGGACCTGTATCGGAACAGGTGGGGATCTTCGGGAGATCGGAATTCGTGAATGGGAACATAAAGGGCCCCGAAAAGAGGGTGCTTTTCGTGAAAAAAAAAGTTCTTCAAACGGGACTAAGTGTAGAGAAAGCCGGGCGGCGACAAGCAGCGAAGGAGTGAAAGATGTTGTACCTACGCAAATTTTGTCACGAGGAAACGTCGACTTAGGGAGGGCGCAGGGGGGATGGATAGTGTTAGGGACAAAAAACAAAAAAAAACGAAGAACAAGAGCCTAGACCGCGGTCTATCCGTGAAAAAAAGGAAAATGGCTACGCCGCTGAACGAGCGATAAAATGATCTCAGAAAATAGAGGGAGCGTTAAAAAGAGGAGAGAGCGGGGAGAAAAAAAATGGCGTTTCACGACTCAGGGGAAAAGATGCCGGCGAGCGCTCTGCACCCTAAGAAGAGAAGAACAAGGAAAGACATAGAACACCACCAGGGCGCTAAGGGTCTGACACAATGGGACCGTCGCCCCGCTGAAACGACGACGAAGGGTTGCAGTGTCCTGAGAATATAGGGAAGGGAAACGCCCGCACAGATCGCTGTAGATCACGAAGCGAGAAGACCTGAAGCAAGGTGCCTAAAACGAGAGGAAGATCCCGGTCAATGAACGGGCCACAGCGCGTAACATCACGGAGATTCCTGAAAAGAGAGGAGTCGAAAAACAAACTCCTCTGAGAGACTGGGGAACTTGTTTAAAAAAAAAAACTCCGCCTCGTTTGTGCTCGAGCACGCACTGAGGGAGAGCGCGACGCGTGTCCCATCGGAGAAAGCAAGGACCCCCACATGAGTCCGGCAGCCAACGATCGACCTGGCTTCCCTCAAAAGAGGGGGGCGAAAGCGGACGGGCGAGAGGAGAGAACGAAATGACGAGTCAGAACGACTCCTAAAAAGGGGGAAGGCTGCGAACGGGACTGCTTTTGGTTAAGCGCGAAGGGGGATGAACCGTTCGGTCGCCGTTTGAAGATCGTGGAGGATAAGATGAAAGCAGCGACCGCCGAGTCTCAAGGGAAGGTGAGCGAGGCAGGAAAAAACTGCCACCTGCTTAAGAATCAGACAAAGATAGAACGGAAGAAGAGAAAAAGAGGATGGTCCTTTCATAGTTGTATCGGATTAAAGCGTAAAGGAAAAAGTAGCGAAATGAGCGAGAAAATCATCTCCGAAAGAGATACAGGGAATAGTAGGAGAATGAACTGTTCAACAGATACGCGAACTAAGGAGAGACCAGGACCGAAAGGCCCGAGGGACTAGGATCAGAACTGAACTGAGGAGCTGTCAAATTCACCTACGTTAGACGCGGAGAGAAAAGATCTTCCAGCAATTCGGGGGGACTCCCGGAGTGCACATCAAAACTTTCCTGCGCTCCGTCAACGGGCCCGGGAGAAAACGTCAGTCGCAAGAATTCTGCAAAGGCGTTGCGCGGTCTGAGTCGTGTGAAGGGCAGGTCCCTTCTAGCTCCCGAGAATGCGACGGACTCGAAAGATCGTAGGAAGGATCGGGCGAAAGAAAGGAGAACGACAAAGATCCGATCTGGATCCTTCAACCAGAAACAGCACGGAAGCTGGAAAACACACAAAAGAAGAGAGAGGACAGGAGAGTCGGTATGAACGCGGGAACATCCAGTCCTCATCGGGGAACCGAGCTTGGTCGAAAACGCCAGGAGATAAAAAAAAAAAAAACGGGAGGTTATAGAGGAGAGATCCGCGAAGGGAGGCGGGAGAAAACAGCAGAAAAAAAAAAGGGAGATGGTGTTTCCAAACATTCGAGAGACATCAGGAGGAACTGGGGGGGGGAGGAGGGAAGAAGAAGACGGGATCGACAATCGCGTCTGGTTAGGAAGACTGGGAGGGAGACTGAGGGAGGCGGGGATGAAGTTCTCTTCAGACTCGTAATCACGACGAAAAAGGAAGGATATAAAGGAGTAGGGAGGGGTACTGGGAATCGAGCGAAGACATCTCTCTCTCGGAACAGAAGTCGGCCAACTACGTAAAACGGGGAGCAATCGGGGGATAGGCGCGAACGCACTCGTACCCTTCTCACCAGGGAATAGCACACAAAAACGGCTTCAAGAATTCAAACTGCGACGTCTGTCAGGAGTCTGCAGGGATTGCCTCGAAGGAACTCGATCATCGTAGCTTAAGAAATCGGCAGGCAAGAAATTATTCTTCGTCAGTGCAGCGAGGTGCGGAGCAAGACTCAAGAAAATAGACGTTCGCAAATAAAAACGGAAAAGTCAGATGACCTACTATACAGATACAGAAGGGGGAACAAGCTCGGGAGGGATGATGAGAAGCTGAAGGGGCGAAGGGGGATACTACTCGGCGCTCAATGGAAGGAAGAGGGCGGGCAAGGCTCTTCAGATAATCGAGGTCACCGACGAATGGCTAAAAAGGAGGGAATCGGGAAAAGACACGCTTCAGCGCAGCCGATGCACCGTACCGCGAAGACGCCTAGCGGAGGATCCATCTAGGTCTTCGGCATTCCGAGATATTGAAAAGGGGGGGGGGGGGCTTCGAAGGTTAGGGTAAAAAGATCTTAACGAAACCCCCCAGAGGCGAGAACTTAATGGAGAGGAGAAAGTGGAAACGCAATCGGACATCCAGTTGACCCTTCTCGGAGTGTTCAAGAACCGAGAACTCTTCAGGGGGGAAAAATTCTATAAGAGCTTTAAAAGGAAGAAGAGTTAGCCCGATATAAAGATCATGGACGTCGAAAGGGGCGCGAAATGCAGGCTTCCTAGTCCGCAAGAAAGGAAGAGGGAGTCGGAGGCGAGCTCACGAACTAAATTTACGTCTACTACCTGCTAAGGAAAGAAGTCGTTCGGAAAAAAGAGTTCAGCCACGAGAAACATCTCCTCATCCGTGGAAAGGAGAAAGAGTCAAAAAGGGGAAGAGAAGGGGTGGTAAAAGAGCCGGTCCATCTAGGGACGGGAGATCTTAGCTTTCGAGGGTGAAAGTGGACGGGAGAGGGACATTGCGCCTGCATCGATATGAGAAAAGAACGAAGGAAGAACAGGGGGAGAGGTCTGCGAAGAAATGGTCCGAGGTTCGACACAGATTGAACGAGGACAACTCTCCGAGGAATGGCACCCGCTGAAGAGCTCTCAAGAGAGGAAATGATGAGTCAAGAGAATAAGCGTACTTTCCTCGGGGGATAAGCAAACAAAAAGCGGAGAGAAATCGACAGCGATGACGTAATTTAGCGTCGATCTCTGAAAACTCTCCCTAAAGAGGGAAGTCACAGCGGAAAAAAGACAGCCACTAACCAAGGTCCTCACTAGGAAAAGAAGAAAACAGCGGCCAAAGCAGGCGACCGGTTGCAACCTCTCCATCAGAGGGGGACCCGACGCCGAGACTGGGGAACGTGCTGATCTACACAAAGGGACAAGTAGCGTGCGAAGACCGTCCCTAAGCGTTAAAAAAAAAAAAAACGAGCAAAAAAACAGGAGCCTCGAACCAAAGCCGGGGTCCAGTAACAAGGAGGCGCTCTTCTCCGGGGGAAGCCGTCACGGCGGGGAATTTAAGTTAAGACAAGGAAAAGTACAAGAAACTCTAGAAGAGAGAGAATTGGCAGCCAAATAGGTTTCCGAGGTCACTAATCTTGGATCACCTAAGGGTTCCCCATCAAAACCCAGAGAGAGATCGAGAAAAACCGAGGATGAAGCGGAAAAGACCACAGCGCGAAGCCTGGGCTTGATCGCTGGACAGCGCCGTCGCGAAAGGATGGTCAAAAACTTAATTTAACGAGACGACGGACACGGGAAAAAAATCTAGGAAGTTGGGGAAGCCGGTAGTCGCACTCCGTCGAGGATGCCGGTGAACGATCACTTTTATTGAAAGTGAAGAGGGAAAGAGAGGATGATCTGAAAAGAGAAAGTGCCGGTCGAGCGCGTCCTTGGCACGAGTCGATCAGGAACTCGTCAAAAAACAACGCACGCAAGGGAGAGAGAAACGCCGAGGGGACTCTAGAGGGGAAAGGACGGTGGATCATTAAGTCCCGGAAAAGAGGAGAGCACTGGAGGGGCCTGCAGGAGGGACTGAGAGGGGGGAACGGTCAACGAACGGGCTGCTATTTCCGAACAAGACTCTGGACCATGGGGGTGCGAAAGGAGGGAAAAAAAACTGGAATAGTAAAAGCCATCTCCCTTATGAAAGGAGACCGCGAAAAAATTTCCCAGAAGGTAGGGACATAGCGGGCGCAAAAGAAGAGCCCCTAGGTGTGCTCTGGGCGTTTAACTTCTACTATTTTCGTGGCGAGAAGGAGAAAAAAAATTGTGTAGGATACATACTGAACTACTTTGTCCGAAGCTCCATGAAGAGGGGCGGAGGAATCTAGAAAGAAGGAGATAGGGAGTGTGCAATCAACGGCGCGTAAAATCTGAGTATCCCCTGACGAACGAGTTCCTAAATGCGCTCAGCAGAGAACAGAGCCAGCTACGAAGGAAAACGGCACGCTGAAGTCTGCTCAGACCGAAACCAGTATCAGAGGAAAAATGCTATCCAATGGGGGTAGAAGAGAGTGCGGTAGGGCTCGGTGGGCAAGAGCCCTGTGCCAAAAAAGCTCTCGAACAACGAGAGAGAAAGAGAGGCAAGGGGAACGGCAAGGGACCCAGGGGGCCTACCGCACTGTCAAAAAAAGAAAAAAGGCTGAAGGATCAGCAACCAAAGACCTGAGAAAGGGGAAGGCGTCAGGGGGGAGCGGAGGGAAGAGCGAACTTTCACGACCTCAGTGAATGTGGAGATGAATATTCACTGGGGGAGAACAGTTTCGACATCCGTACTCTGTATGAAGTACTACGGCTCTCAAGAAACAGAGAGTACTACGGGGAAGGTTCACCACGATCCAATCGCCACCTTTCTCGAGGATCGCAAGGAGATAGATCGTCAAGCACTTCAGAAAATGACCAGGGGGAAAATCTGTTGGGCGACACCCCGATCTCAAGTCCACCGCCGGGACAGCTTGCTCTGTATAGGAAGGAGAAGCTCTAAACGGCTCAGGTCGGGGGGGAAGGGGTACGGGAAGGGGAAAACTGGACGTAATACTCTCGTAATATAATGATCCGGGAACTGGACGGGGGAGGCTAGGTGGCAGATCGGTTTCTCTACCCGTCATCGGCGGCCTACTAGGGAAATGGATCTCCGAGGAGGAAGATTCAAGAAGAAGAGGGGAGGGGAGCTAAACCGGAAAAAAAACATCGCGTGGTTGGGCGGGGGGTAAGGATGAACAAGAAAAAAAAAGACCAAAACTCAAAGCACCGACGGTTCTGGCAAGAGAAAAGGCGTGAGGGAAACTCAACGTGAACTGATAACTCAAAGCGAGAAGGAGCAGAGGAAAACGGGGGACGCGAGCCGCCGACTGACCAGAGAGAAACCTAACGGGACGAAAAAAAGAACACCTCGGGGGTCTAAAAAGAAAGAGGGGTCCAAAAGCACAACTTAGGAAAGGGAAGGAGGAGTCATTCAAATCCGTCAACTCCCTCCGGAGAAAACAAAAAAGAGGAGGAGCCGCTGAGAGAAGAAACATAAGGGGAAATCTAGAGGGAAGCTTCGAAGAGGAAGAGACATGGGGAGCTCGCACTTGTACAAGCCAAAAATCTCTGGATCAAAAGGAAAATTGTACTAGGTCCGGCGAAAAAAAGATTGAATCGAGGAAGCACCTAAAAGGGGAAGGGAGGTCGTCGAAAGAGAAGGCGAGTGGGTAAAGGGAGTTCCGGGGGGAGAAGTCCGATTCATTCGACCGAACGCTTCGTGACGGTCATTTGAGATACCGACGAAAAAGAAAGAAATCGGGCACTATCTAAAGACATCGCAGAACAGGATGAAGAAAGAAGTCCTGGAAGAAGGGAACGACCGCGAAGGGGCCTCGCGAGTCGAGGATAAATAAGGCAGTCAGGGGGGTCGTGGACGAGGAAAGTGATTGAAGGGAATATTTTGGGGAAAGCAGGTCAAAGAAAGCAAAGCGAAAGCCGGGATTTTCCCGAGGGAGGGAAGAGGAACCCCTCGCCTAGGCGAGAACTCTTCTGGCAGAAAAGAGATCCATCACAACAACACAAAATAAAATAGAGAGTACCCAATGCGAGGAAGAAAGAGGACCTCGCAAAAAAAAGCGCCGACGGAGGACGCGGAGGAACGCTCCTCCTGCTCGATCAAGATGCAGCAAACCGAACCAACCCTAGGAAGAGAAAAAGGAAAAACCGGAAAAAAAGAAGGAATGAAACCAAAATCGATCCTCGAAAGGGAAAAAAAAAAGAGGGTCCGTGAACCACCATCGCGGGAAAAACGCATAAAAAGAAAATCAGCGAACAACTCCGGCTCAGGGGAATTCCTAAACGAACGATCATGCAGTCAAGAGAAGACGAAAGAAAACAAAAAAGGAAGCTCGAAGGGGGAAAATCCGAGAAACTGAAAACCTGGGGAAAAAAAAAAAACTTACGAGTCGCCCACTACAGGTAAAAAGGACAGGTCGGGGGTAAATTCTCTCAGAACATTGTCAGAAAGACCCGAAGAAAGAAAAGGCATTGAGGGGGAAGAAAATCCCTAAGGAAAATGAGTGGAATGCACAGCGATTGCAGCATAGTCCCATTCCAGGCGCCCCGGGAGAGTCTAACCGAAAAGAGAAACCCATAAAAAATTTGTCGACGGCGAAGGAGAGGAAGACATTGGCATCGCTCGACTGCGGAGGACGGTCGAAAAGAAAAAAGCGCTCTCAGGAAAAAGCTACGAAAAACCGTCAGGAGGAAGGGATTTGGGCGACTATAAACTGGCCTTTGAAGAAAAGGAGTCAGGATAAACACAAGAGAATCCCTAGAAAAAGGGCCCGCGTCTCGGAGGAGGAGAGCTGTCGATCATTCGCCACTCAAAAGTTGAGCGCTAGCGCATGGAAACTTCGGACGAAAAAGGGGAGAGGGCGGGATCGTGAATGTCCTCTACCGAGGAAAGAAAATGAAGACGGGGGGATAGCCCCGAATCCGAGCGAGGCTGAGGCTCGGGGGAGGAAAACGGTAAACGAACGCGCGACTCGCATAGAATCCCTGAGGGAGACCGGGGTCCGGAACCAAAAATCATAGAACTTGGGATAAAAGGTCGACGCCTACAGTCATAAAAGAAAAGTGGAGACTAATCTGCTGGGGATAAAAGAAAAAAAGTGAAGCTTCGTGTCTGTGACAACTTTAGAGTTCTTGAGGGTCTACAACAAAATAATGGATTAAGTCTAGGGGAAAAAGAAAAGAGCTCTCCTGGATTAATAAAAGAGGGTTGAGAGCATATCAGGGAGGGAAACTTTCAAACGAAGGGGAAAGGATCAAGAGAGTCGAGCTGCAAGAGGTCCCAGCATATAAAGGGGGGCGGAGGGGGGTCGGGAATAGAGGCTAAAAAACGAAAGAAGAAGCAACTTCAAAAAGAACGCAAAGGATACGCTATCGAAGATCCGCGAAAAAACAAAAAAGGGCGTCCGAAAGAGGAGGGAGCGCAGATCCCTGACCATACCTATTACGCACTGGTGTCTCAAAGGTTGAGGGAACTCTGGCGAAAACGAAAAGCGTCGCGGGTATCAAACAAACAACGGAGGAGAGTAACAAGCGGGGGAACTTGACGGGGGGTCTGGATCCCTCAAAGGGAAAATCTGTCTGTGGAAAGTAACTCCTCGACCCTCACTACTTTCAGGGAAGGGAAGGAATTCCTTAGAGGTGGGGATAGGACAGCAAGGGGCCTTGAGAGAGGAAAAAGAAGCGACTGTGCTAGCCTCGAAGATGGGAAGCAACGAGAGATAGGAGGCCCCTCGCGATCTGGAAGAGAATGAGGGGTCCTGTCTTATACGATCCGGAGACTAAATAAGCCCGCTTAGAGCAGGGGCCGTCGTCAGTAAAAGAGGAAAAACTAAGGGAAAAACTGTTAGGGGGAGAAACAGCACCTGGATTCGGACGGAGACCTAAGAAGGCACGATGGTTCTAAAAGGAGGGACAGGGGCACTGCTGAGGGACTTGTGGGTTTATCTTTCTAAGTAGAAAATACCTATCTGGGAGAAGGGGAGACCTCGAGAAGTCGTCTTCAAATCATCTGGGAAAAGACGGCGCGGAAAAGAGAGGTGTCGACCTCAATCTCAGGACGAGACGCATCGGGAGAGAGTAGAAAGACGACTTCTAACTTACTAAGAAGAAAAGGCCAAAAAAGGCTGAAACACGGTCGCAAATATGCGCGACGGCGGGCGAGGAAGGCGTCAGGACTGAAGAGAAAATGCGAAAGAAAACTCGAAATCGAACCCGAGAAAAACAGGAGACCCCTTCTTTCACGGCTACCAAGAAAGGGATAGGAAGCCCAAGAGGGGATCGACCGCAGAAAAGAGCGAGAGGGAGCCTAGGCAGGGGGGAAAGGCTGCCAAAAAAAGGAAAAATGAAAGGAAAACGTCGACGCAGAGAGGAGGGATCTACGCAGCCTCTGGCCGAAGCAAATCCGAGAGGAAGGAAACTATTGCCTGGCAAAGAGGAAATCTATCAAAAGTTCGAGGGAAAAAAAGCTCTTCTCGCGAAAGTCTTGCTCGGAGAGTCAACTTAGTTCAATGGCCCGTCGATCTGCCAGGAAAGCGGAGGGGTCGAAAAGAAAAAAAGAAGATGCGCATGAAGGAAAAGGGTGCGAACCGTAGAGAGCCCGGCAGGGGGGAACACTGGTCGGCTCTGTCAGCGATGTCAGAACTCTTCGGGGAAGAAGCGCTACCGCGGAGGAAAAAATCGGGCGACTATCTTCCGAAAATTCTAAGAAAAAAATGGCGAAAAGGAAGGGGGAAACCTGCGAGTTGTCACGACACTCTCCGTGAAACTGATCGAGGAAAAAGAGGGGAAGGATGTTCAAAGGAAAAGCGCTGAGGAGAATTTAGGATCAACCAAAAAAAGAGGGGAGGTCGAGATTGCGGAACGGAGGCAGTCCCCGAGGCGCCCTCTGACGAGACACCCGCCAATGGACGCGAGAATACCATGAAATCAACGGATGAGAAAAGGTATGAAAAGGAAATCGTCGGAAAAAGACCCTCGGAAGAGGGACCGCGACCGCCGGGGTCTCCGGCCTCCGGACGAGATCAGAGGAAGCTCCCAAAAACGCCCGGAAAAATCCACTCTAAGTCCACCCCACAAGCTCATCAAGAGGAAAGGCAGATCAGGGCTGGCACCATCGCGAGTCCGCCATAGACAGTGAGAGTCGCCATAACGGAAAGCCGCCGTAGGAGAAAAAAAAGATCGAAAAAGAAATGACAGGAAACAGACGGCGTTCGGCTCGTAACCCAGGACTGACCGAGGAGAACGAAAAAAAGTGGCGAGGAAAAAATACTGCCAAAAAAAACCGGAGAAACAAGAAGGAGGGAGGACATCTCTCGGAGCCTCTTCTCTTCGACAACGATAACGCGCGCCAAGGAGATCGCAGGGGGGGGGACTCCTCGGTTGAGCTGATACAAAAACGAGGAAAAAAACCCCATGGGAAAGCTAACGAAGGGAGGAAGACGTCCCATCCCCTCTCGGCTTACGACTAGGGAGCGGGAAGAGAGGAAGCCCTGCGCAGAGGCTGGAATGATATCAGTGAAAGAGACGGCTGAGGGGGGGAGAGGAGGGAGGGAGGGACCAGCTACGCCGAGGAAAAAATCACGGAAAGAAGACGGGAAAAAAAGCTCTCTTGAGGTATCAGTAAAAAAAGACCAAAATGGACTTTAGCGAGGCTCCTTCACGAAAAGAGCGACGAAGGGAACACGCCGCGCATCTTGTAACGAGAAAGAGTCTAGTAAGCGGAGAGGGAGTTTCAGTATCTTAGGAGCTACAAGAAGGAGGGATAGGAGGAGAGGGGCAGAACTACGCCGCATCTGCTGAGACTCGGGAAATAACATGGGGAAGACTACTTCAAGAGGGAGTAACTGAAGGAAGAAAGGGAAAAATCGGCAGGGAGGGAGAAGACTATTCCCACTTACATACTCGACGAAGGGGGGGAACTTCGGGAAAAGAAAAGGAAATCCTGGAACCAGACTGAAATAGAAGAGGAATGAGGAATGCCAAGAAAAAGAAAAAAGACAAGAAAGGTTCTCGGCGGCGTGACGTACTTCACTGTCGAACGTTAACAAGAAAGAACACGAAGGATCGAAAGGTCAAAAAACAAAAAGACATTCTGTTAGTCTGAAAGAAGAGGGGACGTCAGAGGGTGCCGAACAGAAAAGGTCCTCGGAAAAAAAGCATGGCGAGAGGGGGGGAGGAAAGAACAATAGGGACTTCAAATGATAAGAAGAAGAGAAAAAAGAAAGGATCGCGCTCGTCAAGGGGAAAGAACGTAGGAAAAGGAGACACAAACCAGGTCGACGGCCCTGTCAAGCCTGGAGGAGGCGGGAGGGACCTCCCGGGTTGAAAAACAGGCTTGAGAGGAGAGTCAAAAAAGGGAGACCGCATCGCGAAA
>Ga0179593_1424287_pt1 | contig 14606 bp, 16 predicted proteins | sample CZODoug2_1_08_16_FD_185931 | JGI IMG/M metagenome (GOLD analysis project Ga0179593, IMG submission 185931) | Vadose zone soil fungal communities from Angelo Coast Range Reserve, California, USA - CZODoug2_1_08_16fungal (PacBio error correction) | ecosystem: Environmental > Terrestrial > Soil >...
AAAAAAAAAAAAAAAAAAAAATATGGAAGGGACTCTTTGGGAAAAAGGGCCTTGAGTCGAGGGAGGCACCTCGGAGAACGGGTCGTTCCGCTAGACCGGCAGTCCCAGTATCGACGCGGAAGGGGAAAGTTGGGCTGACGGAAGGGGGGGCGACAACTTCTAGCATGCCAAACTGGTTACTGTCGGAATCAAAGCAAGGAAGGATGAAAAGGCCTAATCTTGAAAAAATCTCCAGGAATGGGTACGCTCGCCCGCCCGCAAAACCAAGCCGTGCTCAACACTGGACTTCTGGCCAATACCAGGTACGGTCAGGGGGAGTTGGAAAAAGGGAGCAAGAAATCCCAACTTCTTCCTCACGACGGTGGTAGGGGGCAAAAAAAAAAAGCGAACGGATTGGACCTGTTGCGCCACCGGGGCCCGGGGCGGGGACCCGCGTTTGCTCAGAGGCGCGGCAAGAAAGCGGGCCAGCCAACATTTCGACATTGTAAAGACAATTCCTGAGCTGGGGTTCATCGCACGACTGTTTGTCGACGTCGAACCTTGGTTCTTGTGAACGCTCAACGAGTGTTGGGGGAATAACACTGTCCGCGGTCTTCCTATCCGTGAACGGAGGACCGCCGGGCGTCGACAAGCATGAAACAGGAAGAAGTAAATGGTAAAGGGGGGAAGGGGGTTACTGGGGGGAAAGGGCTGTAAGCCGAAAGGTTAATGCCTCGTCGCTCGACCAGGTTGCTCCAAAGAAGAGGATAAACAAGAAGGGATCGGTGTCCTGGTGACGGTGAACTGTAACTTATAGACAGAACGCAGAAGAAAAGGTTATACCCTACCATCGGATGTGAATAACGAGGGGTACTATTTACAGTTGAAGTACAGAGTGAACGTTGACAATGTTACAGAGGGGGAGGGAAGAATTACTCTCACAGTGTCGAGTCGTTGGGGAGGTACATCTTCCTACCGAGAATCTCATCAAGGTGAACTTGTCAACGACTTGAACGAAGGCAACATCGAAAAAAAAATTTTGGGAGGGGAGAGGCCTCAATGACCGCCCCGCGGTCGCGAAGGACATTTAATCTCGCCAAGGTAAGCGCAATCAAGTAGGGTATGGGGAGGGGGGGAAGAGGGAAAAAGTGTCGAAAAAAGATGGGGGTTGCGTCCGCGTGCTTCGTTGTAAAAAGAGGACCTAAATATCTGGACCAGGAAACAGTCTCAAGGGGTAGGAGCAGTCTTTCCTTCCCGGGGTTATTACACGCATTTCCCATAGCGGTAGTGAAGGGTTCAGCTACCTAGTATGTCTTAGAAAAAACGCTTTATCTACGGTTAGATTGTGGAAATAGGAAGGGGGGGGGCACTGGGGATGTGGGTATCGAAATGTTCTCCTCTTAAAAGAGGGAGAGAGGTAGTCATCCTTTCCACGTAGGACTGTCCTCATATAGTGCCTCCTCAACAAGATCGGGCCCGCCTGGCGGGAACGGAACTGGATCGGAAGAAGTATCCGAAAAAAGAAGGGGGGAAAAGCTGAAAAAAGGCTTGTCATCGGTAAAATCTAAAGACATCCAACGTGGCGCAACGTAGTCTAAACTCAGTCAACAAAAGATCTGGGGCCTGACTGGGGGGGGAACAAGAAGTCCAATATAAACTACAGTCTCGCTTTCCAGTCGACCGTCGGGCGGCAAGCTGCGGGAGTGCAAGGGGGGGGGGGGGGGGGGGGGGGGGGGGGGGGGGGGGGGGGGGGGGGGGGGGGGGGGGGGGGGGTGGTGGGGGGGGGGGGGGGGGGGGGGGGGGGGGTTGGGGGGGGGGGTGTGTGGTGGTGCAGGGTGTTGTGGGGGGGGGGGGGGGGGGGGGGTGGTGGAGGGGGGGGGGGGGGGTGGGGGGGGGGGTTTTTTGGGGGGGGGGTGTGGGATTGGGGTGGGGGGGCCGAAAAAAAAGAAAGGGCAGGGGACAAACTAACTAGGTAAGGGGCGTGGAGAGCGGATCGACGACGGGAAAAGGGCGAGTGACCAGAGGGGATTTTGTGGGGTGGGTGTGTGCCAGCAGGACAGCGTGGCGGCTGCAGAAATTTGCCCAAGGGAGGGGAGGGGAGAGAAAAAGAAGTAGAGATATCAAAACGCTTCAAGTCATCCTGAGGTACGTCGACCCGGTGCACGCTGAAACCCTTGTCGTGGGGGGGGGGGCCGAAAAGAGAGACTAGAAAAGAAGAGACGGATTCTGACATGGTGGGTCTGGTCAGGAACGAGCTTTACAGCGGCATCGATAGCGGAAAGTTGGCGTCTAGGTCGCTAAAATCGGGACCAGGAGAAATTTAAAGAGGGGGTACACTTCTTTTACCCACTTTTGAGCGTAGTAGGTCTACAACCGATGGGGGGGGGGGGGGGGGGGCTATCGCTCTCTATGTGTGAAGTCTGGTGTCGAGGGGCCTGGGGGAGGTCGGGGGGACGAAGAGCTTCGGTGAAATGGTGTGGGGGTGGGAGACAAACTACACGTTACAACTTTCTTTTGGGAGGGATGTTGGAAAGTATCTAGGGGAGGGCTCTTCCTTCCAAAACGAAAGTTCGTCTCTAACAGTTTACTTGGTTTCTTCAATTTCTCCGGTGGCCGGAATCCTTTCGGTCTGAGAAAATAAAAGTTTATTAAAAGCCGGAGTAAGGGAGGGGGTGGGCAGGAAGTGTGTAGAAAGAAATCGTATGACGGATTCCCAGAATAAGTTAAAAACACGGCTAGGATGGTGAATCAAAAGAAAAGGGGGGGGTTGCGTTGGTTTCTTCTAGAAAGAGGGGGGGCAAAAGGGAGACGGGCAAGTTCAAAGAGCTTAAAAGGGTAACGTCGCAAACCAAAAGGGTCAATCATTTATACCAGGGAATATACAGGCATGAGTAAAAGCCTCGACGTAGATCGGCTGCTAGAAAATCTTACGAGTCTAGCTCAGAGGATTAGTCAAAGTCAGATGTACGTAGCGGAAAAAGAGGACCAGGCGGAAGGGTGGTGGGAAAAAAAAAGAGGGGGAGTCCCGGAAGGTCGCTTTAATTACGAACCAGTCGGGGTTCACGGAAGAGAGGATGTAGTTTGCGCCGAACGGGACCGGGGGGGGAAAACGCATTGAGGAAGAGAAAAAAAACAACAACGGAGGGGGGGAGGGGAGGAAAAAGAGAAAAGAAAAGAGAGGCTTGGTAATAAAATTCGGGCAGAAGAAAAGAAGAGGGAACGTTTCAACAAGCTATTTCGGTCGAAACAACGCACTTCAGTATAATAGAAGGGGAGGTCACACCCTACCAACTGACAGATTGGAGAGAAAGGTGGATCGTCAGGGCATAAATAGAATGTCGCTACACAAGAGAGCATCAAAAGATCAAGGAATTAGAGACGATCTCTGAGGTCAAATTTATTCCTCACTGAGGGGAGGTCATAGGGCACTCGAAAAATTCGCTAAGTGATTTATAAATCTGAAGAAAACGGATGAGCCGAGAAAAACAAAAGAAATTTTTTGAACACAATGTGAGAAAAAATCCGAGGCTCAGTGTGTATTCTTACGGGGAAGAAGCTACCAAGGGCTTGGTCGACAAATAATGCGGAAGCGGCAAAGGGGGATCCCTCACTGGGAGGCCACTACAAGTGTAGCCAGGGCGGGAGGAAAATAGAACAGGCCCACAACTTGGCCCCAAAGAACAGGGGGGGAGCGACGAGGGGCGAAGGGGCGCTCCAGAGATGGAAAAAAACGACCGTGCACCTCCGTACGAGGCAGTGGTGGTGGGGAGGGGGCCGGTGCAGCCGAAGGGGGGAGAGTCAAATCAAAAAAAAAACGAAATGAGAAAACGACACGGACCGACCTCTGCAGCCTATCGCCGAGCGTTTTTCGACTACCGCCTAGAAAAACCGTGGGGGGAGACCCTAATTGGCAGCAAAAAAGGTTCTGCGTGGCGGAAATCGACTAAAAGGGAGGGATCTATGCTCCTGAAGGTCGGCATCCACTAACCAAGGCAGGCTCTGTAACGTCTTGCTCGGCTCTGGCACATGGGAAGGGAAAGGGGGGTCAATATGTTCAAAGGGTCGCCGGACGGGATACGAGAGGGGATAGCGAGAGGGTGCGGTCTCTACAAGAGACACGGGGGGGGAAGAATGAGAAGGGGCTAGCCAAATTCGGCAGGGTGGCAAAAACAAAAACCCTGTCCGCCCAGATGGAAACGGGAGGGGAAACGGGACGTAAAGAGAAATCGAGACCATCTTGGCACAGTCGAGCATCAGATGAAAGGGTCAAAAGCCCCCGGCATCACTCCTATTGGACGGATACGGGAGGGCTAATCAAATGGGAAAGGGAGAAAGGGGAGACGTTCGGAACAGAAAGCGAACGTTACGAAGGCACACGACGTGAAGCTCATTCCGGGGATGGTCGGAGGGGAAGCTTCAATCCGGAATACTTTTCTCTTGAACCGACGGGTGGCTTCATGCAAAGTTTGCACGGCCCGCCATGGCGGGCCAGAAAGGTTTTGATGAAACCGAGGGGGGGGAGGGGGAGGAATGTATTCCCCGTTGCAGACGACAGATTAAATTGCGCGGTGGGAAAAGGGCGACTGAAGCCGGGGGGGGGAACTATAACTCCACAGCGAAAGACTCTCCACCAATCTAACTCGTCGGAGCAGGGTAGACGACTAGGGAGGAGCCAATCCAATGTTTGACGGGGGGAGTTTGGGGGGCAGAAAAAAATGTCAGCCGGAAAACTGCGAACTGTAAGTTGTAAGTCAAATCGCTCGACTTCTGCCTCTTTAGCAGGAAACGATGGGGGAGAAGGGGGAGACGTTTTTTGTCAAGAAAAATTACTCTGAGAAACTCGAGCCTATCGATTAAAGGCAATCCAATGTAATCGCTCCAGAGGAGGTTGTGTAAGCATATAAAACACAGTTGGCTGGTCTTAGGTGTGGGCTAAGGGGGGAATTTGGGCGGAGTCGAAATTTTGAGAGGTATCAGTTCCCGAGACGAGAATGAGCGCCAATCTCTCACGTTTCTCTTTGAAAACGGGAGGTAATACTTCTCGAAACGGACATCACCCGACCCGAAACGAGGACATAAGGTATATGACGGTTCTTTCAAACATCGAGCGGAGCCAGGGGGGATCAAAGGGGAAGGGGGGCAGTTTCTGGCCTCATAATGGGGGCACATGGTCGGTCCGCAGCCGGGGCGCAAGAAGAAAAAGGGGTACAGACGGGTCATCATTTTTGATCCCAAGGTGCGAGGAAAAAGAACATCTCTGGATTAATCCTGGGCGGATAAACTAATCCGAAACCGGCCCCTTGATCTCTCAGACCCAATAGAGTGAAACGGGGAGTGGAGGCATCTGAAGGGGCGAAAATCACAGGAATTCTCTAGCGAATCGAGAAGAGGGACGGTGTTCTTGGGGAAAGAACTAAAAAGAAGGAGGAACGTCAAAATAAAAAAAACAAGGGACTCAGTCGAACCAGTCCGATACCCGGATCAGCACGCACGCAACGAAGGGACTCGGGAAAAACCTTTGTCAGGGGGGGGGGGGAACTATTTGGCGGGGAAAGGGACAATCTCCGCAGCGCGTCGGAGCGTTGGACGGGCAGGCTGGTGTGGCGCTGTCCTTTCATTCCGGGACTGGCGGGAGGAAAACTCTTCGTAGGGGTAACATCCACTATTTCGTCGCCTTTGTGATCATTCAACAAAGCCAAAAAAAAGAGAAGAATGGGAGGTGGAAAGAGAAAGTCTCGTTGTGAAAGAATGCGTGGGGGGTGGGGGGGGGGGGGAGGGGTGGGCGAGAGTGAACCAACGGGCATATTCGAGACGACGTCGTTCATGGGCCCTGGGGCGATCTCCGACGTAAAAAAAAACAAAGGGAAGGGGGGGAAAATATTGGGGGGAGTCGGAGGGGGGAAGGCAACCGTGATCGGCGGCTATAAAGAGGACATCGTAGCAAGTGGTCCGGAGTTAGCGGAAGACCCATCTTCTCAACTAGGGGTCTACCCCAAGAAGCGGAACGCCATTCCTGCGGGGGATATCTAACAGGAGTATAATAGGAACAAAAAAAACCGTGTAGGAGGAGGATGAGAGGGGGATAGGGAGTTAGCAGACGGGGGACGCTTCAGGGGTCTTTATCGGATGAAGGGGGGCACATCTGAAGCTTTGTCGGGTCCCTAGAAGGAATGAAAAAGTGAGAAATGAGGTCCAGAGGGAGTTATCCGTTGTTAAGAAGGGCAAGGTTGATACAACCGGAAGGACGTTCAGTTTCGCCATTGAAAAAGTGGGGGAGGGGAGGGAGGAATCGTAAAGGTAATTCATTAACAGACAAATCGGTGGGCCCTCTAAGGACCTTGTGAACTCACCTCAAGCCCAAAACGAAGGGATCAAACGATAGTCCGGTACACCGGCCTCAGTCCGTATGGTTCTGTAAGCTTTTAGCCACTGGAGTTGGTGGATTAATCAATCCCACGAGAGTTTTCCTTAAACCTCTCGGAGGCAGAGAGGCAAAAATAAAAGCCGGAAGCCCTTCGCCAGCGCAAAAGGGGGGCTAGACTCAGAAAACCGGCGGGGCCGACTCCAAGGTGTCGCCTGCAAAAATCTTGTTCCTGGTCCACCTGGAGATCAAGGGTCTAATCCCTGGGGGGTTCAAACTACGGTGCCTAGGAATATAGAGGGTCATCGCACGGATGTTCGACGTCGACTTTTCTTGGGGGGGGGGGGGGGGAAAAAAACGCTTTGGCATGTAGGGGCAAGACCTTCCAGCTGGGGGTCTGTCTATCTAGAGAATACTGACCCCCGCGTCGACACGACGATGCGACACTCGGATTTGAAGAGAAGGGGAATTACAATATCCTGGGTGAGATTGGATCGAGCTGGGGAGCGAGGGCCCATGTGTGAAGCCGCGCTGTTGTCGGGGAAGGGGAACACCGTGGGGAGACAAACTGGGAAAAGTTCCTTCATGGAGCCAAGATGCGAGGGCCAAGCGCGGGACAAAGTAACTGTGGAGGCCGGCAGAGTAACCGAAAGCCCTAAAAAGCACGTGATAAAACCATTCTTGCATCTGACATAAGAGGGTAAAGAACATACTAATAGGACAACGGCCATCAGTGTAATTGACAGGGGCAGGAGGAACAGGTTAAGGGCCTACCGAAAGTGAGACGAGAGTTAAAGGAGCGGGCCTAAAACCGAAAATACGCTCATCAAAGGGACTTTTGCTGCGAGCCTCGGGGGCCAGTCGAAACATCATAACAAAACCCAAACACCTTTGAAAAGGACGAGCACCCCGCCGCGAGGGAGAAAGGGAGGGCACCGTTCGAAAAGGTCGGCGCATCTTTTCAGACGAGCCCGACTCCAAATGCGCGCGACAGCACTGCCTGGGACAAAGCTGAAGAGGCTAGCTAGGGCGGAAAAGCAACCTATATCGACAATCTGGCCGAGGTCCGCCCGGTATGACACTGTAAGAACAAATTTATTTGGAAGCTAGCAAGATCATCTCGCTGGCCACCCCCGAAGGGGGACGAGTTCGGTGGGGACTCAGGGGGATCGACGTGGGGGGGGGGAGCTTGGTACCAGGGTCATTACGATCTTTCCCAAGGAAGGAGTGGGGGGTAGGTCTTCGAGGTAGTCCGGAAAGCAAGCAAGGGTAATCCTCAACAGAGCTGTGCCGTCTGCCTTTCGAAAACGGGGAAAACACCGGAGTTATAGAATTTAAGACCACGGGGGGGAACAACGCCGTCTTTTAATGTGGAGCGGGGTCTAAACATCCATCCTTCAGGCGTTAACAGTCTTCTCCACTTAAATGCCTGTAACTGGGGAGTCGCAAAGGGGGGGAAAATGGGATTTGAACAGACCACTCGTCTATCATCCATCGGTACCAGAAGTAACCTCTGGTCGGTGAAATGAGTCTCACTTTTGAGAACCAGGAAGAATTCTTTTCCATACGTGAACTCTTCAAGGTAGGGGGTAGATCGTGCTCGAAAAACGTTGAACCTGTCCTAGAACATCGGGAGGCGGGGGGGGGGGGTTCAAACCGAGGCTGACGCGGGAACCAGCGCATTCTGGTAAAGTCAGGAGGGGGTTCGAAAAATTCAGATGAACGCCGCTATATTAGTTCCTGGGGACGGTCGGAGGGGAACAAGGATTTTCCCCGCGCGCAAATGGGTACCAGTTGTCATAGCAATAGAAGAATAGCGCGGGTCTTCAAAAAGGTCATCAGGACGGGCAGAGGAAAGAGGGGGAGGGGTGGGGTCGATTTAATCCCCTTGCAGTCACCTTTAGGGGGGCGTGAATAGTTGGCGGGAAAACCACGTTGTCGTGTCCGACAACCGATCTGTAGATCGGGGGCAGGCAAGGTTGGGTCAGTCCTGTGGATACATCGTGAGGTGGAGAATTACTACGACGAAGCGAGCGCAAGCGACAAATGCTTACGTAATGGCTGGGGCGGTCGGTAACCAAGCTCTCTGATCGAAAGGATGAAAGAGAGGCTGAAGATACCTAATAGGAGGGGTCAAAAAGGGTTTTCGTCCGGACGCGCATAGTCCTGAACAAGAAAGTGGGGATTCTCAGGTGGATCGGAGGGCTGTGCAGGATTTTTAAAAAACAATCGATGCGGGGATTCCCTTAAGAGGGGCCACACTTAGACTCTTTTGGGTCACCAAGCACAACAAGTTGGGAAGGGTGTGGAGGGAGTGCTTCAAACTCTCTTCAAGGGGTGAAACGCTATTGATACTTCTGCCGCAGGATGTTGGGGCGTTGAGTGGCTGTGAGGGGGTTATCTTAGTAAAATTCGGCACTGCCTGGTCCGCCTGCTCTGCGAGGGGTTCTAGTAGGGATGGTCGATGTGTTTAGCGAGACGATGTCGCGCAGATCCGAATAAGGGGAGATACCATAGGAGGGGGTCGGAAAGCGGACTTGAGGACCCTGGCCTGCATTCAGACGACCCTAATTTTCACGAGATCAGCACTTCGTATGGATAAGCCGAGAGCCGAGGGGTGAGGGGGACGCATCCTCGAACAACCACAAGGAGGAAAGGAAGTAGTCTGGCCTGCACTTAGGCAAAAAGCAGAGATATCCAACAAAGGGCAATGTGTGGTATTCAGCCCTCGAAAGAACGAGCTTCAACCGCACGTCCATGGGGGAATGTCGGGGAGACCCTAAACAGAAGAGATCGACTACGATATATCATCCTCGGGATCACGCTGGCACTCTTCGACCGGGAGGTGAAGTCGTGTCCCCTCGCAACCAGCCCAGTGAGTCCCTCTGGGCACGAGTAGGCAGGCTACAGGGTCTTTTATTCCCTGGAAGGGGTCGCGCTGTCGCTCGTAAAACAAGAGCAGGCACCTCTTTGGTTTTGACGTGCACAACTAAAGATGAGGTGTGTTACTTCGGCCGGGGATCGTCATCCGATTTTCTGTTTCTCCAGATAATGCTCAAAAGTCGTCAAGCACGGGGGGGTTTTGTGTGACCTCCAGTGATGTTCCGCCGAAAACGGGCGTAGTGCACCTTACGAACAGTGTACCCGGAACTAATGAGTACGCCTCTCTATGGGGGGAATCTGGCCATCGAGAGGAAACGAAGCACCCCATCTTCGAAAGAGTCGTGTGCGATTTAGCCTAGAGTCGTATAGGGGGAAGGCATAAAAAGAGGAAACGACCTAACGTCTTAAGGACGAATCGCCGATGGAGGGGGGTCTACTCCACTATTTTTAAAGAAGGTTAAGACGCCAGGGGGGCTCTGTAGGTTCGAGAACTAGGCCCCCCGTCTATCGATAAAAGTAGGGGAGGCGAGGCTAAAGGTCGATACGCGAGGGGTCATTCGGAAGCTTGACCGGGGGAAGGAAAAGGGGTACCGGGATGTCACAGGGTTCACAAGTCACTTCCTACTCGGCGGATTGCGAAATGACGTCGTAAAGCTACCTTTTGACGCACGTAGTTGGTACGAACATAAAAAAAGATTGACTGCGTGAAAAAAAAACCCCCACTTCAGGACCGTGATCAGCGGCAGGGGGGTCACGTCGTAGAATCGACAAAAGATGGCAAGAATGAGAGAACAGGATTAAGGGTCGGCAAGCCTGAGCTCAGCAGATTTGTACCTCGGGATCCGGGAAAGGAAGTCGACGCTGGAAAGGTGCCCATGGTCCAGTAGAAGCTGCTCGGAGTGGCCGACGTTAGCACTGCCTTCCTGGATTCTGGAAGGGTGCAAAGAAAGATGCAGACGGGTAGAGGTCACACTTTTCTGATCGGCTTCATCACTATGTCGGCAGAAAGGGGGGGGAGGGAAAATTTATTTAAGAAGTACCTCGGGAAGTTCGAAGGAGTCACAGGCTATACTCCACCAAATCTGAATGAGAGTGGCGGGGGAAAAGTGCTATCTCTAACAGCGAGCCCCGTCGCACCCCTCCCCCTGCGAGGAAAAATCAAAAGAGTGCGGGAGGGAGCGAAATTCGGCATCGGCAAGCCAGTGGGGCGGACTCGTTTCGTGCAGCAACGAGGAAGATGATCGCGGAGCGCGGGGGGGGCGGGGTCCTCCAGAATCGTCCTTCTGAAGTGGTCCATGCAGCTAATGGGGAGAGGAATGTGGGTCAGGCCCATGGCCCGTCGAACGCGCGCCGACGCTGTGAGTCTTTCACTCCTCGGAGGAACGGAGGAAGGACGGGGGAGGGAGAGGACACAGGTGGGGGGGGTAGGAGGTTTCTGAACTCGGCCCCGGAACGCGGCGACAAGTTCCCGTGTTTCAGAGTCGTTTCGGCAAGAAAACGAAGGGACCGAGAAAAAAAGGACACTGGTAGACGGGCATTCCGACGTCGCGAAACCGGGAAAAAACCTCGTAAATCGGCTGGACGACAACAATGACGGTGTTAGGGTCAACATCGGGGGGGGGGGTATGTGGAATCCTAGGGGTTCGGGTCACGAAAGGAAAAAAAAGGGAACTGGCGTCCCCGCCCGGCGGACTCCGACGACGCGCATACGCATAAGCAAAAAACGGGCGTCAGGGAGGAACCACACGGAGGGCTTTCATCCAAATGAGGCTTCCAGTGATCCTAACCTGGCACCCTTTTCTAATCAAAGAAAAAAAGAGAGGCAAAAGAGGGGGAGGGGACAGGGGACATCGGACAGTTCGACCCAGTACAAAGGTTCCGACGAATCGGAAGACCGACTTTTTCGTGAACATCAGGGAGGCGCAGAGACAAAAAGAACAAGTTCGAAGTTGAACCCTTCGTTAGAATTAATCTAATATAATCTAGGCTTCATCGCTTGGGCAATGCGGCGAAAGGGGGGAACAGTTGGATTGACGGGACAATCATTACGCGCAGCGGCGTCGCCACGCGGGAAAGGGATTTCTCTTTGGCCGCAGTGAGTTACGGAGGGCGGAGACGCTATCGGGAGGGGGGGAAAGGGAAGGGTGGAAAGGAGGTCGCTTGTTCAAAACAAGCGAACAAACGAGAGCCGTGTGACGCGTCTGCAGGGGGGGAGGAAACGGGAAGGGGGTTGGGCTTTTAGGCACCCAGGCATGGAGGCGTTTGGTCCTGCGAAGTGGAACTAAAGACGACCGTAAACCCGTATCAAGATTTTACTTCCGGACGGTGGCAACAACCGGGAATCCACCCAAGGGAGGACAGACGCGAAGCATTAGGCAGTGGGATTGGTTTAGAGGGGAAAAGAAAAAAAACCTCGTTCGCCGAAACTAAACACTACCTCATGCAAGGGGGGAAAAACGATAGAAAAAAGCGGGGATCAGAGAAACAACAACAACTTATGATATAACAGATATATATGATCGAAGATTGATGAGCTCGACCACCCTGTCTTTTCGGTAGCAAGAGGGGATAGGGGGCGTAAAAAAAAAAGAAACTCACTTCATTCCAAGTAATTCTTCGCGGAGTAGCCGTGGGGTCTGACGGGCAAATGTGGAAAGAAAGGACTGGAAAAAGGGCGTGACGCCCATGAGCATGGGTCGAGCGGGGGGAAAAAAAAGGAAAAAACTACTGCGGTCTGTCGCACATGCTACTGCGCTGGCGGAGGAAAAACACAGCATCGGGATCAGCCAGGAAGAGAAGGTGCGCAGCGCAACCGCAGCCCACCACCCGTCTAAAAAACGAGAAGGTTCATTTCCCCGGCCTCCCTTGTCCGGAGGAGGAAGGAGGCGCCGAACTAACACGGGCGGGGACAGTCCCCGGCGTCGCCGAACGACGGAATCCCGCGCCAAGGCGAAACCGGAAACCTCCTGAACAGTTGGCCCGCACGAGGAGACCAAAGGCAGGCAGGGAAAGACAAGGATAAAGTAGGCAAATACCGTAAGTCGCTGGAACGCAGTCGAGATGATCTTCCGGGTTGTCGAGGAAGGGGGAAAAAGAGGGTGGATTTGACAGAGTCTCGTCATTTTTGGGGAGAACACTGACGAGTCTTCGGCGATCGCCGTGAGGAAGTCAAACTGACCCGGGGACACGCGTGCCGAAGAATGCAGAGTCAAGTTTGTTGCTGATGCACGGGTGGCCGGTGGCTCTATTCTGAAGGGGCCATTTGAGGAAGGGGAATCGGGGAGGGGTGGGTCAGAAGCGACAAGGTTGTCCAGAAATGACGTCTTCTCCCATTCGGCAGTTAGGCAAAGCGGCGGGGGCGAAATTTAACTGTGAAGGCTTCTAGGAACAAAGAACTCAGAAATGGGGAAAAAAATCAAAAAAGCTCAGGGCAGATGTTGAAGCCTATGGAATATTTATTGGGCGTCCACAGTGTGGGGGCCAAAGCCTATTTTCGTTCGAGAGTTCGAAGAAGTGAACCGGAAAAAAGGGTAAGATGGGGAGGGGAGGGAACTGAGCTGGGCCGGGGGGATACGAGAAAGAAACTGCACTTGTCGCGCCGCCCCTCCTTGTCCGAGTTACAAAGATCAAAGGGAAAAAGGGGGGCTTGAGGAGCCGTCATCCCTTCTCTGAATTATCTAGCACATTGACAGCCGCTCGGCGCGTTCGACGTACAATACTAGACGGGGAAAAAAACCAGGAGCTGCGAAGGAGGGGGCGGTAAGGGTATCTTTCTAATTCTATCATCGACCAGGACAACCTGCGCGAAGAAACATCTCCGTTGTCTTGAGGTTGATGAGGGGGCAGCCTCCCACTTAGTTTCCTCTCTCAGGTCGCTGCTCTATCCCCGCACGTTTAGGTACGTGGCGAGTGGATTGGGTGAGAGAAGTTTTGCCCCCCCCTGTTCGGGACGAGCAGGAGGGGCAAACGGTTCCTTCAAGTCGGGGTGGGGGTTGACGGTAGGAGAAGGGGGGGACTCCGTCAGAATGTCCAAAGAGATTCATCCTCACAAGATCGGCTTCGACCGACCGTCTTCCTTCAACCGCGCTTAATCCGGACCACAAAAGTAAGCAGACTCACTTCTAGGGCGTCGGCAAACAGACTCCCGAGGAGGCTCAACGCGTTCCGAAGTCGAAAAGATCCTGGGGGAAGGTCGGAAAGGGGGGGGGGGAGCAAACGAGGGGATGATCTATCACACGGATCACCGATCTCTGGCTTATGAGACAGGGGGGGAATAAAAAACCTAAGCAGATTTCCCGAATCGGCCGGCAAAAAAAAAAAAAAAAAAAAGTCGGTTTCGACGTCTCGACTACGTGGAAAAAGGCATGGAGAATCGGGGTGGACAGGGTGTGTGGGTGCACGCCGGACATGCTTCTACCAGCTCATGCCAAGGGTCTCTGTGACGGCGAACGCAGGGGTTCAGAAATAGAAAAGTCGTCTTTCGGGTCCAGGTCAGGGGGAGTAACCCAGGGGAAAGGGAAACAAGTTTCCGGGAACGTGTGCAGGCCGCGCAAAAGAAGAAGCGCGTAGCCGACATGTGGTAGAAGTAGGCGTCTCTAGGGGAGAAGGACGTGTCGGCAGGGGGTCGCTACCAACGCTCAACCGGCGGGCGGGGCACTTGGGCCGTGATCGGCGTAGGGTCAGAAAAAAGGATAGGCAAATCAGGGGGAGGGAAGATGTGTTTCGTGGGGGGAGAAGCAGGGATGCCAGGTTCGATTACGACGAGAAGAGGGGGTGCGCATAGCCAACGACAGACGGAACTGCGGGGGTCTTTCGTGTCCGAGGGGCGCAGGGGGGGAAGGGAAAAATACACGACGGGCTCCGACTACGGTTCTTTCGGGGTGCAGGGGGCATGGTTACTAAAGAACGTTCGGGGCAGGGGGGAGAGGGAAAGGGTGGGAGTCGGAAGACAGGCGGTATCGGCTGATCAGTATTTGGAGACAAAAGACTCGGAGTGATTCCCCTTCAGAGTCCGGACCTCGGATGGAAGACATGAGAAAGGACACAAAAAAGGGTTCGTTTTGTTCGAGCGAAAAGCGCGGTAGGTGGCCTCTACACCAAGTTACGGGGAGAAGGCCAGGAGGGGGGGGGAACAAGATTTCTCCCTTGAAATTTCGGGCCGGCAAGACGGCTCGACACTTGGAGGGGTGGAGATCGAGGAGGGAGAGAAAGGGGGAGGGATTGGACTTCTTCTAAAGCCGGTAACCGATCCATCGGTCCGTTTTCGTCCTCGTGTCTCGACTGGAAAGGAAGAGGGGGTAATTACGGACCCGACCAGACGGGGGGGGCACAAAAAGATCTCTTGCTTATGATGGAATCCTGCAAAAAAGGTGTGGAAAGCAAG
>Ga0179593_1453508_pt1 | contig 14606 bp, 17 predicted proteins | sample CZODoug2_1_08_16_FD_185931 | JGI IMG/M metagenome (GOLD analysis project Ga0179593, IMG submission 185931) | Vadose zone soil fungal communities from Angelo Coast Range Reserve, California, USA - CZODoug2_1_08_16fungal (PacBio error correction) | ecosystem: Environmental > Terrestrial > Soil >...
TCCTCCGGAAGGTGTCCGGGGAAAAAGGCGAACAGATATTTAAGCAGAAAAAAAGGGGAGTGTAGTCCTCTTCAAACGTTCGGTGCCGCGAAGCAGGTAAACATGGGAAAAGCCCCGGGAAGGGCACGAAAAGGGGTGGTTGTTTTGGTGGGAGCTAGCCGGATGGGTGGGCATTTAAGAAGAAACCAATCGGTGCAAATAAGACACACAGGCCATCGAAGAGAGATGCAGTTGGCAAAGGGTGAAAGAACAAAACGGACCGACGGTTAAACGTAAAGAGGCGTAGTCGGCCGGGGACAGGCCAGCCATAACCATACGGGCCGAGGGACTAGAAACACCCGCGTTGACCCAAGGGGGGGATGCGGAGTTGAGAAGGGCAAACCGGAACCGTGATTGGGGGTAAAAACGCCAGTGCCGGGCCAGGTGCCAGGGAACAGGCGCAAAATAAAACGCGGGAAAAGTAATTGAGAACGATACGAAAACGGTGGGCAAAGAAAAGAAAAACATGGAGAAGGTGGAGTTTCCACTATGTGGGTATCTGCAAAAAGGGTGTGCCGAGACTTCAGGCCGTGTGGGTCAAGCCCAACAACTGAATCCGAATAACCAATCAAGGGTAAAACAGAACATGGGTAGAGGTTGTTTTAAGGGGAAAATGGGCGAACGGGTTGAAAGGGAGAGCGATCAGATACAAAGTGCGGCGAGAAATGGAGAACTGCCATGGTCGGGGTACCCCACAAAAATGAAAAAGGGTAGGGCTGGGAGGAAGCTCGCGTGCAGTAGGGGGGAACCCGGTGTGCGTCTCGGACACAACACGAGACCACGCGGAAAAAGGCATGCGCCTCCTCGGACCGAGGGAGCCGGCCGGCTAAACACGGCCCCAACCCGGCAATAAATAAAGGGGGGAAAATGAAACTACCTTTAGCAACCGCCAAACGTGGTGAAATAAGAGGACCAATCATGGAAATCGAAAAAAAGTGGAACTTTACGGACAGCCAGGCCGCGGAAAGAGAAACAGCATCAACACTGAAGACACGATCTGGTCATCTAGAGTCGGTTATCAGTCGAATCGTTGGAAAGGAAAACGTGACCGTAACTCGAACGCTTGCAAAAAACACCACAGGAAGATGGAAGAGCCGAGTTCCGCACACAGCGCCTCGCTAAGGCGCGCCTTCGCCACGGAAAAAACGGTCGTCAAGGCGGAGGGGTAGGAAGGGGAAAAAAGTCTCCGGCGAGGTGGAGTGGGGAAATGGGGAGTACATGATAAAAGCATTTGATACGAACGCGGAGGCAAACAATGTGCAAAAAGTAACAAATAGAGGGGCGACGGTAAGCATGGAACTATACCCACGTGAGTGAGTGATGGAGAGGTATACTGCCACTGAGCCGTATCTTCCGACCAAAGTCAAGCGTTGCTGGACGGCTACCGTATAGGAGAACAAAGGTGAAAGGAGAAGTAAGCCCCATCAAAACCAGCTATCCAGGGAGGCACCCCGAGTCAGTTGTCTCGCATCTGACCGCCGGGGACAAACTTATCTGGGAAAACGGCAGTGGTGGCCGTAAAACCAAAAGAATATAGCGACGGGAGCGGGGAGAGGGCAGGTCTAAAGTCAAAGAAAAGGCCAGAAATGAAAAAGTACGAAACATCCCAAAAAAAAAAAAAATTGACCGAGCACGGAACAAAAAAAACTGAACGCCATGATGGCCCACTGGTGGCAAGAAACGATAAAAGAAGGGAACGAAAGTCATTCTTCGAAGCCAACAACAAGCCGGGGAACAACACGCAAACCATTGACAGGATCAGGTCCCGGGGGCTGAGGGGGGGGCCGAGCCATGGTGGGTTTAATAGACACGACTACAGAAATAGAAATGAAAAAGGATCTGCCTAACCGCACCATAAGGAAGGAGAGGGAGGGGGAGAGGGACAGTCGGCTCTTTGAGGGTGTGATACAAACCTTACTAAGAAACGGGAACGTAGCAATTAAACCTCAACAGAAGGGAAAGCGTCGGCGAGATGCCCGGGAAGGGGTAGGCGAGGGGTGGTGCTAAATCACATGGGGGAAAAGAAAGAGAGGTGGGCAAAAGGATTAAATCAGCTTTGCGCTGACGGGGGAAACCACTAGCAACGGGAGGGTTTGGTGCAATAATTCAAGATCAGGAGGGGGGGGGGGGGGAAGAGATATTACTCAGGCTTCCGCATGGCGGGACGGGGGGCAATAAAGGGGGCATGCGGTTCGTGAAAGGATCTTCCATCAAAGGGCCGAAAACGGAAGGGAGACCGGCAAAGTAATGGAAAAAACCGGAGGGAGGCACGACTGCCCCGTTCTAGGGGTTTGGGATTGAAAAACAAAGAAGGGAGGTGGGGCATAATGAAGGGTCCGGTTGCAACTGGTAATTTCAGGAACAGTACGCGAGGAAAACTGGGGGTTGCAGCGTCAAGCAGTTAAGAAAAAGGATATTACCACCGCCGAGAAAGAAGTGTGAAGATGGAAGGGGGGGTTCAAGGGGGCATTAGAAATGTTTCGGAAAGGCGGGGAAGAAACTGCAGAAGGAAATGGAACCGCGCCGAAGCGAACCAGATCATCCTAAAAGGCTACGGTGGAAACCGACATGCAATTAAGGCCGGGAAAGAAATGGGGGAGGCCGAAGATGGGGGGGGGGGGTGTATCGAGTCAATATGGCCGATTGGAAACAAGGGTCCTTATATTAAAAGCCGGCGAACGGCGTTCAAAAAGATGCAACACTCCGTCCGCAGTGGAACTGGTCTGCGGGTCGGCTTGAGGGAAAGGATAGGGGGAGTCTTGGGCATATCCCCTGATAAAGAAAAAAGACTCGTAAAAAAAAGAGGAGGGGGAAGGGTTATATGTTACGCCGTCCCGCACTACACAGGGCTCCAAAAGGTGGACGCCCGGAATAGTAAGGAAAAAAAAGGGGTGGTACCTCATAGCGACAATGAGCGCTGGGATGGGCCGGGCGAAGGGGGAAAAAACTGTGTCTGGCGGAAAAGGGGACAATCGCACGATTGGGGAAGTTAAATGAAAGAAGAAGACGGAGAAAACTACGCTAAACAAAATAAAAAGAAACGGGGAAAAGTTTGACCCGGTCCACTTACGGTGGAGGTAAATCCTCCGAATGGTTTGGACAACCTTCCCTCAGAAAAAGCACGAAGAAAAAAAGGGAAGGCAAAAAAGCATCTTTTTGGAGGAAATCTTGATCGAGGGAAGTTGCGGCTGGGGTGGGCCAACCAAGAAAAAGCGTTCCAAGCAAACTACAGAAACAAAGAGAACGCACTGCATCAGTGGTAACCCACAAAGAAGAGGGTTGCACCGGAAAAAATGCAGAGGACAAGAAGGGTTGAAAACGGTACAACCGAACCATGGCCTACGGAAAATCATCACCCTACCGTCAAGGGGAAGGGGGGAAAAGGACTCTACTTGAGAAAACCGTTGGAGGGGCCGAAGAAGATGAAAAAAAGGGGAAACGTTGGAAACGGATGTTTCCGCTGGGGAGATTAACATGGGGGCCCTTTCGAGCAAACATAAGAAATAATCTTCAGAAAAGCAAAAAGGCAGGGGAAAAAAACAGATTATGAAATAGGAGCCCTGGCCGAAACCAGAGTATCGCATCACTAGACGACGAGAGGTGACTCAAAAAGGAGACAGGAGGCCCAAGTTCGAAATACGGTTGAAGTTCCAACAGCCCTGCAAGGGGGGGGAAAGCAGTGCGGGAAATGACAGCAAAATGACTATTCTACACGAAACCAGCCCCGATGCAAAAGGACATTATTCCATGGAGAACCACATCACGGGGAAGAGAATAGAGGGAAGCTCTAACAACAAAAGGAAGGGAGAGAAAGATGCAAGGGGCTGGCGGCTTTTAGGGTGGGGGACCACAGAAATTGCCGGACAGCCGGGGGCCGCCGTGGTGAAGGAATGCTCAACAATGCAATGAAGGTTGCCACCTTACGCGTCTTCACACCTGAGCGGGGGCGAAGGGTCAAGTGGAGGAGGAAGGCAACTCGCACAATGGGCGGGAAATGATCCATGCCGACGTTTTAGAGAGTGCGTCCGGAAAAAGGAGTGTGAGAGAAATCGGGGGGAGGGAGGGTTCTTGAATGACGCCCCGACCGAAATATCGGCAGTCTTCCCACTCGTCCGTACAGGATTAGCAATTAACGTGGTGGAGGGAAGAAAACACGTAAAAGGGACATCCACGCGATAGAAAGGTGGTAAAAGTGAATTCCAGTCCCTGCGTAACCGTCAAAACACGGCTGGAACGGAAACAAGACCGAACCGGAGGTCTTTGAATGGGAAAAGAAACTGTAAGGAAAAAACACCCGATATTTGCCAAACTGGTTTGGATAGTCACCGAGGGAATGCTTTCAGTGCGGTAACTAGCCAGTGCATTGAGCAAGGACCCACGATGGGAAAAAATCAACGACTCGCGCGCGAAGATGAGGGGAAAACATGGTTTCCAAGCTCGGTAGCCAAATGGGTATTGAGGACGGGACAACAAACGTAGCAAAAAAGACACAACAGACCAGTACGTGAATGTTAAAAAACCGGAGGAGGGGGTTCCCCGTGGCGGAGCAAGCCACCACCAATCGTAGGACCCCCGTCAAAAAAAGGTTTGGGGGGAAAGGCGATCGAAATTGACCTAAAAAGAAAAAGGAATGGACCAGCAGTACTAACGAGAACATGAAAACAGGGAACACATGTCCGTCGACAACTGGGAAAAAAAGAAGAAGCCCTGCATGGGTGGGAACTGGGATCAAGAAGGTGCTGAAGGGGGGCCAAAAAAAAGGACGAAAAAGGGTGAGTAAGACCAAATAAGACCATATCCAACCGTGATCACGAGGGTGAAATTTGACACCGTGCCCTTGGCAAGGCCTCCGAAACCCAGAGACGGCAGAAAAAAATCCGATCACAAAAAACGTCGTCGAGTCTTTTGAAAAGACAGATGAAGGGGTCTTCTGCCGGAACCAACAAAAGGAGAGCCGGGGGAGGATAGGAACGTAGGCAAGTAAGGCCACAGTTCGTACGCGCAGTGAATAAACTCCCCGTGCAAGACACGAACCCACGTATCGTAGGGACATTACACATATTAAGGAACTTTGGACGCAGGAAGAACCTGGAAGCCCACGCTTGAGTCAGTGTGCTGGAAGCTAGGAACCGCTATGCGAAGAGTACGCGGGGCGGCAGAAAAATTTGGAGTTATATTCATTAGCTGCGGATCGAGGGGGGTGATCTCGCTAGGGTTGCAACAAGCCGAAGACTTCAAAGAATAGAATTGCCGTATCTGAGGCTCTCGGAGAATGATAGAAAGGCATCAATGGGCGAAAATCCATGGAACGGCAAAAAGGTAGTAGAGGAGCCAGGAAAAGCACGAGAAAGGAAAGGACGAGCGGTGGAGGAAGAGATCATAAAAAAAATGACATGGCGGAGAGAAAAGATACCGAAAAAAAATAAAGGGAAAACTAAAAAAACTGAAAAAGGGGAAATGGGGAAAAGGAATTGATGAAGGCCACCTCGCAAAAAAACACCCGGAACAACCCAACATCAAATGGGATTCGAACTTTGTTCTGTAACGTGGTGGGAAAAACCGGAAAACTGAACATCCCATCAAATATCAGAGAAAGAAAAAACGGAGGAGGGGAGAAAGATCGGCCAGTGGATGGGGCCGAAAAAGCAACAAACCCACTGGAAAGCACATAAACCTTTAAACAAGGAAAAAGGGGGGGTTTTTTGGGGGGGACCGCAGGGGGGGGGGGAAGGGCCAGATCACGCAAAGCTTTGGCCAAAACCATGGGAAAAAGTGTTTTTTTGCATAAAAACGGTTCGGGGGGCGGACGGAGGATTGGGCGGAAAATTTGGGGGGGATCTAGGGCCTCCCACCACCGAGACAAGTGAGCCAGTGGGGAGGGAAAGTACTTAACGCGGGAAGAGCGGGAGTGCAGAAGGGAGACGCAAAAATGAATGAAGGAGGAAAAAGTGCAACTGAATGAAGCGTGGAGGAAAATATAGCCGACTCGATTCAGGATGCCTGGGCGAAAAAAGAAGGAGGGGGGATGAACGCCACTAGGAATCAGATGGGGGACATTTGCCACATGGTTTCTGAACAAATTCAGCCCCCCCCCACCCCCACAAGGAATCACAAAAAGCACGGCAAAAACTGCAAGAACGAGAAATATCGGAGAAGCATCAATAACGGATACGGTGGACGGGAACAAAAGAGGGAAGGCAGAGAATGTTTTTGGGAAAAGCCACAAAGTTTCGATGGGTTGGGGCTGCAATCGCAGAAAGGGGAGAGGGGGCGTGCATTAAAGAGGCTCCGGCAAAAGGGGCAAGGCGCCAAAAGACTTCGTGAACAGCGAAGGAGCAAAATGTCCCGAAGGGAAAGCAAACATCACAAGAAGGTTCTACAGGGAGCGTATGACCACATAAAGGGCAGGGGGAAACGAAGTTGGAGGCAACGGTGAAACGTCCACCTACTTACAGTGATGGCCCTGGGGGGGGGGTGATGGAGATTAGTATAACAAGGAAAAACAAGGCCGCAACGCGCGCCAAAGGGAAAAAACGTGCGGAGAGAAAACCAAAGGAACCATTTTAAAGACCAGGGGTGATGCGCAGCTTAATGTTTACCCCCCCCAACCCCCACAACCTGAAAAAAAAAAAGAGCACTAAAACCCTGGGACGTAACCGGGGGGGGTGGGTGGGCCAAGAAGGGGGGAAGTGTCTACGAAGGGGTTGGGGCCACATTGAGAACCTTCATCAAAGCACAGAAACGGTAAAAAAGTCAAAACACTGGGTTGGGAACCCGCGAAAGAAATGAGAATGTTATTGCAAACCTGGGACCCTGGACCGGGAAACCTCGAAAAAGTGCAAAAGAGATATTACCGAAAAGGACCAGGGAAGGAAAAAACAAGGGTGGCCTGGAAATAAGGAAAAGGATACGGCCACTCCGAACATTGAAAGCGAAGGGAAGACAAGACTACCGAGTCGGAGAATTTCCATGAATCGAAGTTTAAAACCTTAAAAGAGACTGGCACCAACAACCTGTAAAAAAGGTTGGGATGTTCCCCGGCTGTGAAAGGTCATAAAAAAAAAAAAAGAACTTTTCGCGGCAAAAAAACCAAAAAAGATAAAAAAAACCGCTGAAGACGGGGCTGGCCCCCCAGGAGGCGCCGCGCCCCTGGACACAAAGGAAGGCAAAAGGATGAGCCGGAAGACGACGAAGATTTTGGATCACGCTCAACGACGGCAGGAACGTAAAGGGGGGTGGTGTCGAGCAGAAGTGCATTGAAAACCGAATACGGTAAGAACACGCAAACAGCAAGCACAAAACCTATAAACAAAAAAAGACTTATTTCGTCCAGGGGACACATCAAAAAGCGCAAGCAACACAACAACGAGGGGAGAGGAAAAGAAGAAGCAGAAGAAAAAGGGAGGGATGACGTGCCGGGACAGACAAGCGCCGTGTAAAAATGATGGACAAGGGCTGATTGGGCACCGACGCTGGCACACAGTAGCAGAAAAAAAGTGAAGTGAAAGGATGCGGCAGAGGGAGGTGATTGACGAAGGGGGAACATGAAAGAGCCGGTCTGAGATAAAATAAAAGTCCGGACTCGGAAAAAAGCACCGGCCACCGTCAGATGTGCGGCCATTACTAAAATTCATAGAGGCAAAAAAAAAAATAAACATAATATACTGGGGGAATGGGGTAGAAGTCCCCATTGACATCCAACCGGGAAAGCGGCACGTTGTCCGGGGGATTCCGTGCCCAGTCCCAGGAAGTTACAGAAAAATGCGCTCAAAGAGGGGACAGAGACCGAAACCGGTAAGGGAAAACTCCCGCAAAAGAACCAACGAAAAGTATAAGAGAACCCCATATTTCCTGGACAATGAACCCAACCACGGGCAAACGGCTGAGTGGTCAGAACGATGGAAGGAAAAAAACAAAGGGCATTTAAGGATGTGGGAGAAAAAAAGTCAAAAAAAAGCAAAAAGCCAAGAAAAGAAACTCTCGCGGTATAAGGAGAACGAATTTGGGCAGGTGTTTTCAGGGCATCAGCTTTTGATTCAACCAAAAACAAAAAAAAAAAAAAACCAAAAAAAACAAACCCACAAAAAAAACACCCACCCAAAAACAAAAAGAACGACCAACCCACAGCCCCACCCAACAACACACTCACCCCCAACCCAAAAAAAAAACCGAAAAATCATACAGAAAATAAAAAAACCGAAGACACACAAAAAACACCCAAATAAAACCCAACATCCGAAAAAAACCAAACACCCCCCACAAGACAAAAAAAAACAAAAAACCACCCAAAAATAAAACCAAAAAAAACCCCCCCCCAAAATACCCCAACCCCCCACCCTTGAAAACAAAACTCACCCCCAACCGAAACCCCATCAAAAAAAAAAAAAAAATAAACCCCCAAAACCACCCCACCCAAGAAGTGAAACACAAAAGAAACACCCACCCACAAAAAACAAAGAAAAGAAAAAAAAACCCCAAAAAAACACACCAAAAAAGAAACAAAAACACAACACCAAAAACACCCACAATAAAAATAAGAAAAACACCACAGACCCACAAAACCAAAAACGGCCGGGGAAATTTGAAAGGGGCCAGCCCAACAATAACCAAAAACGAAGGGAAGGGTCCAAACGAAGAAGTTGAGGGACGTGGGGGTTACACACAGGGACGGGGATCAAAAATAGAAAAAGGGCAGGAAGAAAAGGTTGGGACCCGGCGTCGCATAACCAAGAATCCTCGTGCAAGGGGACAGATAATACAAAAGTAATGAAAAAGAAAATCCGTGGCCATGGGCGTCAACAAACTCAATGGAAAAAGCAAAAAAAAGTTAAAAAAACACCATACTCGCCCTGGGGTATGAAATAACGGAAATGACCACGGCATCACAGCTCCGGAGAAGAGTAAGAAAAGCCGAAAATCCACATTTCGCACGAGTGTCAATTTAAAAGACGTGACCGTTACGGACCGCATTTGGGAAGAATCTCCCATGGGGAAAAATCAAGCAAAAAAAAACCAGGAAAAGGGGGGGGCCTTTTTCGGGAAGCGAGAGAAAGATAAATGAAAAAAGAAACCCTTCGCCAAGACCAGGAAAGGTAATCACTGGGCACGTTGAAAAATGATCTGCGCAGGACGAAAAAAACAGGGGTTTTTCGAACAGCTCCAGACGAAGAGCAAAAGAAACCGAACCACGGGGAAAGCGGAAAAGTAACAGGGGTGAATCAAGGGTGGGGGCGAATGACGTACCCGAGGAGACATCAGGTACGGCAGGGGAGAGAGAAATCAAAAAAGGGCCGAAATCATACAGGCTAAAGGAACACAAAAGGGAAAAGGGGCGAGGAACCTAAAAATCAAAAACGAAACTCATGGAAAAAGTCTAAAAACCTTAAAGAAGAAAAAAGATTATAAAAAAGAGTAAAAAGGGCTAGAGCCGAATTTCAAATGCACATTGCGGCCTAAAACGTAAACACGAAACCATCCCAGAAGAAAGGCTAAATTGCAAAAAACTGAAAAGATCCCAAATTTGGTGGAAGGAAGACCCTACAAAAGCGGGGCCAATCTAGGACCGCCCTAAAAACACACCAAAAAGCCAGGGAAGTCGACGGGTGTTCTTGGGAAGGTACTGGTGAAAGGGGGCCAAGGCCAAAAGGAACAGAGGGCAGACAACAAAAAAAGGGCACTCTTTGAAAAAGCCGGCCGAGAACCCCCTGGAAAGAGAATTGAAGGCGAATGGGGGGGGGGGTGGGAGGGGCAAGAAGAGAAATGGCCATGATCACACAAAAGATAATTGCACCCACAAACGGGAACTAAATGAGTGGGGTGCACAGTAGACAGGCAATTTTTGAAGTTTTGGGAATGTGGAAGCGGGGAGAAAGCATTTGGGGGAAATCATTCTAGACCCTCCAAAAATAAGATCAAGCGGAATGGAACGTCCCGGCTACTAGGAAAAAAAACGAATGAAGCGTGGGGGGATGAAGCGCGATAAGAAAAATTACGGGGTGGGGGGGGGAAAAGGAATGCACCGGAATGAGCTATGAACGAGAAACACGTCGCGGATAGGGGCCATGGGACTAAAAAAAAAAAAGAAAGGAGCGGATCATCCGCCAACGCCCGATGGGGGGGAATTGAGACGGGTTCGGGTGAAGGCGCCTACGTTTCGAAGAGAGGACGAGGAAAGGGGAAGGGAAGAAGGACCATTCGCTAGAGCGAGGGCCAGGTGAAACCAAAAAAAGTACGTGGAAAACCATCGCATGAAAAAAAAGGAGAGGGGGAGGCCCATCGACGAGTGGTTTTACGGGAGGCAAGGCGATTGACGCCCAAAAGAATAGGAAAAAGGGCGGCGAAGAAAGGGGCGATCCCGGGGGGGGACCACGACGGGAGAAATGACGCCGACCTTACCGTAAGAAAAATGAAGAGCGAAAACAGAACGGAGGAAACCAGAAGAAAAGGGTCTGTGAAGTTGGACCCGAGGACCCTGAGAGGAAATGGTGGAATGAATAGGTATGAAACTTGGAAAAACTCAGGCACGCGCGGAGCCCAAAAGGTGAGTTAAGGAAGGCAACACCAATTAAAATCCGTATTTGGGGGGGAAATCCCGAAGAAGGACAAAACGACGGCAATCATTCTAAAAACCATGCAACCGGTTGTCTGTGGGGGAAAAAAAGACCCTCAAGAGGTGAGTGAAATGGGGAGGACAGACAGGCAAGAGAAAAGAAAAAAGACAAAACGGGAGAGAAAAGTTTTTAAAAAAAGCAAATCACCTGGGGATGAACCAACGCGGGGAGTTTTTCGTGGGGGGAGGGGATTGAATAGAACTTGACGTCACCACAAGAAAGTTCAAGAAAGCATGAAAAAACGTGCAAAGAAAGCGGTTTCCAGGATCAAGAAGAGAGGGTGGCTTACGTCGACTCGAAAGTTCAGATCAAGGGGGCTCGGGAAAGATGGCAGGACCATAAACGAAAAAAGCCCTTGCCCTACGGACGGCGGAATTCAAAAAAAAAAAAAGGTGGGGAAGTTCCCCGCGTGAGGGAAAAGGACCACAAAGACAAACGGAATTCGGACAACAAGAGGAGCAGAATAAACCGCGGAGGGACAGGAAAACGGAAAATGAAGAGATGGAAAAAGGGACACATCAAGCAACGAAAGAGCGAAGTCAAAGGACGGATTAAGAAAAAAAAATCGGAAAAGGCATGAGAAGAGATGGAGGCACAAGGACAAGGTCAGGAACAAGAACTAACGGGAACGGGGGGAACAGACAAGGGAGGGTGCATAGAGAAAACATGAACAGAATAGAAAAAACGAACTAATTGAAGCAACTGCCAAATCACCAGGGAAAGAAGCACAACCAAGAGGAGAGAAAAATAGGATTTGCTTAGCGGGAAATGGGGAGGGGGAAAAAATACGTGCCGGCAAGCTGCCACAAAAGGAATGCCCTAGATGACTGGATTTGGCAACCGACGAGGGGGGCAAAATAAATATTAGAACAATGGGGAGCCGTGGGAATTGCAAAAGAGCTGCTCGAAAGAGGAACTCAAATGATCATATGGAACTGTTTAAAAACCAACGGAAATCCGTGGCGCTCAAGGAGACGGGAATCTGGGGAGTAAGACTCATCATCTCAGCCGCGCAACAAGACGTTTAAATCGGGGAGGAAAATCCTTGGTACGTGGGGTCCTGGAAAAAACAAAAACAACAACTGTCAAAAAAAATTGAACCCCAGAAATAAAAAGGGAAAAAGGGTAAAGGGTGATTCCTCGGGCACCGGCGTAAAAGGGGAAAACCCGGAAAGTCCAGAGGACCGAAACCGAATAGGGAGGTCTGAGGGAAGAAAAAAAGGTAAAAAGAAGACCAAACGAAAATTGGGCCTGGGAGGCTACAGAACGCGAGGGGGGTGGGGAATCCAAACGTTGAAAGGGGTAACTAAAACCAGGGACGTTGGGGGGAAAATGGGGTGTTAAAAAGGGACTTACCAGCAACGAAAAGAACGAAAAATAGAGGGAAAAAAATTTGGGGACATGGTTTAAGCCGGAGAAAGAGTGTTGAAGTCGTGAACGTTGAGGGGACGGACCAAACAAAATCCGGAATTGCAAGACGTGAAGGTACAAGAAAGGGGGTTAGATGAAGCACGCACGGGGGTTAAAGGGAAGACGGGACAATCACCCAATCAGAGGAAAACCTGCAGGTGAAAGACGAAGGCGGCCTCAAGCAGGACGCTCAGGAAAGGAAAAAAAGGGGTCAGAGAAAAGACCCTTCACCAAAGCCGGGGCAAAAAAATGTCCCCCCTCCGTAGCAAAAAACGTCGGTCACCGCCGAAACCCTCACGAATCCGCATTTGGGTAATAGAAAAAAGACAAAAGAGGAGGAAGAAACTGGGGCCAACTGGGAGGGCGAGAAACCCAGGAGATCCAACAGCACTCAAAAGATGGTCAATTGGAAAAGTGGGGCCAGGCAACTTTGCCCTAGATCGCCAAGGGGCGTAAAGACGGAAAGGAAAACCAATCAGAAAAGTGATTTGGGGCGAAGATTTATGCGAATGCTGAACCGGAGAAAGAATTTAACCCCAAAAAAAGGGTAAGGTAGGATTAAGGGCACGGTCCAACCGGAACATGAAAAAAAAATTCCACCGGGACAGTTTCAGAAAGGAAGAGGATGAAAATTAAAGAAGGTCGGCAAGACTAACGAACGTGGGGGGCCCCGTAAACGTACTGAGGGCGTTTTGGGCCGAATATCCCGGGGGCAGGAAAAAAAAAAAAACCTGACAAAGAATCGAGGGCGAGTCTCCGACAGGGAAATTTGGGGGCATCAACAAAAACCAATGCACCAAGAAAAAGGAAGGGTGAGTATGACCGCGCGACAAGAAAAAAAATCGAGCAAAAGAGCCTTTAGGAAGGAAGGGGGGACCAAACGGCACGATTGAGAATTCCGGAAACGGGGACGAGGCCAGAGGGCACGCCCAAAGGAAAAAGAAACATCAAGGGGGGACCGGTCCAAAGATTAAAAGGTGAAAACGGGGCAAAGTATCACTTTCTGGGGAACAGGAAAATGCGCTGCCAACAAAAAGGTACACAACACATGTCAAAAGGGAGGAATGGGTTTCCCCTGGAGGCAGGGAAAACAAAGAAAATAAAAAGGAGCCGACCTCACACAACAAAGGAAAGGGGGAAATGAGAAAGAGATGGGGAGGAAAGAACCAAAGGGAACGACAGAACGTAAAGAAGATGTGTGTGGGGGGACCGGGGAGCAAAGAATCACGGCAAAGAAGAAAGGGAAAAATGGGGAAAGATGGGTGGCATTTTTTTGAAGGAAAAAGGTTCAATTGTTGATTGGGGTTGGGAGGGTTTAGGACTTTAGCGTGGGATTGACGGAACAATGGGGAAGGGCCGGAACCCAACCGAAAACCGGATAAGACCTATACTCCGGCAAAGAAAAGGAAAAAAAAGAGAGACGGAAGCGTCCCGCCGTTTGGGGGGGGTTGAAAAAAAGGCAAAGAAGTGCATTCCCCTGAATTCTGTCAAAGGGAAAATCGGGAAAAGATTCTCGACAAGCAGCCCACGGATCAACGGGCTCGTACTGACACGGAAATATTCGAACAGAAGAGAGGGGTGGAAAAAAATGCCTTTACGGTCCACAAAAAGGTGGAAAAAGGGTGAAGGGGGGAACTGTTCGTAGGCCGGCAGGAAGAAACGTGAAAGGAAGAAATAATTCTCGGGAAGAAGAGGACGCCAGTTGATCATAAAAAGAGTAGGGGAAAAGGAGCATCAGAAAGGAAGGGTGGCGGGTGTTTGAAAGCCATAGGAATTTGGTTTTGGGGGAGGAATCGGAGCTCAACCATGTTGCGAACTAGGCAAAAGGGGGCGCACAGCAAAAAAATTAAAAAAAACACAGAAACAGCAAGGTTTGGTCGGCTCAAGGGGTGTCAATAAAAGTCGGACGAAGGTGGCATACAAGTAACGAGAAGAAAGAGTCTACAATGCGCGTATGTACCCCAGGTGCGGAGAAAGGAAATAAAAAGAAGGTTACCCCCGTCTAAGGAAAGGGGCGTGGAAGGGTCATAGTGTTAGTTTCTACTGAGTGAAAGAAAGAGCTCGCGGAGAGGCGCGGAGGCAAAGAGGACGGAAACAACCCGTCAGGGGGGGGTCTACAAGCTCGATTGGGAGAAGTGAAACACCCGCGAACTTTAAAATAAAAGAAAAAAAGGGCACCTACACAGAAAAAACAAGGTACGGTTCTAGAAAAGAACGTACGTGGGGGGGGAGAAACCCTGGGGGGGGGGGTCAACCGGAACAACTCCAAGCCACGCAAACAGGATAACAAGGGGGGCAAGAAATAATGGGGGAGAAGGAGGGGTAAAAAGAAGCTATAGTGATTGGCGTTTGTGCTGTAAGAAAGGGACAGGTCGTCAGCAACTACTAAAAAAAAAAAAAAAAGAAGAAAGGGTTACCGGGGAAAGGCCAAAGCAAACCTCACGAGGGTAAGGAAATGCCAAGGAAAAATAGGAAAGGAAGTACGATAAAAGGGGGCAACGGGAAAGAAAAACTAAAGGGATAGAGTGGAGGATGAAGGATCAGCAG
>Ga0179593_1314541_pt1 | contig 14605 bp, 24 predicted proteins | sample CZODoug2_1_08_16_FD_185931 | JGI IMG/M metagenome (GOLD analysis project Ga0179593, IMG submission 185931) | Vadose zone soil fungal communities from Angelo Coast Range Reserve, California, USA - CZODoug2_1_08_16fungal (PacBio error correction) | ecosystem: Environmental > Terrestrial > Soil >...
ACGAAGGCAAGGAAGAAGCCAAACATCTAAGTGGGCTAACAGAAACAGACCTTGCCGGTAAGTGGTTATATGGGACAAATCAACCTAACGGACATAAACAGTCGCATGCCGCATATCGAAATTAAAAAAGAAAGCCGAAAAGGGGGAACTGAACGTGGGTAAAACGCGCCGGCAAAAACTCCCGTTAGAAAAGCCGACACATGGGGTAACGCTCATGTGTCAAAATCTACTGGGATCAGAGCAGAGAAAAAAGGGTTAAGGGTTCAGAACAGCCCGCATAGAAAAGAAAAGAAGCAGGAAAAACCAATAATGGGGAAGGGTCAAGTCTATAAGGGAAGAAGGGGAGAAACTAAAAAGATTCAGCCATGGCTGAAGACGAAAGAAGGATACGCCAACCTGGTAATGAGAGGAAGCAGGAAAGACTACAAAAAACTAGTGGAGCATGCGTAAAAAGTGACAACACAAATGTGAGGTGGAAAAGGAGAGTGTGGAAATTTTAGAGGGGGTCAGGGGGGTCAATGGGACGATTAAAAAACAATACTCCAAAGTTCAGGGGGGCAGGGAAGGGGAAGAGTAGAGGATAATTCTATAAAAGGAAGAGGATGCACAGAAAAAAAGGAACCACCCAGACAAAAAAACGGTAAGGAAGATAAAGAAGCGCGGCCCAGCCACGTTTTGGTAACCTTATTACGAGACTTTAAAATCAGACTGACGGGAAGTGCCAGCTGTGTCAGGTAGAAACGGGGAAATCCAAGCAAATGAAGACCAAAGGAAAACAGGAACACCGCCACCTTTTTGCAGGTCCCACCGCAAGGGGAGCGGACCGGAACAGGAAAGGAGAAAAAGCCACTCGAATCTGGAGAGGAAGGGGTTGGGGAAAGCGGGGATTTGATACGAGTGCAAAGAGTCAGAAAATGGAAAAGAAGGGTATGGCAGACGATCGCGGCAATCAACGCGAAGAGACAAGTTGTGTGAACAGAGGAGGAGTGGGTGAAACAAATCAAGCGAAAATGCCGTTACTAAAATGGAGAACCAAAGAAAGACTGGTCAGAGCACGGAGTAACGGGAGACGGAAAGCTGAGTGACGACGAGTGGGACATTGAAAGAAAAAGGGGGGTGTAGGAAGAGGGTGGTGTGTTCGCGGGTTGCAAGACACGCGGAAGGAGGAAAGGCCAAAGTGCTACGATTCAAGAATTGGGAAGAAAAAAGCGTGCACCCTATCTGAAAAAAAAAAAGGGACAACGGACAGCGAGCAAAAGGACTAAAACAACGAGGATTCAAGGGGGAGGATTGAAAAGGGCTACGGCCCTTGGCCCCGGAACTCTACCCCGTCCTTCATCTGGTCATGCGACAGGAAGCAAGGAGGGGCATCCGACTAGAGAAAACTCCAGAGTAACGGAAGAAAAATTAATAGGTTGGAAAAACGGACAAGAACGTCCGAGGACCAGCAAGGGGGGTGCTTTGAGACGGACAGTAACTGCCCGGACCAGAGGGTGGCCAATACGCTCCATTCGGGCAGAAAAAAAAGTCGAGAGAATACGGAAGAAAAAGCGAAAAAACAAATGTGGAAAAGACTTTGTAAAACTTACCGGGGGGGTGAGATTTGAAACCCGGGACAAAGGAGAAAACTCGGGATAAAAACTTTGTACTAAAGGGGAATGGATTTGCCGAAATCAGCGGAAAACAGCAAAAGGTAACCAAAAGGGGGAAACCATTAAGAACGGGGTGAGATACTCCCGAAGAGTCAACCGTATCCCATACGTGTGGAGCAAAAAGAGTGAAAAAAGCGCATGGCCCTGAAGGGACATCAAGAAAGAGAAGGGCCACCCAACAAAAAGAAAATCTCAGAAGGAGAGGGTAATGATTTAGACTTTAAGGGATCCCTGAAAACCGGTGACAAGGGACACAGCCACGAGCCCAAGAGGAAGGTAATGAAGGGAGAGGGTAAGGGGAGCGGGAAGGAGGTTAAAGGGACGAAAATTGCGACGACGAAAAAGAGGACTAAAGAATAATCAAAAGGAAAACAAATGTATAATTTGCTTTGGGGTCAAATAAGCAACAAAAAAAAAAGGACGTTTGAAAGGCATTGTTTAAAGATGGGGCTTGGAAAATAAGATAAGCATGGGGGAATCGTTAATCTTGAATGCGATGATGTATCAAGGGTCCTCAACCCACATTGAACTTAAAAGAGGACAGGCAGTAAGAGACTCACAACAAACTAGGAGAGGAAGAGAAAAGAAAAAAAAAATTGTGGTAGGGAAGCCGTCAGCCATTGGGCTGATAACGATGAAGAATCAAAGGACTCATCCTCTCAAGACCAAACACAAAAAAGGGGAAAATAGGCCAATAACCAATATAAGGGGTACAACAGACAGGAAAAAAGAGAAGGAAGTTGGCACGGGGAAGGCATGGAGTGAACCGGGAATGATTAAAAACAATCAGGGTCACTTGGAGGCGGGGAAGGAGGGCTCAAGAGAAGAGGCCCGAGCTAGTATCAACGTAGGGTTTACCACCCGTCACACTTGGAAGGAAAGGAAGACCAATAATGGCAAAAAGACAACTGTAAAAAACGAATAAAGAAAAGGACTAGTACATTGTCGCTGCAACTAAATTCTTAATTGACAGGGTTTTGGAGAGGTCTGAAAAGAAACCAAAACAAATGACCGATGGGCTTTAGGGAAGGCCTGAAAGTCCTGCTGCGTTACGGAAGACACCTGGGCGCAGGGGTACAATGGTAGAAAAGGTACAAACAGTTCTCCTTACACGGGGGTGATACTGTGCGGATGAGTGGAGTAATCGTAAGAGAGGCCACGAAACAAAAAAAAAACAGGGGGCAGGAAAAACAGGTTTAGGACGGGCAAAGTTGGCCCGCTCGAACTTTGGGGGACAAAAATCCAGTAACGGATTTTGAAAAAAGCCAGCGTCCAAAAACGAGGGTCAAAGTCAGAAAAAAGTCATTTCCAAAACGATTAAAAAGTCAGGGGGGTCAGACCTGCGCTCCAAGGTCCGAAAAACGGGGGGCAGAATGGCAAAGAGTAAGGGGAAAATTTGACAAGAAGAAAACAAAGACGGGTGAAGGCCTTAAATGGATGGCAGCGAAGAGCAAAACACGCGCACGGAGGCGGGGAGGGGAAGGAAGCCGGTAGGTGAAAAACTAAGCCCGGAAAACGAAAAGGAAAAGGTGACGACGGAATTGGACAATTCGCACATGAATCTTGACGGAAAAGAATGGCGGAATTTTGGTCATAGACGAAAGAGTATCCGTAGGGAAAGAAATCAGTTTAGAAGGAGAGACGCGAAGTGCATTGAAGAGTTGCCTTGTTTGAAGCGCGTAAAAATCCTGGGCACTTGGGATGAAGAGAGTGCCAGAGAAAAAAGGGGAAACGAATCCCACTCCAAAAAACCAGGCAGGGGGGGCCCTATCTGAACACAAAAAAAAAAATGATACTACCAAACCCGTATGGGGGTCTGCAATTAGAAATCGGTTCAAAACCTTGACGAGGTTCGAAGAAGAGGAAAGAGAAAGAAAGACCGAAAGAGGTGAGGGTAGCAATTTTTTCGAGGAACAATGAAAGGAAGGACGAAACCTCAAAGATAACCCCGACTGCACAAAAGTTGGACGCTAGTGATTGGATCACGTAATATGATAAGAACAAGAACAGTGGACTGGGAGGGAAATCAGCCAAAACGGGACAAGGAAGAACAAAAGTTGTCAAACGGACAACAAAAAAAAAATGAAACGGGGGAAAGGGGGGACAGGTTGGCGAAATTCTTCCTTTACCGCGATATCTCGGGAGGGAGGGGGAAAAAAGAAACAAAAACAAGAAAGTGAAGGGTGGGGAGGGGGGGGGGGGGGGAGGAGGGAGGGAGAGGGGGCAGCATGGTCAAAAAATAAAAAAATGATTTTTCACAAATGGAGAAAAAAAGAAAAGGGGCATAGGAAAGAAAGGAGATGGGTCACTTGACCAATGAAAAATCGTCATAAAATAACCAAGGGAGTTTCGAGCAGGGGTAATGTATAGGCAAAAAGCCGACGCTGGGGAGGGCACATGAGGGCAAGCAACGGGACACGGAGAAACGCTTAGGGAGCTTGGAAGCAATTATCCATAAGCAGACATGGAGGGGAGATAACGAAATCGTCACCAATTGGCAGAAAAAGGGGAAAAAAAAAAGTAGTACAGAGAAAAGTCAAAACAAGACAAGGGGGGACAAAAAAGAGGCCCTAGGGACGATAGCTTAATAAAACGAAAAAAAGAAGGAGGGGGGGTGGCTTGAAAGCTTCTCATTGACGGAGAGGGAAGCCAAACTGCAAAAAACTGCGGGAGAATCAAAAAAAAAAGGGGCTCCGATAAAGGGGGGAGACCCGTGAAACACAAACAAGTAATGTTAGCCTCAAGGAATGAGGAGGTTTTGGTGCGCAGGGGAGATTGGTCTGAGGGGGAACCCTAAAAAAAAAAAGGAACCGTAAAAAGGGGCCTCCGAATTTCCGCGAGGTGGTTAAACAAGGCGCGTTACAGGGCGGATGGGGGAAGGATGAAGGTGGTTGCAAGTTCGTCCAGAAACACAAACAAGGGAGAAAGGAAAATTTAGGGCTGGCAAGTGTCGGTTCACAAAAAGGGGGGCCATCGATATATCTCCCAAAAATGAACGAAAGCAGGGGTATAGGGTTGTTAACAGAAGTTGGGACCGAATAAAAAACGGGACCAAAAGTTCACCGCAGGCGGGGAAAAAAGTTTCGCTTTTTGGAAGGGAGGCAGAAACGTATCGATCAGCAAACAACAACAAAAACAGAAAGGGGGTAAAATATTAATAAGCGGATGGAGGAAAGGAAACAAAAGGAACTACGAGAGAGAACCGCCGGTAAGGGGTATGGGCGATGGTAAAAGAGAAAACATAGAAGGGGAAGAATGACAGGTCCCCACTTGGTCGTGAAGAACAGTTCCACTGCCATCAGGGAAAAGGTAAGGCAGCGAAAACCGGGGGAATAAACTGGGAAAAGGGGGGGGGAAAAATAGAAAGGGTTGAAGAGAGAAGAAGGGTGTGGGCAACTTGGCTCAAGGCAAACATCCAGGTAGAAAAGGAGGTGGAAAAAAGCACACCGAATTGTGTCACGGAGGAGGGGTCAATCATATCGGGAATGGTAAGGTTACAGAAGAGAACGGGACAGAAGACAAAGTCGACAAACGTCAAAGTTCTCAACAATCAGTAATGCTGTGTTTCACAAACCTAGATAAGAGCAGGAAAAGGGTGATTAAACAACGAATGCAGCTTGGCGGAAAGGAGAAGTCAAGGGATAAACCAACAAACAAGGGCGGTGAATGATGCCCTGCGTACGAAAGACGTAAGACCCTATTTCCAGCGGGGGAAAACCATGGGGAGGGAAGGGCGGCAGGGAGAGGAGGGGAAAAAATAGGGATTGGGCAAAGTTGGTCTAAATATAATCCATTCCTTAGAGTAATCGTAAGAGATAAAAGGAAAATCCCGGTCCCGCTGATGAAAGAACGTCCGGAAAGCCCCAAACACCACGTCGATTTGCTTTCAACAAATGAAAGGAAGAAAAAAAACCTTGATATGCTGGAAAGTGAGGATGGGGCGAGGGAAAGAAAGGGTAAGTGAACTACCCGTGTGGCAATCATGAGTGAAGTGTGGAAACAGAGGAGACAACCTTACCCAACGGGGTGGGAGTCACAGGCAACGGGGAAAAAAGGAGGTGTACAGAAAGGCGCACCCAAAGACAAGGCAAAACGGTAGCGCCGGGGTTGACTTGTCAAAACTGGGGGAAGGGGGACAACTATTGACCGTGAAATAAGGGACCTAAAACAGGGGACTCGGTCCAGTAAACTATGAAAAAAAGTTGAAAGGAACACTCAGGAGACGTCAAATATAAAAATTTGGAATAAGGCGTGGTGGACGAAGGGCAATTGTTGGTACGCTTTCTAAAACAGCGACAAGAGGGGCACCAAGACAGTCGTCTGGCTTGAGAAGTCCGCTTGGAGTCAAAAAAAAAGAGAGAAAGAAAAAAAAAATTAGAAAGGGGGAGGAAATCAAGGGGGGAGAGGGGGAAAGAATGACGTACACCAAAAACCGGAATGGGAAAGATCGGGGGAAAGCGGGAGGGAACGAAGGTGAAAGGACACACGCCGGAGGACGTAATCAGAGGAAAAAAAAAGGGAAAAACGGAGCGCGCAAAGACTAAGATGCAAAAGAGGGGCTCACCAAATATGTGACAAATCTGAATGTGGGGGGAGGGAAAAATCGACCAAAAACATTGTGCATCGAGGCAAATAGCAATGAGAATAGGAATGCGACATCAATAGAGAACGAAAACAGAAAGAAGGGAAAAGGCAGGGTGAACAAAAGCAGTACATATGCGTTCGCTGGGGACGTGTGACCTCAAAATACCGTCCCCCACCCAAAAAAAATGGTGGGGGGAAATGGCGAAAAAAATACTAGAAAAAGAAAAGATATCGGAAGAGCGAAGGGAGAAACTAGGTGAAGCAATTACAATGACCGGGAAAGGAGGGGGGGGGACCAGAAACAAGCACGACGCGCGGATCTGGGGGAAGAAGAAGTGACAGAATCTATCAAACAAAGAAAATGAGACACGAAAAAAAAAAGGAGGGTCCGAAAACCGGTCAAGGCAACTCCCTAAAAAAGACGTGTGGAAGATGAACAAAGCGATGAGACATCGGAGGAAACAACGGGGGGTAAGCAAAAAAAAAAAAAAAACAATTCAAACCAGGAAGAGGACGAAAAAAAGAAAAAAAAAGGATGGCCAAAACAAAAAAAAAAATAAAGAACGAGGAGGTAAGCATGTTTCTAACTCCATAAACGAAAAAGAGAACAAACAGGCCTAAGAGAGAACAAGAAAAGGGAGAGGGAATACGAGGAACAAAATGGTCCCAAGAGGTAAAACAAAATTGGGTCAATGAAAAGAAAAGTGCGGGGGACGACGCCAGAGGTTCCCGGAAAAATGCCAGCCGAAAAGGAAACTTTTGAAAGGGGAAATAAAGAAAGGGGGAGGAAGGAGGACGGCAAACATGTGGCACTGTTTTAACGGAAATCCTTTTTTACGAGTATGGAAGGGAAAGAGGGAATGGGGAGGTATAGAAGGATGACGATGATGTGTACAAAGGCCTATCAGAAAAACATGGGCGACAATTTCTTGAAAATGCTCGCAACAAACCAAAAAAAAAGAAGGGAGGAAAAAACCTTAAAGTGCCTGACATTTCCATGTGGGTCTGAAGAAAAATCACCAGTAAAAAAAAGCCGAGAAAAACCTGAACTGTGAAAAAAGGGTCAGCACAAAAGAGAGAAAAGGCAAGGGACAAAGCACTCTGGGAGCAAAAAAAAAAAAAAAGAAAAAAAGAATAGGCAGGAACAAAAGGGGCAAAGGGGCAGGAAGTTCCAGCACCAATGAATGGAAGAAATCCTGAAGACTCGTCTGGACAAAAAAGGAGTTTAAGAGGGATTGCCAAGCGACCAACATGCAGTCAAGAAGCAGAAAAGGACGGTTACGCAAAAACGGTTCGGCAACTGCCGATGCTTTTCTCCTTGTACAAAGGGGTTTCCGGGCGGGACATTGGTGTGGAAAAAAAACCGGACGAAGGAGTGACGGGGTCACGGAAGCGGGGCCAATTGATAGGGGGCATGCTGGGTAGAAAATCGAATCAATGGGCCAATGTCTGCCATTAAAGAAGGGGGGATATGGTATACAAAGATGAAGTAGCGGAGTATTCAAAAGAAGAAGAGAGGAAAGAGGGCCCAAAAAAGCAAAGGGGGAAACACGGGTCCTACAATTTGGTGAGGGGAGAAAGGGGGGACTCCGATTTGCGGGCGAATCACCAGGAAGGGGTAAAACACAGGAGAAGAAACAGTGAGTCAAGGTACGATGAAAAAAAAAGAAAAAAAGAAAAAGGTCCCTGGAAAGGAAAAGGTAAAGGCAACAAACGGAATATGACAGGAAGGAATACGGAGAGGGGGTGTACTGGAACCGGACATGGGGAAAGAATGGTGGGACACGAAGGGTCAAGAGTGTAAAAAGACCCAGGGGGTAGGGTACTAACAATCACCATCAGAGAAACACAGGATGGAAATGAAGGAAAACAAAAAACGATCGGGGGAGAAACATAGTGAAAACTTCCAGGGAAGTTAAAACTAATTGTCCAGCAAAAGGGGAATCTATGAACCATCCAGGATCATGGGCTCTTGGAATCACAGAGAAAGGGGAAAAATGGGTAAAAGAAGGGGGGGGGTGACAATCCAGAATCAGGGAACAAAAGGTAAAAGAGAAGACGAAGTCGTTGAATGAGTATAATCGAGCCGCCAAACCCAGGAAAGGTTAGGGGTTGAAGAAGCTGAAGAATAAAAAAAAACGGTCACATTTTCCGGAAAAACAGGTCGTGACAAAGAGAACGATTAAAAAATCGTACACTGACCGGAAGCGGAAACGACAGAATTACAACGGGTAGTAGGCAAATCGGGGAAGAAGAGGAGGGGGAGGGGGGTCACTGAGAAGGAATTAGTAGAATCCCCTGAGTGGGAAAGAGGGCTTTACAATTTGGGGGGGTACAGAAGGCCGGGAGAAAGAAACGAAACTCAAAAAAGGGGCGTTGGGGGGCCAAAATATTTAACCCTCGACCCAAAGGGAGGGACAAAAGCTGGACAGAAAAACAGGGGAAGGCAAAGGAAGGAGTCTTACAACTAAGGTAGTGAAGAAAATTTTCAAAGGAGGACAAAAAAGGAGAATACAGAAACCAGGGAAAAGGGGGGAATTGGGAGACGAAGGAAGGAAGTACTCAAAAGAGACAGGCAGCGAAATACCCGCCACAGAAAAGGGGATCGGGGGTCATGACTGGTCAAGGCAACTCCGGGGAAAAGGTGACCACAGGGAAGAAAAAAAAAAAAAACTTCTGGAAATGAGTAAAACTAAAAAAAAGTTGGTCCATATCTCAAAATCGGAAAAGGATAAGGGGAAAGAGCCAAAAAAAAATTAAAAACCGAAAGAAAGGTGCGGGGAGGGTCGAAGTCAGGACTCAAAAATGACCCCGGGATATTGGAGTGAGAGAAGTGAAAAAGATGAGAGACAGTAATGGGGGATCTCAGGGGAAAGAGAGATCAAAGCACTTGGGGAAAGATGGGACCAAAAAAAAAACGGCCAGGGCCATGCAAAGAAGAAAAAAGAAAAGGGGCGAACAAGGAGAAAGGCCACCCCTGGAAAAAGAGGGGAGAGTGTACTCGAAAGGGAAGAAGGAATGGGGCTCGGGGACTGGAAACTAAGGGTTGCGTGTCAGATGTGACAGCATGAAGGATAAAAATCAAAGTCCGTCGCATACAAAGGGGGGAGACGTAAAAGCAATTGAAAAAAACATCATGTAAACAGGGGGCGATGAGCACTGAAGTGTTGCGAGGAGGTGAGGGAGGAGGGGTGAGAAAGGGAAAGAAAAAAATTACATCAACCGAGCGGAGGTTTCCGAACTCATGGTTGGGGGGGGGAAAAAAAAGCGCAAAAGGAAAAAACCGGGAGCAGCAGGAGGGGTAAGGCAGTGGGGGGGGATGCAGGAAATCCCAGCCCACCAGGCGGAGGAAGAAAAAGGGGTCTTGTCAGGATGAATATTGGGAGGGAAAAATTGGAAAGAGATAATTCGAAATGCGAACGGCAATAGATAAGGGGGGAAGAGGGAAAGACAGCATAAAAAAAGGACCGTCAATGAACAAAGGCGGCCGGTGAGAAAAAGACTCTGTTAATTCGGCCATCCTTCATGGGGGCACATAAAAAACAACAAACAGGGGATTAAAGAGGATACGGACGTCCTGCAGAAGGCAAAAAAGGGGGAAAGGGGAAAAGCAGCAGAATACCTAAGGTAATGTGATGGAGAAAGGAAAGCGGAACATATAGATGAAGGGATCTCCCAGAGAAAAAATATCTCGGGGTACAAAGGAAGACAATCCAGATCCGGCCAGAAAGGGAAAAGACTACGGTTGGGACCAATGGCAGGACCGAACCTCCCATTATACAAAGGAAGAAAAAAGGTTCACCTGCCCATGTGGGAAATTGAGGAGGGGAGAAGCGGGCAAAAAGGGGGGGGTTGGTCAGAAGCCGACAGAAAGAACAGCAGGGAAACGCATGACTCAGAAAGCGAAAATGCTGGGTGTGCCCTGGCTATATATGTCCAAAAATGGGGATGCAAAGAAAAATTAAAACATGCTGAAGCGAAACGAAAGTAAGGAGCACGCCACAAAAAAAGGGGGAAATTAGGTTCCCTCGACGAGGAAAAAGTCGACCCTATTTCAAACCTGGAGGTTTACCGGAGGAAAAAAGTGGGAAAAAAGTGCAGCTGACAGGGGAAAGAGGTCTTGGAAAAGAGAAGGGAGAACGATTTTCGGACTAAGGGTCCGGCGGATACACTAAAAGAGGAGAAGGAAACGATCACTCAGCTGATTCAAAGACAGCAGCCAGCAAAAAAAAAAGATCGGCAGTTGTCCTTCCAGAAGCATGAAGAGACGACCAAAGAAAAAGAAAAAAATGGGGATGGCTTACTACTCTGGAATGAGGCAAGTCGGGGGACGAAAATGCCAGCCCGGGCCGTCTACCTGGGGGGAAAAAAGAAGGGGAGTGGCCCGGAAGACCTATCAAACACGGGACCGCCGGGGGGGGGACGGCAGCATGGACCTATAAAGAGGGACAGTAAAATTCGTCGAAAAAAAAGTAATTTCGGTATTGCAGGGGTGGGGGGGAAGGGGGAAATTGAAGAGACCGGCGGGACAAAAGAGGGGAAAATGTCTCAAGTTGAGAGGGAAAGTCGATCGCGGCAGCAACGACGGCGGAAAAAATATGGGGAGAGTAGAGGCGGTGTTCGCAAGAGGAAAGGGGACATGACTAAAAAATGGAGAGAAAACTTAAGTCCCGGCGGAAATGAGACTGCACCTTGCTTCTAACAACTCCAAGAAAGAAGGGGGGAAATGCACGAGAAAGGGGGGAAGGGGGGTCGGTTGTCAGCGGGCCGGAAGGGGAGGGGAAGGGGGGATCGTGCAATCTGCTCCGAAGGCCGAAGTGATCAATCGCCCACGATGATTAAAGAAGGAAAACAGCAACGTACTCTAGAAGAATATTAGGACCTAGGAGAAAAAGAGCCAAACAAAGACCGGAGGAAAGAGGAAAAATTCAAGTGCATCGCGTGAAGAGCCATATAAAAAAGGACAAAGCAATAGGGGCCCCGAAAGGAAGAGGGTCCGACAAGAACGGAACCAGGGTATAAAAGTGACCGAAAGGACTCCTAAACATAGACGGAAAAAGCGATGGTTTCAAAAAGTCGAAGAACAGGAAAGGGGAAAGAAGGATTGGCCTAAGGGGGAAAAAAAATAAGCGGAAGGAGATCAGATAAGTAGGAAATGCAGCTGAAAAACCTCCTACAATCTTGGGGAAAAAGGGGAAAATGCAAGGGAAGGTAACGACGCAAGGGTGAGAGGGGGGAGAGGGAAGTGGGCACCTAAAAGAGAGGACATTCCATAAGCCACGCAACAAGAGGGGACGAAAAATCCAGCAGGATGCGTCCAACACATTAAAGAGTTGGAGAGTACTAACACAGCGGCCAAGTCTACAAAACCGTAGCGGAAAGGGGCTAAAAGATTTAAAAACAAAGGGAGGAGAAAAAAAAAAGTATGGATCCCCCGCGCCGAACTAGAAGCGGAAGGAAGAAAAATGAAGGGGCTTATAACTACAGGGGGGAAAAGGGAAAGCCAAGAACGAATCAAAAAAAAATGAAAAAATCCTTGCGTGCTTGGGAGGGGGAAGGGTAGGGACTTGCCATAGGAGGGTCCCTTAACTCAGGGATGGGGGAAGAAAGAGCGAAAAATTAAGAGCAAAGAAACCGGAAAAAAAGACGGAAAAAGTTGCTAGGAGGGGGAGAAAGAAGGAGCAGGGAGCACAAACAAAAATTTAAAATTTTACCGCGGAGGTGAGGAGGGGGATTGATGCATTATGGGCATGTGCAGAGACGGAAGAAAGGAACGATGAGGAGCAGAAAAAGAAAAACCGAGACCTGACAGCCTAAAAATGGGAGGGGGACTGAAGACAAAAACAAAAAACAATCAACTGTATTTAGAGATAAAGGAATACATCTGAAGCCTTGGGAACAGTTCCATGGGGGGTGAGGAGCCGAAAAAAGAAACAGCAATAAGATACCGCAAATGAAAAAAATAGGGGACTCGTCAAGTCCAAGAAAGCAGTCAAAAATCAACCTGCAAGTGGCGACAGTCGCTTGACTGCAACTGGGGTATGCAGGAGACACAAGCAATAGGCAAATTGGGAGGGAAAAAAGGGAGGCGAAGCTGCCGCAGAAGGGAGGGAAAAAAAACCCAATTCGTTGAAGGCACCATGAATGAAAAAAACGTCCAAGAACCATAAAAAAAAAAAAGGAAAGGACGTCCGTTGGTCCGGAGACATGAGAGGATGGATTACCTTTTCCAAGGGCATGGGGGGAGAAAAGAAGTATGAAAAACGCAGGAATAGTTGCGTCGTCAAAGCGATGTCTCTGGGGATACTCGATCCTGGTGAAAAGGTAAGGAAACGACGGGCTCTGGAAAAAAGGGATGGGGGACAGGCAAGGATCGAGGGAAAAGGATCGAAAAAAGAGAGATGCCATTACGAACCAGAAGGTTGACGGTCTGAAAAAACTTTTTGCGGGCGCATGAAGAGAGAGGGGGGGAAAAAAAGGCAAAAGTGAGAAAGTCCGGGTACCAAAAGACTAAAAAGACCTGGCTCGTAGGGGGCAATCGAAAAAACAAGTAAGGGGAAAACCCGGGCTTCAAATCTCCTCCCAGCGGACAAGTGCAAAAGGGGAGTACGGGGTAAAGGGAAAGCTAGAGCGAATGAAACCTTTCAAGAATAGGGGGAGGGGCCCTACTGTGGCCTCGAGCAAAAAACATATCAAAAGAGAGGTCTGCGCCGGAAAAAAACGTGTCAAAGGATTTCCAAGGACGGTGAGTCAAAAATAGGCCTAGATTTGTCGGGAAGAGGACGAGAAGTCACGTATATGGGGATTTTCCAGAAATACACAAAGTGGTCTATTCCGCAGAACCACACTGGCCGAGCCTGCTGAAATAGGAAAAAAATGGAAGTGGGAAATATGAAAAGCGCGGAGGACTTTGTCAAGGGTGTTGAACTTAGCTTACAGGCACGGGAAAGCCTGGGCTGAACTGAGGTCCAGAACTATCAGAAAACATGTGGGAAAGGAAGGGAGGAAAGGAAACGGCAAAAGCTTAGAAAGGGGGTAAAAAAAAGAATCCTACAAAAAGGGGGACGGTCCGACCGGACCGCACATCTTCGGAACGTGAGAAGCAGAGGGAAAAGAAGGGAAAAAATCGTAAGCAGTGGCTGGCGAAAGTGGAGGCAGAATGAAACAAAGCACATCAACTCAACAGAAGGAAAAAAACAAATATTACGCTCGAGTTTGAAGCGAATCGGAAAAAACAGGAGGCAATGATGAAGAGGGGGGACAAGCAGGTCATAAGGGAAGGGGTTCACCAATCAGCAAAAGGAAAAAATTAAGAATCAAACTGGATGTTTTCGTTGGGAGCAGGAAAGTGGTAAACTTTTAAAAGGTAATGACGTCAACCGATGGCCAGTGAAAAAAAGAAAAAGGGGGAAACAGTTAATCTTGTCATCGTCAATAGGGCAGACCTAGGAAAAAAACGGTAACGGACAAGGAGGGGGGAGGACCAAACTATGAGGAGGGCGCCATAGAGTGCAACATCCCAACCAGGGGGAAAAGGGAGAGCTCAAGATGAAGAAAAAATACGCGGGGGCGGGAGACGTCCGTGACAATCAAAAACAGCAGGGTTATAAAATTAAGTGCAAGGTCAGAGACAGAGGCCTCGCCGGATGGTGAAATCAGAGAACGAAAAAAAAAGTAGTCAAAAAGAAAAGCAAAACGGAAGTCATAAGGGAGAATTTCCAGGACCCTGCAAAGAAAAGGGGGGTCTCCTCCGGTTTAAACGAACCCAGGTAAAGAAGGGAAGGGATAACTGTACCGGGGAAGAATTAACGGTGGGGGTAGAGGGGGGAAGCTACGAACAGGAAAGGTGAGTTTTCGCCTTGGGACACAGGACCATGCTGACAGGCGGAAAGGGTGTTAATAACGACATCACATTGCGCAACGGAGAGAGAGACAGGGGGGCACCCTGCAAGGGCCTTTTAGAGAGCAAGGATGTGGGACGGGAAGGGGGCGGTCTGGCGGTCTGTCGGGAGGGGGGAAAAAACAAACCCTGAAAAGAATTAAGGAAAAAACTCGATTGCAGGTCCTCATGGTTCTTGAGGGAACAAAAAAAGTAAAAGGGAAGACCGGAAGGGGGGGACAAGTGAAAAAATTGTCCAAGGGCGGGGGGAAGTCGAAAATAAAAACACCAGTAGGAAGAAGTGGATGCCCGATTCAGAAATTGTGCGTGCGCCATTTGGCCCTCATGATGAGCGGACAAATGAAAAACGGGGAAGAAGCTAGGTCCGCGTTATGGTAAGAGAAAACAAATGGTACCGGAAAGGGGGTCCAGGGAGTCTCAAAAAAATCTCAGGGTTGAAGTTGCGAAAGCCGTCGTAGGCTCCAACAAA
>Ga0179593_1307681_pt1 | contig 14603 bp, 18 predicted proteins | sample CZODoug2_1_08_16_FD_185931 | JGI IMG/M metagenome (GOLD analysis project Ga0179593, IMG submission 185931) | Vadose zone soil fungal communities from Angelo Coast Range Reserve, California, USA - CZODoug2_1_08_16fungal (PacBio error correction) | ecosystem: Environmental > Terrestrial > Soil >...
TAAGGGAGGATGAGGGGAAACCAAAGAATAACTAAAGGGCTGAAAATACCCGCGGAAATTTAAGAACTCGACACTAAAATTTTTGTGAAAGAAAAAAGAAACTACTATTCGTATGCACGTCCCTGGACCAAAAAGAAATGCAGGAAGGGATCGGGGTAACGCGGGCCGCGGGACCTGTAACGGCAGGGCGGGGGGGGCGAGACGGAAAACAACCGAAAAAACGGGAAATCTAGCTCAAAAGAAAAAAAACGCGGAAAGTCAAACCGAACAACGGCGGCCCCTTAAGAAAGAACCGTGGGGGAGGATTACAGCAGCGAGACCTTTGGGCGAGAATCAATAAGACTGTGCGCCAAGGAAAGGCCAACAGGAGCAGAAGTGGAGCAAAATACCCCAAGTAACATAACAACATCCAGATCCGATGGACCGCGAGGTCGATACGGGTAAAGGCACAAAAAGGGGGTGTTGAGCAACGTCAAGGGAATGGCGGGCATAAAAACGAACAACCAGCAACGGCATCCAATAATGAATTCCTAAAAACCTACCGAACTCGGCTACGTGGGGGCTAACCATTTGAAACAAAAAATTGAAACCAACCATACGAGGTCTGCAAAAAAGGTGGATGGAAAAAGCACTTCCTTCACCATGCTACGGACAATACCAGGGAGAGGGATAGAAGAAAAGAGGGACGGGTAAGGTCCGTTGGAGAGGAATAGAAGGATACCAGAGGCACGAAAAAAAATCAGGGGGACCTAGGGAGAATAAAAAAAAACCCCTTTTCAAAAGGCATCAAAAAGGGGGACAACCAAGGAAAGTAGGGGCAGGGGGTCAAGGAGGAAGAACATCGAAGCAGCAGGCAAAAAAAGAAAAAGTAAAACACAAGAATCAAACATGAGACCCGGCAACGTCTTCAAGAGAGCATGGAGAGAAAAAAACGTGAAAGTCCCCAAACCAAGAACAAATGAATTAGCAGTTAGAACCGGTAAAAACTCATGCGGACAAATCAAAAAAACGGAAACTGTAAAAAAGCAACCGTTGACGTAGTGGGCCTCAGGCAAAAAAAAAAAAAAAAAGGGGGGTGGAAAGGGTTCATGACGAATACCCCCAAAACGTTAAAAAAATAAAGGGGGGGGAATGAGAAAAAAATGGGCAACGCCTCGGAAAGTAACTTAGGCTCAAATCAAATACGACCTAACCCAATGAAAGACAATGCCAACCAGTAACTTCGTACAAGCCAATCCAGAAGGAAGTAATCTGAACGGCAAAAAAGAGAAAAACCGATGAAGGGCCAAAAACGGACCGTAAAGCTATCTGAAAAAAAAAAATAGGGGGGGATAAAAGGGTAAAGGAATCAGGGGGTTTTTCGACCGGTAGCCTGCACGGTTCGAGGAAATTGCTGGAAAAGAGGGCTTGCAAGAGCCGTCAATTGGAAGGTGAAAGGGGGGGCGGGGGGGGAGAATTTGAATACGGGCTGCGAAGTAGGACGAAAAAGAATAACAAAAAGAGGAGCAGTGACAAAGAAAAAAAAAGGGGGGGTTGGTCCGAGAACAGACTATTAAAAATGGGAAACGGCGAAAAGAGAATAACTGTGGTGGGGAAAAAGGGGGGGGGTTCGGGGGTTTCCGGGGTGGCGGGACGCGGGGTAGTTTGGGTGGTGGGGGGGTGAACAGATAGACCCTTGAGCCACCTTTGGAAAGAGGGCAGGGTCGAAAAAAAAAACTAGTAATAGTATCGGTCCAGGGGATTCTGGGGTGAGAAGGGCCAAAAAACTGCGATATTCCTCCTGACAGACAGGGAGGGGCCTGAATTTTGATGGTTTGCTTCGTTCTCCGAAAGAGGGGGGAAAAAGCGCCCCTTATCGGTTGAACGGTAACGAAGGGGAGGAGAAAAATACGCCAAGTCTGGTAAGAAAAACTAGGGGAAATGGTGGGAAAAAAAAAACAGCTCTTGGGAGGAGCCAAGGGAAAAATCCGGACGGGAAATAGCGATGGGGTGAACCCGTGTGGTGTGGTGGGGGAAGGGTGGGTCCACGGCCAAAACCGTAATGCAACAAACTTCAGGAGGGGAAGGGAGACAGATTATGGATGAAGTAGCAAAGGGGGGGGTTGAAAAATAGGCAGACAACATGCGTTGGAAGCACGTGGTGGGAAATTTTATTAAAAAAAACGCTAAGAACACAGATTCGGAGGGATGGGAGGTCAAATTAGGGACGGCTTGGGGTAAGTTCTGGGCTATCGAACTCACTGTGCGGGCAGAAAGGGGGAGGTCGTCACAACCCAGCAGTGAAAGGAGGAAGACCAAAAATTGGAAAAGGCGGCGGAAGATTCCTCACCAAAGAAAAAAGGCAGGGGTTCTGGCTTTGGCCCGGGTAAAAGGAAAAAAAAGGGGGAGATGGGGCGGAGGGGGTCAGGCGCGCCTGCCTAAAAAAATGGGATATGACTTCAGTGAAAAGTACCTTCACGATGCCGCAGCCCCCACTTTGGCAGGGGGGGACCAAAGGTTTTTAACCCAGGGGCGAGCAGGCGGATTCTGGTTGGGGGGGAGAAGGGGAAAAGAATCAGTCGTTCCCAAAATTGGAGAAAGGTTAAGCAACGACAAACCGACAAAAGTTACCTATGCAAACAAAGGGAAAAGGGAATGGACGAGGGTAACGAAATCAAAAAGTCTTTTCGAGACAAGGATTTTTAGGGAAAGTCACTGTCCGGGATCGTAAGGGGCAAAGCCCAGGGACAATCAAAGTCCAGCATGAAAAAAGACCTTTCATTTTCAAAAGAAAAAAAGAAAGGCCGGGGGGGGAACTGGAACCGACAACCAAAGCAAAATCGAGCCAATCAGTTCAGGGGGGGGGAGGGGGGGAAAACATAGGAACGGCGCGCCAACAAACCCCCAGTTGCCCGGACGAAGGAGGGAAGGACACGGTCCCAAAACTCTGCTCACTATTAGGTGGTAGGAAGGAAAAACCCCTATTGGGAAGTCTCCAAAAGGGGACACCAAACGGCCCTTTTAGGCACCGGAATGGGGCTAAGTGGGGGGGCAATGCATAACAACGCAAGGAGTTGACAGGGAATAAGGGGTTAAACGACACCCCCCTAAAAGATTAAAAGAAAGTTAGGATCACATTACATTCAGCTTAAAAGGGGCAAAAGCGATTGGAAACGGGGAAAAGGGGGACCCCACCTTGGTCTACGGAGACGAGGAAGGTTATGGATGGCGCAATAGAAAGGGCTCAAACAAACAAAAACGGTAAAGGGGTAATTATAATATAGGTACCGAAATAAAAAAAAGCAACAAATAAACAAGGAAAGGGTAAATGAAATTATTGGACCAAAACAAACAGAAAAACAACGGGGGGAAACGATCGTTTGGAAGAATGGGGAGGCCCCTGGTAAACCCGTTAGTGGGGGAAAAGTAGATTCTAGCGGGATATTCAGTTCAGATTCAAACTCAAAAAAAGCGATTAAAAAAAGGAAAAGGAAATAAAACCATAAGGGGAAAAAAAAACTGTAACGTAAAAGACGGGCAGGGGATCCCGGGGCTTGGCCAGAGGGACCCTGGGGGGGCACTTCACCTAAGAACCTAACAAGAAAACAACTTAGCGTAGGGGGGGGAACGAGTGGGGTTTCTAGGACCGAAAAGGAAGGGGGGGGGGGGGGTGGAGGGCGGGCCGAGAAAAATCATAACGCATCACTGCATCCAGGGAACAAAAAAAAGGTAAGCGGTCAGGCAAACAAGGGAGTGTCGAAGGGGAGTGATGGAAAAAGAAGACTCAGGGCAAGGACTGCGAACCCGGGTAGGGTCCAAGGGCTTTTGCAACTGGAAAAGAAGGAACTGTGGAAAAATAAAAGCTCTCGCAGGGAAAACAGGGAAAAAGGGGGAAAGAGAAGGAAAAATATGGGGCGTATGAGTCCAAGGCATAAGTCGAAAGCCAGCAGGGTTCATACTGAAGGGAAAAGTAAGGGACCATCCAACTTAGAAAAATTTAGGAACGAAAAGAAAAAAAAAGTAGTTCAAGGTAAGAAAAAAGGAGCCCACACCATCCGCCAAGTGAAAAGAGAAATTGTAACCAGTATCTCCCATGCAGAAAGGACGGAAAATCTAAAAGAACAAAGAGAACGGGGCAACCATTAAAGTCAAAAAAAAATAACGGAGAAACTCACGCCCTAAAAATCTGGAACCAAAAAAGGGAAAGCAAAAGTGGGGGTGGTGAGAGGACCGCGGACAAGAAGAACCTTGCGAGGGCCTCTTAAAAAAATGCGGTTTTAGAAAAATGAGGTCAACGAAAGACAAGAGTAAAAACAATATAAAAGCCGTAACTAAAAAATGCCAATACGAGAACAGACTGGGGGGACAAAAAAATAAAGCCCAGGCTGGGCAGCCACACGGGGGGACGGCGATATGTCCAACAAAAATGGGCACTACTGAAGTGTTTCCTGGCTTCAGCAGCTGGAAAAAAAAAAGAACAAAACGGGGAAAATAAGGGACGTCCTACACACAAAAGTCGCCAAAAAGAAACTGGGCGACGGCGGGGAAACAACTAAGGTACGGAGGAAAGTCAGGGGGAAGGGAAAAAGGGATGGAAACTTGTCACGGCGACGAGAAGGAGTAGTGTACCGACGGGAGGAAAAGGTGAGGGAAAAAATCAAAACGGGCGGGTAGGAGCAGGGCCGATAAGGGAACTGGAAAATAAGAAGAAAATTCATCAGCAAAAAAAAGCCCACCTGAAGTATTGGGACAGACTACGAGACACGGCCGGGGGGAGAAGACAAAGAAGTTCACGAACGTCCTACTGAAAGCTCGGAGGGGGGGGGGGGCCTACGCCAGCCGATTCAGCCAAGGAAACAGCAATTAGGGGTGGGGAAAAAAAACGGGAAAAATCCGGCTCACCACCCAACAACCTGGACAGACCGTGAAAGAGTCAGGGGTCGCCGTGGAAAAAGGGTAAAGGGATCTCTCAAAAAAAACAGGGGGGGGACTGCCCTGAAAGAAAGGCGGTCCAAAAGGTCAGAGGGCCAGGAGTCAAAGAAACACGCAGACCAACCAACCCATTCCAAAGGAACACCAAAAGGGAAAAAAAAATAACTAAGCGGAGAAAGCCAGAGAAAGTGAACAGGGAAGCCTACCGAGGCACCACCTGCTAAATGGAAGGAAAAGGCGACAGAGCAAAAAAAACAACATTTGAAAGAAAGGCCAATACAGGGTGGGAAAACTTGGTTAGCTTTGCCAAGGTTACTGCAGAAAGGGGCCGGGCGAGTAAGGAACGCTTTAGGAAGAGAAAGGTAAGAGGTTTTCTGGCAAGAGTGGGGAGAAAGAACAAGAAAAATGGTAGAGAGGTGGAAAAAAAAAAAAAAGCCCAGGGGTCCCGTACCTGAATAAAAAAGGGTGGGGAGAAAAATACATCGAACAATGGACCACGCGAACAAAGGGAAACACTGTGACAAATTGGGAAATGAAGGGTTCCGGGGTTGGCGAGGAGGCGTAGTTTTTAAGGAAACAATGAAAGGTTTTGAGAGGGATGGCGGGAAGAGGGGGTGCGATCAGCGGGGTGGATGGAAAAAAGAAAGACGGCGTTGGGTCTGGGGGACGATGGACCCACCAAGGGGGTGGGGGGGGGCGGGAATTCGTGGAGTGAAACAGGAAAAGAGAAAATCAGGAGGGTGGAGTAATGGGGGGTTTCAGGGGGGTCCGTTATCTCAACTAAGGGCGGAAATCGGGGAAACGATGGCGTCACGAGTTGAGAGAAATGAAAGCGTAACAGTCCGGGGTGTATAAGAAATAAAAGGGGAAGTGAAAAGGTCCAGTCGGAACAAATGGGGGAAGGAAAAATCCGGCAATCCATTAAACGGGGAAAAAAAGACGCAGAGGGTTGGGAAAAGAAAAGGGGTGTAGTGCGAACACGGAGAAGACCGTCCCATGGTAGGGAAGGAAGGTTTGGAGAAAGGGGGGAGCAAGGGGTGGTGCTAGGATGCCAAAAAAAACAAAAAAAGTCGAAAAATTCTCAAAAAAAACCATTTTGGGGGGTGTTGCATTGAAAAAAAAAAAAAAAAACAAAGAATGCGCAAACAAGAGGGGGAAAGTCTGATGGCGGTAGAAACGGAGGGGGTTAGGGGAAACTGTAGAAAAGCACTGGAAAGAACTCAGGTCGTACCCACACTTTTGGGACAAAAGATCAAAAGGTTCAGGGGCACGGCACAGGACTCTGGAGGGGAACACAAAAGGGACCCAATGGAAATGGTGTTAAGGGGAAATGGGGGGAGGGACAGGGGGGAGCAGGGTTGGGAATAAAAACAAGGGGCAAAGCCTCGAAGGTAAAGTGGGTACACACCAACATTTGCCACAAAAAAAAAAAAAACTTAAAGCCAATTGGGCGTGTGGGAGGGCCTCAACGATGAAACGGAACAACAAGACCCAAAAATGTGGGGACGCGACGGGGAAAGGGGGGGCAAACTGCAGAAAAAAGCGAAGGTAGTACTTGGGGGGGGGGCAGACGGGGGACCACCGAATTAGGGGACGTGGTCACAAAATTTTGGGGAGATTAGCGCACACTGGGGGAAGTCAGCCAAATTAAAAGACGATTGGCGGTTCCGGGGTACGGTAACAACCCCTGGGGAAGATTGCCTAAGAAAGGGGGTAAAATCACATAAAAAAGACTAAAAACGACTGTGTGGGGTCATTTGGGGTTGAAAACCTTGTGACTTCACGGGGTTACCGCGGAAAACAGAGACCTATGAAGGGCGAGAGGGTCAAGTACAACAGTGGGCAAACAGGTGTCCAAAGGGAACAGCGGAAACGGGCGTCAGGTAAACGAAAAGGGGGCTGCACTGGGAGTAGAAAAAAAGCGTCGAACGGGGTTCAGCTGGCGGAAGCGTTGATTTAGTAAGAGAGTGCCCATCGCTAAAACACAAGAACCCTGGCCGTTCGCCCAAGGGAGAAAAACAAAGGCAGGGCAAAAAAATAAAAAAAGAGGGGGGGCCCTTCGATGTAAGGTTGTATGGGAAACGGGAAGGGCAAACCATACGGGGTCCAAAAGACCAACAGGGCCCTCAAAAAACCCATGTCATAGGAATAATAACTCACGGGTGTGCGAAAATGCAGATCCAGGGGTCAATCAGTCTTGGTATTCCATTCGAGAAAAGCACAAACCAACGGCACGAGAAGCGGAAAGAAAAAGTATGCACGAAAAAGGTACGTAGGAGATGGAGACTTAGAAAAAATCCAGGGAAAAGCTTACGAGAACTTTTGCGGTACGTTTACACGGGCCAACGTTTGGGGTGACGAAAAAGGAAAGGAAACCTAACAACTCTAAAGGTCATTAGTGGGGGGGGAAAGGTGTTCCTACGCACCCCAAAAAAGTCAAAAAGGAGGAGGGGGATACTCCATCCAAATCCGGCGACTCGAGGTGTCGTTAGTAGAAACACACCCAGCGCAAAAACACACTGGTCCCACATCGCGTTAGGGGGGAACGAGGGCTCAGTTCCAAGTCGAGGCGCAAAGGAGCGCTTGTAAGGGAAATAAAGAGCCCCAGAAACACGAAATGAACAGGGGAGGGAAAGCAAACGACCCAACATTGTCGTAGAAAGGACCGGCTGATCAACTTGGGCAGGAAAGGGGTAAACAACTGGGAAAGGGGAATCCTGATACATACACTAAAGGAGCACTAATCGAGGGGGAGTGGCCCGCGAATTGGTTCCTTCCGGACAAGGACCGGGGGTGGTGTCGTGGGGATGGAAAGGAAGAAAAACTAGAGAAGACATCCTAATGAAGTTCTGGGATAGTACCAGGCCAAAAAAATTGGCACGGTGAAGTGTGTGGGTGACAGACTCAGTTCAAAGGAAAAGGGCAAGAGGTCCCCGTTGGGGAACCCCTTGAAGATCCGGCAGAGGGACTCAGTGAAACGGGAAAAAGGACAAGAGTCGGGGGAAAAACAGAGTACGATGGAGGGTCCAAAGAAGGCCAGCCAGACCCAGGGGGGCCAGTAAAGGGAGGAAGGTTCTGAGAAATCGCCAAAAATTTTCGGTGAACGACTACAAGGGAGGGTGGACGGGGGGAGTCCCCAACCAATCCGAAGGCGAAGGCGGGGTACCGGACAAAACAGCCCTTTCGAACTGGGAAGGGAGGGGATCGAGAAAAACCTTCATCCGAGAAACACCGTAAAACGCCGACAAGTCAACACGCGCACCAAGGTCACCCGGGGGACGTGGTATACCGGGCGCGAACGAGAAGGGGCATGCCTCCTTCAAAAAGCTGGGGTGGACGAAAGAAACGGGCAGGTTAAAACCGAACAGAACCGCCGTACCTACCGGAACCAGCAAGAGCCTACCCGGGGGCGAGTAGCAGGTTTAGCTCTTGGTTTGAGAGAGGGGGGGACGACCAAAAACGTCTGGAACCACACGGCCATGGGGGACGGGCAGAACTGCAACACCCTGGATAGGGAACATGAAAGGGGGGAGGAACAACATAAGGAGAAAATAACCCTCTGGGAGACTTGGGAACAACACCCAAACGGGCCACCCTCGGGGCGGTGATGGAAAGGGGGAAGGGCCGGACTTCAAGGGTCAACCCTTAACTACGCCATAAAGTAGTAAGGGTGGAAAAGACTAGGGGGCGTATGTATGATACCAGGTGCGATAGAGAGGAGACAGAGGGACGGGTCCAACGCCCTAGGAGAGAAGGGTCACCAAAATCAGAGCCACTTCCACAAGGATGTTATTCGCAAAAGGGGGTAGGGGGCCGTGAACAGAAATTCCAAACGGCCCCAGGTCCTCCTTGACAGCCTCTCAGGATCCGGGGAAAAAGTACAAGTAAACCAAGGGCCCTAAAAAAGGGGGGAAAAAGGCCGGATTAGTAAAAACTCGGTTTCATATCAACCCGGGAAACAAAGGGTGTTAACAAAAAAGGCCCGTAGTGGCCGTCTGGGACCCGGGGTCATGTATGAAGACAAACCAAAAAAGGGGTCTATGGAGGAACGCCACCCCTGGGCGCCGCAAAATGGAATTGGCGTTTTTAGTCAAGGAACTCGGGGAGAACCCTGGTGCAACGAAAAAGAAAACCAGAAAAAAAACTTACTACGGAGCAATCCAGAGGTAATCTAAGAACGGGGGAAGACTAACACGAGTCGACCAAAACTTAATGTAAAGAGCAAAAACCACCCAAAAAAAAAATGATGGAAAAATAGAAAAGAGAAAGACACCGGTGTGCGCACAGTGAACCGGTTTTAGAGGAAAATTAACTGGGCTATGTGCTTTAACAAGTGATGTGAGACGAAGGTTTGAGGAGGGGGGGCATGGGAAGGGAGAGTGGAATCTGGGTGTCTATTGAACTAACTCCAGAAAAAAAAAATGGCCAAGAGGGCGTGACGTTAGCCAAAAAAGGGGGCCCTGGCCAGGAAACCCGGTGTGCTAAAGGGAAGAACTAAAAAGGGGATGGAAAAAATGGGACACGGCCAAAAAAGGGAAGGCCATTGGGGGTTGGGGGGGGGGGGAGTGGCCGGGTTGCTAAGGTTAAAAATGATTGTGTTACCGAAACTTGCAAACAGGGGGCTGCGTGGGAGGTGCCGGAGGGGGGGGGGAAGGGGTGCGGGGGAAATTCATATACGGGTTGAAGGATTCTGTTGAGGGGGCTGGGGAGGACAAAAAGGGGGTCAACCGGGAAACCCAGGCAGAAAACTAACAATCAGGGCAGGGGGGGGGAGACTGGAATTGAAGGTGTGTTGTTGCAACTTGGCTGGTAGCAACTATACTTGATCACAATAGTGGGATTACGGTGGCCGAAAGGGGAGCATCAAGAGACTCCCCGAGTCGGGAGACGTAAAGGAAAAGGGGGTGGGGCTCTTTAAGGGTGAAGCACCCGGCAAAGACACATGAAAAAAAAGGGAAATTCGTGTTTGAAAAACCCGGATTGTTGTGGGTAGAATGTCAACTTATACGTGAGGTTAGGGAGGGAAAGGCAAGTGGAAAAAATAGGTTATAAGGGAAGGGGGGGGGGGGGATAGGTATCAAAGAAAACCCAAAGGCACCTTGGTGTAAACTAAAGGCCCTTGGTTGAGGATAAGGGCTGAGACCAATCCGTGGACGGAGGGGGAGTCATAGGTGGGAATCAGGGGGTAATTGTGACAAATGGGACTAGCCTTCTCACTCTTCTGCAAAAATCAAGGGTCCGGCCAAAAAGGGCGGTTGGGAAAACGCGTAAAGGGTAGACGCGGGAGTCGGAATCCTCAAAACAGCTTAAAAGGGGATTGGTCCGGAAAAGGGAGCGGTGAACTTGAGGAGGTTTTAGGACGGGGAGAATAGGGCCTTTTGGACAAAAGTGCATCATGGGCCTAACGAGGGGTAAAAGGCAGCTAACTTTGGACGGCACAAAAAACAAAAGGGGAAAGGGAACAAAGCTGGGGGACACGGTGGAAAAAAAAATAAAGAGGAGGCCCTCTATTGGGTGGCGAAACCGGGGGGGAACGGAAAAAAAAAAAGGAAATCCTCGTTTAGTCCACGAAATTGGGGGGAGAAAAAGTGCGAGAGGGGGAAGTAACCCAATGAACAGAAGGGGTAAAGAGCAACAAAAAAGAGAGTGGTATAGGGAAGGGGCGTGTAAACCAGTCAAATAGGGGGGGGCCACGAAGTTATAAAAGAGGTGTTTTCAGTTGTCGTGGAGGAATCTCTCCACGATAACTGAGGAATTTGTATGAGTTTAAATTTTGTAAAATCCATGTAATCCAAAGCAAAGAATGGCGAAACAATGAAAAGGATTGGTGTATCAAACATCAAAAAAAGAATTGAGGGAATGACTCAAGGGGGTGCGAAATGGCAATAGGGACATCCTTTTCAGAGGGAGGGAAAAATTAAAAGAATAGAGGGAATCAAGCAAACACAAGGGAACCAGGAAAACAACGGAGTAAAACATATGCGGCACCATGACCGAAAAAGGAGAGCAGAGGGGGTTTCTGAGTCAAACGGGGGGAGGGGAAAACAAAGAACGAAAAATGCCAACAGAAAGGGCAATGGGGAAAGACCGGGTTTGGAGAACCCGGGGAAAGGTTGGGCAGGGGAGGGAAGTAAACGCGGGACGTTGAATATTGGGTTGAAAACCCTGCACTAAAAGGAGATGGCGCATCGACAAGGGCAAACGACGAAAAAAAACTGACGAAAGTTCGGACACAGCGGAAAAAGAGGACCGTCTTTCGAACAGGGGGTGGAAATACAGTCTGGGACTGGAGAGAGAAGGATGGTGGGGATGGGGGGGGAGGCCTCAATGAGACAACGCAACAAAAAAACGAGGAAAGAGAGATACCAACCATAACATCAAGGGGAGGAGGAAGGCGGGGCTGGGTTCCAAAACGGCCCAAACCCCCGGGGGGTCCAAACAGAAACCGTGGGAAAAAAAAGGTTGTCGACAGTCTGCGGAGGGGACCCCATCAATTAAGGGAGAAGTGGGGTCAGGGGGGCTAAAAGGGGCCCATGCCGGATGGAAATTAATGCAAGGCACGGTGGAAAAAAAAGAGTGGGTGCAAGGGGTGGCGGATAGAAAGTGAAACTGAGGAACATGGATGGGGGAATCCACCGAAAAAAATAAACCTACAGGAAACGCGCAAAAAAGGGGAATTTGACCAGATTGTGGGGTTCAAGACTGGCGAAGGGGGTGTGTCTTGTCTACGAGGGAAAGAAATAAAACTGATCCGGGAAAGCGACATACTGGCGGAAAAGACGGAGGGAACACTACCAAAGTCCTTGATGGAGGAAGCAAGAAGGGGGGGGGGGGAAAAAACGACCTTCAAAAAGGGGAACCGGGTGGGGGACAACTGGCTGGGTAAAAGGGTGGAAAAAAAGAAAGGTCGAAAAGAAGCCCTCGGCGCGGCGGCTACAAGGCGGAAGTCCTGCACATAAAGGCAGGGGGGAAAGGGGTGAAACCAGGAAGGCGAAAGAGCAATTGGGAGGCTAACCAAAGGTCTGGGGGGAAAGGGAAAAAAACCGCGGGAAAATCTGAAAAAAAAAGTTCGGGGGGGGGAACTAAAGAATGTGAGTCCGAGTGATCAAGGGGACAACAACACGACTCAAGAAACAAAAATGGCACAAAGAAAACCTTTTCAGAGACAAAGTGAGGATTTTGGGGGATGCAGCACAACCTAAGGAAAGAAAAAAAGAAAAAGGGACACGGCGGAGGACAGCACAGTTCTGAATCGTCCACTCCCCACCCAAGGTCCCGAAATTCAATTAAGGTTGGTTATACCACGAAAGCCTCAGGAACTGGGGGTGGAATCTTTACAAGTCAAAAGAGGGGGGGTGGAAAAGCAGGAAGAGGCACGAACGGCCCGAAAAAGCCCGAGTGCCCTGGCAGACATCAAAGAAGAAACGGAACCGGGTGCAAGCTGTTAGGCAAAAGGTCAGAACGTTTATTTTGAAAGAATTGGAAAAAAACACAAAACCAGACTGAGGTCTAAATACGCCACGGCCTCCCGTACAGAAGACGTCCTTGCAAAGTTGGACCACACAAATACGGGCAACCATAAAACGGGAAAACGTAATTCAAGTAAGGGGGCGGGGGCCCCGCCTTCACCATGAAAGAACCATACGCACAAAAGGGGGGTGAAAACACCCAGGAAGGGGGCAGGAAAAGGGGGAGTGAAGCAAAGGGCGAAGTAGACTAGAAAAAAGACAAAGGGAAAACAGCCGTGGAGATAAGAAAAAACCAGGGGGTCAAGAAGGGGAGAAAAGCAAAAGGAAGTGCCGGAAGATAAGCAGCCGCAACATCCGTCGCACAAGGTAATCAAATCACTCTGTGCGACTAGATAATCAGGGGGAACAGTACCGGACAAAGGACAGAAAACCTGGAAGCCGCTTGAAAGGTAGGGGGCCGTAAAAAACTAAACGCGTCGCTAGACCCGGCAAAGGTTGTTGACAAGCACGAAAACGTGGGTCGTGGGAAATGTGAAGATGAAAAAAATCCTCGAACAAAAACTGGAGGGGGTGGGGGAAGCACAGGGGGGAAAGTCACTCCTCCGGGGGGGGAAATAACACGGGGGGGAAATCCACAAACCAGCAGTAACACTAAAAGGACATGGGAAAAAGGAAGGTCCCTACGAAGGACACAAAGCCAAGATCAGCGGAATAGAAGGAAACAAGCTACCGAGGCTCAACCTGATCACGAAAGAGGAAGTCAACAACCATGTATTAAGAGATGGGAAAGAGAGAGGGGGTGTTGGCGAAGAAGGTTCTGATTCCCGTTATGAATGGGACTGGCCAGAGGCTTGGCACTTTAGAAGGGTCTGAATGGGGGGGGACCCAAGGGCCTCTTTAAAAATAGGGGGGTGAAGGACTGAAGGGAGACCGAAGCGCTGCCAATAAACTTATGAAAGAAAGGGTGGGGCGTGAAAAGAAATCCTTGGGGTTTAGGAGCACTAACATGAAAGTCGCCAGAGGCAAATCCGGGCACGGGGAGGTGAAAATTGGGAGGGGGTTGTACGGGGAAAGAGGGGTAAAGTTTTGGGGGGGACAACAACTAGGCTGCGTTAGGGGGGGGGTGACCATGCTTGGGGACGGAGAGGTTCTAAGGAAAGACGGAAAAGGGTGAAAAGAGGGGGAAGGCTGAACCTTGGGATGGGAGAATATGAAAAAAAGCAAAGGCGTAAGGAAGATCGGAAACCGAAAAAATAAAAATTAATGCAAACATGGGTGGTGGGGGGGGGTTTGTCTGATGAAGATCCACCCTAGGCACGTAATCACCTTGCCTAAACAAAAGGCAAGGGAAGAGTAAAAACGGATCGAACAAAAAGAAGCAGACCCTGTGAAAGAGACTCTAACTCGAGTATGTTTTTTGCAAACGGGAGGAAAAAGCCCAGGGAATCCATTGACCATTAAGCGCGATGGTGGCCCGTAGGGTTGTTGGAAAAGGGAAGGGCTGCAGTAGCGACAATATCGGGTAAAAGGAAAAAAAAGGGATAGCATGTGAAGAGTCTGCCCGCAAAAAAAATGCACGGGGGACGGGGAAAAACAAGAAAGTTGTTGGCCTTTGGGAAACGCTGAAAAGGAACAATAGCGATAGGGATTGAGTGAGGGGGGCGGCGGGGTAATGGGGGGAAACCTGACTAAGGGGGGGGGGGGGGACAAATTTGCGTCCACCATCTTTGGGGAAGGGAGGCTCGCCAAAAGGTCACCATGACCACAGGCAAGTACAGAATACAAACGGAGGCTTAGGGAAAACGTGGAGACCGAGGGGAGGGGAAAACGGGGACTCCGGCAGTTGAGGCCAGGGCAAGGAAACGAAGGGGAATTTGAGTGGATCTGAGTCGTGCATGCCTAGGTGCAAAGCAACAGCCCCACGTGAAAGGGGGGGGCAGGGAAAAAAGCACAAGGTGGGTAAAACCTCCCAGAAGCAACCGGGGGAAACGTCGTTTGGGGGGGGGAAAACAACGGGGACCGGGACAAGTCATAAAGTTCGTCAATAAAATTGTGGAGGTTCCGAAGAGGGAAAAAACTCACCCAAACCAAGGGTGCGTCTGTAGCCCAATTAAAAAGGGGATGCAGGAGCGGGGCAAAGAACATCTATTGTGTCCCGAACTGGGCTGTGGCTGAGACATGGGGGTGGGCGCCGTCAGGGGATCCCGAGCTATGTAGAACATA
>Ga0179593_1453617_pt1 | contig 14603 bp, 18 predicted proteins | sample CZODoug2_1_08_16_FD_185931 | JGI IMG/M metagenome (GOLD analysis project Ga0179593, IMG submission 185931) | Vadose zone soil fungal communities from Angelo Coast Range Reserve, California, USA - CZODoug2_1_08_16fungal (PacBio error correction) | ecosystem: Environmental > Terrestrial > Soil >...
ACGGGTGTTGGGGGAGGGGATGTTCCTTACTCAGGGCTGGGTCGTATCAAAGACGGAGGAGAGGTTCGGACAAAAATGTCCCGTCTTTTTTTACGGTACCGGAAGTCGGGAGGGCAAAAGGGGAAAGGGGAATGGATGCATCGGTGAGATAGAGGGGGGGACTTGGTACCTGGCAAGAAGTTGAGGGAGGGTTGCTAAGCTTCCGAAAACACTAAAGGAGGAGGGGGTTAAAAAACACGGGGGGGGGGCAACTCCTTTTTAATCTTCAAGGGGGGGGTGGGGGGGGCATAGGGGAATTCATTTTTGCGGAACGTAGAGTGGGGGAAGAAAGTCATAGGGGGTTTGTCACGGGAACAGATTGGGGAAAGAAAAACATCTCACCTGGGACACGGGTAAAGCCTACGACGGCATCTCTGTACATCAATCGGCAGCGAGAAAAACCACTCAAAGAGGGAAGAAAAATTGGAGGAGAAATAGGGAGGGCGAGGAAATCAAGGATCATCGTCAAGCAGCCAAAGAGGGGGGGAAGAGGCTGGTTGACTTCGCCGGCGATAATGCCGAAGCCTCAAAACTAAAAAAAATAAAAAGGAGGACGGCGGAGAAAAAGGCCGAGAGGGGGTTGTTCACCATACTGACATTAGAAAAGAGGGTGCAAAGGAGAAACAGCGCGTGCAAGGGGGTCCAAAGAATATTAAAAGGGGAGGATTGGGGTTCTTGTGAGTGAAGGAAGAACGTGCGCCACCTTCGCCAGGGGAGAGTCGGTGAAGTGTCTTCTCGTCTGGTGGCCGGGGGTCGAAGGAAGAGGAGTTCTTGGATTTTTGAGGGTGTCCCCGTCGGCCATTGGAAAAAAGGGTGGGGGGAGCAAAGGGTGGGTACTCCGAGTAGGACGTTAAAACCGCAAGCAGGACCATCAAGGGATTGAAATCGGGTGATCCAGCACATCGACGAGGACACCAGGAGAAAAAAAGAGATGAAGGGACAGGGTAGACGGACCGTCACCCACATCGAGTTTACCCACCGCATAAAAGAAAAAGGGGGGAGACTTCGGAGGTGCTCACCAAACCGCGAAGTTAGGGAAAAAACGCGTCGGCACGGGCGCTAATCCGTGGTGAGAGAAAAAGTTACCACCGAAACATCGAAAGGGAGCCCCCTCAGAGCATAGGCGGAGACCATACTTTCATTAAGAGAGCAGTTCCAGACGTAATTATCGAAAATTTTGACTGAGAAGGTTTGTCCCGGGAGAGGAAGAACGTTAGAAGGGCCCTGTGTTTAGCTGGGATCTGAGGAGAGGAGAGGCAGCGAACAGCGATAGAAGGGGAAGCTCTTAATAGTCGTGAGGGAGAGGGTTTGGAAAGTTCGGCAGCAGGGAAATGGTCTAGCGGCACGAGATAGCTCGGGCTGTGATAGTAGGGGACCCTTGTACTTCCTTCGCTTGAACATGCCGAGGAGGGGGGCTGGGGATTGGAGATGGTGGTTATTAGGAAGTTGCAGCGAAACAGGGGAAAACCGGCTCCTAGGAGGAAGACAGCGAAAGGATGACTGAAATCTTTTGCTGTGGCCAAGTCGTTAATAGAATCGCAGGGCGGGTATGAAAATAGGGGGAAAAAGAAGGGGAGAGAGTTGAGAGGAGGTGTGAGTTCGCGTTTGGGCCAGTCGGGGCGTTCTGGGGTGTAGTTGGGTTCACAAGGTTCTATAGCGCAGGGAGGCCGGAAAAGAAAAAAATTGGAGGACCTCAAAGGTCAGGGTCAGCGAGACGGGCGGGAATGTGCGTGCCACCGGGGGCTGATCGCAGGGGTTGGGGACCTTTTTGGAGAAAAAATACGAAGAAAGGATACGATATAAACAGGAAGGTCTAAACCATAAGAGATAGAAACTGCGATCTAAGTCGGGGCTCAGGCCAGAAATATACGTTTCAATGTAATTCGAGAAGGGAAAGAAGAATTTTACAGGGCTACGCGTCCGTCGGGGGGCTGCGCAATGAAGAAAACCACCAGCCGTGCGACCCACGTCGGTTCAAGCAAGTTAGGACTCGGTCCCAACAAGACTCGGAGAAGGCTGGGGCGGAGAAAGACAGCGTCCTCTCAACAGCTTTTGCCGAAGAAGAACAAGTATGTCACCTGTCTCTTTCATCAGGGAAAACGAATTCAGGGGAGAACGCCAAACCTCCATTCCCGGATTCTCTATTAAGGCAGAAGAAGGAAACTGTAGTTCTTAGGCAGGAAAAGCGGGTGGCCCAAAAACAAGGAAGGTATCGCCTGTGGGCGCGGGATCGGCCAGTAGAATGAGAGGGGAGGGGGAACAGCGGGCCAACGCGATACCTACAAACTCTGGAAGGGTTAAAGGGAAATTCTGAGGAAAAAAACATGCTCTGGGGACGTGTTGAGCCAGTCGTGTGGAAGGAAACCAGGAGTTCCATCGCCAGAATTTGTTGGGCAAAAGGAGGGACGACGCAGCTTGAAGGAGGGGGACAAAACTCAGAGAATGCTGAAGGACTGGGGTTATAAAAAGGGGAAAGAAAGGTGAGGGAAGGGTGAAAACCGGCACCCACAAGCCCTACTGGTGGCAACTTACGGTTAGACAGTACTCATCATCCATATAGGCGGCGCCAAAGCAGGGGGGGAAAAGCGCTCACAGAGAGAGGGCAAGCGTGCTGATCACAAAAGAGAGGAAGGGCGATGCCATCTCTTCGAGCGAAAAGGTCACCCTGAGAAACAACAACGTATTAGGGTAAAAAGATGGCAGTGAGGGGAAAGGAGAGCTAGATTTGAGTCTCGAAGCGAGGGGCGCGGGCGAATTACAAAAACCCGCCGAAAAGAGAGGACTATTCCAGGAAGGAACGTGGGGGAAGGGATTGGGGAAACCCAGGGAAAGAGATACTGGTGTGCAACCATCCACCGGAAGCAAACAAGGGGATATGTTCAAAAGAAGATCAGCCAAGACACAGAGAAGATATACCAGGAAAAGAAAAGAGGTTCGAACCCGAAGGCAAAAAGATGAATCGTTTCCACCAAAGATATCGTGATAGGGAAAAGAAGGGTCCAAGGAGGGAAGAAACAGGAAGGATAAGAGCATGGGTCCGTGAAAGAACACAGAGCCAGACAATGATTAGGCTGAAGGAAATCTAGTATGACGGAACAGCTCTGAAAAAACACCAGCTAGAAAAAAGAAAACTCACGGAGTGTTGACTAGAAAAAAAAAAGAGCCATCTTGAAAAAATGGCGTCAGAAGGGGGGGGGGCCGCTTAATTTCTGTGAACGGGGGTGAGGGAGTGTAAGCACATGAGAAGAATTACAGGTAAATTGATAAATAAAAGAGGGGCTAGGCCGTTTGGGATAGAAAAGGGTTGAGGGGACGCTCAAGGACTCGAGTGGCCACAGTGGGAAATCGACTCGCTCAGGGAAGGGGGGACTAGGGGGAAAAGGCACGGCGGGATATGATATCAGGTTGGGGCCCTGTTAATTGCTTCAGGCTCAGAAGAAGAATGTTGCGGTAAGGAAAGGGCGAAAAGGAAAAACTTGAGTATATGCTAAGTGGGGGAGATATGGAATAGCTTAGAAGGGACACTCTAGAGGAACTGGCATAACTTCCCGGGGATATATCCGAGAAAGGGATGTCCAATCTGAGAGTGCCTCACTGTGAAAACGTTGAAACACAGCGCGTCTCTAACGGGTAACGACCAGGAGGGGGGTTTTCTTCCCAATTCTCCGGGGGATGGACGCTCGGCGATCAGACGCAGATTGACAAGCGGGGGGAAAGAATAAAGAGAAAAAAGGAGGAGACAGAGTCCAAAAGAGAAGAAAGGAGAAAAAAGGAAAGACTTCTAAGGTGGACTAAGAAGAAAAAATCAGTGCGCTTCTAACCTCGGGGGCTGGGGAAAAACTAGGAAAGGAAGGGCCCAGGCTGGGAAAACTCGCAGAACGTACGGGAGGGGGTTAAGAAGAACAACCCATCATCACAGCATCAGAGGGGCAATTGAGCAGAACCCGCGGGCTACACTTGCCATCGAGAAGAAACGCGGCGCCGATTCACCAGGCAAGAAAACCGAAATCTAAAAGGGAACATGATGACTACACCGGAGGGCAGAAAAAGCAAAACACAAAGGTTAATGATCCTCTTAGGACACTAGGAGGACGCTGCAAAAGGAAGATCGCCAAAGAAAACTAAAAAGGTCACAGCAAAGGAGAACGAAAAGAGCGGACAAAAACGGGTGGACAACTAATCAGGGGACGGGGCGAAACTCTCCAGGTATACATTCTGGGGGGCGATAAAAAGAAACGTAAGAGTGGTTTCAGGAAAGACGATGGTCTCCTGGGGAAAGGGGGGGGGGTGACCAGGAAAAGGAGCGGGGCCAGTTAAAGGAAACAACCTTTTACTCTAAGAAGGAACGCTCCAGAGGACTGGGATAGAGATGCTTTTTTAACAGAAATTGGTCGGAAAGAGAACCCGGAAAATCGGTCACCTCTGGGTCCATGTTCCCATGTGGAGGGACAAGTCGTCTTACGCGAGGCCGCGGGTCAAAAGGAGACAGAATGGCAAGCCACGCGGGGACTAATACGGCATTTAAACACTCACTGCAGACCTATGAAAAAAGGGGCCAAAAGAGGAAGGAGGACCTTGAGACAGGGAAACAAAGAAGGAGAAAAGGAAGTCAACTCAAAGACCCTGCAGTTCTAAGGGTCAATGAAGCCAAAGCAACCCTCAAAGGAATACCAGGAGATGGCGGATCGGGTGGGGGGGAGGAGGGGTGGGAACTGGGGCGGAGGGGGAAAATACAGGGAATAAGTCCGGGAATGAACCAACGCAGAATTGGGGGGTTTTTAGACGACGGACGCGGGAGGGGAGTCTTCCTCGGTCTGTGGATTGGGAAAAAAAGAAAGGCGGTCCGAAGAAAGCGATGACTGGAGTCAAACCGACCGTTAGGAACCATCGGCCCAAGGACTTTATAAACAGAGAAAGGAATTTCAAGGAGCGAGAAGCGGTTTCGGAAAAACGGTGAATTGGCTGGAAGGACACCGGACGTTACTGTACGGGAATTGATGTGCCGGCCTTAAGAGCGGAAAAGGGAAGAAATGCGGGAGGGAGTGGGGGGGGGGTTTCAAATCGCTCCCCTGGACCAGGGAAACAAAAACAAACGAACAACTCCTCCTAAGGGGGGAGGGGGGAAAAAGATGAGAAGGGGGGAAACACAGTTCAAGGAGTTTTCACCACACCGCAAGTGAGGAACGAAGAAAAGGGGGAAGGAAATAACATGACCAAAGAAGGTCAGAGTGTTTCCAATTTCCAAGAATCTGTAAGCTAAGGGAAAGAATGTTGGTCAAGAGGGAAAAGCCTGGAGGGCACGGAGGGGGTCTGCCAAACTAACAAAGAAGGGGTTACATGGAAGGGGACTGTTCCGGAAAGGTCCTACGATAATTGAAAAAACGAGTAAAGTCCCTGGAGTCCATTTAAATACCAAAACACAGGGGAGTAGACAACAAAAACAGGAGGAGGGAAAGGAAACTAGATTGCGAAGAAGGGGAGGTGACTGGGGGGTTTCTTATGGACCTCAAAACTAAGGTCACTTCGCGTCCTTTCGTACTTAGGTGAAAAAGAAAAAAAATGGGCTGGGTAGGGGTTACCTAAAGTACGTTTCGAACGGGGGGAAAAAGGCGAATGGGTCAGAAAAGGGCACTTTGCTTGTAACTCACCAACTTATTTGCGTTCAAAGGTTTGGGGTTGCCAAACGGCACTTCAAAAAAAAAAGGATTCAAAAAGAGGGGGCTGGTGACAACAGAGGTTGTATGGACAGAGGCAAGTTTGGGCAAGGATTAAGGGAGTCAAGAGGTTGCAGTCCAGGATGGCATGTGCCGCTAGGGATGGTGGACTGGTACCAGACGAAGAACCCGATCAAAAAGCGGGAAGGGAAAAACGAGAAAGGCAGGGAAGGGAGCTCAGCTGATAAAAAGGCGATAGATCCATACAGAGATGAACGCGGCGAAAAAACCCCTGCCATCGCCAGTCAGAAAGGGAGACGCGCACAATTTTAAATAGAGGCGCAGGATGGAGAGCGTCAGGAGATCTTGCGCTCGGGTGAAAAAAAACATAAAGGATCATTCCTACGCCTCCAAAAAAAAAAAAAAAGAAAGAACAGTCCAAGGGGGGGGGGGGGGGGGGGGGGGGTTGGGGGTGTTGGGAAAAACCGGTATCGAACACTGCAACGGTGAGAGCGTGTCAAGGGATTGCAAAGGATTTGTTAAAGACCAGTAAACCCAACCAAAAATAGGGCAAAACAGTTCCTTTCGCAGTTGAGGTTTCTGGGGGAGGGGATCTTTGGTTAATAAGACCACCCCTGCATTAAAGGGAGCTGGGAGTAAAAAGACATTTGAAGGGTCATCCTGAGGGGGGAAAAGGGGGTATGGAAAAGAGGAATGTGAGAGGACTTTTCATAAAACTTTTCTAACCAACCATTTTGAGGTTCAATGAAAAAGGGGGGGGGGGGGGGGGGGTACTCGGCGCCCTTCCAGACTCCGGGGTCAAAAAAAAACCGAACCATTCGGCCTCTTATTCCTCGAGAAGGGGATCCCACATCGGCTGCGGAATTGGGAAGGGGGAAAAAAGGAGGGAATGGGTTGGAAAACAGTGGAGGAGCGTGCAAAGAGTGAAAGCCCACTTTAAAAAAGACGGGGTCTCGTGGGGCTCGCGTCCCAATGTTGTGGGGCTGCAAGGGAAACAGTAGCTCCCACCTGGGGTGATCTGAACATTTGGGGCCACATTCCCCATGCCACGAAAAATAGTCGCTCATCTGAGCCGGGTCCGGGTCTCGCCGCCGATCCGGCGAGGTGCTAGAGGGTAAAAATTTTCTCAAAAAGTTTGTCGCCAAGAGGGGAGGGGGGTCGCCCCAGGGAAATGTGGGTGCTGGGATCGGGGGAGCCTGGATTCGGAACTTAGGGCTGAAACAGCTTCCTGAGTCCCTCAAGGCAGCTCGGATAGCTGCTGAAGGGGAGGGGTTGAATCCGTTTTCGTGAAAAAAAAAAAACATGGCAATGGGAAAGGCAAGTAGCAAGCGGGACGCGGAGCGACCGATAAAAAGGTATTCGCCCTGAGGAGGCTCTGGAGAAAAGGAGCGGGGGAGGAGGGGAAGGGGCTCCGGATACGCTTTGGGTCTGCTGTTGGGGGGGTTTGTTTTGTTTTGGGGGGGGGGGGTGGGTTTTTTTTTGGTGTTGGGGGTGAACAGTAGTCGCAGGGGCCCGGAAGCAAAGCGGGCAGAAAGGCCACGGGCAGCCGCAAGGGGGGGGGGGACCGAAATCGTCTTTTGGGAAGAAAGTGGAAAAAGGGCTTTGTTGAGCGTCCAACCACTTTGAAAGTGAGCAGGTTGTTTATGGGGGGGCGCGGTTGGGCCGGGAGGGGGCGCCTGGTAGACCTTTTCAGGGCTCTTGAGTTGCGGGGGGGAGCGAAGGTCAAAGGGCAGATTGCTGGAAAAAGCGTCCCCACTGAGCACCAGATGGGAAACACATCGAAAAGAAGCAAGGGTTCAGGGTTCCATCCGTTACGGAAGGTGCCACAGTGAACGAAACCCGCAGGCACGAGTGAGGGGCACCGTGGTTACGAAAATCAAAGGTGATAAAAACTTTGAAAAAACAGAAGAGAAGAAGAGGAAAACGGCGTTCAAGAGGGAATGATGGGGCGAGGCGGATTCTCTTGACACGGACATATCTTGGCAAGTTGACAGAGGCAATCCCTCTTTGAGACCAATGCAGCGGCGGCCGGGAGACCAAGGAGGGACTATACTCACAACGTAGTTTAGAAGTGAGAGGACCAAAGCGAGTCGAGGGGACTGTGAAACGAAAAAAAGGAAGAAACAAGGCGTCCCGTCGCAGGCCCTCTCACCCAAATGGGGAGAAACGGCCGTCTGGATCAAATGGAAGGCAAAAAAAATAAAATCGTGCTATTGCGAGGGGGGGTGAGCGTCAAAGAAACCTGTGTACATCCAAGGAAAAGGCAAAGGTTCTCTAATTTCCATTCCGTTTCCCGCTGGCTCGTGTGGTTTATCCGAGGTGCGAACACGTCGCTGTGCAAGAGCACTATCTTTTGTTGGTGGAGAAAGGCCATATCGGCTGTTGAAACTGAGGAAAAAAAAGATTAAAATACAACGCCCATTCCTGGGGGAATTCTTTGGAGGGAGCGTTTTCACCAGGCATGGGGGGGGGGGGGGGAGCAACTAAGGGGGGGGGAAAAAAGAAAATAGGGGAGAGTGTTGGGGGGAGAGATGCTCGACAACCTTCCTGAGTTGGGGGGAACGCAACCTCTTTCTATTCAGAACTTTACGGTTTAGGGAATTCTCGGGTGGGGACTGGAGACCACAAGGTTCTATCGTTTTCACTGCCCGGTGCTGGGGGGAGAAATCATCCCTAAAGCGCCCCATCAAGTGAAAAAAAAATAAAGTCAATATATTTTCAGAGCTTGCAATTCGCCCAAGCGAAAGCGACGGAGGGATTTTCGAAAGAAAGAGGAGCCAATCTAGAACAGAAAACCGAAGGCCCTAAAGAAAAAACAAAAACCAAGGGGGAGAGATGAAGGGGAACGTCTCGTCTATAGGGAAGGAAAAAGGGGAAAGCTCGCGTGGTCCAGGAGTTTCGATGGGCGGGGGGGAACATCCAAGCCGAAGAGAATGCCTGAGGGCGTTTGGGAAAAAGAGGGTAGAAAGAAGAAATCGTCTGTGAGGGAAACCATCAAAAGGCAGTGCAAAATATGACAGGTTTGAAAGTCACAAATCGCGCAATACCACGTAGAATAATAAACCCGTCGACACTAGGTCAAAAAGAGAAAAGACGCAGGGAAAATTAGAGGAAAGCATCACGCATTGCCAACAAAGAAAAATAAACGGCTCATGGGGAGTAAAACGGCGGTAAACGTCAAAAAAATAATCATCATGTCGGGAAAGGGTTAAGATGACATCTAGAGTGGAGACGAAAAATCTTGTCGGACTAAGGGGAGAATCAGAGAGTGAAGCACAAATCGTCGCCAAACAAAGAGATTGCGATGCAAGAGCGGGGGGGAGGAGAACCAGTGTACAGGAAAAAGAGACCATCTTTGAACAGGGGGCGTGAGGAAAGATAAAAAGAGCCTCGGGAGGTCGGAGGTGTGTTTTCTTTTGAAGTGCCCCGGAGACCAAAGAGGGACGATGAAGCATCGGAAAATGGAGAAATAGTACGTGTCAACTAGGCGGAGGGCAAAGATGTTTGCGAAAATCCTGAGAAACAAGGGGAAAAAGTTGTCACAATCGACTCAAGAGAGGGGTTGGAATGCGGAAAGGGGGGAGGGATGAGGGGAAAGGTAGAGGGGTTTTGTTCCCTGATGTGAGTGCGCACTCAAGGAAGGGGTGGCTGGGGGGGGCGGTACAAAAGGGTCTTGAAAAATGATAGGGGATATCCAGGGACTACGGGAGTTCAATTGGGGAAAAACCTTTCGACATCATTGGAACGAGCCGAACCTCCCGAATCGGAAACTTCTTTGTAGTCAAGAAAAAACCGTCCGTAGGATAGAAACTAGGCAACACACTGGTCAACCCTCGATCCGCGATGCCGGGGGAGTGGAATCCTCCACGGTGGACGCAAACCGGGGAATGACCACTGGGGAGGGCGCGGGGGGAAGGCAAGGAAAGCGCTAAGGGGGACTTGAAACCGAGAAAGCCAACTGTACTACCGACCACCAAAAAAAGGGGGAAAGAAAATAAACCGGCCAAACCGCGAAAGAACAAGTATAAAAGGAAGTGACTAGTAGGACAGAAAAAAACAAAGGCCGAAAGAAAGCCAGGACGGACTTGGCTCCCCACGAGAATCAGTCAGGGGGGAAAGGGGCTGACCGGGAGAAAAATTAGCCGACTGATGATCGGCAACTCGCAGAGCCAAAGAGAGCAGGAGGAATATAACACGTGTTCTACAGAGAACGACGTAGGCGAGCAAGGAAACGTCGCGTGGGGGCACAATTCCAGAACCGAACCAAATCCAGGGCTTGCTGAAAACAAACGGACCGCATTCAGAGGAAAAAAAAGTTGGGAAAGCGTTAGAGGAAGGATTCATTAGCTGGGGTTCAAAAGACGACGAGCATAATAGATGCGCGTCCAAAAGCTAAAAAAAAGTGACGGCTTCCCGGCGCATATACGACAAGATCGGGGAACGTCGAAGGGACGCGCCTGACGAAGGAGACAACACTCGCCGGAGTCTGGGGGGAGGAAACACCCCACGTTGTCTGCCATAGCCGGTGGGGGTAAATGTAAAAACAATGGGAGTCCTGCACCTGAAACAAAAAACGTGGGAAAAAGCGACGGAGACGGATGGGGAAATTTGGTGGATGAATAGAACAGAATTTGGGTGAAAAGTACTACAAAAAACAGGGACTAACAGATTAACCTCACGCTTCTCAGGGGGGGGGGAATGGCACATGGGGGTTCGGGATGTTTCAAAAAGTGGGGGATCGAAAGGCTGTAACTCCCTAGACATTGTCTTAAAGAGGGCCATGAAGGGGGCAGAGGCAACGAGGGGGGATCAAAAAGAGTTCGGAATCAAAGCGCACGGCGCCACGGAAACGTTGAGGTAGGAGAGGGGACGAGATATTCCGGCAAAACACTGTGCAAAGGGAAGAGACAATGTCAGCAGGTAAAAAAAAGGCAGCATGGGGGCCGTCTCCAAAAGGAGAAGAAAAAGCAAACATAAGCGAAGACATGAATAGTGGGACATTGAAGGACGAGAACTTCAAGGGCTCACTTTCTTCGAGCCTGGACAGCTAAAAACTGACGTCTAAACATCAAGACACGTGGAAGGGGGATACGCCGTACAAAGGCTTCACAAGCGGGCTTTGAGTCGAAAGGACGGCCTGATCCTGCCGGAAACTGGAGGGGGGAGCAAAAGACGGAGGGGCATCAAACTGACGCTTACATAAAACCACATTGTTGGGAGGAAGTTTCTGAACCCAAGATCTGATGGCCGGTGTCTCCAGTTCATCGCGTACTGCCAAGGGGCCAGGCCGATCGACCGGGACGAAGAGCAATCCCGCAGGGAAGGGGGATGGGAGGGAAATCGGTGGAGAGGTCTAGGGGGGCGCTCCCGAAGATTCACACACCACGGCGGGGAGGCCGAACTGGCCCATAAAGAAGAGTCGGGGGTGAGAATCACACTAGGTGCCCACAGAATATAATAAACCAGCGTGAGGAACTCCTCATATTGAAAGGCGAAAAAAAGCCAAGGGAAAGGGTGGTGACCAGTTACCATCAAATTTTTGAAGCTAATTCTGAAGACTTGGGGAATCGGGGAATAAAAGAACCGTTAAGTTGTCCAGGGAAGCAACAAACAGGGGTTGTTGTGCACGAAGAAGGAAAAAGGGGGAAAGGACGTCTTTCTCCGAAACAGCCCTGGAAAGAAAATAAACCAAAAAGGGAAGAAAGGGGCCGGGCATCGCTCCAACTGAGAGGAAAAAAGAAGAAAGACACCGGGACTGGGGTTATTTTCGGGAAGGACTCCAGGGATTGAGAAAAGCCGAGAAAGACCGGTGAGGAACAGAAACTTTACAGTAAAAACGTCTGGGGGGAGGGGAACGACAAATCCCGCCAGTTCAGGAGGGATGGATTGAAAACAGTTGCAGTAGATACCTGTGCCACTCAAGATTCGGTTCATGTGGGGGATCTTCCAAAGGCAAGAAGGGAGGATAAAAAAGGGGGCTGAAACTCCTTTTTAGGGAGATTAAGTTGGGGGGGTTCCGCGAAGATTTGTGCGGAACTAGTTGGGGAAAAACATGAAGTGAGTGTGTGTCCCTGGTCCGCAAGGGAGCGAAACCCACAGAAAGGAAACCGATAAAAGAAAGCATGCGGGATTGCGCTGAGACGACGGCGGGAGACCCTAATCTTAAGGAAAGGCTGACAAAGGGCCAGAGAAAAAAAAAAAAAAAAAAAAAAAAAAAAAAAAAGACAAAAAAAAAAAAAAAATTACAAAATAAAAACCCAAACATAAAAAATACAAAAACAAAAAAGCGCCAAAAAAAAAACAACCAAAAACCACCCACGAAAAACAACAGAGAAATGGAACCCAAACCCACCTCCAAAAAAAAAAACAAGAAAAAAAAGTCAAAAAAAAAAAAACAAACCAACACAGAACACACACAAAAGCAATCATTTTAACGCTGATCAGACGCGCACAAGAAATATAGCTGTAATGAAAGCCGGCCGAGGGCAAGAAAAAAGGCGTGAGTTCGGTTTGACAGTCAGGGGGGGGAACTTAATCATGTCCGACTCCTCCGAGAACAGACCCCGATGGGAAGGCCCTGCGGTAAGAAAAAAAAAAAGTTGATGAGTTGGGGCACACGTCAGGCAAGCACATGATGCCGGACCGTAAAAGAAACCAAAAGTGCACGGTCCAAAGCGTTCATTTCTTCGCCTTTAGGTTCCGGGGGGGGATCCAGAACGGCGCCAAACAGGACTGCATTGGCTAGGGGAAATGAGTTGTAAGGATCCTGCGGGTTACAGGGTTCTAGAATCCTGCTCTTCTTTTAAAGAAGGGGCAAGCGCCTAGGGGGCCCAAGGGGTGTTCCCGCACGCTCCGGTACAAGGGAAGCGCCTTCATGGCGTCCTCTACCATGGAAATGGGGAAAAAGGGTAGAGCACATCGGAAAGAAAATGTTGAACCCAGCTATGAATAACTGTTCCGGGATGGAGAAACGGGTCAGCTAGGAAACCGTCCCCAAATTCTAGGAAAACGACTATAAGCCAAAACACGGGGAAGCCAGAACGCGTCCTGAGTCAAGTTGTGGGGAAGACTCTCACTGAGCTCCCAAACCGTGGTGAGCTTCAAATTAAAACGCAAAGTCGAAAAAGCGTGGCTCAAAGGGAGCCCCAGGCCTGTGGGTAGAGAAAGATCAGCCGCGGGGGGCTCAGACCAGGACGAGATGAGCTTCCCATGAGGGTTTTAGATCTTTTACGTGATCTGCGTATCCGGCACGGGTGAGGAGGTCCGGCGAATCTTATTCTTCTCTAGTCCCAGAAAAAGGACCTGAATAGTGTAGCAGCGGCGCTGCTGGCGGGAAAATGGGGGGAGGGTAAAGTTTTGCCGCGGTCGTTCAGAAAGGGGGGATTTTCGAGGGCGGTTGGCGGGGAGTGAAAAGACGGCGCGAGGTTAGGAGAAAGGAAGTCGCCCTTGCGTCGGCTTTAGAAACATTACCTGAGGATTATGTGGGGGCAATATTGCAGCGTATGGTTCTTTGTGGTGGTGGAGTCAGCTCCAGTTAAGACTCATTGGGGGAAAGACGTATATTCCCACTGTAATAAAGAAAATGGGCAAGAGGTCCCTTTTGGTGAAGCACCAAGAGGCTGAGAGAAGCTCATTTCTGGGGGTTCTGAGCGGACCACGTTCGCCTTGATGGTAATGAGTATCCTCCAGGGGGGAGGTTCGGGTACGGCGGTAGTTGATAAACCGGAGGGGAATGGAGTTCGTTCAGTTTATTTGGGGTTCCAGAGGTCAAGAAGGCGTTCGGGAAAAAGGGGGGGCGGGAAAAAAAAAATGGTAAACACACGACCCCTCGTGGTTGTTCAAAAGAGGCTGTTCCAAAGGGATGAAAAAAAACACAACCTGCCTCTAGGGCACGCGAAAGGAGCCGTTTTGACAGAAGTTGACTCTCGATCTAAACTGTTACAAGAAGAGAGGGATGGAAAGTTCGTCTGGGCATTGGAGAAAAAGGATAAATGGGAATTATACTAATCGTGAGTACATAAGAAGGGGCACAAATGTTAGAGATTTCAGGGGGTTTGGTCCGTAAAAATGGAAAGCTAGCCATCTTAAGGGGCTGCGCAAGACATCACCAACCAATCGGGAATCCAGACCGGGGGGGAAGGCAAAGAATGAAAAACCTCGCTCGAGAGAAGAGGGGAAAAGGGACACGCAACTAGAGCTAATCGCTTCTCTCAACCCCAGGGTGGCCGAAACGGCAGAGTTTGAAGGAGGGGCAAGGTCTGCGAAGCGTAGGCGAGTGAGCGTGGGGTACACCCGCAGACAATGGGACAGAACGAAGTCAGCGTCAGGCTGTCTCTATTTCCTGGCCGCAGGCGGGGGGGCTTTATCAGGAGTCCACTCTGGGGAGCAAAGCCAACGTGATCGAGGGAGGGGGTGTAGCAGAAACTGGGATCAATTAATCCCCCAAATCCGTCCACCGGGCCCGAGAACTACAAACTAACATGCAGGGGAAAAAAAGCAGCGCAGTTGAGGGGGGATAGGAGGTCAACGTGTTTGGCCTCGGGGGAAGGGGGGAGGCGCAGGAAACCGGGGAGAAAAGGAGGGGGGTTGCACCGGCGTGTGGGAGAGAAAACGCCGCCATTTGGAAGAGGTTTCGCTTTGTTTCTGGATAGGGAAGGGTATGACTTGAGGGGGGCTTGAAGGTCTTTTGAAACCTATAAAAAAAGGGATATCTGAAAGGACGTGCTGGGGATGGTTTCTAAGTGAAAAGGAATCATCCAGAAATAGGGGGCCGGCGCCACCCAGTGGTCAACATCGCCACAGAAGGTTCAAAGGAGGACGGACGTTTCTGGCCATCGCCAAGAGAAACTATCGAAAGCGAGTAGGTTGAATGCCAAGAAAAATCACCTC
>Ga0179593_1156537_pt1 | contig 14602 bp, 29 predicted proteins | sample CZODoug2_1_08_16_FD_185931 | JGI IMG/M metagenome (GOLD analysis project Ga0179593, IMG submission 185931) | Vadose zone soil fungal communities from Angelo Coast Range Reserve, California, USA - CZODoug2_1_08_16fungal (PacBio error correction) | ecosystem: Environmental > Terrestrial > Soil >...
AGGACGTACTCGGAATGATGCGCAAGAGCAGAGCCTGCGGGGCCGATCAGGCTTAAAGCCGCACAACCCGTGGAGAGAGGAAGGGGGGATAACGGGGCTGGAAGGTCAATCTCCAAAAGGCGTGGGAGAGGAAGTTGCGGCCCATGACAAAAATCACCTCGTCAAGATCCGCAGCTAGGGGGAAACCGTTGAGAGAGCCTTGTAAAGAGGGAACGGGAAAAGAACCCTTCCGGCCTGAAAGAATAAAGCAGCGAAAAACCCCACAAACCAAAAACAAAAAAAAGTGAAGCACGGAAACTGGGGGTCGGGGACGAGACGATTGGGAATCGGCTTCGAGGAGGACGGGAAAGATCAGGGGAAAACGAAATAACCAAATGGTCCCAGAGAATGTAAAAGGCAAACGCAAAATGGCGTCAAGCTGAAAGCCTGCACAGGAACGGAGGAGAATCGTCGAACCGAGGGTGCAAGAAAACCAAAAACGGCCGAGCGGGGTAATGACTAGGGCTAGGGAAGAACAAAAACGGCGGGCTCGAGCGCTGGGAGCTCTCAAGATGGCAAGGGGGGGCACCGCTTGATCGGGGGACCTATAATTCCTATTCGTAAGACTCTGAAGGAAACAAAGCGCAAAAGAAAAGGGGCCTACAAATAAGAAAAAAGGCCAGAGGAAGCAATTCCGAGAAAAGAAAGAAGGGGGCTTTCTCAGAATCGAGCGAAGGAAAAAAACTCGAAACTATGCACACTGGAATTATGAGGAAGAGGGGAGAAAATTGGGGCAAAAAAGCGCGAAATGAGGCGTCCTTCAGCCGACCTCATCCAAAAACGCCGCCCACGCCCGTTGAGCGCATCTACTCAAACGGAGGGGGATAAAGAAGTGGAAGGGCACCATCGGTAGCCGGGGTGGTTCAGGAAACAATTGAGGGTAAAACCAGGTCGGTAGTATTGGGGATTTCGATTCAACGTGGAAGGGTATCGGAATGAGCGAGGTCTGTGTCAATCAGAAAAGAAGCCGACGTTTGGAGGGGGAGAAAAAGAGATTAGGGGTGGCCCTGAAAAAATTGCAGGGGGAAAATCACAGGGGGGAAAGAGCAAGGGCAAGCTCGGAAAAGAACGGAAGACGCAACCGAACCTCGGAACTCATCAGTCAAAAAATACAAGCGGCGCCGAAACTCGGTGACGAGGGGCAAATCAAGTGGTACGTCCTTAGGTACTAGCGAGGAAAGAAAATCACGCCTTAACGCGAGATGCAAAGAAAATAAGACTGGCTAAAATGGAGCAAGGACCCCAGTCGAGATCTTGATTATCCGAAACGACTTGGAAGGCAGGAAAAGAAACTGGTGATCAATCCGAAAAAGAAGAGGCAAGTCGAAAACGAGAAATTCCAGGGCGCCGCGTAAAGGAAGGGGGAGAGGTTGGAAGAAAAACCCTTTAAAGCCTTTCAGCCAGAAATTAATAAAGCGCTTTTGTCCGACACAAGCGAAGGTGCAGTCGGGCTCGGCGCAGGTGGGGTGTTACCGACCCCTATAACGGAGACGAAGGAAAACAAACATCAGGCGATAGCGGAAGAGACGAGGGCAGCGGAAAACAGGAATAGCCGATAGAATGTTGAACAACTTTGGCATAAGGCGGGATCGGCAAAAGCCGAAGACATTCCACGAAGCTAAAGGGGGGGGAGTGACATGAAAAAGATTCTGGCTGCACAGAAAATCGCCAAAACCTTACTGGAAGCCGCTTCAGGGGCATTTAGAGCAGAGCACTGCACAGGGAGGGGAGGGGTTATGGGGTTCGCAACTGGAACTAAAATACATGGGTCAGATGGCAGAAAAATGCAAAAAGATGAAATCTAAAAAGGTTCGCAGACGGGAGCACCCCTGCTAAAGAACTTCAATGCATGAGAACAACAACTATACACAACATCAACAATGAAAGAGGCTGCAAAACTAAAACGCTGACCGAACGGGGAAGAAGGAAGACTGGCCAGTCGGTTGGGGGTGGGGGTAAGTCATTTCGGGGATAGGTCGAAGGCTGTTGGGAGGAACTTCGAGAAATACCTCTCACGGGGCGTAGGATACGACCGGAAATTGTCGGGGAGGGAACTACGGACGAGGCTGGAATGCAAAAAGCGATCAGAAGACACCGGAGGCCCGAAATGACAAAGACACCGAGAAAGATACGTAAGCGTCGGGATTGAGACCAAACAAAAACGCTGGATGGGTTCTTTGAATTAAAGCGTGATGGACCTTTCGGTGGGGACGATCGCTGGCAATAGTAAGACAAAGCGATGGCACCTTCTAGTAAAACTCTTTCAGATAGTGCTGCGCGAAATTCAAAAAAAGAGGGCTACGGCAGCTCTTGTTCTGTAAGGGTTGAGTTACAGGGATTCCCCGCGGCGCGGTGCTCCTCATAGCCCAGTAGGGTCTTTCAAAAGGGGGCCATTTTAACTCCTTCGATATGCCTCTCGCAAAGCAAAAAGCTTTTGTTGGGGGTAACTAATTTCGGCGTTCGCGCTGGACCTTGTACAAGGACAAGCACCTTGGTGATCGTCCAGAGTACCGGGAGAGAAACCATATGCCCGAAAGAAAAAAAAAAAAAAGGAGAGAGGAAAGAGAAGAGATATGCCAGTTGCTAACCAGAATGTCCTCATAGTCCAGAGAGACAAAAGTCTGTCGGAAGAGCGTAAAAGGGGGGAGATCCGTCCGATTACAAAAAAGCATCAAACAAAGATGTGAGGCCCCCGAGCGGAACTCGAAGGAAGAACCAGCAAAAATGGGGAAGGAAGAACCCCTCCGGGGGTTGCTAAAGGAGGAAACGACGAAAGGACTGCAGAACATAAAAAGCCAACACATAGCTGGGAAAAGCAGCTGAATGTCGCGCAGCAACTTAGAACAATCGACCGCGCGGCCGGAATGACATCCATTGGCGACCGCAGGAAACGCCGAGAATCGGGGGGAAAAGCACGTCGAAAGCACGAGCCGGTAAACGAAAACAGCAGACTTGGTGGGTAAAAGAACTACGATGAATGCAGCAAAGATAGGGGAAGGGGACGGTAGAAGCCGTTGATTTCGGCATTCAAACCAACTCGCGGCCGACTAAAAGAAGGAGAGTACCGACTCACGGAGAGGGGATGGTATGCGTTCAAAACAGAAATGAAGAATCGCGACGCGATCCCAAAAACCAACAAAGTGCCAGAAGTCATTCCCGGAAAAGGAAGGGTCGTCCAGAGAGATGGCATAAGAGGAAAATTAGTGATCGGTTGAGGAGTCCACAGGGAAGAAGGCTGGCCGGCTTCTAGTTGATCCCGGAGGGAGAAAAACGGGTGAAGGATTTCATATGTTGCATGGGGGGGGCATGGCAGATAAAAAATAGGTTTCATATATGCCATGGGGGTCTAAAAAAAACAAGAAAACCAGCCATTAACTGGGTGCAGTGCTCGGGACGGAAAATTCAACTCTTGTTCAGCATGGTCTTAGGGGGAGGGGGTGCCGCAACGAATATGAAATTACACGACCAAGAGGGGAAATTAGGAAAACTTGGCAAGGGTGTCGGGAAGAAGCACGACGCGGGTCACCTCCTTGAAAGGCTAGACGGCGAGGAAGGGGGACGATCCCCACACACCAAAACCTGCGGATGGAGGGGAGGTACCGGGACGCTCCGCAGGGGATCAGTCAACTTGCGAGGGGATGACCAAAAACCGCTCCGAGGAAAGAAAAAAACTTTCCTGCTGTGGAGGGAGAAAAAAAACCACGAATCCGTAAGCGTCGGGCCTGACTATTTTCAAGATATTGGCGGTCGAAAACTCGCCAAGTCTTACCTTCGGACGATCTATTGTAATCGCCGGTGGGTTAGAAAGAGTACGCCCGGCGGCTTGGGACGAAGTTGAGAACAATTGTTTTTCAGTCGCTGGGCCGGTCAGCGGTTCATCAATACGTCGGGCGCTAAAAACTGTCCCGAAAGTCTAGAGACTGTGTGGGGGGGACTTTCGCGAAGGGTAGCCATCAGTTGGGTGATCGAGTTGGGGGGGCGCCTATTACGGTAGACGGCAGCGTCTTGCGGCCCGCTCAAACCGCTTACCTCTCCGGCAAACAGGTTGGAGTGGGAATATAAAGCCGAAGGGTTCGAAAAGGCGAGGGACGAGTTAAAGCCCACCTGAGTGAAGGGTTCTAGAGAGGAGTCGAGGAAGGGTGTCTCAAGCGAAACTTCAAAGGCGCTAAAAGAGAGTGCGAATCGAGGGTAAGGCAAACCGGGCAAAAACAACGCAGGCGCAAAAAAGAAAAAGAGGTCTGAGAGGAAAACTGAATAGGAAAGAGGGACCTATACCAAAACTAAATAGGTGCCGGAAGATTGGATCGAGAACACTCGAAAGGGTGAAAAGGGGGGGAAAAGGGGGCTGACGGACAAACATAAAAAACGAAACAAACCACGACGCGGGTGCGAAAAGAATGGGAGCGAGAACGCAGAACAAACTGGTCTGAGATGCGTATTGCTGATTTGAGGGTACGGGAAGCAGAAGGCTCGAGAATCGTCGCTAAAGTGATCCTGCCGATCAAGCATCAAATCCGCCGCGGGAGAGGGGGAGAGGGACGGCATGAAGCTAAGATAGGACTTATTAGTGCGACAGAAGCTTCGCTTTTGGGGTGGCCCCGACAGGGAAACAAACGCGGAAGAATGTACGAAGAACGAAACTCGGCCAGGAGACGGGGAGGGCCTGGAGGCGGTGGTATAAGCTCGGGACGAAGGCCGAGCAGGCCACCCCCCCACACCCCCTCCCCCCCCACAAAAAAACAAACACCACACCCACCCCCCCCCACCACCCCCCACCCACCCCCCCCCCCCCAACCCAAAATCCCCCCACCCCCCCCCCAACCACCACCCCCCCCCACCCACACCCCACCACCCCCACCACACCCAAACCAAAACCCACCCCCCCCACCCCCCCCCCCCCCCCGCCCCCCCCCCACCCCCCCCCCCCACCCCCCCCCCCCCACCCCCACCCGCACAAACCCCCCCCCACCCCCCCCCCCCCCACCCCCCCCCCCCCCCCCCCCCCCCCCAACCCCCCACCCCACCCCCCCCCCCCGCCAACCACCCATCCCCCCCCCCCCCCCCCCCCCTCCCCCCCCCGCAACCCCCGCCCCAACCCCCCCGGGCCCCCACCCCGCAAACTCCCACCCCGACCACCGGCCCCCCCAAACAGACACCCCCCCACCCCCAAAAAACCCCACCACACCCCCCCACCCCACGCCTAAAACCGCGGCCCGCCCGCCCCCGCCCCCACCAAAGCCGCCCCACACAGCGAGCGATAACCACCGACCCCCTCTCGCCAACACACACCTCCCCCCCCAACCCCCCAAAAACACCCGCCCCCGGCCCCCCAGCCCCGCCGCCCCCCACCCCCGCCCACCCGCTCCCAAACGCGGCGCACCAACTAACCCAGTCCCCGCACCCGGCGGCCCCCACCCCCCCCCCACCCATCCCGCCCCCGGGGCAACCCCCAAACAACCAAAACCGCCCCCCCCAACCACCCACCCCCCCCCCCCACGCCCCGCCCTCACAAAACCCGGATCCCCCCCCCCCCGCCCCCCCCGGCACCACCCCTCCATACGACAAAGCCCAACACGAACCCCTCCCCCCCGCCGCCACCAAGCCCAACACCCCCGCGATCGTTCCACCCGACCCCCCCCACGCCCGCGCCCCGGCAGCCAACTACCCGCGCCCGCGGAACCCCGCCGACGCGCCGCGGGCCGCACCCCCCCCACACACCGAGCGCGCCGGGGCCCCCCCACAACCACCCGCACACACCCCGCACCCCCCTAGCCCCCCCCCCCTACCCCCAAACCCGACCCCCGACCCCACGCCCCCCCCGCCGCGCCCCCGCCCGGGCACGCCCCACCCCCCCCAGCCCGCCCCAATAAAACCCGCCCCCCCGCCCCCGCCGCACCCCCCCGCCACCACCTCCTAGGCGTACCCCCGCCCTCCCCATGGCTACCCCCGCCCGCCCACCCCCCCGCCCCCCCCCACATCCCCCCAGCACACCCACCCACCCCCCCCCCCCCCCCCCACCCCCCGCCGCCCCCCCCCCCTCCCACCCCCCCCGCCCCTCGACCTCTCCCCTGCACCCCCTCCGCGACCCACCCGCGCCCCCCCAACCCCCCCGCGAAATTCGAGCAACGCCCGGGCCCGTCCGGCGCCCGCGACCCCCCCCCCACCCAATCCCCCCCCGCCCCCCGGCACCTCACCGGCGCCCCCCCCCCCCCCCACGGGAAAACTAGGAAAGTGGAGCACCCACACCCCCCGCGCCCCCCCCTCCCACCCCCCACCCCCCCCCCCCCACCCACCCCCGCCAGCCCCTCCCCCCCACCCCCCACCCCCCCCCCCACGAGGACCTCGCGCCACCGCCCCCCCACCCACCCCCCGGGCCCGACCCCCCACCCCCCCACCCCACAGCCCACGACAGCGGCACCCCTCCCGCCCCCCGAACACCGGCCCCCCCCGCCACCCGCGCAGCACAAGGCCCCCCCCCCAGGCACCGGCCCCCCACGCGGCCCGCGCACCCCACCAGCCGCTCAACCGCCCCCCCCTCCGCCCCCCCCCATCCACCGGCCCCCTTACACACCGCCCCCCCTCCCCAACCACACCACAACCCGCCATGACCCCCCTCCCGCCCACCTCTCCAACCGCCACGAACAAAGGCCCCCCCCCCAACCCCACGGACCGCCCCGCCCCCCCCCCTCCCCCCCGCCCCCACCCGCCTCCCCGACCCTCCCCACTCCGAACCCCCACCGCCCCCCACCCACCGCCCTTCCCCCCCCCACCCCCGCCAACGCTCGTGCGGCCGCAGACCCCCCCTCCCAAAAAACCCCGCAACCCCCACCCAAACGCCCCCCTCCCCCCACCTCCTCAAACCCCCAACCACCCACCACCCACAACCCCCACAAAACCCAACCCCAACCACCCACCCGCCCGCCCACCCCCCCCCCCCCAACCACCGTCCCCACCCCCCCCCCCCCAAAACCCCCACCAAACCAACCCGCCCCCTCCCGCCCCCCAGACTCCCCCACGCCCTCCCCCGCTCCCCCGCACAACCCAACCCGCAGCCCACCACGCACCAGAGGCGAAATTTTTGAGACGAGGATTGGCAGTGGATCTTGGCAGTAAGTGCCCCCCCCCGAGCCCCACAAAAAAAGGGCCCCCGCCCACCACGCGCCCCCCCGGGCCCCCCCCCCCCCACCCCCAACCACCCCACCGCAAGCACTCAACCCCACACAACATCCGCCCGGCAACCGCGCGACCACGGGACGCGCCCCTCCCCCCCACCCCCCTGGCCCGCACGCCACCACCCAACCTCACACCGCCACCCCCCCCGCCCCCAAGCCGACCCCCGGCCCCCCCCCCAGGACACGAATAGCACCCCCTCCCCCCCCCGTCCCCCCCGCCATCCCCCGAACCCCCCCCCCCACCTTGCCACGCGCCCCAAACCCCGACAAGCACACCCCCCCCCCCCCCACCACGCAGGCCAACCCCCCACAACCGACCCCCCACCCTCGCGCCCCCCCTCCCCCCGCCCCTCTGCCAAAAACCCCGCTCCCCCCCCCCAACCCGCCCCCACCACCCCCCAACCCGCACCAAAACCCCCCACCCCCACCAAACCGCCCCACGGAACCCCCCCCAACCCCCCACCACCCCCCCCGACCCCCCCGACCCCCTACCCCCAACCTACCCCCCCAAACCAAACCCCCCACCCCCCCAAAGCCCCACCAATCCCGAAACAAACAACCCCCCCCCCCTCGTAACGCCCCACGCCTCCCCCCCAAACCATCGGACAACCGCCCCCCATAAACTCCCGCCCCCCCCACCCACCCAATGCCACCCCCCCCACCCCCCCCCCAAAACCCCCCTCCCCCCCTGCCCAAAAACCCACCCCCAAAACCCCCCCCCCAAACCCGCAGGCCCGGGCGCGCGCAAAGCTCCCCCCGCACACCCCCACCCGGCCCCCGCGCCCCCCCCCCGCCAAAACAACCACCCCAAAACCGGCTCACCAACCGCAACCCCCCCCACCCCCTCCCTCCCCCCAAGACCCCCCCACCGGGAGCGCACCCAGCCTGCCCCCCCAACCTCACACCGGCAGCCTCTCCCTCGCCGCCAACGACCATGCCCCCCCCCCACCGGCCCCCCCGCCCTCACCGCCCCCCGCCCCCACGCCGGCCACAAAAACCCAACCCGGCCGGCGCCTAACTCTGAAACCGGCCGGCCCCCCCCCCCCACACGCCACCCCCCCCTCAGCAAAAACCAAGCCTCCCGACATCCACCCACCCCCACCCTCGCGGCCCCCCCCTCGCCAAAAACAACCTGCCCCCCACCCCCACCCACCCCCCGCCCACCCAGCGAAGAGCCCACGCGCCCCCCCTCGGCACCCCCCCAAAACCTCCCGCGCACCCCCCCCCACCCGCCCCGACCTCCCACCCCCCGCGACCGCCCCCACGCCCCCCCCCCCCCACTCCCCTCCCCCGAACCCCACCACCCTCCACCACCCCACCACCCCGCCGGGCCACGGCACAAAACTCCCCCCGGCCGCGCAGCGCGACCACCCCCTCCACCCCGCGCATCGACGCCCACCCCCCCCCGCCCCCCCCCCCCCCCCCACAAACCACCTCGCCCCCCCCCCACCCCCGCCAGTTACCGCCGCTCCGCCCCCCCCCCCAACACCCCCCCCCGCCACCGACCCCCCTGACAAAAGCCCGAGAACAGCACCACAACACGCCCGCCCCCCACCCCACGCCCTCCGGGGCCAACGCCCCCCCCCCCGCCTGGCCAAAACCCCGCCACACCCCGCAGCCCCCCACCCCACCAAACAGCGGACGCAGACCAACTGCCCAACACGCCCCAAGCCCCCCACCAACCCGCCCGCCCCCCCCTCCCCTCCCCCACACCAAAACCAACCCCCCACCCGCGAGGGGCGCCCCAAACGCCACCAAAACGGCCCTACCCCCCCGCCCCCCCACCGACCCCACGCCCCCCCCCGTCCCCTTCCACCCCCAACCCCCGCACACCCAAAGCCCCTAACGCCCCCCCACCACTAACCACACAGCCACCCCCCACCCACCCCCCCCCACCTGCCCCCGCCCGCACCCCCCACGCCCCCCCCCCACGCCCCCCCCCCCCCAACCAGCAAACCCAAGAGACCCAAACGCCAGCCCCCTCCCCCCCGAGCCCAGGGTCCCGAGCACCGGGACCCGCACCCGCCCACCCACCCACCCCCCGAAACCCCCCAACAACCAATAGCCCCTCTCCCCACAAACAGCCACCAACCCCCCCCCTCCACGCCGCGCCCACACCCACCCCCCCCCCCCCCCCCTCCCAACCCCCCCACCACGCCCCCCACAGGCCCCCCCGCCAGTAGAACCCGCAATCCGCCACCCCTCCGCTCCACCCACCCCCACATACCGCCACCCCCCCCCCCCCCCCCCCAGCACCACCCCCCCCATCCCCCGCCCAACCGCCGCCCCACCGAACCCCCCCCGAACACAAGCGCCCCCTCCCCCCCACCCATAAACCCCACCAAAAACACCCCACCCCCCCCCCTCCCGACCCCCCCCCCCAACCCACCCCAACCCCACGACCGTCCGCCCCCCCCCCCTCGCCCCGCCCAGCAACCCCCCCCCAGCCCGCCGTCCCCCCACCGGCTACCCCCCCCCCGTCCTCCCCCCACCCAAAACAACCCCACCACCCCCACCACCCCCCCCCCCCGGACCACCCCCGCGATGCAGCGGACACCGGCCCCCGTCCCCCCGGCCCCCCGGACCACCACATCCCCCGCCCCCCCCCCCCGCAAAAACGCCACGACCGAAACACCCACCGCACCGCACCCCCCCCACAACAGCCCCGCGTCCCCCCCCCCGCCCCCCCCCCCCGCGTCCGCCCCCAACCACGACCACACCCACCCGCCCCCCCCCCCCCCAACATGACAAGCCCCCCAAAAACCCACACCCCCCCCCCCCCCCCCCCCGCCGTCGCTACCCCAACTTCCCCCACGCCCCAGACCACCCCCTCTCCCCAGCACCCAACACCCCCCCCCCCCCCCCCACAAACCCACACACCGCCCCGCGCTCCAGCACAACAACCACCCCGCCAAACCCCTCCTCCAACCCCAACCCCCAACCTAACCACCCCCCCCCCCCCCCCCACCCCCCAACACCCAACAAAAAAAAGCTCCCCCACGAAAGCCCCTAACCCAATTGCCCCCACAAACATCCGCCACCCCCCAGACCCCGCCCCCGCCACACAACCCCCCCGCCCTCCACGCCCCCCCCCCCCCAACCCCCCCCGGCCCCACAACAAAACTCATCGAAAGCCACGACCACCCCCACGAACCCCCACATCACCCCCCCCAAGGCCCTCCCCCCCAACCCTGTCCCCCCGCCCGCCCCCCCCCCCAATCCCCCCCAAACCCCACTCCACCGCAGCCCCCCCCCAAAGGTGAGAGCCACACACCCCCTCCCCGCCCGCCCCCGCCCCACCCCCCCCCCCCCGCCGCCCCCCAACCACCCCCCCCCCCCCCGACCCAACCCCCCCCCCCCCACCCGCTCACGCCCACCCGACCGGGCCAACGCCACCCCAAACAGGCGCCCCGCCAAAACCCCACAACCCCAACCCCCCCCCCCCCCAAAAAACCGCCACCCCAACCCCCCCCCCCCCCCACCACCCCAAACCGCACCCCCCCGCCCGCCCTCCCCGACCCCCCCAACCCAACCCCACCACACAAAACCCCCCCCCCCCACACCCCCCCCCACAAACCCCAGCCGCAAAACCACCCCCCACGCCCCACCACAAATGGCGCCCGCCGCCCGCCCCACACCCCGCACACCCACACCGCAACCAAACCCACATCCACTCAGGCAAACACCACCCCGCCCCCGCCCCCCCCGCCATAGAGCCCCCCCCCCCAAACGCGGCCCACCCCGACCAAGCCCACCGCCACTTAACCCCCCCGCACACAACCGGCCCAACCCCGCCACCCCTCGACCTCGCCCGGCCGCCAGCACCCCCCAAACCCCCCCACCCCCCCCGCCCCCGACGCCCCCCGTCCCCCCCCGCAAACAAAGCGCAAAACCCCAAAACCCCCACCCCCCCCCCTGCCCCCCCCTCCGCCCCCCCCCCCCGCGGAATCCCCGCCGCGTCACCGCCCCCCCCCCCAACAATACCACCCCCACAAGCCCCACCCCCCACCCCCCGCCCCCCAAGCCGGACCCCAACTTCCCCCCTCCCAACCCCCCAACCCGCCGCCCCCGGCGCGCCCCCCCTCCGCCCCCCACCACCCTCGCAGACCCCCCCCCACCCCCCACACCCGCACCAACCGAGCGCCCCGCCCACGGCCCACCCACCGCCCCCGCCCCGCCCCACAACCCCCCACACCAACGCTCACGCAGCCCCCCCCACCGCCAACACCCCCGACCCCCCCCACCCACACCACGTCACCCCACCCCCCGCCGGACCCCCCCAACCCCCCCCCGCCCCCCCACGCGTACACCAACGCCCCCCAACCCCGCCCACCCCCCCCCCCCCCAAACACTCGAAGCCCCAACCATGCCCAGCACCCACAAAACCCCCCCCGCCCAACCCCCAACCCCCCCACCACACGCCCCGGCCCCCCCCACGCAAAAACGACTCCCCCCCCCCCCGGGCCCCCCCCCCCCCAAGCCCCCCCCAACCAAAAAAACAGCCAGCCCCCCAACGCCCCCCCCCATCCACCCCCCCCAGGCCACCACCCCGCCCACCCACTGCCCCCACCACCCCAAACAGAAAAACACCCCATCCCCCCGCCGCCAGACCACGCCGCCCCCCCCCCCCCACCCGCCCCACCCCCCACCCCCCCCCCCCCCCGGCACTAACCCACCCCCCCCCCCAGCACCACGGCCCCAACCGCGGCCCGCCCACCCGCCCCCCCCCCCAGACGCCCCCCGCACACCCCCCCCCCCGCGCCCGGCCCCCCCCCCCCAACCCCCCCCGCCCAAGGCAACTCCCCCCCACCACAGCCCCCGCCCCACTCACCCCCCCCCAGCACCCCCCCACCCGCCCCCCAAAAAACCCTCCCCCCCCCCCTACCCCCCCCCCCCCCTCCCAAACCCCCACCGGCGCGGCTGCCCCCACCCCCCCCCCCGCCACAGGCTAGCCCCCACCGGCCCCCACACCCGCGCGCGCCCACCGCGCAACAACCCCCCGCCCCCCCAACCGCAACCCGCCCCCACCATCCACCCCCCGCCCCACCCCCAACCCACCCCCAAAACGCGGGCCCCACACACACCCACCCCCCCCCCCCAGCAAAAGAAACACCCAAATAGCCCCCACACCCCACCTCGCCCCCCCCACATCACCCCCGCCCCAGCCCGTGGCCCAGCCGCCCCCCCCCAAAAACGGACCCCCCCCCCCTAAGAACCACCCCCCCCTCCCAGAAACCCCCCCGCCAACCCCAGACCCCCCGCCCACCCACACACCGCCGCGCCCCGCAGCGCCCCCTCGCCCCCCCCCCACCACCGCAGCCCCCCGGCCCCCGCAACCGGACAAAGCCCCCCACCCCACCCCCCCCCCCCCCCCTCCCCCCCGCCCCCGCCCCCAACGCCGCCCCCCCTTCGCCCCCCCCCCCACCCTCCGCTCCCCCCCCCCCCCAAACACTCCCCCCCCGCCCCCCCAACCCCTCCCCCCCACCCCCTCCCCCCCCCCCCCCGCCCCACCCCTACCCCACCCCTCCCCCCCCCCCCGCCCACAGCCAGACCCCCACCCCTACCCTCCCACCCCATGCCCCCCCCCGACACCCCCCAACCCCCCCCCCACCTGCAAAAAACCACCGCCCCACCCCCCCCCGGCCCCAAACCCCACGACCCTCCCCCCACGAGAGACCCCCCACCGCGGACCCGGCCAACCCCCCCCCGCCACCCCTCCCCCTCCCCCCACCCCCCCCCCCCGCCCTCCCCCCCCCCAAACCCCGCCCCCAGAAGCCCCCCACGCCCCCCCATCACCCCCACCCACACCCACCCCCGCCCCCCGGGCCAATCATCCCCCCAGACGTCCCCAAACCACCGCCCCCCACACCCCCCCCCCCCCACCAACCGACCCCGCACCCTCCCACCGCGCCTCCCCCCCAACTCCCACCCCCCGCCTCTCCCCCCCCCACGGCCACCCGCATGTCCCCCCCCAACCCCCCCCCCGCACCCGCACACAACCTACCACCCCCCAACCCCGCCCCCCCAAAAACCCCCCCCACTGCCCCCTCAACCCCCCCAAAACCCCACCCCCCCCCCCAAAAACAACCCCCCCCAAACACCCAACAAAATCCCCAAGAGCACGCCCCCAGCACAACCCCGCCCAGCCCCCCCTACCCACCCCCACCGCCCCCCCAAAAACGCCCGACACACTCCCCCCCCCCCACACCCCCCCCCCCCCACGCCCCACCCCCCAACCAACCGGCAACCCCCCACCCCCCCCCACACCCCCCACGGCACACGACAATCTGCCCCCCTCGCCACCCCCCCCCACCCCCCACCCCCACCCCCCAGCCCGCCTCCCCACCCCACCCCCCCCCCACAAAAGGCGCAATCCAAAACCCCCCCCACCCCCCCCCAACCCCCCCCCCCGTCCCGCCGCCACCCCCCCAAGCGCTCCCCCCCCCTCACCCACCCCCCCAGGGCGTCCCCCCCCACCTCCGCCCAAACCCGCCCACATAACAAAACACCACTCTCCCCCCCCCCCACCCCCCGCCCCCCCCCACGTGGCACGCCAGCCCCGCCCCGCCCCAACAACCACTCCGCCCCCCCCGAACCCGTACAACCGCCCCCCCATCACCCCCCCACCCCCAGACCGCCGACCGGCCCCCCCCGCACCCCAACCCCGAGCCCACCCACCCCAATCTCCCCTCCCCGCCACACACCCCCGGCACCCCCACAAGGAAACCCCGCCCACCAAAAAACCCACCCACCGCCCCCCCCCCCCCCCGCCCCCCCCAGCCGGCCGCGCCCAAACCTCCCCACCAAACAGGAAAGGCTGAAAGGAATCGAAAAGCGGGCGGGCGGCAATATTTTGTGGTAGAGAAGAGGGACCAGCAAAGAGTCGACAGCAAGGTAAGGGAGAAAGTCCAGAGCTATAAGGAACGCTCTTTAAGGCATTTAAGGAGACAAAGCCTGCTTCTCTCCCTAGTGCGAGCGGCTAGTCAAGTCTTGAAAAAATGGGGAAAGGACGGCGGAAGGTAACAAAAAGAGTCGTTGAAAGAGGCTGAGGGAGGGGCAGCGAGCGGTACGGCCGAGCTCGAAGAAATTCCAGCGGATAATAACTGGAAATGGAAAGGGAGAGGTTTCATTGAAAGAACAGGGTAAAAAAAACAAGGGATTCATGACGGCCCGGAAGTTGGAGTTTCCGGTTCCTCCCGAGACAGCGGAAGAGCTGTCCAAAATGCGAAATCGGGACCTGAGGTGAGGTGGCGGAAATTGGGAAGCACAGCACATCAAACCTTGTGCAGTAGAATCTGCAACCGGATAACAAGCGAGATCCAAAAAGTCGGGGAGGCTAGAAAAGGATCGACAAGCTAGCGGCGGGAGGCCTCTCTACGAGAAGAAAAAGT
>Ga0179593_1490836_pt1 | contig 14602 bp, 14 predicted proteins | sample CZODoug2_1_08_16_FD_185931 | JGI IMG/M metagenome (GOLD analysis project Ga0179593, IMG submission 185931) | Vadose zone soil fungal communities from Angelo Coast Range Reserve, California, USA - CZODoug2_1_08_16fungal (PacBio error correction) | ecosystem: Environmental > Terrestrial > Soil >...
TCAGGAGAAGGAGGGTGGGGTCGGGAAAAACAGGGGGACCGGCAAGGGGGAATTGTTTCATGGGACACGAACCTGTAAACGGACGGAGCGTGACGTGGTCGCGGTTCGATATCAAAAGGGCTTCGGGTGGGGTCGGGGACACATAAAAAAAAAACGAGAAGGAGGAAGAGGTGCGGGGGTGCTTTTAAAGGAAAAAGATCTCAAATTTAGGTGGGGGTTAGTCTGGCGGAGGGCTTATACATGCCGCGTGGCTTGAAAATCGCTTATAACTGAAGGCGCAAAGGCGGAGGAGGGACGATATGGTCCTCAAGAAAATTAGAGCAAACCCTCGGTTGGGTAAATCGAGGTAAAGCAGGAAGGATTTTACAGGGGCCTATGAACGTGGAGAACGGCGGGGTGACGCAAATCGAGCCGTTGAGGGTGGAGCACGGAACATTTACGGTTCAGTGCCGAGTGACCGCGAGGCGCCAGGGGTTGAATGAGGAAGGAGACTTGCATAAGGACATTTAAGGAGAGGAAGCATCCGTGAAAAAGAAGGGGATTCGAAGTCTTTTTGCCTGGAAAAAAGAGGCAGGCGGAGGGGGCGTAGGAGATTGGGGGAAAAGCAGAACTGCTGGGAGGAACGTCAAGTCAAGACCCCTGCAGCCTTCACAACATTGACCGCGGCTGGGACTACCCCTCAGGCTAAATTGGTCCAACAATAAAAAACAGGGGACCTGGTGGCATCTTAATTAAAAGAAGTAAGTATAGCAAGGGACGTCCAAGTGGCAATGCCGACTGGACAAAGAACATGGCTGACAATAAAAAAAGGAAAAACTCCAGATTCAGATGAATCCGAAGTCGACGGATGTAAGTACTAAAGACGGGAGGTGTCCAGGCGGGTAGGGGATGCGAATTGGCCTGCTAAAAGTATACCTTAGAAAGAGTATCAAGGAGTAAAAGCGGTGCAGAAGAAGTGAAGGAGTTTGGTCAAGGCGATGAATTCCCTCGGCCGGTAGAGAGCGGGGGAACCGGATCCCGCCGAGGTGATGCTTTGTCACGAAAAGAGGTCGAAATGGATGCGAAAAGGAACATATCAAACAAGCGCTGGAGCGCCTCGTCTTCACCGGCGCATACAGGGCAGTTGAAGGCTCAGGAAAAAATAGTACTCGCCCAGGGTTGTTGTGGGATTGGGATAAGGAAGTTCAAGACCTGTGCTGATACTGAGCTTCGAGCTATGAGAAGAGAACTCTCAAAGGCCGGCCGCCCTAAGTTGCATGTGTGTTGGCCGGGACGTTGTTCAGAGAAAGGTTTGGTCGATAACATCAATACTGGGAAAAGAGAATATAGGAAATCGCGCAGCGTAGTGGCAGGAGGCCGGCTGGAAGCTTCCTGGATGGAATCTGGAGCCCAGGCCTGGCAGTGTTAACGGGACCGCTTTTCTAGAATATGGGAGCGAGTCCCAGGGGGGCAGAGGTGTAACATGTTTGCGAATCGGGGACATCTAGTACCCATCTGGAGGGTCCCTCAGGGGGGGTTGATTCGGGGGGGCGCGAAAGGAGAAAGAGTCTCTCTCAAAAAGAGGAGAGTGAAAGAAGTCGATCGAAGCGTAGAGTCAACAGAATCAACTTCCCTGAGGAAAATCGAAACACGCCAAGGGGAAAAGGAATATATTTCAAGTGAAAAAAGACAACAAGGGCCAGGGAAAAGAGAGGACCTGATCGAAATTCAAAGTCCAATTCGTGTAACCAGTAAAGCAGAAAAGTATCCATTCAGTAAGGAAAGTAAAGAACTAAGCCAGGTTACGAGGATTCTAAGGGTCTCAGGATTTACGGGGATGTGATGTGAGTGACTGTCGAAGAGCACCTGGTAAGAGAAAACAACGCACACCCACCAAAAAAGTACTCTACGGACAAAAGAAGGAAAGTCGCTGCTCAAGAGGAGCGGAATCAGTCCCGCAGGCTGTCAGTCCTTGAGATCAAGAAAAAAGTGGCGAGGCAAACAAAAGGGAGGACGAACAGTTCATCCCCACTGAGCCAGGCGGTGACGCTATGGGGACCGAATCCGCCTGGTGATAGGGCATTCGTCCTGCCCAGGAGAGTTCGACGACTGACGCTGTGGAAACATCGCAAAGTAAGGGGAAGTCACTTAACTGGCTATGAAACGGTGCCACAGGGGCTATGGCCGCTCGTCGACGTCAAAAAATCATCAATGAAGGGGTTCGTAATCGGGGAAACGATCTCCGCTACCAGGGTGGCGGAGAGCATTGGGAAAGGCGGCACCATTCCTCCCAGAGACAACCCGCACCGGCTGCGAAATTACTGCCGTAAGGACAACTTGCTTCTAGGTGAATGGAAGGGTGGAATTGTAAAAAGTTCAAAAGAATTGGAGTGTGACGCAGGGGAACAATTTTCCGCCGAGAGCTCTAACCGAATCAGCGGGGAATTCGATTTCACACTTTTGGTTTCGGAAATTGCCCAAACGGGAAGGGGTCTTCCCCGCACGGGGTGTGGACGGCTAAGAAATCACTGCTGTCCTGACGGTGTTCGATGACGAAAAAAGCCGCGGAGCTCGAGGGGCCAGAAGCAGGTAGGCCATAAGCAGCAGCTCAGCAAAAAAAGCACTGAGAAATCCACGTGAAACTGTGATGTCCAGAAACCTAATAATAGGAGAGCTTAAGAATCGAAAAAAACAAAGCGTACCGGCACGCCATGAAAAGGGGAAAAAAGTCCCGTAATGAGAAAACTCGAAAGCAATAGAGGCGGTAATTCAAAAGCGCCCCGCAAACCAATCATGCTGTACAATAGGAGTAAAACAGCTAGGGTTAAAGAAAAAGGGGAAGAAAAAAGAAAATATCGACCAAAAACGGTTGGGGGACGCCATAGCGTTATCGGTACGCTATTTCATCACACCGAAGCAGCAACCGCAGAACAAAAGATAATATGTGCGCTCGCCCGGTCCAAAAAAGCCCCCACCAGGTCGGCACAAGAAGTACGGGGGTAGGGGAAGAATCAAATCGAAGGGTTGAGCGCGACCTCGACACTTCAAGCAGTCGGCCGTCAGGTGGATCCGGGCGACCAATCCGAACATTCCAGAAAAACTGGGTGCACACTCTGCTCCGAAAAAATAAAAGAAAATAGAGAAAAACAAACGGGGAAAGGGAAAAGAGAAGAGGAGAAATATTGGGAGAGTACTATCTGGATAGGATTGTGTCGAAAAAAGCAAAAAGGAACGCGACTTCGGATTCGCGGAGGGGATGCTCAGTAGGTGAGATTTTGTTGCGGAAAAAACAAAGAAATGATCGACCTGGTGCTGGTCTTTCCCAGAAAGAGAGGTAAGGGGAATTTGGACGGCTGCAGCTTGTAGTCAGGTGCTGGGGCTGTGGAAAAAAAGCTTTACGATAAAGAGAGTTCTAAAACCCGCTTAAAAGGTCACATATCCTGATGGCCGAAGCTACGAAAACGACTGGGGGTTGAATACAAGGGAAAGTAGTAAAAAAATGCCGTGAATCGTGGATTTCAAACCGGCGGGTTGGGTCCTCAAACCAAGGAAAACTTAGCATCGAACAGGGACGGGGTTAAATAAAAGGTTATAAGCATTATGTTGGGGCTCTGAAACGGAGCTGCATAAGGAAATTATGCATCTGGATCGCATCCGAAGGGGAGGCGAAGGATTTTTTTACGGGAAGACGCCGCAGTTGAGCGGTATGGGGGAATCTCTACTAAGAGCGGATTTCGAAGCAGAAAGAGCAGAGCCGCTCCATCCAACCGGCAGCCGGGGGGCGGGGCGTGGCATAAAAATCAAGACTAACTTGGGGCAACAGTTGAAGGGCAGAAGGCAAAAAATAAAGGGGCATAAGGAGAAGGAATGCTCGCGTTTCAAAGACATCCTCTGTGGATGTTTACAGTAAATTCACACAGTGCAAAACAATGTAAGGTAAGAAGTAAGGCTGCTAGTATTCTAGACGGGGGGGGTGGACTTCAGGGGGAGGATGGTGGACGCAAACGCAAACATGAAGAGAGCCAACGGTAAGAGGGAGAAAATCGCAAACGAGTGGCAATCTCATGGAAAGGAAGTTGAACAGGACGAGGCGATGAATGACTCGGTCCGGGGGAATAGGGCTTTCGGGAAAAGAAAGACTTTGCTGGCGGAAAGAACTTAGAGAGTCCCTAACATAGGACGTGGTGCCTAAATGAAAGGAGGATCAACAAGTCGCGTGTAGAGCACAAGTCGCGTAAAGGCCGGGCAACATACCAATTTTGAGTGAAGGAAAGAAACAAAGGCGGGACCGCCGGGTGGATGGATAAGGAGGTTAAACAAGAATCGACATTGTGCTTGGTGGGGGACGGTAGGAGAATAGGGAAAAGATAAACTCATTACCTCTCAGGGAGTCTTTGAGGGTGTGTGGGCCAGGTCACGGTTTTGAAGGAAAGCAAAGTTGGTGAAATCAAGCTGGGAGGAAAAAAGCAAATAAGGAAAAGACATAATAGACGTATATAACTCGGGAGTCGACCAGGTATGCGCTTGTATCCTTCGTGATAATGGAAGAGAAACCAAGGGAACAACGGGGAAGCCCTTTAACAAAATGGATTGTTGGGGTAGAACGCTTTCTGGAAAAAACGTCCCGGTCCTCTAGGGGAGTCCGACTTGTGGGATGGGGGAGAAGAAGATTAAAAAGAGATCCTGCAATCTGGAGGGGGGGATGGTTGACCGCTGAGTAGGGATGTCTCGGGACTCCAGTCTGAATCGATAGCGAGAAACACAACAACGGATGATGGGGGGAGGAAAAAGATTCTGAAAAGAGTCTCTCAACACATCAAAGAAAGGGAGGACCATTCAAAAAAGAAAAGGGGACTAAGATAGAAGGGGCCTTCGCGAAAAAACCTCTCAAAAAGATGGGGACAAAGCGAATATTCGGGAAAAAAAAAAAAAGGGACGGTTCGGGGACAAGAAGTGTAGAACCTTCTCCAAGGAAAAGAATTCGGGGAGGAGGCCCCTGCTAACTTTAGGCGTTCTATTAGTAGAGAAAAGGGCTGGTCAGGATTGATGTTATGAGGTGAAAAAAAAACCTTTAAGAAATACCACGAGAAACCCATACGGTGAAGCGCGGCAGGCCGTGCGGGGGAGAGGCTCACATAAAATATCGCAAAAGCAGACTTCTCTGCATGACTGAACTCTTATCAAAGAAAAGGCGCGTCCCTACTCGGGTAGAACCGAAACTTCAAAAAAAACTGGGAGAAACTTAAGCCGAAGGGGAACTCCAGCGCAAGGGGGGATCTGGCTCTGTAGTAACACCCAATCTGCTACTACCGGGCCTTTCTTGGGGAAAAAAACAGAAGCAAAGTCCGGGATTCAAACGGAGAGAAAAAGCTGATGGACATGACGACGTTCAAATTCATCACGGGGAGCTTCACGCGTACGTTTCGAGATGAAGCGAAGTTGTAGCGACATGTGGTCAGCGGAAACCCCACAGGAAGAAAAAGGAAATCTCAACGGCTCTCCATTCCTAGCCGTAAGCAAAGGCGGCGGTCGAAATTTACATCAGGGCAGTGGGGGGAATTGTTGGCATCCAAATGGGTCTTTGTCCGCACGGCGGGGAAGAGGGACGCCGCTAAAATCTCCCTGACATCTGGGTGAAACAAAAAGGCTGTTTTGGGGGGGTTTCTTAAGCGTAGAAGGGGGGGTTGTCCATAACAGGGAGGCCCGGGTTAAGCCTTGAGCCTTGAAAAAAGCGTGGTGCGCTGGAAGACAATACCAAAGAGAGAACCTAATAACGCGGAGGCATACGAATCCGGGGCAAGGAATCCTGAAAACCTCACCTTCGCCAGGACCGTTCAACTGGATCGTTAAAGGATCAAAAGGCGAAAAATCAAACATGTAATGAGAAAGACTGCCGAATAGGGGGCAAACAAAAGCGAATCTCGTAACCTTAAAAACCGTCCCTGTGCCGTGGGGAGACACGTCGACGGCGCGGAATGCGGACGGAAAAAAACAAAAACCAACGCCGGTCCCTCACGTCACTGGGAAAAAAATACTGGGGCAAGCGGGAAGAGAAGAAACCCGAGGGAGGATCCTCAAGTCAGCATCCCTATGACTGACCGCCTCGACTTTGTTGAAGCAAGATCTGAGACGATGGAAAAAAAGAAACAATCTTGCCACACCAAAACCCCCCAGCAGAGCCCGGACAAAGAATCATAAGGGGGGGCGGAAACACAGTCCCAACACCAGGCCCCAGGGGAGTAAAACACCGCATCAGGGAGGGGGGCTGGTTCCGGGAAAATAGAATCCCTTTTTATCCTGAAAGCGACACGAAGGAACAGATCAGCGGCCGTTCCGTGGATGAAGAGAGGAAAAGTAAGAAAAAAACTCCTGGTGCACCCAGGGAGGACCGCGAAATTCCGGAGGGGGAAGAATCTCAAAAACAAGAAAAACTGAGGAGCAACATATTCTTCAATAAACGAAGGATTTGAGCGGGATGAGGTGCAAACAGAGCTGCAATTAATGTTTGCTGGGAAAAACCCGTCATGGAAGCCCATGCTCGGAATCCGTGTGCGGGGAGGGGGGGGAGGGGGATAGAAAGGTCTTCGATTTGGATTTCTCAAGAGAAAACCACGAACCTATTCTGAAAAAAGACCTGGTGCTGGTTGGGGGGCTGGGGTCTGACTAAAATATGAGTTTGGGGTCCGAGGAGGGGGAGAGAGTCACCGAAAATTTTTTCTTATAGCGTACGCTAAAAGAGCTGCGCACAAAGTTCTAGTCGGACGATGGGGCCTATGGACGGGAAGCGACTACGAACCTCACCCGGGGGGGGGGAGAAGATGTACGCCTGTCACCAGGATCGGGGCCACCGGCGGTTTGGGGACGACGCATCAGAGCCGTTCGAAGGGCCACGTACGGGTTCCAGTTCAATGATTATCCAGCAGGCGCGTGGTGGTGGGGGAGGCAGGAAAACAAAAACCCTCATGACAGATATTATAGGAGGCATCTCCAGTGGAACGGGATGGCGAAGGAGTTTGAAGCGGGATATGCTCGGGAGGAAGGATGGCGAGAGGAGGGAGAGGCAGACGAGAGAAAAAAAAAACCTACGTATGTCAACGAAGCGCTCAGAAGGCGAGACCAGCGGCCTGACAAGCCGGGGGACTGGTCTGGGAAAAAACAAACAGGGACTCCGGGCGGAGAAGAAACAAAAAAAAAAAGGATGTGGGAACCTAAAGAGGACTATGAGTGAATAGAAATCCAGATGGTCAAAAAGAGAGGGAAAAAGACATTTATAAAATAGAAAACAGTCCAACCATTGCAATTGTCGGGGAAAAAAAAAAGGAAGGGAGTGCCGGGGAAGATAATCAAAAACAAGCCGGTTGGGTTTTACTAGGGCGGAATGGTGCCGCCCGGAACAACATTAGAAGAACCCGTGTCACCGGAGATCGCGCAAAGGAAAGGGAAGCGAAACTCCCCTTGTAATTTGAGAAACATGCTATTACTCCTAGCCGGTATCAGCGGTACAGGGGAGAAACGACGTTTGCTGACTGGTTTCAAAACGGCCAGTCGAGGAACAGATCGTGGGGGTGAGCCGATCAACCAAAAAAAAGGCGCGGGATCGAAAAATAGGGAGGAAAAATAGAATCCCGCGGTGTGGTGGTGATGACGACGCGTCCACGAACCGGTCTTAAACAGAACGTGTGGGGGGGAAGTAAGGGGCAAGAATAAAAGAGGCATGTCAACACTTCCGGAGTATGAGCAGCAAAAAAGAAAACTCTGGGAGGAAACTTCACTCCGCGAGGAATTTCTTGGGGACTGAGGGGGGGGGGTATTAGAAGGGGGGGGGCGCAGGGGGAACACCTTACCAGGCAGAGAATATATAGAAATCGCGCAATCAACAGGTAAAAAAAGGGTTAAGGAACGGGGTGCTGGAAGAAAACCTGGTACCAAGTTCCTTGTTAAACTAACGCTTGTCAGGATATTCTGAGCCGGCTCTGGTAGGAGAAGTGGTCATTTTACTTCGACGAAGCCAGTGCCAAAAAAAAAGAATCTTGAAAGGGTCTGACAGAAATGGGAGGGGGGGGGGGAGGAGAGAAAGAGGAATCTACAACAAAACAAAGATGATTGGGGGAAGGAAAGAAAAAAGAGGGTCAGATCTGTCTAACGTCGGAGAAAGGTAACGCAAGGAGGGGCCATGTCGCACTCAAGATTGTCTAGATATATTTCAATATTAGCGAAAATTAAAAGTCGACTCCCTAGTAACGGCTAGGACGAGAAGAGACGGTCAGGAACACCTTTCAGGGGCTCATTAGCCATTAATGAGGAGGAAAAGCCTCAAGGCCGACTGCAGCTATTGGGAAGATCGCTATTCTGTCCGGATGGATTTGATGACGGTGCGCCCACACCATGCTAAACACAACGAAAAAAAAACCGCAACCTAGAAAGAGAAAGCGAGGGAAGCAGGAGAGTGAGCATGGAGAATACGCTAGACTCCGGCAGCAACAGGCGATGTCCATTCTGGTTGGAGCAAGGGAGGGGACAAGAACGGGTAGGGAAAACGGGAACCTAAGACCAAATCAGTAGATCATTAGTGAAAAAGATTGCCGCCCACGCATGGGGGTGGAGAGGATTTCGCCTTGTCCACAAAGCGATTGTTAGACAGGAAGGGGGGGGCAAGTTCTAAAAATCAAATTGGAGGAGCCGAACTGCGATAACGTTCAAGCGAATTCAGCGCCCCGTCGCGGGGAGTCAAATTTTAAAGTTGTCCGCAGGGAGGGAGAGAAATCTGACGAGAAAAAGGGGTGAAGAGCAGTTGAGTTTCTTCACATACGCCAAGAAGTCCACAATAAAACGTCGGCATGAACTGGAGTGAACATTCTGAGGGTAAGGGTCCATCGGGGCCGTTTGGAGGGGGGGGTTTGGACACAAGGGTTCTTGGTGGCCTAAGAGATGCCAAGCGGGCACACGATGCGCTCGAAAAACACGGGTAGATTTCCAAAGCAGGCTTTTGGGGTAGGGGGAACCTGGGGCAAGAAGGATGGGGGCCCACCCCAAGAGGAAAGGTTGTACGGCGCCTCGGGGAACGCATTTCATAAGGGGGTGCGAGGACTAAACTCTATAAAAACTACGGGACTCAGAAAAAGGAGAAATACGCAGACGCAAGTAACATTAAGCCTTACGAATACAGGGAACTGGAATGGCGCTTCAGATCCGAGAAAACCGGAAAAGCCGCAGCAATAAATCGGGGAAAAAAAAAGGCCCTCGCACAGGACTCCTTGACTGTGAAAAAAAAGTAATGTAATTTAGAACACACAGACGGCTCGATCTGTCGTCCAAAACCAAACCGGTGGAAACTAAAGCTCGAGTAAACGGGGAAAAACTACAGAACAGGCTGTACATCTGAAGGAGAAAAAAGGTCGTACTGCTAACAGACATTCCCATGCAGACTCCCGCCTCGACTGTTTCCCGAAAGAGAGTAAGCACAAAGGAAACGCGTCCACAACAAGCCGCAGGGGAAGGACAAAGCCTACGGGAGGTGGCGCCCCTTCCTAAAAAAAGCACCAGGTCCATCCATCATAAAGGGGGGGGCTGGAAGAAAAGCAAAAACGAAGCCCTTTTGAAACGCACCGCGAAAAAGAGTCCGATCATTGCCGTAACAGGTGCAAAAACCTACGAAAAGACAGCGCTCCTGTGGCACACACTCAAGAAAAGAAATACTTCGCGAATATCTCCAAAAACCACATGGGGGGATATATATTAGGAGGAGGGGGGTGAAAGCGGGAAAAGAAGGGGGGGGGGGAAAAACCTGTGCATTATTTGGGGGATTGTCGAAATAGAACAGGGAAGGCCGCTGATCGATGAGGGAGCGGGGAACGGCTCAAAGGGGGGTTTGATGAAGGAAAACCGAAAGGGGCGGAGGACATGTGCTGTTTGGTCGTTGCTTTATCGAGAATTAAGTATGGAATTTGGGTTCCGGGCTATGAGGCGGCTTAGAACGGGGTAATGAGGGTGGGTCGTGAAAGAGGGAACGAATTACGGATGGCGGAACAAAGTCGAGAGAGGAGGCGGAAAAGAGGGGGTGCCGCGGAGCAAACAAAAGCGGGGGGACAAAAAAAAGAATTATTGTTAGGGGGGGTCCAGTTTAAAAGACACCGGCGGGTGGCGAAAAAAAACGGGACGGGTCGACAGGGGAGCACTGCAAGTACGGTGGAAAGTTACAAGAGAACGGGGAGGGAGGCTGGGTTTTTGATGGTCCATTCTCGGGTCATTAAAAAACCTGGATGATCGGATCTGGAACATCTGACAGAAAAGTGAGGATGGCGATGTAGTTGGAAAACCTGCCTGGAAAGGGAAAACTCGGAGGGGGGATCTGCAACTCAAACTGGATGGGGAAGAGAGGAGCTCCTCGAGGATTGTATCAAGAGTCCCGGCGAAAACCGATGCATGCAACCTTGACCCGGGACGTGGCAAAAAAAAAAGGAGACGGGGAAAGGACCCTCCCCCCAGAAGGGTTAAAAAAAATACTCCTTACTATTGAGGAAGGAGAAAAGCCGGGCGTGCCAGATTGGCAGGCCTCGTAAAAAAGGAGCAATGGGCTGACAAATACATTCAACAACAAAAAGGGCAAAACGGGGGGACGAAGCAAGGGTGGGAAAGTCTGCTGAAGATGGGCGACGAAGGGGTGATGGTGTAATTCTGAGGAATGGGGGTGCGAACCCGCAAAGCTCGTCTCCAAGGTCGCGGAGGAGCGCAAGGACGCGGAAAGGGGGCAGCTAGAGATATTTTGAGCGTACTCTTAGCCTCGTGCAGGGTATCGGGGCTTGAAATCCCGAATTAGGTCAAATTGGAAGACGGAAGGTCAGGAGGAACAAGAAAAGGGGGGGTTTTGAATGTCAATACTATCCCCAATCAGCTGAAGAGGAACAAAAGCGCGTAAGCCTGGAGGAAGAAAAACGTGGGTTACGCTCTTCACAACCGGTAGGGGGAAAAAGGTTTGAAGGGATAAAAAAAAAGTTCAAAGGACCGACGCCGGAATTGTAGAGAGAGAGGAAGGAAAGAGCAGGTCCGGCCAAGTCCTCGATGGGAAGTGGGGGGGAAGGAGGGGTGGGGGCTTATACAGTGTAGAACGGACGAACCAGAAAAGAAGGGACAGCATAACGAGAATAGAATCCGAAAGAGGAAAGACGGGCAGGGGGAGGGACGGAGGGGGAGAAAGGGGAACCCTGTTACCTGCTTTTAAAGGAAAAAAGCAGGGTCAAATAGGAGACAAAAGTTCAAACTGAGGGAAAAGGGTGGTGATTTCGAAAATCAGTACATCTATCAGGCCAAGCGCTGAAAAATGGGAAAGGGAGTTTATGAAAGGGGGTGAGAAAGCGGAGGACTCGCTCAGTCTCTCAAACACAAAGGGAGGAAGAGAAGATATCTCTTCGTCCAAGCGAGGAACAAAATCAGAAAGTTCTTCCCAGTCGAACACGCCATATGGGCGAGATAAGGGCAAGAAGAAGAAAAAAAAAAAGAAAAAACCAGGTCACAAACAAGAGGAACCGGGATCGGAGGCGAAAATCTTTAGGTGAAAAGGGGGAAAGGGGGACGAAAGGGAAAGTTCGAAATTCTTAAAGCCTTCCTCCCGCCTAGAGAGAGGTAGAGAGAGGAGATGCTGTCAACGTATTGATGTTCATGTACAGTCGAACCACAACTGTGATAAAAAAACAGTAAACAAAAAGCAAGGATCAAAAGGCCGAAGAGGCTATTAGAATAAGAAAGCTCAGGCGCATCAACAGGAAGGCAGGATGTCCCTTATCATCCCAAGGGCGCGTCCGGGACCGGGAGGGACGCCGAAGGAGACCACCTCCCTGCGAAAGGGTAGTTAAAAAAGGCGATGTGCGCCTCCAAAAACTTGGGGGAAGACTCCTTATTCACTTCCCAAACCAGGAGGAAGAAGGGCCGGTGAGGGGGACGCAAAGTAGGTGAGGAAAGGGAAAAATCATAAAAAACAATCAGGGAATCGAAGTAGACGACTGGTCAACTAATCACGTGGAGTTGGACCCAACGAAGAAGGGAGGGATCACGACGTTGATCGAAAAGGGGGAAAGCGGAAAAAAGAAAAAAAAAAGGAAAAATAACCCTGCTGGAAAATTAAGAAAACGACAATTCGTCTTGAAAGAACAAAACGGTTGGGAAAGTTGATGTTGTCAAGTTGACAGGGGAAACTCAAGCAGAGGGACAATCTGGCCGCGAGGCGCTCTCAGAAGAAAGAGGAGGGAGTGGTCCAAAAGCGGGTGTGTGTTTCATGCCGAAGGGCCAGGATGTGAGAAAACCCCCGAGGCACCGTTGTAGGAGGAACGGATGCGGCCTTTCCTGAAATTTTGCGGGGACGACAATCCGCAGGGAGCGCGAGGAGGCCAGCGCGAGAAAGGGAATCCGCCAAGGCCGGCATGGAAGGGGAAAGCCAGAACCGGGAAAAAGTATGAGAAAGTTTGGTTCCCACATAGAAAAATCAGCAAGTTCATTCAGCTACTGCAATCAACAAAAAGAAATCGCCGGGTGGACGACCGGAAAAAAGCCCCTGAAAGGGGGAGAAAAACCACGGGAAGGAGAGTATGTCGTCCCAACAAACGGGCAATGTGCCAAAAATAGGGAAAAAGGAACAGTACTGAACAGGCTTACCTATAGACAAACCAAAGGGGGAAGGGGATGAAGCAAAATAAGCCCTCAGACGGGGTTCGCCAGCTGTCGAGTTACTTGATTGTCACCACGCGGCCCGGAAACCGAACGCCAGCGCAAGGAAAAAAGACTCATGGTTGGGCTCTCCATTCCAAAAAACAAAAAGCACCAAGGGAGAAAGAAGCGGGAGTTTCAGTTGGGACAATCACACTAAAAAGGTTGAAAAATCAGGAGAACGCGCACATGAAGGAAACGACGTTCCAGGTGGGCGGACATCCGAACATAAAGCAGACTCCAGGGGAAAAAAAAAAAAAAGGCACAAGATAAATCCTTTCTCCGACCCGAAGCAAAAAAAATGAGGGGAAAAAGATATATGTGTAGGCTAAGGAATTTGATCGGAAGCAGGGGGGCAAAACGGGGGTGGTTCGGGATTGGAGGACCGGAACGGAAGGGAAGTGATTGAAGGTCAATGTTTCTAAGGGAAAGGGGATGAGATGTGCGGAAAAAGCCCACAGATTAAAGGTGATGGGACGAAAGCAAAAAGAGGAGGATTGTTAAGAATGGAAGGCTGTGGAAGACTGAAATTAAGGGGGGGGGAGGGGGAGGGAAAATAAGCGGTACGAAAAGCGCGTAACAAAAGGCGGGTTCGTGGGCCGATAGGTGGGGGTTCACGAGGCAAGGGGAGCGAGAAAAAAAAAACCTCCGGGTGTCATGTCCATAAGAGAGTTTCCGTTAGAGCGGATTGCCACCGGCGTGGGGGGGTACTGGCAGAGCCGGCGTAAAAGGCAAAGGCAAAGGGGGGGGAAAATTACAAGGGGGTAAAACCTGACAGAGGAGAGGGTGTTTGGATGAAAGGGCATCAGGGAATAAAAGGATGGAGAAGCTGAAAACGCAAGCCACAGTCAGGGGGAGGGGAAAGGTTTGAAGTGTATAACCTGCGGCGGGTATGCTAAAAGGGGGGGACCGAGCGGCAAAAGTCCTCGCGGGAGTGGAAGAAAAATCAAAATAAGAAACCACGAATTAAACGGAAAGCTCTCAGGGGGGACACCCTGCCGATTTATGGGAAGACAAATCATGCTAAAGGGAAAATAAAGGAAAAAGAATCCTTTGGAACCGTATAAGAAAAAGAGGAAGGGCAGAGAGGAGGCCCAGTTGCAATACAGCTGGTAAAAGAAAATGGTGACAGACACCATGAAAAGAAAGAAACCGGGGGTAGAAATTTCTAAGGCCGAGAGGGGGCGGAGATAAAAAGAGAATCCGTTCTTTTACTTAAAGTGTTCGGGAATGGGGGGAGGAAAGACACAGGGTCGGGAGGGGGGAAACAACCGGTCTACTTACTCGAAAGAGAAGAAGGAAGGAAAGTTGAAGTCTGAAGGAGGTCGGGGAATTCCGGTGGAGGTGACTTTATCGCGGTCCAGTAAATCCCGACTATGAGGGACAAAAACGCTGGTCTATCATAAATCGGATGAAAAAGAGCAGACAAAACAAGGAGGGGAGCTGCAAAGAGATCAAAACCCGGGAGCATACCCTTGGGGAGGGACTTCGCGGTAGAAAAGACGAGGTTTAATGGACGAAAAAGTTGGAATTGATAAGATGGGCCGGCCCTGGGAAAGGGAAAAGCGCAACTTTGGACTGGACGAAGGATCTTGACCTATCTAGCTCCAGAGAAAGAGAAAACGACGGCCCCGCGATACAAAAGGGGGATGGGTGTGGGGAGAGGGTGTGGGTGGGTTCTTATCATGGGGGAAACCCCGTAATAAAAGCAATCAGCACCTCGAAAAGCTAAGAGAAAGAGAGTCGGCCAGGGAGGCCGGAGGACTTACGTAATGAATAAGGGGAAAAAAAAAAACCTTTACCCTTGCGGTTTAACATAAAAGTTCATAAGGAGAGGGTCCCGTCAGAGCTTGGATGCGGGGGAAGTTTTCTGCCATCTCAGAGCAAGGTGTTGGAAGAGGGGGCAAAGAGTGGAGGATGTTGCAAG
>Ga0179593_1337505_pt1 | contig 14601 bp, 15 predicted proteins | sample CZODoug2_1_08_16_FD_185931 | JGI IMG/M metagenome (GOLD analysis project Ga0179593, IMG submission 185931) | Vadose zone soil fungal communities from Angelo Coast Range Reserve, California, USA - CZODoug2_1_08_16fungal (PacBio error correction) | ecosystem: Environmental > Terrestrial > Soil >...
GGGTGAAACGGGCACAGCCATAGCCTAGGGGTCCAAAAAATGGTGGGCCCGGCCGGGACTAATGTTAGGCGCCACATGCAGTTGGGGAGGGGGTGGAAGGGCTGGTGTTTACAGTCACTGGCACGGCAGTCGGACCGCCGGCAAAAAGGTCTTGGAAAAAAAAAACCATCAGTTTACTGGGACTCTCCTGGGGGTCAACGGCTAGAAGTTAAACCTTTGAGAACCAAAAAGGCGGACTTTGGAAGCGTCCCCGGGAGGGGGTGGTTCCAGGGGGAAAAAAAAAGAGGGTTGCTTCGATAAGGGATTTTCAGCTTACTAAAAGGAGGCACCCGAAAATAGGCGGACTCAAGGCGGCAACGGGGGGGGGGTAAGGAGCGGCGTGGCAAGCCAGGCAAAAAGCCCAGAACGCAATACGGCCCCAACAAAGCAGAACAGTGGCAGCAATAGGCACCTTGCTGACAGAGGCAGGCACTGGGTAAATCCGTGGTTGCAGGGGGGACAGAAAAAACGACAAACGAAGGAATGGGCTGGACTAAAAACGCGGGGTAAAGGTAAAAAAAAGGCAAGCAAAATGGGTCAGGGAAATGGGGGTCAAGCCTGCCGCTGGTGCCCCTCAACCAGGATCAAAGGGGGAGGGTGTGGAGGGACACACCAGCCAGCGGCAAATTTGTAGAGGGAAAAAGGGCGAAAAAAAATAACAAAAAGACGCGGCAAACGGCGCAGGGACCCGGCTGGGAGGGGGGGAGTGAAAAAGGGAACACGGGAGCCGGCCAAACGGACTCAAAAGGTTACCTGGAAAAAAAACGCAGGGGGACCGATTATTTCCCAAACACGTAAAGAGGGGTGAACAGGAATCCGAAAAAAAACGAAAAGGGGGGGACAAAAGAAAACAAACCCACTCAATGGAAGCAATGCTATGAAGGGGGGAAAAAAAAAGGAAAAAGGGAAAGAAAAAACCGGGAAACTCTTGGTGACACCGGCACACCGTGTTGGCCGACCCGGCGAAACACATGGGGGGGGAAAAAAAAGAACGCTAAAAACGGGTCTTGCAGCCAGGGGAACCCTGCTTGGAGCCCGTCGGGGAAAAATGGCCGCACAAGAAAACCCGACCGGTTTGTCTTTTAAAAAAAAAAAACGTCACCGCAGGGGAAAGTCCTGGGGGGGGGGGAGACCAGCATGGACAAAGGATAATGGACGATTGGGGGAAAAAGGCAGATGGGAGAGAGAAAAGCAACAACTGCTTTCTGTTGGGAGGTTCCCAACCACAAAAGAGACATAAAAAAAAAACCGGAAACCTGGCCCGAAGGAGTCAAAGTTTTGGATCCGAGATGTTCTCACCCCCCTGTCACCACTGGGTAAAGGGGAAAAAAAACGCTTGAAGACCCTTCCCCTGAATCCTCATGCCCTGCACCCAAAGGGAAGGGGCTCGTGGAGCAAACACTTCCCTGTGGGCGTTCTTGTCCTGAAAGACCCCCAAATTTCGTCACAAAAAGTCCTTGTGGACTGCGTCAGAAAAACCAACAGTCTTCGAAAGAGGAAAACGGGGGAAGGACCTTACTTGAGGGGGGGGGGAGTCAGGGGGGCACTAACACCACGAAAATATAGACACCGTTCCATTGAGTAATGATGATGGAACGAACCGACCAAAAAGAAAACTGGAAAGCAAGCCACTGGAAGAAACCCTTAATCTACTGGCAAAAGAAGACGCCCACTCAGGGGCATACGAAAAAAACTGGTAAGGATGCACTAACAAATCATTCCATAGAAAAACCCGGGTGGGGGGAAAAAGAAAAAGTCACGAAAGGGCTTCTTCACAAGGGGGTGGGGTCAGGAAAGGGCCCCCCTGTTAAAAGTGGCCAGGGGGACGCGGGCCCGCAGGTAAAAAAAAAGGAAAGTGGGGGGGGACGCAGGCACTTCCTACGACAAAAAGGGAAGTCAAACATCCGAGTGGCCCGTCACGCAGTGGGAGGTGGGGGGGGGTCCGGTTCCCGAAGACTTCAAAAGGGGGGTGGAACAAACCTCCTGGGGTCTCCCCGCAGAAAGTCAGTAAAGCGACACGGCAAAGGTGCCCCTCAAACGAACACAGAAAGGGGACGCGGGGCCGAGGGACGACGACAAACCCGTGGGGAGAACAAAACAGCGGCTAACGACACAGAATGTGTAAACAAAATTGAACGTAAGAAATGCAAGGGTCATCTCAAACGAAGTGTCAACCGGAAAAAAGAAAAAATACACGTTAGTTACAGGGGGGGGGGGGGGAGAAAAGGAGCTCGAAGGAGTGGGTGGGGGGTATTAGATGTGGAGAGACCACCTGGTCTGGTAGTGGGCTTGAAGTGGGGGGAAAAAAAAAAATTGTACAATCCTCCTATGGCAACCCACGCCCAAGACCCGAGGGAGCAGCAGGGTGACCGGCCATCGGGAAAAACCACTCGAAAAAAGTCGTTCTGCCTCTGGGAACTATTACTGAAAGGGGTCATGAAGGGACAAGGGAATCAACCTCGCCTCTTCACCTAGGGGGGGAAAAATTAACGGCGGTGTCCGTCCCTGCGAAAAAGCTTCCAAGCAAAAAGGACCCGTCCACAGAAAAAAAGGTCACAGTGCGAAAAACCATCATACCCACGTAAGGAGGAGTCAGGAAGGAAAGGAAAGAACATCCCCGGAAGCGGAAAGAGGTGAGAGGAAAAAAAAGCTCAGGGGCGGTGGGAGAGGCAAACCTAAACGGAAGAAGGAGTGTGCCGAAGGTGTTAGAAAACCGACAGGGAAAATCCTGGGCACGGGGGGGAACGGGGGGTTCAGGGGGGGGGGGACGCAGCGAAGAACCCGTTCATAAGGCCAGGTACACCTTGTGGGAAGGTTTCGCCAAAGGGAGAAAACTGTCAAGGGGTCGACCCAGTGTTTGAATACAAGAAAGTCGTTGAAAAAAAAAACGTCTAACACCTTATAAAAGGTAAACCACCGACGTTCCGAAGCAGGGGGGGCGGAACACCGGGTGTCGGCGAAACCAAACCGGTCTGGTCAAAAGAATCCATTGAGAAGTCCAAACACGAGTCAAAGGTGTGTGGCGAACGAACGCCCCCGAGGTCACAAAGGAACGGGGAGCCTGGGTCGCGGCGTGGACCCGGGGGAGAAAACAAAGGGGTCTCCGTTGGACTAGGGGGGGGGCTTCTCTCGAGAAAGAGAGGGGAACCCGCGAACTGAAAAAAAAAAGAACGGGGCGAATGAAGGGACGGTTAGCAAGTAGGTTGCCCAAAAAACAAAAAGGGGGGGCGGTCCGCCGCAAAAAAAAAGGCAAAACTTAAGTACACTGGCAGAGGAAACGGCAAATGAAACCTCCAGACCGAAGTCAAAAAAAAAAAAACGTGAAGAAGCCGTAAAAGAAGGGGCGCCGAAATGCAGGTGAATCAGAAAAAAAAAAAACAACGGAGGAGGATAAAGAGAAGAAGAGGAAAAAAACAGGTTCGGAACAAAGAGGGGACGCAGTGGAAAGGACAACGACTCTTATTAGCAACTTTGCAAAGAACGGACCAGGTGAAGCTTTCTAGGAGGACTGACAAAAACGGGCCACGGTGGGGAACACCGACGACTAAAACAAAAGCAGTCAGAGGCCGGCCGATCAGAGTCGACGTTAAAGACGAGAACTAAAATCCACTCACTTTCAGACTCAAGCGACCTGGGGGGTTGTACTGGCCAAAAGAAAAACGGCCACCAGAGAAAAGCTCCGACGACATCGGAAGAAGGCAAAGCCCAACACCAGTAGAGGGGGGGGGGGGGCACTCCGACAACTGGACGCCTTGTGTGAGAAACAAAAAAAATGACGGAAAACTCGCTGCATACCAGAAACAGGTTGTAAGTCCTCATGAAGGGATGCACGTCCTGGGTGGGGGAAACAACACTTCAAGAAAAAGGGTGCTAAGGGAAAAACTCCTTGGGTGAATGGGACCTAACAAACAACACTGTTCAAAAAACAGGAGGTGGACGGTCAAGGGGGATCAAAAACAGCAACTCACAAAAAAATGGAGGCCAAAAGCACTGGACCAGGGAAAAAGTGATTCAGTCTGCAAAAAAATAAGGGGTCCAAACCTTGACACAGGGAAAAAATGAAGTCATAGGCTTTAGGATAACAAAAGCTCGTTCAAAAAGGGGGGGAAAAGGGAAAAAAAACCCCGGCTGTCTGTTGGGTCAGGAGAAAAGGGCCCCCTTTAAGACGGAAGAGCAACTCTGTGTTACAAGACCGCCGGCGTGGGGGGAGGTCCTGGGGTCAAACGGAGAAAGACCCGGAAATGGTGACCGAAGCTGCAAAAATGGGGGACTCTTCTGGGAGAAAAAATCAAGTTGGCAAGGGGGTCAGTGGGAGGGGCCGAGAAAAGAGGGGGCTCATAGGAACAAAAAAAAAGCCTTCAGGAAAAACAAAAGGTTTCCTCGTGAAAATAAAACTTTTGGATCACAAAGGGGCGAAGGGGGAACAACATCATCAGGGCGACGGTGAAAAAAACAGGAAGTTCTGCGAGGATTGGCAGGAGGGGGGGGGGCCGTTGAAACCAGATTCCTGGGAAAGAGGTAGAAAGGGGCAAAAGCTCGGACGGAAAATTTCCCCCACCAAAAACCAAAAAGACCCCCCAGTGAAAAACTACAAGAAACCAGGTTGGGAAGGGAGGGAAAAACAACATCGTACTCCCACCCAACAGATACCAGAAGCTACCAAGGTGCACAAAAAAAAACCCAAACCGGTCCTCCTGGGAGGGAAAAAAGGGGGGAAGGGGTTCACTGGGAAAATGGTGCAGACACCCAAAAGGAGCCATCGTGGGGGGCAAACCCTGACATGGGGGTAGACCCCTACATGGGGTGCCGGGAACCCCGCTTGGGGGTATCCAAGGGGCCGCGACACACTTAGAAGGGAAACGGGGGCCGTGGCGATTTTTCCGGGGAGGGGGAAAAGGCGCCGGGGGTCACGCTGGGGGGGGGCCAAGAAAGTGGGGGGTGCGGGGTCAAACTGGCAAGTGAAGGAAATGTTTTACTGTCACGGGGAGGGGGGAAGAGGAAAAAACCCAAACAGGCGTTGGGGGATTCAAAGGGCAAAGGGGGTAACAGGGGGGGCCTCCCGGGCAAACTGCACGCAAAAAACAAACACCTTAAAGTCAAAGGCGACCTGAATCCCGGGCACCCAAAACGTCGGCAAGGGGGGAAAAGAAAGGGGATAGCAAAGGGAGTAAATGAAAAGAGAAGAGAGACGAAAAAATAAGGGGAGTGGTTGGAAAGGAAATTGGTAAGGGTCGGCAGAGGTGAAGAACGGGGGGAGGGGGTGCAAAGAGGGGAAAGGTGGTGGGGGGTGGAAGGGAGGGGAGAGAAAAGGGGGGGGAAAGGAATGGACGGACGTTGGGTCCGAAGATTGGAAAAGGGGAAGTTTTACTGGGGGTACAGGGGACTTTGACTACGGAAGTCGGGACATTAAAAATGAAAATTGGGGGACCACCCTTTTCAAAAAAAGGAAAACCGTGTCTTACAATCAAAGACCCAGAGCAGGGAAAGAAAGAGTTTGTGTTACTGGAGGAGGGGTGTGTGGGGGTGGGGGCCGGGGGGGGGGAGGGTCCTGGAGTTTGGGAGACTCAAAAAAAAAACTCAATACAGCCGGTAAACGTGAAAAGAAAAAACTTTGAGGACCAGGACCAAGCACAACATCCATCAATGTGGGGGGGTAAAAAGCAGAAAAGAAAAAGACATTCAGTGAAAAAGGTGGGCCGACAAGAACACTCGCCGGACCTTCCAAAGAATCGTCTCTCTCAGGGGTGGGGGGGAGAGGAAAGCAAAGAAGGTGTGGGGAAAGAAAGAGGGGTGTTGCGGTTCTTCCTTTACCAGGACAAAACGGGGGAGGGAGGGAAAAAAGACAGGGTCAAATAGGCTAGCCAGAAAAAAACAAAGGGACAGTGGAAAGGGGGGGGGGGTATTCACAAGGCCGGAAACCTTGGAAAAACCAAAACATCTGGGTTTTCGGAACCAAGAAGGGGGGGGGGGGGATACCACCTGAGAAAAACGGGGGAGGGGAAACAAACGCCGGTGGGTTAAAAGCGAGTTTGGAACGAGAAACAAGCCAACGTGCGGCGTGCCTCAAGTTAAAGGGTGCCGAATTCGGAGAAAAAACTCTTACCTCCGGTCCATCACGTGGGCTAAAAAGGAACAGTAAAAGAGGGTCCGACGGTTGACCAAGAACCAGCCGGGCGAAAAACGGTGGTGTTGGGTCGTTCAACAGAGTGGCGGCCTACAGACCGCGAAAAGCCAGCTTGGAAAAGGAAAAACCTGCAGACCAGGGACTATTTGGTTGGTGAAGGAAGTCCACAACTAAACACGGGGTTGTTTACCGGTGGGGAAAAACAACTAAATGTCACGGGGGACGCCAGAATTCCTAGTAGAAGAAAAAAGTAGGCATTTACGAGACCAAAAGTTTGATGGGTGGGGGGGAAAGGACGATGTGGGGGAAAAGGAAGTCACTGGCCACCAAAACCGACGAAAAGGTGGGCCCCAACGAAAAACGAGGGGGGGGGGTACAAGGTCAAACCCTGAAAGAAACAGGTGGGAGGAAGGAAAGGAATCAAAAATTCCACGACGGGCACGAAAAAAAAGACGGACTTCCAGACGCTCACTGGTCAAAAAAAGCTTGTCAGGGGGGGAAAAAGTGTGGAAACTTTGCACGAAAATTCAAAAACTGCCCCGCTTTGAAGGGGGGGGAGAAAAAAAATCCAAAAAAAAAAAGGAGGAAATCTGCAGACCTTGAAGGGGAAGAAAAGTGGTCGGAAGGGAGAACAAGGACGAAAGAAAGAAGGACGTCCAGCCATTCGGCAAAAAAAAACCCTAAACAACTTCCTAATGGAAAGTGATCTGAAAGAAGTGCCCCGAATGCGGAAACCTTTGTATTGAATGGTGGGAAAAAAGGCACCTGTTCAAATTAAAAGAGCACCGGGGGCTTCCATCAAACGGGCGGGGAAAAGAAAACAGGTACGAAAAGGTGCCGGGGGCAATGGATCAGGGAAGAAAAGGGAAGTGCAATAAACTATTCCCCGTGTCACACATACAAAGGGAAGGGAGAAAAGGAAACATCGTCAGCCGAAGGGGGTGTCGGAAAAGGAAAAAAAAACCAAAAAAAGCGGAAGGAGGGGAACGAGAAAGTTCAATGGAAAACGGGGAGGAACATGTCAATCGGAGAAGAAAGTCCCATCGTCGTCACAGGGAGGTCCCGAAAAAAGCACGGCGGTCCTTAAGAAGGCCGGCTACAAAAAACAGCAACCATAGAAGAACGCCACCAAAAGTCAATAAAATATTCAAAAAAAACCAAGGAAAATGGGGGAAAAGAAGGAAGGGAAAGGTGAGGACTGTGTATGGGAGGGGAAAAGAGTGGAAGAACATCGAATCCGAAAACACCCACAAAAACGTGAATGTAGTAAAAAGAGAGAGGGGGGCAAAAGGAAACAAAGCCTTCCGCCTAAAACAAAGGGACGGGACGTTGAACAAGGGAAGGGGAAAAAAAACAATTTGGAAGTCGGAAAGCAGGCTTTTTGTCATCGGACTGTTGGCAGGGGGTTCTTCCCGGAAGGCCAGGGTCGCCACGCATTCTTGGAAAGGAAAGGGTGACCGAAAATTGAAAAAGGAAAAAAAAAGGAACCGTTTGGCAAGCCAATTCGGCCGGAAAAGAGGTCCGACGGGCGTTGGTCAACGCACACCCAGAATGGAGAAGGTCTTTCGATCATGGATGTGGCAGTGTACGAGTATCAACAACCAAGGGCCGGATCCATCTGGACACACGTGGGTGGGGAGGAGAGAGATGGGGAAGAAATCGTGCCCAGAGCAAAAAAAAAAGGAGCCTTCACCCCAAACAAAATACAAAGGGAAAAGAAAGCAGTAAAAAAAGTCGTTAAAGAATTCACGGGAAAAGTTATGGAAAAAATATGAAAAACAGGGGAAAAAAAATGGGGGATGAAAAACTGCTGACAAGAAAAAAAAAGCAGGAAGAAAAAGGTTAACAAACCGGGGGACCAGACTATGGGGACGAGTCGGACGGGTTGCTGGCGAAAACGACACCCGGCCCCGAGGGGGGGACGTGATCTGAAGGGGACGGACCTTCAAACCAGGAACAGGGGACCGGGGACGAGGGAAGAAGGGAGGGACCTTTTTCGAACAACCAGGAGGGGGACCAACTTGGGTAGGCCGGCAGGCGCACAGACATGCGGCCGGGCCGTGGCAACAACAAAGAAAAGGAGGGAAAAGGTGCCAGCGGGTGCAGAGTCCTCAGAAAACAAAGGGGGGGGGGGAAAAACACCCCTACACAGAGCCACTCTACGCTAACTTGAGGAAGGGAGGCCCCTGAAAAACGCGCCCCCGTGGAAAAGAGTGGGAACAGGGGGAAAAAAACCATGGTGGCAGAAGTCTCACCAAACCACCCCCGAGAAAGGACTGGACCCAACCGGGCACTCCGCAAGGAGGGACTTGGCAGGAGAACTGATGAGGTAATGGTCACTCAACGGGCGCACAAGGAGGTGGGGGTGAAATGGTTCACCAATGAGTAACAAGGCCATGGGATTCAAACGGGGGGGTGACTCCACAAACGGGAAAAAAGGTAATACTGGAACGCAACGGGGGGTGTCGGAAGAATCGCAAAAGGGTCACGCCTGAAAGGGGGAGGGGGTGTTCTTTGCAAACGCATCAAAAACCGGGGACCGGGTGGGACTCGCCCAGAGGGGGGGGTAAAAGTCCGAGGAGTGGAAGGACCCAACAACGAGGGGGGGGGGTTCCCGGGGGAAAGGGGCACCGCCTGAAAGGAACCACCGGACCTGTAGAAAGTGCGCGACCCGCAAACCGTTTCATAGGGGGATACCAAGGGAAAAACGAGGGGTGAAGGGGAAAAACAGGGAAGAAACAAAAAGTGAACGGCAAAAAAAGGCCTGGGTTGCTGTCGACAGAAAAAAAAAAAGAGCGCGAAAGGGCCGGTGGCCCGCAAGGGCAAGGGAGGTGAAAAACGGGTCCGGCACGTAAAAAAGAAAGGGAAAGATGAAGTCCAGTTTAAAGGATGAAAATGGAAGACCGCCCCAAATTGCCCTACCGGTCGGAAAAAACGGGGGTACGTGCTACTTCACATCCTACAAACCGAAAGTGATGGAACCTAGAGTGGAAAGTGGAACGGGAGCCAAAAGGGGACCTAGTACGAAAAGGGGTGAAAAAAAAAACTCAAGCGTCACGCCCTTAGGAGGGAAACAGTGGAGTCAGCCGCCCAAAAAACCCATTGTTTGGGAAAAACCAGGGGGGAGGGAACTACCTTCCACGGGAAATTGGACAAAATCATGAAAACTTTGGAGAAAAGGAAGGCGAGCCAAGGAGGGAAAAAAACCAAACACGGTTGGCCCTAAAACGGAAAGTGGGGTCCAGGGGGGTCGATGAAGAAGAACGGAAAAACCTTTGGGGAAAAAAAGGTGACGGAAAAACCTTCCAACAAAAAGGACTGGCCACTTTAACCGGGAGAACACGTTTTAACCCCTAGAAACCCCGGAATACGCGGCCGCCGTGCGGAACAAAAGTTGAGAACACCAGTCGGAGAAACCGCAAAGACTGATGGAAAGAGAAGGGGGGTTTCCCACGAAGACTTCTGTGGAAGGAAAAAAAAAAATCACCGGCCCAAAAAAGTCCGACACAGGAGGAAGGGGGGGTCGAAAAGTAAAAAAAAAAAAAACCCTTATGAGTGGGGGGAGAGAGGGGGGGGGAGCAGAAAAAAAAACCTGGGGACGGCTGTCCGTTCCAAAAAGGAAAGATGGCCCCCGCGAAAAAAAAACGCCGCCGGTTGACCCAAAAAAAGCCAACTCCCAGAAACAAATTTACTGGGAAAAGTCAGAAGATGAGAAAGGGGTCCGATGCAATTTCCCGCAAAAAAGATCAGAGGAACGCGTGGGGGGGACCAGAAGGGGGAGCAGGCCCTTCCCAAGACAGATTGAAAAAAAAAACACCCGCACCTCAGGGACCATTACTGGTGGATCATACTAACTAAAAAAAACCTGCCAATGGGACGGGAAAAAAAGGGACGCCAAGTCAGGCACCGGAAAAACCCTCCCAAAAGACCGGAGAAAACCCATCTGTACTAAGAAACGGGTCGTTTCCGGGGAAAAAAACGCAAAGGAACGTCGCCGAAACGAAAATTGTAGACGAAAAAACCTCCAAAAAAAAAAGACACTCCGGGTCAAGGGGGGGTCAATGGGGTCCAAAAGGAGCAGCGAAGCAAGGAAAGGGACAGGCCAGTTTGAATCCGGGGGGTGGAGGCTGCGTTTCGAAAAAATTTCCCCGAACGTCCAAATGCAATACACAAGTTTGTTGGAAGAAAAAAATACCTTTGGGGGACAGTGCTCACAGGAGCAGGGTGACCACCGACGTGAGAAAGCCGGAGGGAGCAAAAAGTGGGGACTTCTCATGAAAGTTCAGAAAAGTGGGGCGGGAAAAAAAAAATAGGGGGTAAAAAAAAATGGCTCCCTGGGAGAAAAAAAATAAGGGGTTGAGAGCGCCGAGGTGAAAAAAAAAGGGGGAGTATCTTGGTACGAGGGGGGAAAGGTCCTGTAAATAAAACAAAGGGTTGAGGACGGATTCAAAGAATGCTGAGTACTCGCCAGAACAAAACAGAGGGGGGGGGGGCCAACTCAGAAAAGGGGGCGACCAGGGGCCGATGCCGGAGGGGATGGCTTTTTAAAAAAAAAAAAAGGGTCGTGTCACTCAAAAAACACAGGGAGAAAGGGCCGCTGGAACGCAAATACAAAAAAAACTCCTTTAACGCATTATGCAAGGGGGAGCGTGGGAAAAACGACGGCAAGAAGAGAAGGTGATAGATCTCAAAAAAAAAAACAACAACCCAACGTAGTAGGAAAAAAAAGAGAAGGAAAAGAACCAAGGCACTTGACTTCCGCAAACCCGGGGGAAGGAAATGGAGCACAACCCTCAGGAGGGTAGCACAGGGGGACCTTCAAAAAAAAAAAAAAAAACCCAGGGTGGTCGGGAAGTTTCGCGGAGGGAAGAAAAAAAAAAAAATGTGGACCCCTAAAAAATCACAAGGACTGGCCATCGGAAAAAAACGCGAAGACAATTGTATCGGGTACCCCGAAGCGGGGAATACCAATAATAAGCATCAGAAGGCATAAAAAAATGGTGAAGGGGGAGGAACACTAACGAGAAAAATCCGAAAAAACTCACGTGAGAGAACATACAAAAAAAACCCGGATCGTGGTGTTGGAAGGAACCTGTGGGAACGTTCCATCCAATAATAGTCGCTGGGGACAAGAACTAACCTGTGGGGAGATATGCTCGGTCCAGGGAAAAAGTCAAAACCGGGTGGTCCAACAAGGGAGGGAACAAAATGGTGAAGCAAACAGCCGGGAAATTGGAGAAAAAAACAGGGGGGGTCAAAAAGTGGAACGCCCCGCCCTGGGTGAAAAAAAATAGCACGTCCCACAATTATTCAAAGGGAGTTAACTTAAGACCCCATGACGATGGAGAAGGGGTCCAAAAAGGAACAAGGCACGGCCGAGGAGGAAGTTCTTCTAACGAAAAAAAAAAAAAACGGCCAAAGGGGCTAGGGTGGGGGAGAAAACGACCACCAGGAAACAAGAGAACCCGATCACACCGCTGGTCAAGAAAGATGGGGGATGTCAGGGGAAAAAAGGAAATGCCTTCCAGTCAAAAGGTAACCGACAGAACGGGGAGACTCACAGGTAAGCAAAAGGAAAGGGTCAGCCGGGAAGTGGGGGAGGTCTGAAAGAGGGGGGGGAAAAAAAAAAACATTTCCGTCCGGGCCAGGGACCCCTACGTACTGTTCCTCAAGGAGAGGGGGAGAAAATGTCACAGAAAAGAAATGATCATCGGGGTCGACAGCCAAAAAAAAAAAAAAAATTGTAGAAAAAAAGGGGGGGCTGGAGGCGGGGACCCCGGGGGGTGAAAACAAAATTCTTCTCGTTAACGGGGGTCGCAGGGGGTGGGGGGGGGAAAAGGATCGGGACTTCACGGGTGGAAAACACTACCCCAATAAAACATGGTTTTCAACACGAAAAAAAAAACTCTGGGACGAAAAACAAAAGAAACGGGGCGGGGCGAAAAACACGGTCGGGGGAAAAGCAGTCAGGAAAAACCAAAACTGACGGACATTGGGTCAGACGGGGAAGGTTGTCACGGGGCGGGAGAAACTTCAACCAAACAATAAAAGGACCCGTCGGTCAACCAACAAAAGAGGGGTTAGAAAAAACTCGTGCAGCCGCCAGGGGTTTGGGGGGCTCCACGTTAGATCCACGGCAGGGGGGAAGGGGTACTCGGGGTGACAGGGAAAAGGTCACCCTTGGGGGGCGACCGGTTAAAACAGAACTGTAAACCTGGTTTGGAATGCACAACTGAAGGAAGACCAAGGTTTGTTAGAACGGGGAAAACGTCTGGGAACCGAAACAAAGACCACTTGAGGAAAAAAAAAAAAAGTTGGGCCAAAGTGACGCATTGACGCCGGGTAGAGCGCCCCTTCCTTCCGAAACCAAAAAAAGTCAATTCTGGAACTGAATGCACCGGGAGAGTAAAAAAAGAAAAAAAAAAATAAATTTTACATGGGGGGTAGGGTCTGAAAAAGGTAACCTGAAAGGGGTACTACTCTCGGGGGACCATGGGGTATGGGGTCAAACCCCTTGGAGGATTAAGGGACCTTTCTTGAGATCAATACCTTCACCCCAGACCCCCCATCCTGGAACGTGAAGAAAAGGGAAGGGGGTGTGTCGGCGGCTGGGGCACGTCGACCATTAAGTGTAAAAAAAAGAAACTTCTGAAGTAAGGTCAAAAAGGTCCCCAGTATTGATGTGGCCTTGGTGAAAAAAAAACCCGCTCATTTCCCACGGGAAACATAAAAGCCTTTAAAAAGGGGTGGGGGGAAGTTCCGACCAACCAAGTCCCAGGCGGCGTGCAAAGTTCCCGACGGCGCTCCCGCAAAAAAAAAAGTTGTGGGCACTCTGGCAGGTAAAAAAAGGAAACCGTGTGGGACAGAAAGCCCTGGGGTTCAAAGTGAGTGACCTTTCAACGCAAAAAAGATAATTTTAAACGATAAAAAAAGACCGGTCAGGACTCAGAACAAACTCGGAAAAAGAGAGGGGAAAGGGTAAGCCAGCGGGCCCGTCCAAAGGGGGTGTACAACATAGGGGGGGCATCCGCAAAAACGGGGACAGGGGAGAAAAAAAAAACAGAGCAGAAACTTTAAGGGTTGGAAGTTCGCGGTAAGAACACTCACGTTAGGAGGGGGGGATCGGAGGAGATTAGCAAAAACCCTATGTACAATTAGCCGGTCCAATTGACTCAAAAAGAAATCCTCCCTGCGTTGGGGGAGAGGGGTACCATCCACCGGAAAAAGGGGAGAAAAAAAGCAAAAACAGGTTCCACACCGAGGCCATCCGGAAGCAAAGAACAACCCAACTGCAGTGGGGGATGGACCAACCCGCCGGTAAAAACACCATAACCTGGCGAATTTGTGGAGACAGTTCTTCAAAACCACGTGGGGTGGAAGGTGAACCAAAAGATTTGGCCACATCTACTCAAAGGGGGGAAATAGGACTCTCACCAGCTCGTCGGGCAGGGGGCCGCTTTGAAGTGGGGGGTTCCGACAGAGAGGTAGGGAAAACCTGGGGGGTCAAAAAATCTGACCCCAGGTTGAAACCAGGAGAGCGGGGAAACGCGCGGCGCAGGTCAAAGGGGGGTGAAAAAAAATTTTGACGTCCACGAAGGGAAAAATCAAACCAAAAAGGTGCAAAAGGGGCCACTCACACGGGAACAAAGAAAAGCTTTAAAAAAATACTGAGACTGCCAAAGAGGAGGTGGTACTTTTTAGCAAGGAAAAAAGGATCAACGGCCTCAAGGAGGAAGGGGGTGAGGCTAAAGGCAAAAAAAAGCGAACCGGGACACGAATTCAACTTCAAAAGGGTTCCCGCTTCAAGGAAGGAAGGAAAATAAAAAAACGAACGTCCAGCCCATGTACGGTCCGGGGGTGTAGAGAGACGAAACTTGAAACATCATTTCAGTAACTTCATCGGAGACAGTGACGAGGGCGGAAAAATGTGGATTATGGGGGGTGAAAATCCAATGGCACAGGGGGGGGCAACAGTCTTTTTTTTGGTTTTTTTTTTGACGGTAAGGGGTCGGCCGACGCGAAAAGCGCCCAAAGGGGGGTCGAAAAAGGAGAAAATTTCTTAGGTGGAAGGAAAGGAAAGTAACTAAAAAAAACAAGCCATGAATAAGAAAATCAAGCGACCTGGGGACTAGGGGGGCGGGAAACGGGAAAGAGGGAGAAGGAAAGACGGGCGCCGGGGGAGAAACTTCATGACGAAAACCGAAACAGGTCCCAAACTTCGGGAAGAAAAAGGGAGGGTCGAAGGTCACGAAAGAAGGAAAAAAAGCTACCTGTAAGAGGCAGGAAAGAACAAAAGAACTCCAGAGAAAACGTAGCAAACCTCCAACCATCAGGGGGGTGTCAGTAAAAAGGAAGACCATCCCGTTCACGTGAGACAGGCACATGGGGGAAAAAAAAAAAACAAAACGGTAAAAAAAAAACAAGTGCAAAAAAAAGAA
>Ga0179593_1588349_pt1 | contig 14601 bp, 19 predicted proteins | sample CZODoug2_1_08_16_FD_185931 | JGI IMG/M metagenome (GOLD analysis project Ga0179593, IMG submission 185931) | Vadose zone soil fungal communities from Angelo Coast Range Reserve, California, USA - CZODoug2_1_08_16fungal (PacBio error correction) | ecosystem: Environmental > Terrestrial > Soil >...
GGGAGGGTTTTGGTAAGCACACCCGAACCTAAAAAGGAGAGCGCTGGAAAAACACCTGCCCACTCCTTGAAAAAGGGGACCACTCGAATCCGGAGGAAGTCGGAAACATTCTTGGGAGGGAACTCAATGAGTAAAAAAAAAAGGCTTCCCGGTCTCTCTCATCGGGGCCGATAAGATGGAAGACATTCATAAAGAGGAAGGGGGGGGAGAGAGCTATTTGGAGACGAGAAAAAAAACTGACATCCACTGGGAATCTACCGGGAGGGGATACTAACGAATTATGCTCTTTCAAGACAGGATGGCATCATTCGGGAATGGGGAAAAAAAAGCTAAAAAGGTGCTCAAAAAACGGTAGGAAAGAAAAAAAAGGGAAGGACCTAACATTCAGAGGGAAAAAGACCAGGTAAGGCCGCTCGAGGAGAATTTACTGCTGACAAGAGTTCGCTCGAGAGTTCCTTTTACCAAAAAGCCCACCAAAAAAACGTTTCACTATTCGGTGGTCCACGACCCTACCAGGGGGGGAGAGGGGATCTGAAAGGAGTCTAGCTCCCTTCTCAACGAAAAAACGTTCAAAAAGGGGGAGGGAGGTCAAAGCGATTTATAATTTTCGACGTTAAGAGGGGGTTTTAAATTGAGGAAAAACCCTCCAAGAGGGAGTACCTAAAAAGGGGAAAAAAAAACGTTTTTTGTCTAAGGAGAAGAGGTCGAGGGGAGAGGAACAAAAACCTGAACTACGAAGAAAAAGGTTCAGGTTGTGAGTTGTGACTACAATAATCCCAGAAGGTGTGACCGTTATTTAGTTTGTGGGAGAAAACTTCAAGGGGGGAAAGGGGCCAAACAGTACAGCCATCGGGAAAGAAAAAAAGAAGCCAGAATTGCGATGATCACGAAGAAAATAACATGGGTTAAGGAAGAAATTCGATGACCGAAGCCGGTTCCCAGGGAGTCCAAAGTCGACCCTATGATGTGGGATGAGGGGGGAGCCTTAAAGGGGGAAAAAAGAAGCGAACAAGAAAAAAAGAGACCAAACAAAAAACCGGGGGTCCAGAGGAAAGGGTTAATACAAGTGCGGGGAAAAGAAGAGCCTTACCTTCCAAAGATCGTAAGGGAAACTTGAAAAGCAGCGAAACACCTCAGGGGGGGGGTTCCGATCAAAGAAAACCGAGGAGGGCATTCCAATTTTCCCGATAAGGGGGGGGGAAAAAAAAGCTGATACAAATCTACAGGGAGCAAGGAGAAGGAGGAATGAGATTGGGGTTCCAGGAAAAAATCAACTGTCGATTTCAAGTTCCGGAGCGTCAAGAGGAGGAAGTTAAAAATCGGGGGGGGGGGGGGCTCTTGAGGAAGGAGGAACCGCGTGATAGGAAAAAAGTTTTCCGGCATAATTTCCCGGAAGCCCAATTGGAGGGGAGTCGCGGGGGAAAAAGGGGGCTCCGGGAGAGAACGAAGGAGGGAGGCCAAAAAAACCAACAAAAAAAAAGGGAAGTAGTTAACATATAGTATAGTTGGGCGAGATCATCGTTCTTACTAAAAGAAAAAGCAGGGGATCAAAAAGTAGCCTTGGAGTCGTGCACAGAAGACTGGGTTAGGAGCGTGTGCAGAAAGAGCGGAATTGCCGAAAACGGGAGAAAAACCTCTTACTAAAAGCTATGTTTAGGTTGATTTGTAAGATTGAAAGTAATGCCAAGGGGAGGTAAAGCCAGAATAGGGGCTAATCTTTGGTGCAAACACTCTTCTCCAAAGGATGGGGAAAAATCATCGTGGGAAGAAGGAAAATTATTAAAAAATGGTTAGGTGTTTACGTGCAATTTCAGGAAAGAACTGCTGGGAATATCTTGCAAAGGGAAAGAACGGAAGAGGTCGGGAAACGCGGGAGGAACAATTCGTGGGGTGTTATCCGGAAAGTAACCTTTTCCAGATCTCTGATGAAAAAAAGGAGTGCAGAAGGGGCTGGGGGAAAAAGGGAAGGACGTGGGCGAAACTGTGGGGGGGGTAGAAGAACATGTTAGTGATCCGGGGATGTGTCAATGGGGGCAACCAATCAAAAAGCTATCTAAATCTAGAGGGGGGGAGGGAGTGTGCATTAAGGGGCACAATGGAAGTGTGAAAAAAAGGTGTCACCACTGCAAAAGGTCTGGGTTATCAGGAAGGTAGTTAGACCATGAAGGAACCGGGAGGCTGAGAGGGGGTTTGACACTGAAAGTCACATCGGAACTCTTCAAAAAGGGGGTTTTGAAAAGGAGGGGGAGGATTAGGAAAAAGGGAAGGGGGAGGAGGGAAAAAGCTGGTAAGGAAAAGCGCGTACCGCATAAGGGGTTCCAGCCGGTTTTGGTCCAAAGCTTTTCGTTTGGAGGCTCTTAAGGAGTCGTCAAGAAAACATGGGGGAAAGGGGGATCAACCAGGGGGACTTATCTGAGGGGGAAAAAGGAGGTAAGGAAAGAGTAGCCAAGCCAGGTCACATGGAGAGATCGGGAGGAAGCTCAAAAAAAGTTCCGCTGGGGAGGATCTAAGTTTGCGAGAAGGGTGAAGGGACGATCATCCGGAAGATCTGGGGGGAAAATGGAAAATTGGAGTGCGACATGCACGGAAACTGCAGTGTGGGACAAGAAAGGAAGCGAGCGTTTGAAAGAGGAAAGAAATTGTATGTCCTGAGGGTCCGGACAATCGGAAGTCTAAAGCTCCGGAGGGCGCAGGTGAGTCTTAAAGGGGAGGACCTCTCAGGCGGGGAAGACCTTCAGGTAATAATTTACTGGAAGAGTTGAATAAATTTGGGAGCAAGTCAGGAAATGCGAAATTTAAAGAAAAAGTGGAACTCAGAGGAGAAAAGGGAGTTCTTGGTTTGGGACCTTCAAAAACCCAAAAAACGAGAGAAAAAACCCCGGAGGAGGAGGAAAAGGAAAAGAGTTGGGTTTTGGCGAAGTGGTTTTGAGAAGAATACGGTAGAGGGAAACTTCTGATAGGACTCGAAGGAAAGCAGGGGGGGGGGAAAAAGGTAAGCTAGGCCTTGCGGAAAAGACGGCTAACACTGCACGAAAGGGGGAAAAGCATGTCTTCCGGCGCGAAAGCAAGAAAGAAGAGGACCTCGCTCGAACATCGTGCCAGATTGGGAAGGACAGGGCCGTGCCAGACGAGGAAGATCTAGTCCCTGCGAGGGCAAGCCGGATGGAAAAGCAATACGCCGGGGGGGGTCGTCAGAAAAGGGCCGCCATGTCAAAAAAGGAAGGAGTCTGAGGCTGAAGCACCCTTCAGGACCAAAAAGTCGCTTTCAAAAAAACACGGAATGCGCTCGGGTGAAACACGAAGGCAATTTGGGAAGAGGGAGGCTCGACGAAGTTATAGTGGCCGGTGTTTCAAAGAAGAACGGCCGGAACACCAACGCTCAGTGGGAGGGGAGAGGAAACACTCCGCGGCCGAGCGTCGGAAAGAGTTCTTCTGACCCCGTAACCCGTGGGAAGGTCTGGAAGGCGATTTATTTACCAGATGGGGGGGGGGAAAAATACCTTGCCTTTAACTCAAGCCTCAAAAAGACTCAGGGTATGCGAGGGGCTGCCTTACAAAAACACCAAACAAAGAAGAGGATGTAAGCCCAAACAACAGTGAAAAAAGAGACGGGTAGATGGCAATTTGCTACCCAGAAAAAAAAAGTCGCCAGAAAAAATGACAGGGGGGGGCGGTTTGGACGGGGGACCATGATTACAGCAGACTAAAGAGAAGAGGATGATTTTGCCTGATGGGCCACATAATAGAAGAAAGAGAAAGAACATTTGTTGTAACCTGGAGAATCAAGTTAATTACCTCGAACAAAGAAAAGAACCAAGTGGCGGAGAACCCCCCGATGATGGTGAATCATAGAGAGGGGGGGAAAAATTAAATCCGTGAAGAACGGTAACAAAGGCTACCAAGACATGAGAAAGAGAAAGCAAAAACAGAAAGAAAAATGGGAATAATTTGCAAGAAAGGAAACAGGCAGATCGTAAGGAAGGCAACGAAACACATCCCAAGATTTGAGTTCAAGGAAAAGAAAAAGGGGGCCGCCTTAAGCAAATTACTGCGTTGGCAAAGAAGAGGTGCAAACAGCTTAGACAAATATTGAGTACGGCTTTGAACAGGGTGATCAGAAAAGATGGCAGATGGGGAAAGGGGAAATCTGCCCAAAATCAAATAGAGGGGAGGAAGTTAGTTGTGTGAGGGTGGGGGGGGGCCGGGGGGGGGGGGGGGAGGGGGGGGTGTGAAAGTTTCCGGGGGGGGGAATAAAAGATGAGGAAGTCGGCGATCGTACCAAGAGGGTTCGTCTCGGGAAGAACAAAGGAAAACACGAGACAATTGGGTGTTCCTTATAGGATCCATCAAAGATGAAATCCCGTGATCCGTTATTAGGGAAGGGTCTAGGTAATAAGAACTAAAATACCTGTCCCCCCAGGTGGGAGAGAAAAAAGACTGTGGCGAGAAGTTGTGATTAAGGGTCAAGGGGGTTTTACGATAAAGGGGCCGTAAAGAAGCACAACTATTTGTAAGTGACAATTTCTAGGGAACGGGGAAAGATAACGTAACGGGAAAAGATTGGTTGATTAATGGGGGGGAGGACAATGGGGCAGTGGAGGGAGGGAGGAGAATCTACCCGGAGCTTGAAAAAGATTTGGTTTTCCGAAAAAATTGTGGGGTGCCAAAGAGCGCCGGAACTAGCTTGCTGACGATCTTGAGAAGGCCAAAAGGAAAAACTTTAAAGTTGGCGCAGGATGTCAAAAATGTCCTGACGACTGGGGAAAATATCTTGAAAGAAATCGGGAGAATTCAACAGGGGGTCGGAGGATTAATCTCGGGGTGCAAGAATGCTGTTCCTGGTGAACGGAGTTCCAAGTGAGTGCAGCCCATCATCCGTGCCCCCGATGTTTCGGGGTTTAAAGGGTGGGACCCTTATCGAGGGGGGACATCTGAACTGTTGTCGCGTAAACCAAAAAAAGGATTTCTATTTGGGGGGTTCAACACAGCGAAAAAGAGCGGGGCGAGCTCTGTCCGGAGTTCGAATCTGTCAGAGAAGCTTTTGTATAAAAAAAAGATCCGGTGAAAAGAGGCCAGCCTACCTGGATTATCGAAGTGTTCTTTAGCACCCCTGGCGCCTAAGATCGAAATTCTGCTGGAAGGTGGTTGGAAACTGCGTCCACAAACTAGAAAAAACGGGGGTTTGGGGAGAAGGGCATGTAGAACACGGGGTTGCGGAGGTGATGAAGGAAGGAAAAGGTTAGGGAAAAAACGAAGGGGAACAACCTCTTAAAGTACCGAAGCCTTTTAAATGACGCCGGGTTGCCAGAGTTCTTGGACTCTAAACAAGGGAGGAAGTGGTGGAGACTCCTCTTAGGAGGAGGGGTAATCTACATTTTTCAAGGGTCGTGAAAGTACGGTCTGATCGGAAAGGAACGGGGAAGGAACTAGGGACGGCAATCAAGGACACAATTAAAGGAAAAGAGGAGGCCGGCCTCGAGTTGAAAATCTCAACTAGTGGGTTTTGAAAAAGGGTACTGTGGAGAAGAGTTTGCCTTTACCGGATCCATCCACAGAGATTTCCGAAAGGAGAACGCTTTTGAAAGTTTGGGGGGGGGGGGCGACATCCCCGCACCGCTGCACCTGAAGGAGGTATGGAGCAGGGAGATCTTTAGGAGGCAAGGGGGTTCGCGCAAGGATGTCCTTCTTTTAAGCTGAGTCCTAAAAAAAGTGGGGCAAAGAACGCGTAACGGTACTACATTAGGAGGTCCCAAAAATTCAGGAGGGAAAATATAGGACCGGGAAAAATCCCATGACTTCTCTTTGAATTAGGGGTGACCGAGGTTTACCGAAGCCTGGGGAAGCCCGTACGGAGCCCTGAAGAAGGAACAACCCACATTGCTGGAGGTGGAGGATTGAGACTGAACTTCTCCGCAGTGTTCAGAAAGGTGGTAAAGAACGTGCACTGGTCGGGGAGGGGAGACAACCCAAAAAAAAAAAAGAGATCTCGAAAAACCAAAAAAGGATTAGTAAAAGAGAGAGGGTTTTTTGGGGGGGTCACACTCCCGCAATGATAACGGCAGGGTTCCACTTGTAAACTCGCTTACGAGAAAAATGACAGTGTGAACAGGGGAATTCTAATACTGGGAATCCAGACTAAACATCGGAGGAATGAGTAACAAGGCATGGGGTGCTTCCCATCGCGAGAACTAATGTGAAATATTTGTAATAAACAATTCACTATAAAGGGAACCCTCGGAAGGGGGGGAGCTCTACCAGAGGGAAGAAAGCCTATTGGGCCAGTAATACCTTACTCCCCTTTTGGGCTTTCCTCTTCCAGAAATTTTCCCCCAGAAATACAAGAAGAAAGGTCAATCTCCTGAGGGGAGGGGAACCACTTCGGTCTATAAACGCGTGGGTTAAATTCCTCCCAAAGGTTGCAAGAAAAGGGGACTCCTTTATTATAACCGAACAAGACGCTTTCCACAGATCCAAGAAGGCGCAGTTGGAAAAGCGGCCCAGGACTGCAAGGGGTGGCTTGAGGAAGAGAGGATTCCCGGGCAAGGGGAACCCCCAATCGATCAAAAGGCGAGTCGGTTTCGGGGCCCACGACCACGAAAAGTACGCTCCAAAAAAGTCGCAGAGGGACTACAATCAGGAAGCTTGGGTAGAGTTCTTCGGAAAAACTAACCCGGATCAGGATGCAAAGAAGGTAATATGGAAGAGAAAACTTACCCAGCTTGTTTTCGCTAAAGCCTTTAGCCAGGGGAACCTACAAAAAAAAAGAAGCTCCCTTCAAGGGACCTTCCTTGCAAAAAACATTTTTTGTCAAAGCTGGGAAGACGGGGAAGGGTCAAAGCCACCTGACTCAGAAAACTCCAGCCGAAAAGAAGCGGGGGTTACCTAAAATACCAAGCTATCCATAAAGGGAAAAAGGGGGGCGGTTTGAAAGGATTTATTTGTGTTCCGAAGCCAGGTGTCTTCAGGGAAAAGATATAAAAGGGTGTCCCGATCATAAAAGGTGCGCCGGATGGTTCAATAATAGAAGGGATCACTAACATGGGGGACTGGCGAACGTGAAGATTACCGCGGATAAGAAAAATTCTACCCTAAAAAGAGGAAGCACCCCATATTATTTGGGAGGGGGGGACAAGGTGAATCCCGTGAGAAGGTATAAACACAGAGCTAACAAGACAGATGACCAAAAAGAAAAAAACCTCACACAAGAAAAAGGGTCAATGTGGGAAGGAAAAGGAGGGCAAGATATTAAAAAAATCTGTAATAGTTGCCAAAACTCTACACCGAAATTGGGTTTGGGGGGAAAAGGTTGGACACCAGATAGGAGGCCGCGTCTCAGCCACCTGTTACGGCGAATCTCGACCAAGTAGGAAAAAAGAGGGAAAGAGGGACAGGGCCTTCGCTTCGATGGAGACTCGACATCTGGGGGTGAATTCCAGAGAAACTTAACCCCATATATTTCCGGCTTCGCTGGCGGAATCGCATGAGGCCAATGAGGAGGGGAAAATCGGGCGGTCGCTTCTTTCGCATGCACCGCTCGGAATGACCCCAGGGAGTTGTGAGGACCCCGTATCTGCCCCAAGGGAGCAGCACCACCGGGTGTGTCTCCGGTATAAGGGAGAAACGGTGATTATCCACACCCCGGAAAAAAAACGTAGGAGGAAGGGGGGAGAGGGGAGGTCTTACGACTATAAAGGGGGGGAACACCAAGGGGTGAAGCGTCCCTCAAAGCTGGGCGAGAGCCTTTGTGAAGTTGCAAGTTATACGTACGATAAAAAAAGCGGTGGAGAGGAAAAATCCCCACGTTTGTAACTCCTATGGGATGCGGGGACGCGAAAGAAGACTGGAAAAGGGATTTGGGGGGGAAATTTGATGGCTGTCAATGGATAAAACAGATGAGAAGGCGACCGGGGGAAACCCAACCGGGGGGGGGGAAAAGAGAATTTTGTCTAAGCTGGTGAAAAAGAGGGGAAAGACCAGGGGGGAGAGCAGGCAATCAGATCTGGAACCGGAGTATTAAAATCAAACTTTGAGGTGTTTCAAAATCGTAGGTGCAAATTGAATCTGGACTTGAAAAAGGGAAACCTTTTGCGGGGGATTGGCCAGTGTAAAAAGTCTCTTGCTTCACGGGGTTCTGGTCGATCATGAATTTTAGAAGGGGGTATCGTTCACCATGGGGGGGGGGAAAAAAAACTATGAGTCAGGCACATCATCGGGGCAAAAATTCGCAAGCAACGCTGGGTAGGGTTGACTGGAACCGGGTTACTTAACGTTGGGAAGGGGTATCGCAGGGGATCCTTGGGGGGAGGTTTGGCAAAGCAGCGCACAGAGGCTAGGCTCGAAGACATTTTCTATCGGGACTGTCCGGGGTGGAACAGACACCTGGACGAAAAAATAAATCCTGGCAAAAAAAAAATGTAAGGGGCGTACTTGGGGGGAAAACAATTCGGGAAACATCTACCAGTTGCGGGAATTCAGTTTGGGGACACTGACGTCACATAGCCAAATGATGGGGAGAACAAACGGGGGGGAGCGCAGACCGGATTTGAAGGAGGTGGGAACTTTGTCAGTAAAGATGTTGATCAAACATCATGGGTAAACGAACCATAAAGCGTACAAAGCATCCTTGAATTCCAAGGGGCCGGGTGCCCGCGAAGCAAGCGACGGAAGAGGAGAAAAGCCCTATGATTGGGGGAAAAGCTACGGAGAGGAAGAAATTTTTCGTGGTCGTGGCAGAAAAACGACTTAACCGTTCTGAGCGGGGGGGAAACCGCCGAAGTAAATCGGATAAAAAAGGCCAGAAAAAAGGGGAAAGCGCTTTTAAAAGAGGAAAAGAAAAAACTGCGGGGACATTGCCTGGATCGGTGGAAAAAAGTTCGGTCACGAGAAGGTAAACGGGGCCGACATCGCTCAGAATAGAGAGGGGGGGGCGGAGAATTTCAGGGAGAACTCAAAAGCGCTTCATCCAATTCCGGGGTGTAATGCAGAGCAGAAGGATAAGGACGTTTAGGCAGTAGCCAAAAAAGTGGATGTCCGGATGGGAAATCGGATAAAAAAAGGTCGCGCGAAAGGCGGTGACCTGTAGAGGAGGAATGCTTAAAAGGGCTGCCAAAAAGAGGGCGAAAAAACTTGTTACGAAAGGGGCTGTTTAGCCGGAAACATGGGGAAAGTCGAATAGACATTCAAAAAAAAAAAATGGCTGCCTTCGAGGGGGAGTCAACGGGAAATATCCGCGGAGGGGTTGGAAAAAGAAACTTGGGGTGTAAATTCGGGAAACCCCTTCGAAAAGAGAGCTCTCAACCACAAAACGAGAGGAAGAAGAGAGCGAGGTTGGGTTTTTGCGAGGGTGGGGTGGTGGCGACACAAAAAAGAACGGCGCGTTCAAAGGCCTAACCAAGAATTTACAGGAAAAAAAACTCGGGGGTCAGGCAGAAAGGTTGTCCTGAGGAAAATGGAAGATGACTTGCTCCATGCGGACGGCAAATCTTCCAACAGAAGAGGGGGGAAAAGGAAATTTTCTCCCGGCGCATCTCGCACGCGCGCAGATTGGGAACATTCATACAGATGAAGGGAAAAGAGAATTGCCCGCGCGACCATGGACTCCGAAGGGGGGGACGAGAAAAAAGACTTACATCCAAGGAAAAAAGAGAATTAAAACCGAGCCTAAACTCTCTTCAAGTGCTACTTTCAGGAACACTGACAGTGAATTTCAGGAAAAGGTATGGACAAAAAAGTCCTAGAAACCAGAGGAAGGGTGGAAGCCATTTGAAAAGACCCCGATATTCTGGGAAGTCAAAGGGGAAACAAGCAGACGGATGGCCGAGGAGGGAATCTTTAGAAAGCGAGCAAAAAACGCGCTGACGGGAAAGGGGGGATGGCTTGCGCAAGATTAATGACTCCAAGGTGTGAAAGAAATCAGAAAAGAGGAGGGTTTGCAGGACCAAAGATAAAAAGTGTCTAGTAAGGATCAAAAAAATAGAGCGGTCGTAGCCGAGGACGAACGTCTGTTTGTTTATGAGGAAAAGCCAACGAACCCCGCGAGTAGGAGGGAATTGGAAAAGTACGAGGGAGGGGGGAAAGACCCATCGTGTGGGGGGAGGGAGAAACATACTTTGAAGCACCATAAACTCCCTCAAAATCCCAGACTCCGTGTCTGGGCACGTGATGCCTGGCAAAAACGACTTAAGAGGGGGGTGACGTCAGGAAAAAGAACCAGGCAAAGGGGGGGGGACGCATTGTGCCCGACCAACGTAGATCCAAGAGGTTTGAGGGGATTTGTTTGAAAACGGAAGTCTTCTTCAAAAAAAAGGGGGCATCGATAGAAAAGGGGCGCCCCCCTGAGCATCGCCGAGGTAAAGGCTGATGGTTTGCCAAAGACGAAAAAGGATCACTACAGGGGGCCACAGTTCAGGGGAAAACGAGGGAACTGGGGGGGAAAAAAAAGAAAGGGCTTGAAAAATTTCCAACACAAAAAAGCGTGGTCGGAGTCGCCCAGGATGTTGATGGACAGATCCAAGGGGAACAGAACGAACAAAGAGGAAGGGAGAATACTCTCTGGGGAAGTACACCGGGGGGGAACCTGCCGTCAATGGGGGAAAAAGTCTGAAAATATTGTAACAAAAAAAGGAAAAGGGAAACACCGAAACACGTGGAAAAGGGTTTTTCAGAGGGGGGGGTCTGGTTGGGCCAAGGAGGACCTCGATGATGCCGCGCTCTAGGAACTGGGACGTACGGGATCTGGGGGCAGAAGAAGGGGTAACGCGAAGAGGGTACTGGAAACGCGGCTTATCGAAAGAGGGGGAATCTGTTTATGAAGCCAGCATTCAAGCAAAATAAAACGTTGGAAACGTTAGAGAGAATCTGTACGATGATCAGAACAATTCCAAGGTCTTCAACCTCGGGGGGGAAAAGGAAGGGGGTCCGGCAACCATGGCGCGGATCGTACCAGAGGGAGGTCAGCCACGTTAACAGGCGTGGAAAAAAGCCCGACTCCCACAGCTTGGGGGTGGCTCACCTGGGTGGGGGGGGACTAAACCGGTATAGGGCGCATAACGAAAGAAAACGATCAGCTAAAAGAGTAGAACCGGGGGAAAAAGAATCAGAGGGTTTAAACTATAACGGATACACCAGGGTCGAAGGTCCCTCAAAGCTTGGTAAGCTTCAGGGAAAAGGAATTTCCTAACTACTGGGAAAAGAAAGACTCGCGAGACCGTAATAATCTTATCCCCCCCGATTTGGGAGTCCTAAGTGTCTGAATGATGAGCGCGAAAAAATCTATGGGTGAGGGGATTGCAAGCGGAAATGTAAATAAAGTCCCATGATCTTTCGATAAAAAAGGAAAAGCGACCGTCAAGAGCAAATTTATTGTTTCTAATGCGATCGGACTCGTAAACATTGGAATTAATCTGGGAGGCAGCATCGAGCTGGAAGGGAAAAAGTAGGAAAAATTCCAAATGGCTGTTGGGTCTCGCGAAAGGGGTACTATCTGGTCTGCAGGGAAGTCAAAAGGGAACTTCATGTGCAAGGTCGTGTCTTTTGTAAGCGTCGTTCGGGGGTCAGACAATGAGTGTTACGGGGGGAAGGGGGGAAAGTTCTCAAGGGGAAAATCTCTTATGAAGAAAGCATCGGGGGGGAGCAACCACATTTTTTCGTGTTGGGGCTTTGGAAGCCTTTCGTTGGAACGTTGAGTGCGGACACCTAACTTGGGGATAAGGGGTAGTGATAAGGGTTCTATGGGGGTTCACCATCAGCGAAAATCGGCTATCGGGACCGGGCGACTTTTCCCGATGATGTCCTTTTGGAAGAAAAAGGGACTGGGAGAAAACAAATAAAACCAAAAGGAAGAGGGAAAGGGCGACTTTGAAGGGGAAGTCGACCATCTAAAAAGGTGAGGAGTCAGGTTTTTGGTTAAAAGGGAAAAAGGGGAAAAAAACAGGCTCTTAGGATACAAGGGGTTTTGTGCAAGGTAGCGCATACACTTAGGGGGGAGTTGAATAAGGGGGGGGAGAAAGGGAATGTTAGAAAAAAGCTTTGTAAAGAAGATGAAATCGTACAAGCATCCTTTTGAATTCCAGCATTTGGGCCGCAAAGCCCAGGAGACGACTTAGAAGCCTAGCCGGAAGGGGGTACGAAGACGGGGCCGCTCTACGGAAGGAGGGGACGACATGGTTGAGGGGGACGGCACGCAACGGGACTCTAAACGTTCTGATCGATTGGAAACAGGACAACGTCGCGCATGTCCAGGAAGGAGGGCGCGCTGGGCATAAAAAGGAAACTTCGACGTCCTTCAGGAGGGGGAGAGGGGTTGGAAGATGGGGGGGGGGGAAATCACGCTCCGGTTTCCGTCGGAAATCGCTCAGAAATACAGAAAAGCACAGGGAAAAGTTGGGACAGACAAGAGGAAAATGCAGCCGGAATTCCATGCGTGTGTTTTCAAGGAGGGATGACTAGCGTTTAGGGCAGCGTAAAACACAAAGTGGAGTCCGGAAGGCCGCGGCAAGCAAGGGGGTCGCGCAAAAGGCATTTGTCGCAGGGGGGGGGAAGGGGAAGGAGGGAATGTCTTCAAAAAAGAGGAAAGACTTGACTCTTTCTAATCGCAGGGAGAAATCCTGCTAAGGGGTTACCATTCGGGGTGAAGGAAATCAGTCGATGGAGGGAAGAGGACAAACCATTTCTGCCTTCGAGTGGGCCTTGCCTGGAATATCCGCGGGGGAAGTGTGACAAGAAATTTTTGGGGAACGAAAGAACGTCGGTAGGAGAAAAAAACACTACACAAAATCTCCGAAAACAACACAACAACGTAATTATTATTGAGAATAGAGATTTTGGGTTTGGAAAAATGGTTTTTGAGGGGAACAACCCCGCTAAAGTAGACGGCAGGAGTTCTGCAAAGAAGAGGGAGGCCCAAGAATAAAAAAGAAGAAAGGGTGTCCGGAGGAATGAGAGCGAAGGGGCTTCCCCATGAGAGGGAAAAAGAGTCACGAAATTAGAACAAGAGGCAGGAATGTCTTCAAAAGTCCCAGCTCCGCATGACAATATTGGGGGGGGGAAAAGACTACGTAGGAAAACCTCGAATGTGAAAGAGCTCACATCTTGCTAGACTCCGATTGCTGGGGGCCGAGACCAAATCCGGGGAAAAAACGTGCGAAAGGAGGAAAAGTACTCTCGAAAAGAAGGAAAAAAATACACGCATTAATGTTCGGCAGGAAAGAAAACGAGGGGATTTCGGACAAAAGGGTAGTGAAAAGGGGCCTTTGATACGCCATTTTCAAACGGACCCGGAGCGAGGAAGGGGTCACACTGAGCGGAAAAAAAAATTCGGCTTCCCCAAAAGGAGAAAGGGGGGAAGGCAGTGGAGCTTTAAAGGGACGGCTCCCTACGAAATGGCAGTGGGAGGGGAGGGAAAAAGGGGAAGGAACGAGTTTCATGAAAAGGGGGCCTGTTTGAAAAAAGAGCATAAACGGTCGATTCGGTTGCGAAACCAAACTGTAGTACGCTCCTTAGAGAATACAAAGAAGAAGCTGGAGGGGTAGAGTTCGGCACGCCAACAACCCCGGTAGGAGAGGGGACCGGCTGGAATTAGGATGCGGTCGAGAGGAGGGTCGCTTATGAACAAGGCTAAAAGAAAGGAATTAGAAAAGGATGTACTCAACTCATGAAACAAGAAGAAAAGCGCTTACCTTCCGGGAAAAAAAAAACCGTTTTTGTCTCCTTAGGGGGGGCTATGTGACTTCAGTGTCAAAAACAGGACTCAGCAAACTGGTAGAGTAATGGGAAAACGTCGAGGGAAGGAAGTTTGAGGGGGGGGGGGGGGGAAAAAAGGGTTATTTGTGTTAGAAAGGAGGTCCCTTCTGACCAAACAGGAATCGATTAGAAATGCGCGAACGAGCATCGCCGAGGTTGAGAACAATGTGTGCCAACATAATCGAAGAAAGAACATGGGGGGGTAATCCCCAGTTCGATGAAGGAGGGAAAAGTTCCCCAAAAACAAGCCAAAGTAAAAAGGAAAAACGTGGCGCCGAACACCGATGATGTGCGGGATCATAGAGGGAAAAGGGGGGTTAGAAGGGGGGGAGAAAGGAAAGGAGCCAGAGGGCGGAAAGAACGCTCTGAAAAGCAAGAAGAAAAAGCACCTGACAAAACTGCAAGGCAAATTGTGAGAAAAGTCTTGGGCACCTATAGGTCAAGGGGAATTGCAAAAGAGGGAGAAAACCTGGGAAGTTTTTGTTTTCCACGGTTGGAAAGGTCCATCTCCCCGCCTTAAAAAAGACAATGGTTACGGCGTGCCGTATCAGGGGGGGGGGGGGGAACAGCATTATACAATATTATAAACAGCGGATCTTGGAGGGGGAAAAGGCGACATCTCAGTAAAAAAAGTGTTATTTTTACCATTGCAGCTGCATCAACTTTAAAACAGGGATTTCATCGGGGAGGCGTCTATGTAATGATCAGCCAATGAGGGGGGGCGGGGGAAAAATCCGGCTAACCACAGAGGGATCTGGAAACAAGTTTGATTCAAGCAAGTGCCCCTTAGCAAGCTCTTCGCCCCCATCTTTGAGCTCGAAAAAAAGGGTTGTCGACGGAAGAGGGAGGGAGGAAACGAGG
>Ga0179593_1724379_pt1 | contig 14601 bp, 20 predicted proteins | sample CZODoug2_1_08_16_FD_185931 | JGI IMG/M metagenome (GOLD analysis project Ga0179593, IMG submission 185931) | Vadose zone soil fungal communities from Angelo Coast Range Reserve, California, USA - CZODoug2_1_08_16fungal (PacBio error correction) | ecosystem: Environmental > Terrestrial > Soil >...
TATGGGCGAGGGTATTTCCAGGCGAGGACTAAGGACACGGTTGGGCAAAAAAAAGGGACGTGAAGGGGGGCAAAGGAGAGAAATGATTCGCTGTCCAAAAAAAATTGCGAAGTCCGGAACTGATAAGAACCGCTTCTAGTGTAGTAGACCAGAAGAAGAGAGCCGGCGGGGGGAATACTCAGCGAGCTGTTCAGTTAGGTTCGTAAACCTTGAAGACACCAGCCACCGAGGGACAGGAAAATCGAAAAAAAGGGGGGAAAACAATGTTGCGATATCTGGTGGCATGTGGTTTCAAGCTGCGAGGAAAGGCAGCTCCGAAGCTGAGAAAAACCGCCGAGAAAAGTCTATCCCACTGTCCTCGCCTTGGGTTAAAGCTTGCGAAGACCTTTCCACAAGGGGCGGCTACTGGGAGCACTCCTTCACATGCATAAGAGAAGACCAAGGTCTTGCATAGCGGCGACCCCACTGGCCCGGATCGGGGGCACACGATATCGGGGACACGTGTCAGACACTAAGAAACCAGTTGTCCCGTTTGGCGGGAACAGAGAAAAATGGAATGGCCACGGAGACTGGGAGCCGGGGTAGAAAGATTGACACAAGGGCGGGAAAAGAGTATGAGCGGTGAAATGCTTGGTGGGAGAGCCAAAGTCCGGTCCCGTTCGTGGCATGAGGAAGGAACTATTTCGGGATAGCGGGGGAGCGGGGAGGGGAATGGGAATTGGAGAGGACACCGTAAACGATAGGCGCCTCTTTGGCCGCGTACTTCTAAAGTCCGAGCGGTCATTTGACTCACCGGGATATAGTGGACCATTATGGATCAGGCATGAGGAGTGCAAAGACTAACGAAAGGAAGAATAAGGTCGTCGATCTAAGAAGTAACGCGCCATAGGCGACGCGAACGCCGCGAATAAAATCGGGCTGGACGCGACCGGAATTCCACCCAGGAGTCGTGCAGAAAGCGGAAAGTGGCAACGAGAAAAACGGATTCAAGGGGAAAAAGTCAGGGAATATGGAAGAAAAGTAGAAACAGGTCGGTTAAGGGAGGTTTTTGCTATCCCCGACCGGTTCCCCGGGCGGAGTTGGAAGAAGCTCGAAAACTAAGGGCATTGGGGGGCAGCCAGGGTTGTGGGGGGGGCGCGAGTCGACAGCAGGGGGGAACCGAGAGGACACGGGAAAAAGAACCGCCCCGTTGGGAGAAGGAGAGACAGTGGCCAACCGAATCAGTCCAAACCCGACCGTAGACCCCGGTAAAAAAAGTTCCGCTGGCAGTGGCTTACTGTGCGAAATGGGATAGCGAGGTCGAAAAGGGAAATCGTTTTCCATTGCGAAAGACCGTGTAGTTCGGGGTGGGCATGGGGATCCTCAATGACTTATACACCGATTAATCATGGTGAATCCATAGAGTGCCTTGGGGAGATGACAGTTAAGAGGACTCAGGTGCGTAAGGGCAACCTTGCACAAATCAGGTTTAAGGGGGAGCCTAACAAGAATTTGGAAGGGGGGGGGTGACGACGACCAGGTAGGGGTCCGGTGTGGGTGGCTATGTATGGGCCTGCGCCGTCTCTAAAGGGAAGAAATCGGCAGTGTAATGGAAAAATGGGGAAAGGGCGGCAGGTTGTACTAGCTTTCGATCTAGCGGCTACCGAAGAAACCGCCATCGCCCACCTGCGCCTGCTGAATGGTTGTCCAAAATTGACGAGGTATCGGGGGGGAAACAGGGGGAAGGGAGTGGAACGCACGGATCTGGTAATTTGGATAGAAAGGCTTCATCGCCGAAAGAGTTTGTGTTATCAAACGGAAAGGGGCGAATGGGGGGAAGAACCGAGAGAAAAAAGGTCGAGGACAGAGCATTAGCAGGTCAGCGTGTGAGCTCTTTTCCATTAAAAAATGCGATGATTTCAATCCAATGGGGCGAAGTTATTCTCGATGGTTCAAGAAGCGCCGGGGCCTTGGGGGACAGGAGGAGGAAAAGAGGTAGGCGGGAGTCAAGAAAGGATGTGGCAGATTGGGTGAGCCTCCGTCTTTGATTTGTCGTTCCCGGGAGGCCTTTTTGCCCACGCGCCGGAGCCTGGTTCCACAGAGTGGGAACGAAGATGGAAAAGAAATCGGGGTGTGGCGAGAAGAAAGAAACCGACTCGGAGGGCAGAGGTCGCGGCTGGTGACGGGAACCGTGGTCTTAGGATTGGTGAGGTCGAGAGTGGCGTTAGACACCTGATTCAGGATCAGCAGAAAAGACTCCAGCACTGTGCAAAAAAAAATCCGGAAAAAACGGTAGAACATAATGAAGGGCAGGGTTAGAGCGTGTTCAGAATTTGGTTACTGGGGGGGGCGAGGAAAAATGGCCACGTTGAGCATCTCTCCACAACAACGTAGAGGATAGAGGGCCATTGAAGAAAGAAAGGGAACACCCTGCAGGCGAACTATCGGTGTTTAAGCTGGGTCGCCGTCGACATGACGGGGGGGTCATACTGAAAAAGGCGGAGCGTATTAGAGTCCTGAAATCCGGGGGGGTAACACGCCACTCTCTCCAGACAATCTTACACAACAAGAACCGTCCACAGCCTCCGCGACCGGGCAAATGCCGATCGCGGCAGTTATGCAATCGCCAAGTCACCCTATTGGTGGAGGGGGAGAAGAGAAGAAATTCAGAGACAGCTTACAGCGTGAAGGTTGGAAAAAGCACTTCTAAAAGACAAAGTTCCTCAAAGAAGCGATCTGGCAACCAATCTGCACAAGTCTCTGAGAAAAGCCCTGCGAGGGTGGGCTTTAAACAGGGGAAAAGGGACGGCGCCGGGTCCATCCAGAATAAAACGTGGCCACGGCATTGGAAAAAATCCGCTTAAGGGTAATTAAAGCATGATCAAACAAGATTACTTCACCTGCAAGCAAAATTCCTTGGAAAGGGAAAAGTGAGGCTAAAAAGAATCGCACGGTGTCGGAGGGGAATACACCAACTCGCTGCGGCGATTCAGACGGAATCCAACTTTCAAAAGCGAAAGCGTGGACCATCCGCAACCTCGGAAAACAAAGAATTTTGAAGAAAAAGGCGAACCATTAGGCAGGCCAATGTGCTGGCGACGGCAGGTAGCGCTACAACAAGACGCAAGCTAGGCAACAACGCCGCGACCCACCACCTTCAAAAAGTGAGGGAACCAATGACAAAAAAAAAGCGAGACCGGCGAGGCAACCGATCGCACAACCACCAACCCCAGACTGGCTCGAAAAACTTCTCGCGCCTAAAGGAAACGTTGGCGTAAAAATAAAGTCCACCGGAGTGGTGCAAACCTTCGGCTTCACAGCACCAATCGTACGGTGATAAGCCAATGACGTCGGGACAATATCGGGAAAGACCAAGTCCACACACAGAAGGGGACAAAGTGGGAGAGCGAGGGAGTGAGATAACAGCCAGACTACCACGGAGGAAACTTTTGAGCGCAATGACCAAGAACTGTCCTTTGGCAGGAGCAGGAAGAGGAAGCGCAGAAAAGAGGCGGGGCCGGGGGCATACGGGTTGGTCGTGAATGATTGCGGTCAAAATCTTGCCACGCCCTCGGAGAAGGTAAAGAGGGCGGGGGTACCTCCCTCGTTTTCAGGGAGGTTCCACGAGTCGGGGAATTGTCAAAGAACGCGACACAAAAAACGTCGCAATGAAATTGAGAGGTTCGCTCTCTTCAAAAAGTCCCACCCGCATAGAAATGGCCGTCTCGGGATTGAGGAAGGACGACCGGTAGGGGGGACTCACGGTGGTAAGGGTCCCTGAATTCTGAGGGAACTGAATCCAGGGATGGACTTTCCGGAAACTCGTTGCAACTTCCTGACTGAACGGGCGAAAACTCTCCTGAGTCCGCGAAAAAAAGGAAAGCGTGAGAAGTCGCTTCAGAAGGGTTAACTAGTCTAAAGAAAATCGACGACTCGTTCAGATTTTGAAGCTCGGTTTCGACATGGCCAATGCAGGCACGAGCAAAGAACCTAGGGGGTAATGGTCCAAGATAGTCAAGGTGATGGAGGCAGCTCGGGACGCAGGGGTCGTTCGAATTACGCAGGGAAAAAAGAGGCGAGTCTTATCGGGTTCCGTGCAGAAGAAAGAAAGGGAAAGTCGCAAGAAAGAAAAAGGAAGATGCTGTTTCAGAAGAAAGAGAGGCCTCCTCATTGCCCAACGACGAAGAGGCCCATCTTGGGTGAATACCAGGGGGAGGTCCCGGAAAAGGAGCTTAAAGAATAAAGAAAGTGCATTCGAAGCCCTGCAAACCGCTCAAAGCAGAACTGGACTCGAGACCGCCAAGTAAAACCCTCGAATGGAGACACGGAAGGGAAAGATAGAGGAAGCCCCTAAAAGAACAGTGGGTTTCGCGGTACCGCCGTTAAGACGCGGGATTAGTCGATAGAACGCAAGGAAAAGGCGCCCGAGAATAGAAGTAAGACATGTGTTATGCGCGAAATAAACCACGGCCTAGGAAGGGCAAAGAGATAACGACTCGGTTAGCTCGTGAAAAGCGAGGAAAGCAAATTTCCGGAAAGCGAAAACCGGGACACCGTAACTCCTGGCCTGTCCGGGCGCTCGCCTGCTTCTCTTGAACTGGCCCTAGGGACTTAAAGGGAGGTCCGAAGAAAGGAAAAAAGAGGCTCGAGTAATGAAAGCTACCATCGGGGCGTATTCCGGGCCTTTTTGCGAACTCCACTAACGTCTACGGAGTCGCGAAAGGGGGAAAAGACCGAGAAGAAAAGACACGGCCTGAAAAGAAACCAACGACGATCCCTGGCTCATTCCAAAAGTAACCTGCTCTCCTGACTAAAGACCATAAGAAAAAAAAAAAAACGTAGGAAGAGAGAGAGGGCTGAGGGGTAGTTTCAAGAGCAGTTCCGCACGAAAGTGTCATGCAGCAAAGCTGTCTGTTGGGTGCAGAGGGCACGGGCAATTTTTGGGGGCCAAAAGACGGGGCGAAGGACTGACGCAGTGATAAGAGAGCCGTCTCAGGTGGATTTCGCCAAAAGTAAAACCGGAATACTCATTCGGGACCGGCGGCGGAATACGAGAGAGCAAAAAAGGTTTAAAGGGAACTGGAATAAAAACCGCAAGGGAAATAGATCGAAGACCACAGTTGGAGCACGGGCTAGTGTCACTTTCAGCTGCGAGAGAAGCGCACAAGTAGAAAAAAAAGGCCGAGAAAGAGCTCGTGAGGATCCTTTGGGGCTTCCTCGGCCGTGTCTTCGCGTAATATTTAGTGCGGCGCGAGGGAAAGAGAATAGGGCTGCGGGGAAGTCATCGGTAGATACGGATCCCGGTCTTTCCGCTGCGACGGGAACCACTGGTACTTCGGCAGCCCGAAGAGCATTAGAACAGAATGTCGAAAGAAGAAATTCGGGGTTTCCCTTTTGCGTCCTTCCCGTAAAAATGTTCTGAAGTTCCTGAGGGGGAAGAAAGGATAGAGACTCCGGGAAGCAAAATTGCCTTCAAGAGGGATGGTGGTAGAGGAAAAGATGGTCGTCCCGTGGCATGAGGAAGGAGCTAGTCGGGATAGGAGAACGGCGGGAAAATAACGGGAAGGGTATGGGAAGAAGAGTCAGAGAAAAGGGGAGAAACAAATGATTTTTTTCCGCTTCGAACGAAAATGGGCAACGCATTGGCTGCCATCCCGGAAAAGGGAACAAGAGGACAGGAGGAGGGGGCTGCAGAGGGAGGAAAAAGAGTTCAAAGGAAAGAATGACCGATGGGGAGCGATCTCCTGGTGAGTAACAGCCCTGAATCGACGCGAAACGCCGCATTCAAGAAAATCAGGACGCGACGGGGGGGGAAAAAAAAAAAGCCGAGGAAAACGACGGAGGAGGGAAAAAGCCCTAGAGGGCAGGGGATAATAGCAGAATTAATGATGGCGCTAAACTTAGAAACAGTAATAAGAAGAGTGTTTTCTGAAAAAGACCCCGAGCCGGTAAACGGTAACGTGAGTGTGGGGGAACGCAAAGGGAGATGGGGTGGGGGGGGTTATAGGACGAGAGGAAAACCGACCATCCACGAGCGCCTGGAAGAAAAAAATAAACGAGGGGCGGTCTACTCACCGCCCGGAAAAGGGCGGGAAAAAAAAGGACCAAAAGAAAAAAAAAAAAGGTAGACCCAGTAGAGCTGGCAGGGTTTAACTTTGCTGCAATGTTGAGGATACTTTACAGGGGAGGGGGGTTCAAAAAAAAAAAACCTGTGGGAAGGGGGGGGGCAGGAAGCAGTCTGTTCGAGGAGAACAACGCACCCAGTCGAATGTAACAGGACCCCGTACAGAAGGGGTCCGGGAAAGCCAGGGGAAAACAGGGAAAAAAAAAGGGGTAACGTGAATGGAATGAAACTACCAAACGGTGACCTTTAGCGCTAGAAGTGTGGCTAGCCCATGGGAGTGGAAAGGCGCCCAGGGAGAAAGAAAAGCGCAGAAGGGGGCTTGGGTTGATACCCGAAAATGAAGGTGGTGGGTCCTAGGCAGGTTGCCTAGCTTCAGTCAGTTGGGAGAGGACTCAGTGAAAAAAGGGGCGAATGGGAGTAAAGAATCCCGAGGCGTGAAATGGTGCTCACTGGTCAGGGCGTGACGCAACGCTCGCAGGGGGGAGGGAAAAAAAGGGGAGACAAAGGGGTGGGGCTTGTTATAACTTAAACTAAAATCTCGGATATGAATGGGTCTGTCTCGCGCAGAGGGCTGAGCAGGGGTCGAGTGGTGGATCAGGCATCTTGGGAAAGAGGGAAACAAGCGGGAGGCGAGGGGGGAAAGGCAGAACAGGGAAGGGAATGGTGAAGGGAGCTGTTTAAATTTTTCGAAACCACATTATAAGGCATGAAAAAAGTCTTCAGAGACCTCCAGGTGGTAAGATTTGGTTGAAAGAAAAGAAAATTTTGGGAATAAGAGGAGGGGGAAACGCAGATGGAAAAAGGGGAACGAAAGAAAGGATGTGTTGTAGCCTCGAAAGTGTAAGCCCACATCGGGGTGAATTGTTAGGAAAAGAACTGCCGGGAAAAAAAAAGTCATGGAGATCTAACCGGTGAATAGGGAAAGAAAAGGGGGGGAGGTCGATGGAGAACCTGGAGAGAGAGAAGAATCAAAGGGGGAAGAGGCCGGACATACTGAAAAGGATGTCGCTTTGGCAAGAACCGCTAATGAGTTCGCCTAAGAGGTTGCCATTATGGATTGGGGGGTAAGGGGCCTCCTTCGAAATGGAAAGTCTCAACACATGAAAACGGGGGGGCCATTGAATCAGGCAAAACCAAAAATCAAGAGACTGAAACGGAAAAGAACTACATTAGGTGTGTACAGGCCCGTACAGGACTTTTTCAGTACTAAAATAGGAACAGGGCTGAGTAAGGTAACCTGAATCAGTGGAACGGTCAAAGCGACAGTAAAAAAAAAAAACCACTTGTTGAAGAAAGGAGAAACAGAATAAAAAGGATGGTATTCGACCGCCAACATAACCCGATTGTGGGCCTTTACCGTTTACCCGAGGCCTACAAATTCAATCTGCACGAACCAAACAGAGAATCCGGGAAAAAAAGAGGTCGAAGAAAAAGAGGGAAAAATCGGGGCATCATGAGAAAATCAAGAAGATTGGGAATCGAAACACAAAAACTTAAACAGCGCGATGACCAGCTCAGGACGAAGAAGCTGATAACCATCGAGAATACAGGACAAACACAAATTGGATAAAAATGAGAAGAAAAAAATGAGGACCCGCTCAGGGCCGACATTAAAATCCTATCCGCTGATTTCGGAACGGATCTCAAAAAGCATTCGCAAAAAAAGTCCTCGGATACAAGGAAAAAAAACGAAAAGAGCCAACTCAAAAAAAGGGGATAGGAGTTAAGCGCACTCGACCATTGTCGACGATAACGAATTCCACCTAACCGAGAAAAGCTTTAAATCCCGCGCCAGGGGGAACGTGAGATGAAGTTAGGAGGCAGGTTACAACTCTGAATCTGCCAATCTAGGCAACCTTAAAAAGGGAAGCCCACCACCCCGAGTGGTGCGGTGCTACCTCGAGGAGATTAGCGTGCATAACCTCATACAAGTCATGCACCCTACCTTAGAGGCGCCACACTTCGCAGCGCCCAAAGGAACAATGGGGGGAAAAGTGAAAGGAAAGGAGGGGGGAACAATGGGGAGTGCTTCAGCAATGGTCCAAAGACGGAATGATAAGAAGAAAATAGTCGGGGGAGTCGAAAAGGGGGTTCAATAGGAAAAAAAAAGGAAAGAAAACCATGCACCCAATACATGAACACGTGCTCTTTTGAATTGAAACCGATCCTTCCTTACGGGAGGTACGAAATCGGAGAAAAAAACCGGGGAAAAAGGATAAAAAGGCCATCCTCCTCCTGGGTCTACCTGGATTTTGTGACTGATGGAGTTCAGGGTCCACTGCCCAAAGGTCGGGAGAAAGATTGTAGAGGGTCACACGGCGCTCTGGGTAAACTGGGATGTCTACTCTCAGACACAAAGAAAAGGGGAGCCAATGAACTGAATTTAGGGTCCGCGGAGGAAAGAGGATGGAAAGAAGCTAGGTACCTACATTCCCGGGTTTATGCCATTCCATCCATTCCCAACTCGGGCTACTTAATCCGTGGGGGACTTTTGAAGGACGTCACCTCGGAAACTGCGGAGGAGAAGGGAGGAAGATAAAAAATCCTTTTCGCGACAGATTTCGGCGTCTCTTTAAGGGCGTTACTTGCGCAACCAGGATATCGACGACACGGGAAATAATTTGAAGCAGAGGTATAAACCATGGAAAGAAAAAGAGGGCCAATAAAGCCCGGGATACCATTATTGCAAAGGCCGCCGGAACCATTAGGGGTGGAGGAAGGGGAAGCGGAAAAGAGGAGAGGACTGGGGGAAAGAAGCCTGCGGCGAGGGGGGAGCCAAGTGCCGCGGATATCCAAATCGATGAAGACCTCCTTCCCCAAAAAAGACCGGACCATAATTGGTGATACCGACCAAAGAAAGGAAAAAAAGAAAGAGCTTGAAAAGAGAGGAAAAATGCGCGGGGAATAAAATCCTTCACCCCGGCTCAAGGAATCCGTTGAAACATTTTTCTGAGACGAAGGGGAAAACCAAGAGAAGTTCGCAGGGACCCAGGAGGAGGCCGACGACCAGTGGTTAAATCGCCTCAGGGAAGACCGGGATAGTATACCCACGAAGATGTGAAGGGAAAAAAGAGAAAAAAATTTGAAAGGACGAAGACCCCCGGAGGAAAGTGCAACGGATAGACGAGCACGGGGAACGGCAAGAGGGGGGAGAGGGGGGAGGGCATGTAAAGGAAGGGAACCCGGAAAGGGAACGCCCGTGCCGGGTCCCTTTGGCGATCGAAAGCGTCTCTTGCACTGTGAAAAGGGGCGATGGTTGACGGACGACCAAGGCAGCAAAGTCGCGTATTCCGGGAAGGACATCGAATTTCTGAGTCCGGGTGCGAATTGGCGAACTCCACAGCGGCGGCTTCTAGAGTAAGCGAGGAGGAGGTTTGGGAGAAGCCGGGGGCAAAGACTGGGGACGAACCAACGACGCTCCCTGGCTGAGAACGGTGCCGTCGGAAAGAAAAAAGGGCCATCCATCTCTCGAAAAAAGGAGGGAAGAGAAAAGGAGGGTTTGACGGTGTGTAGTTCAGGCGAGCATGCCCCGTCAGGAAAACCTTTTGTTCACCAGGGATCGGATTTGTCGAAAAAAGGGGAAGAGGGTGGGGGGTTCGCTGTCCCAAAGGTCCGGGGGCGAAGGTACGAGGCGCACTCTCGGAGATGTGGAGAAAAAAAAAGCAAAATGAAAATTCGACTGGCAAGGAAAAGAGCATCGAGCTGTTGCAGCGGGTCTTAACCGCCCCGATTTTGAAGCCACAAAGGGCCAGCGCAAGACAGGAAGGAACACGAAAAAGGCACGGCGTATCGGGTCACTGGTGTCAGCTGCTATTAACGCGCCGCCAAGAAAACGACACCGACCGGACGAATCGAAAAGGGATCCTAGGAAGGGGGGTGTGGTTGTTTCTTCGCTCATGGTCAATTGCTTCGGCTAGCGGCCGGGCGCACTCTTCACAAGTGCCAAGAAGTCCGGGAAAATCAAGGGGGCACCCGCGAATGTCAATCGGGCAGCCTCGGGACCTAAAGGATTAGAATGCGGAAGAAATAAAGATTTTTTGACCGGGTGCGTTCTCAAAATGTTTTGGAGGACGGGGCCGGGGAGAACTTGAACAAAGGCTACGGAAGAGGGGAGAAACCATCAATAAAGGCCGGCGGTGAGCCTGGGGGGTGGTGTAGCGCCATGGTTCCGCGGTCAAGTTCTTAATAGGTAAAGAAAGAAACAATACGGCGAAGCCGGACCGGGGAGCCAGGATGGCTTCACGAACCCGACTCTGAAGAGTTTTCGGACGGACGAACGAAATGGTCCGAGCGGCAGGGGGCCCTCACCTGGAGAAGCCTTCAGGGAGGGAGTGCTGAAGCAATGAGAAAGGGGTCGAAAGGGGGCTTCAAGGGAAGGAAGGAGGTCTCTATTCCTGTTGTCTACCCATTTGGGACCACGACGAACGCCGCATGCGCAAAAACGGGAGGGATTCCAAAAAGACGCCAGAAGAAGAAGGTGAGAAGAGGAGGGGGAAGGTCAAGTTGGGAATAGTTGGGTGTTGTTGTGTGGTTAGCGCGTGGGGATGAGGGTGAAGGGGGGGGTGGTGAATGGGTGAGTTCAACTAACGATGGGTGGGTACAGTAACGTCAGCCCTGGAGAGAGGAAGAAAGAAAAGAAAAACAGGGAAAAAAGAAAGGTTTGCGGAAAAGGTCCGTCCCCTGGGGGGAGGGAGTTGGAACTCCGTAACCTTCGGGCATTTTCTGACAATGGTTTTTTGGCTGTAGGACCAAAACCATAGCTCCGTGAACCGTAGAGACCAAGGCTTTACTAACTCTCCGAAATTGATATTCCAAGAAATGCGTGGCGAAAGAAAAAAGAAACGTAAACGAAGACAACTGGCAGGGTACTTTGGCTGCAGGTTTTTATAGGACCGCTTTCATTCGAAAGGGGTTCAAAAGAAGGGTGTTAAGGAGGGGGTGAAAAATGCTTTTCACAGGAGAACACGGAGTCCCAAATGTGAATCCGATAGAAGGACTTCCTCTGCAATTGAAGAGGTACAGGGAAAATGAAGGGGAACCAAAAAATTTACGGGTGAATGCGCCTGAACTACACCAGGTAAAGTTAGGCGCGAAAGTGTAAAAACGAGCCCAGGGAGGGAAAGGTTGGGGGAGAAGATCGGGAGAGAGCTGAGAGCTGGGGTAGTAAAAAAACAAGGTTGAAGGGGTTGGGAAAGTTCGGCAATGTTGCAAAACTAGCATCTTTTGTATACGCGAGAGGCCAAAGGAAGAAGGAGAAAAGAGTGAAGAGGGGGGGAACATGGAAACGTACGGGGGCCGCACTTTTCTAGGTGGAACGCAGAATGAAAGAGGGGGCGCAGAGAAAAAAAAGGGGGAGAGGTTTGGGGGGCAAGAGCGGAAGGCGATTGGATTTTGAATCCGTTCAATAGTCTCGGATATAAATGAAGGCGAGCCAAATCGAGCGGCTGAGCAAGGGATATGAAAGTAGCGGCAAAAAAGTGCGCAGGAAGGAATTTCAGATCGGACCGTCATTGAGCTGTCATCGCGAAGGAGGGGTCGATTCCAAATCAGTATATAAAGTTGTCTTCAGAGACTCAGAGTTTGAAAATTGGTGGCCATAGGGAATTTGGAAAAAAGGCAAAAAGACGACCGTTCAAAAGAATGGGGGGGGCCTCGAAGCGACGGTGACCCACAATGGGGAATTTTGTGAAAAACTGACGCGACATCGGCATGTCCTAGCAATAATTACGGAAAACCGGAGTGTGTGAGAAAGGGAGGGGGGACACCGTAAGCTAGAGACGAGAACTGTGCCTGATACCGGACCGGAAAAACACGTCGCTGTCCGGGGACGGTAAAACACCTAAGGATTTCGAACGAAGGGAAGCGTTCAAAGCGCCGGGGGGACTAACGACAACAACGGAGAGGAGAGAAGAGCTCAACACAGACGCCTAACCAATCCATCATTGACGCTAGAACCCTTCTTCAGTTAGGTGTTTATACCAACCTGTTTTTTGAGAAAAGATCGTGGTTCAGACAGTGCAATGAAGAGGGTTCCTAAGGGTAACAGGGACCCCACGCGAGAACCACCCCCTCTTCTACTACAAACAAAACGGTTCCCGTCCCCAGCTCAACGCAATGCCGCTGTGCGGCGGGAGAGGAAACAAAAGGGGGGACTAAAAGAAGTGTCTGCCCGACAACAGGAAGCAAGACCCGGCGACCAGCGACTCTTGAGCATTCTCCGTAACGCAAAGTCCGCCGAGCCTGTATGCTATAGGCAACCGAAAAAGGAAAAAAGTCAGAAAACTGTTGGGGAAATAAAAAAGGAAAACAAGACGGGACAATACGGTCTGCCGAGTCAACAATCGTAAGAAATACCAGCAGAGAAAGCATTGGATGAAAATCAGCAGAGAGGTGAAAAGAAAGAAAGCGGAGGAACTGGCAGAGGAAGGACGCGACAAAGAAAGACTATAGATATTGTGTGCTTAAAGAGCACAATTACGCCGAAACCGAACTGGTGAATCCACAATCAGCGTGCCAGTACGAAATGCAACGGGAAAAAGATCCAACTTAAAATACAAACGGGGGAGAGGGATGGCCAAAAGTAAGCGGCACAAAACAATGAGAGCGGAAAAGTAGGGCTCCGGGCAAAAAAGAGAACAAACACAACAACGGGGGCGAATCGAGCGCCAGGAACACGCTAAGAACGGTTAAAACGTAAGAATGTAGTACGATGAGCAACGAATAGAAACACAACGCAGCCACAAAAACCAGAGAAGACAAACGTGGGTAGACAAAGAAAACTAAAGTGAAAAGCAGCAGGAGGGGATACATGCGTATCAGGGGACAACACCGATGAGCATAGCAAATGTCAAAAAAAAAAACATCGTAAACAAAAAACGACAGGCGGGTAAAAAACCTAGGCAAAGGGGGGCGGAGAAAAGTAGAAAAGAGAGTGTAAAAGAACTCATGCAAGAGCCGTTGGGTAGGTTATCAAAGAAAAGATTACACCGGTACAAACACAAAGCTTGTGCAAAAGGTGCCCAGTTAAGACACAGGTAGGTCTGCGGACCCATGACAAAAAACGGGAATACAGAAAGGAGGGGGGACTACAGGGAACACTACAGGAAAAAAAAAGACCTTGACACGAGATCCACAACTACAAAAATACCGAGGGTATAAACGCGGAAAACTACAAAGGTGGGAGGGTACAGCGTCAGCAATGGGCAACAGCCGTCAAGAGAGGGGGCGGGGATCAGGAAAGGGGGCTGCAGAAAAAAGGGAAAAAAAAGGGACCGGTGCCAGCCTCCGAAGTAAAGGGTGGCATACTAAGTCGTTGTACGCACTTCGAAGAGTCGAGGTATGGGGTGCAAGTCTATGGCGAGCAAGGAAACTGCTATAGAAAGGGTGGCTGTGTGGGGGAACAGAAAAAAAAAAATTCGTCAAAAAAAAAGTGGCAGACGGAGTGCAGATAAAATGTAAAAGCTTGTCTTATCTACTCGGCTCCGACAAAACGAGGTCGGGGGGGGGGGGAAAGTTTGCCAACAAGAGCTATAAAAAACCTCTTAAGACGGGCTCAGTATGACAATTCAATTCCCTAATTCGCTAGGCTTGCCAGATGGGGGTCCGGACTGAAAGAAATCTGCGCGAAACGTAAGAACCGTTTCGCGCATGAAAGCGGGGACGCCTGAAGGGGCGTTGACTTACGCACAAGAGACGACATCGTTCAGTATGCTTGGGGCCTCGGTTCGACCCTTCATACATGCAAAAGCACGCCGCAAGGCCGGGAGGAGGGCTCAGGGAGCCACGCGCAGGGACCGGAAAGAAAAAGAAAGGGGGGAAAAGGCTAGGGGGTCGAAAAAACTCTGCAATCTTTCCGGGAAAAGATGCCGCAAGAGACCGCAAAGGAGGCAGATCCGAAATAGATGCCTTCCAGCCCCAGAAACGGTGACCGGACCATGAGGGAGACCTGAAGAGGAGAAAAAACAAGAAGTAAAGACCTGCTACAAGCGCAGTAAGGGTCTTTTCCGAGAATTTTCCGCGGACCCCCGCCAAAGGGAAAACCCGGAAGGCTTCTTAAGACAAAAGTGTCTGACCAAAAAAAACCAGGCGCGTAGCCGGAACGGATGAAAACCCTGACGGGCCCACTCCATCTAGGGAAAAGTATCTCCGCGAAACGAAGCAATTGAAATTATGCAAACCCACAAGAGGAAGTGCAAACGGGAGAGAAAGAGCGAGGCTCGTTAGAAAGGCGCCGTCTGCGACAAAACCCGGGATAACACGTCCTGGTTCCCTGGGGATCGCTGGCTTCTCTTGCAGACGGTCGGATGGGGGGGCTTGAGGCGTTCCGACCACGCAAGGCAAAAACCCATCGAGATTAAAGGGGGACGGAATTGAAACAAAATATATCGCGCACGAGTTACGCAGTCAGCTTCGCAATCCGGACCAGGACGAATCCAAGGTGAACGACCTTGAAGACGCACCCAACACAAGACCAACAGGGAGGAAAGAAAAAGGCGAAG